>Ga0194137_10000028_pt1 | contig 104660 bp, 92 predicted proteins | sample TARM_MetaG_T3_14_FD_134025 | JGI IMG/M metagenome (GOLD analysis project Ga0194137, IMG submission 134025) | Freshwater microbial communities from Pennsylvania, USA, analyzing microbe dynamics in response to fracking - TARM_MetaG_T3_14 (version 2) | ecosystem: Environmental > Aquatic >...
GACGGCCGCGGCCGTCGATGCCGGCAGGCTGCGCAACTCGGCTGAGCGCTGCTGGGCCGGGCTCACGCCGGCATTGGCCGGGGCCTCGAGGCGGCGCACGGCGGCGGGCAGTTCGACGCTAGGGGTGGTCGTCGGCTGCACGGGCAGGGCCCGCAGCTCGGTCGGCCGTGGCAGGGTTGCCGTGGGAGCGGTGGGCGCGGCATCCAGCCGGCGCACGGGCGCAGGCAGATCGGTGGGCAAGGCGGGCAGCTCGGCCGGGCGGTTGGGCGTGCGCAGGATGGCCGCCGAGGGCAGGGGCGCGACGGCGGCTTCGGGCCGGGCCTCCAGGCGGTTGACGGCGGCGGGCAGCTCGGCGGACGGTGTCTGCAGCGGCGCGGCCCGTAGCGGCGTGCTCAGGCTTTCGCGCTCGACGGGCTTGAAGCCTTCGGGCAGCTCCAGCGTCGCGGTGCTGGGTGAGGCGGGCGAGGCCTCCTCGGTGCGGGCCGCTTCGGGCGGCACTTCCTGCGGATTGCTGCGGCCCAGCCGGGCGGCACTCGCTTCGGCCCCCGTGGGGCTGGCCTGCTGGCCGCTGGACGCCGATGTGCTGTCGTCGCTGGGCGGTGCGTCGGCCTGGCTGCCGCTGCGCCCCAACAGCTTGACGGTGAGGCTGCCCCAGACCCCCTGGCCCGGCGCCGCGGTGCCGCTGGCGTTGCCGAACATCAGCACCAGCCAGACGTGCAGCAGGACGGCCAGCAGCAGGCAGCGCTGCAGCAGGCGCGGGTCGGGCGGCTGGCGATTGTGGGCGTTGAGGACGGCGGCGGTCACGACCGGGTCATTGTGGCCTGCCGCCGTTGCAGCTCCGCTATCGCAGCGAAGCCTCAAACGCGGGGTCGTTCACGGGTGCGAACCGGAAACCCTCGGCCAGCAGGCGCGTGATCAGCTCGTCCAGCCTGGCCAGGGTGTGGGGATGGATCTCGTGCAGCAACACGATGCCGCCCTTGCGGGCCTTCACGGCGGCCACGACATGGTCGATGAAATGCTCGCGGTTGGCCTTCTCGACACCGCAGATCTTGGCCTCGTGGGGGTCGATGCTGCCGGTCTTGTCGAAGGCCCAGTCGCAGCTGTCCACATGCCAGCCGACGATGCGGTAGCCGCGCTGCTGCAGCTGCGCATTGCTGTCGCAGCTGGAGTTGCCATAGGGGTAGCGGAACAGCTTGGGCGCCTCGAACGCGGCGAGGGCGGCGTCGCTGCGCTCAACCTCGCTGGCTCGCTGGGCCGGCGCGATGTCGTGGAAGTTGGGGTGCGACCAGGAGTGGTTGCCGACCAGGGCGCGCGGATGCGCCTTGACGAGGGCGGCGAGCTCGGGGTGTTGCTGCGCCTTGGCCGCCACGAGGAAGAAGGTGGCCGGGATCTGGTGCTTGTCGAGCAGGGCCAGGATGGCCTCGGTGGCGCCGGGCTCGGGGCCGTCGTCAAAGCTCAGCGACACGACGCCGGGCGGCGGCGGCGTGCTGATGTCGGATTCGAAGCGGCAGCTCTGCTTCAGGGTCTCGGCCGGCAGATTCATCTGCTCGGCCAGGCCGCGGACGCGGGCGGCACGGATGGCGGCCGTGTGCACGCGTTGAGGGGCCGAAGCGGCGGCGGTCGGCGGGGTCTGGGCCTGGGCGGTGCCGAGGGCCAGGGCCAGCAGGAGGGGTGGGAAGCAATTCACCGTTGCATTGTTGCCGCGGCTTCAGAAGATGGTTTGCGCGAAGGTGTCGCGCCCGGCTGCCTTGGCGCGGTACAGGGCCCGGTCGGCGCGTTCGAGCAGGTCTTCTGCGCCTTCGCCGGCGCCACCCCAGCAGGCCATGCCGACGCTGGTCGTCACGAGGATCTCGCCGCCGGCCGGCAGGGGCATGGGCGGCCGGATGGCGTCGACGAGCTTGGCTGCCACCTGGGAGGCTTCGGCGTCGCCCTGCAGGCCTTCGAGGATGACGACGAACTCGTCACCGGCCAGGCGTGCCACCGTGTCGGTGCTGCGCACGGCGCGGCGGATACGGGTGGCGAATTCCTTCAGCACCGCGTCGCCGGCGGTATGGCCGTGGCCATCGTTGATGCGCTTGAAGTGGTCGACGTCCAGGAAGATGACGGCCATGGCCTTACGGGCACGGCGGCTGCGTGCCAGGGCCAGGGTCAGCCTCTCCTCGAACTCGCGGCGATTGGGCAGGCGGGTCAGGGCGTCGATGCGGGCCAGTTCCTGCAGCCGGCGCTCGACGTCCTTGGTGGCCGATATGTCGGTCGACAGCGTGAAGACGCCGGCGATGCTGCCGTCGCGACGCCGGTCGGGGATGTAGACGTTGTGCAGGTGGCGGGTCAGCCCCAGGGCCCGGGACAGGATCTCGAACTCGACCCGTTCGCCGCGCAGTGCCTGCTCCAGGGCTTGCTGGCGCTGGGCATAGAGCTCGGGGCCGATCAAGGCCTCCAGGTGGCTGCCGATGGCCAGTTCGGGGTCCACGCCCATCCACTCCTCGAAGGTCTTGTTGACGAAGGTCAGGCGGTGGTGCCGGTCGACATAGGAGATCAGCACCGGCAGGTTGTCGGCGATGGCCTTCAGGTGTGCTTGCGCGTCGCCGAGGCGCTGTTCGGCGAGCTTGCGCTCAGTGATGTCGAAGGTGACGGCGAAGACGCCGATGACGCGACCGTCACCGTCGAGCTCGGGCACATAGGTCTGCTGGTATTTGCGCACCTCGCCGTCGCGCGGGCCGGCTTCGGACTCGAAGACGACGCTCTGGCCCGCCATGGCCTTGTCCAGCCAGGGCCGGATCTGCTGGACATAGTCTGGGTCGCGCACCTCGTCGATGCGCTGGCCGAGCAGTTGTTCGGGCCGCAGGTCCAGCAGGGTCTGGAACTGGCGATTGGCGAACAGATAGCGGCCGTCGACGTCAAGGTGGGAGATCAGGGCTGGCAGGTTGTCGGTGATGGAGCGCAGCCGGCGTTCGCTGCGTTCCTGTTTCAACTGGGCGCTGCGCAGGTCCGTGATGTCGAAGGTCATCAGGTAGAAGCCGTTGACGGCATCGGTCAGCGCGTCGTGCATGGGCACAAGGTGGATCTGGAAATAGCCGGTGCCGTCGCGCCAGGGCAGCGATCCCTCGAAGGTCTGGCGCCGCCCTTTCAGCACGGCCTTCACATAGGTTTCGTGCAGGGCGTAGCTGGCCTCGCCTAGGCCTTCGCGCATGGGCATGCCGATGGCGGTGTCACGGTCGAGTTCGTGGACCCTGAGGGCAAGGTCGTTGGCGAAGACGCAGCGCTCCTCGGCATCGAAGACGCCGACCATGGCCGGGATGGCATTGGTGACGTCGCGCATGCGTTGTTCGCTGGCGGCGAGCTGGCGGGCGGCCGCATTGCGCTGGCTGACGTCGCGCACGAAGGCGTGGGCCGCATAGCCGTCGTCCATGGCCATGGCAGCGACCGACAGCTCCACTTCCAGGCGCCGGCCATCACGATGCAGGCCCACGACTTCGACACGCTGGTTGATGACGCGGCCCTGGCCAGTATTGCGGAAACGCGCCATGCCGGCCTCATGCGCGGCGCGCGACTCGGGCGGGATAATCAGCTCCGACAGGCGTTGTCCCATGGCCTGCGCGGCGGTGTAGCCGAACAGGCGCTCGGCCTGCAGATTCCAGTCGGTCACATGGCCGTCGCCGTCCAGGCCGATGAAGGCATCGTTGGAGTTGTCCAGGATGGCGCGGCAGCGTGCCTGCTCGCCGGCCAGCTGCTTCACCAGCGGCCGTACATGCTGCCTGAGCACCCAGGTGCCCAGCAGGGTCAGCGCGGTCAGCAACAGGGCGAGCCAACCCAGTCGCTGGCGGATGACGGCGAAGACGGCCTCGATGTCGGCCTTGACGACCATCCCCAAGCCAGAGCGCCCCAGCGGCACATAGGCGGCGACGACGGGCACGCCGCGCAGGTCGGGCGTCAGCATGACGCCGCTTTCGCCCAGCAGGGCGCGGTTGATTGGCAGGTTGATATTGCCGCTCGCGTTGAACATCGGGACGGTGAAGGCCCTGGGAGAGAGCTTGGACGGCACGCAGGACGCGACCTTGTCGGCGCGATTGCAGATCAGTACGTCCGAGGATGCATCGGCATCGCGGATGCGCATGACCAGGCGGTCCATCAGGGCCAGGCGCTGCTCGCTCTGGAAGCGGCCGACGATCTCGCCCCGGTCCGTGACCGGCAGGTCGCTCGTCAGGATGAAGCCACTGGCCCATACCAGGCGGCTGGTGGCGGCGTAGTCGCGGGCCAAGGCCAGCGAGGGGGTGTCGGCCTGGGCCGCGAAAGTGCCCGCCTCGGCCAGCGGCGCGCCGGCGGCGTCGACGAAACGGGCTGCTGTGACGCCCGCCGTCAGCAGGCTGCGGGTGATGTTGCGCAGGCGCTCGCGCCGGGCGCCGTCCGCGGGGTTAGCCGCCAGCGTGGCCAGCTGCTCCACGACGATGGGTCGGGTGGCGATGGTCTGGGCCAGCCAGACGCCGCCGTCCATGGCGCTGGCCAGGGCCTCGCTGGTGACGACGGCCGTGGAGCGCACGTCCTCCTTGCGCGCGCTCTCGAATTCCGACTCCAGGGTCGCGAAGCCGCCCGCGCCGGCCGCGACAGCGATCAGGGCCAGTACGGCCAAAGAACGCCGCGTGATGCGTTGCTCGTGCAGGTCGATGCGCTCGCGCACGCCGCTCCAGCGCAGGCGGACTTCCCACTGCGACAAGGCCAGCAAGGCCAGCCCGGCGGCCGCCGGCAGCGTCAGGCGGTTGAAGCTGCCCCAGTGGTAGAGCTGCTCCAGGTTCAGCAGATAGCCCAGGATGCCCAGGCCGGCGATGAGGGCCGCGATGGCGATGCCGGCCGAGCTGAGGCGTTTGGCCAGCGCGCGCGGCGGACCGGCGAGCAGGGCCTGGCAGCCGGACAGCAGCAGCAGGGCCACGCAGGCGTTGGGAGAAAGGCGGCCGGGGTGTGGGTTCAGCTGCGTCGGCAGCGCGTCGGCGCGGGCGATGTCTATGCCCAGCGACAGGCCGCTCGCGGCCTCGACCAGCATCAGCGCCGGCATGACGGCCATCAGCAGGGCCAGGCCTTGCATCGCGCGCGCGGCCGTCGCGCCCGGCGCCTGGCCGCTAGGCCAGCCCGCCATGATCCAGGCCGCGGTGCCGCCGAACAGCAGCAGCACGGATGAGGTGATGCCGATCTCCGTCAACCCGGGCAGGAGGTTGCCGAACTCCAGCTGCAGGCACCAGCGCAGGGTTGCGACTCCCGCGACCAGCATGCATGCCAGCGCGGCCCAGCGGGCAGTGGACAAACGATACGGAGCTGTCATCGAGCGGCGGAAAACGGCAACGCTCGCTTGTATAGCAGCTTGCCCGCCCCGTGGTTCAAGGCCAGCGTTTCATTTCGTGGTGGATGGGTGCCAGCCACTCGCCCTCGGCCGTGACGCTGCGCTCGGTGATGCAGGTGGCACCCGAGGCATCGCGGATCAGCACGGTCGCGCAGCGCGTGCCATAGACGGCCCTGCCGGGACTTGCGGGGTCGGGCATGCGGACGAAGCGGGGCGACAGCAGGCGCTCGCGGTCCAAGCCGACGCCGGTATCGGGCAGGTCCGCGTCGGCCGCTGGCCTGGGGTCGGCCAAGGCGCTGAAGAGCTGTTCGGCCAGCTGCCCGGCGGAGCTTGCCCGAGCCAGCGCCCCGGCCATGGCCGCCTGCAGGCCGGTGGTCTTGGGCCATGGCGTATCCAGGGCGGCGTTGGACAGCGCGTGGATGCCGGCCGGCAAGGCCTGCGGCCCGGGCGCGCGGTTGCTGATCCAGTGCCAGTCGCCGCTAACCAGATCAGCCGTGACCAGGTTGAAGCCGTTGTAGCCTTGGGCCAGCCGGCCTGCGAAGCTCGCCGCGTCCTGCGTGCCTGCCAGCCAGTCAACGACGAGGGTGCCTCGCGTGGGTGCGGCCGGGTTGTTGCGTGCAGGCTCGCGGATGTTGGTCAACAGGGCCAGCCGCCCGGCGCGCGTCAGGCCGAACCAGGCGCCGCCGGCGGACAGGTCGCGCCCGGCCAGCAGCTCGGTGCCGCCGGCCCGCCACCAGGCCATGGGCGCGGCCTCACGAGCGAAGAACTCGTCGCGGTTGGCGGCAATGACGAGGGGGAAGTGCGGGTGGGCGTTGAGGGCGAAGGCAGCGAGGCACATTGGCTACGGCAACGCTTCGGTATCGGCGAGCACCACCCGCAGCCAGGCCCTGGCCTTGAGCCAGTCCCGCCGCACCGTGCGGTCACTCAGCCCCAGCGCGGCGGCGGTCTCCTCGTCGCTGTAGCCGCCGAAGAAGCGGCATTCGACGACGTCTGCCCAACGCGGGCTGACGTCACGCAGCCGCTCCAGCGCCCGGTCCACCTCCACCAGCTGCTGCGCCGCCGCCTCCGGCATCTGCGGCAGGTCGGCGTCGTCGTCCAGCGGCAGGTGGATGGCCAGTGCGCCGTGCTTGGCGCTTGCGGCCGAGCGTGCGATGTTGACCAGGATGTGGCGCATGGCCAGCGCCGCGGCGCGCATGAAATGCTGGCGGTCATTGAAGCCATCGCTGCCATGCAGCTTCAGGAAGGCTTCGTGGACCAGGGCCGTGGTCTGCAGGGTCTCGCCCGCCGAGACCCGCCAGCGGCTGTGGTGCGCCAGCCGCCTCAGTTCGGGGTAGAGCAGCGGCAGCAGGCTCTCGGCGGTGTGCTGGAGGCGGGCGGCTGGGTCGGCTTGCATGGCCGACCCAGTATCCCGGGCTCAGTCGCGTTTGGGCAAGCGCCGGCGGAGCCAGCCCCCTAAGGCCAGCAGTCCGCAGAGCGCGAGCCAGGCGCTCGCCGGTTCGGGCACGGCGGCCGTGGCGTAGTCGTAGCCGCTCACGCCCACGGTGTTGGCGCCGGGCGTGACGGCATCGAGGTAGATGTGCACGGTGCTGCCGTAGTTGGCCGTGCCGATGCCGGATTGGAAGGCCATAGCGTTCACGCCCGACTCCGCTTCCAGGGTGGCGCGCATCTGGAAGGAGGCGCCGACATTGACCGTGAAGTTGCCGCCGTAGACGGTGGAACTGCCCTTGGCGTCGCCCGAGCTGGAGTCCCAGTTGTGGATGACGCCGGGATCGCCGCAGCCGGCCGCCGGACAGCCGAAGGGGGTGGTGTTGAAGTCGACGACGACGAGGCCGGAAGCCACCGGGAACTGGCCCCCGCCTCCCACCGCCGGGGAGAGGCTCCCGTTCACGACCACGGTGTAGTGGTAGGTGTTGCTGGTGGCACCCATGCTGTTGGTGACCGCGATGACGTCGGACATGTCCGCGATGGCTTGGCTCTGGGTGTTGCGGAACAGCGCCGAGGTGCCGGGGTTGTTGGTGGTGGCGAAGGCGCGCAAAGTGCCCAGAGCGGCGACGCCCCAGGCACGCGTGGTGACGCCGTCGGCGAAGGTGGTGTTGCTGTCGCCGCTGGTCGTGGACCCCGCGACGGCCACCGGCACGCTGCTGCCGTCACCGCAGAAGCGCAGGTCGCCGCCGCTGTGGGTGCCGGAAATGCAGTTGGCCACATCGCTGGCGGTGTCGCCGGCGAAGCTGCCGACCTGCAGGCTGGCGGTGGCGGCATTGGCGGACGCCGCGCTGCAAAGCAGGCCGCAGGCCAGAGCGAGGATGGAGAGATGGCTTTTCATGAGTCCTCCCGGTGGGTTCTTGGCAAAGCGTTGCGAACGGCGATGGCCAGCAGACCGAGCAACAGCAGCAGCAGGCTCGCAGGCTCGGGCACCGCAGCCGTGGCGTAGTCGAAACCGCTGGCGCCGAGGGTGTTGGCCCCGGGCGTGACGCCGTCGATGTGCAAGGTGACGGTGCTGCCGTAGTCCGCCAGTTCGGTCACGGCAGTGCCGGCAGGCACCGCCGCATAGGCCGAGACGTCCAGGCCGAGACCGATCTCGAACTTGACGCCGGTGGGGACACTGAAGCTGCCGCCATAGACGTAGCTGGTCAAGCCGACATCCGGGCTGCGGTTGTCCACGACGTTGTTGCAGGCAAAGCAGATGGGTGAAACGAAGAAGTTCACGAAGGCGCTGGTGCGCCCGACGTCGCTGCCCGCCAGCGTCAGCCACGGCGACAGGAGACCATGCACGCTGACGCTGTAGTGGTAGACCGTCATCGACGCGCCGTTGGCATTGGTGGCCGTGATGAAGTCGTCCATCGACGCGGCGCCGCGGCTCTGGGTATTGCGGTTGTCGCTCACCCCCGGGTTGGTGGTTTCGGCGAAGGCTTTCAGGCTGCCGAAGCCGGCCGTGGCCCAGGCCTGGCTGTCGATGCCATTGGTCCAGACGGCATGTCCCACGCCATGCAGCGTCGTGCCGTTCAGCGCTGGCATCGACGCGATGCTGCCGGAGCAGCCGCGCGTATCACCGAAGGGGTGGACGCCGTCCACGCAGGTGGCGACGTCGGCCACGGAATCGCCTGCGTTGGCATAGTTGATTTGCAACGACTGCGCGCCCGCGGAGGAGCTCAGCAACAGGCAAGCCAACGCGGCGGACAAGGTCAAGTTGATGTTCATGAAGTACTCCAGGTCTTGTGTTGGCGCGTCGCCGGGTGGCGGCCGAGGGCGAACAGCCCGCTCAGGAGCGACAGCGCCGACGCCGGCTCGGACACCATGCTGGCGATGACTCCCTGCAACTGGATGCCGTTCAGATTGGCTTCGGGGAAGGCGCCGAGCTTGAGCGTGTCCTCCACGCGGGACATGACGACGGTGATCTGTCCGAAGCGGCTCGCGCTCAGCGTCCAGTCGGCGTAGTCGGCGCCTTCGACGAAGCTCGTTTCGCCAGCCTGCCGCACCACCTCGCTCAGCTGGCCGTCGCCCGAGGTGAAGCGCGTGCCCCGGCCGGGGGTGTCGGCCACCGAATACAGGATGAGGTGGTAGCTCGCGTTGGGTGCTAGGCCGTTGAAGGTCAGGATGCCCGGGCCGGTGCTGCCGTTCGATAAGTCGGTGTCGGCGAAAAGATAGGAGGTCAGCAGGGCGTCGTAAGGGCTGCCGGTGAACGGGCTGGAGAAGTGCCCGCCGCTGCCTGTGGTGTGAAAGCTCAGCGTGACGCCGGTCGCCGCGCCGGCGACGTCGTGCAAGGCCCCGTCGCTGCCGCCGTGCGCGCCGGGGCCGGAGGTCGGCAGAGCGATCAGGTTCCATTGGTCGCCGGTGCTGCCAAGCACGGCGGCGCCGCTGTAAGGGGCCGTCGGTGTGATGAAGTTGCCCTGGGTGCCGAACTGGACATCGATCAGGCCGTCGGCCCTTGCACCGACTACAAGCGCCGGCAGCAGCGAGGCGAGGGCTGAAGTGAGGCGGCGGCTCACGGCGGACCTCGCCGGCCACTGCGCAGCCAGACGACGAGGGCGCCGGCCAGCAGCAGGGCGGCGCTGGCGGGCTCTGGCACGGCCTGGGTGAAGCTGAGGCCGGTGAGCTGATAGCTGTTGCCGTCGGGCACAGCGGCACGGTCGATGATGAAGGCGATGCCGTCGACCTGGGCGAAGTTGAACAGGCCGGGCGGCATGTTGGCATCGGCGCCCTTGAACAGAATGTCGCCGCTGACCGCGCCGCCGCCGGCAGCAGGATTCAACGTGACTTCGCCGTTGAGGTAGTAGGTCGCGCCCGGCGCCGCGACGGGGTTGCTGGTGTAGAAGTGGATGATCAGGTTGATTGGCTTGGCCAGCGACGCGAAGCTGACATGCAAGTCGTTGTAGCCGCTCAGGTCGAGGTTGAGGAAGGGCCCGTTGCTCTGCAGGTTGCTGGCAGGCGCCCCGTAGGCGCCATAGCCCAGCCCCACTTCGCCGATGGTGCCGGGCGCGGCAGCGACGGTGACGCCACCTTCGCCGATGATGGCCGTGTTGCCCGCGCCCGCCGCCGGGTTGGGGAAGTAGGGGTAGTAGTAGGCCGCACGGTTCTGCCCCCCAACGCCTGCATAGCTGCCGGGTTGGGAGGTCACGAAGTTCTGAGAGGGCGCCATCAGACTGACCGCGGGCGTCGGCGCCGCGAAGTCGTCGAGCAGCAGGCTGCTGGCGGAAGCCTCCGGCACCGTGCACAGCAACGCCGGCAGCAGCGCCGCCAGCGCCAAGGATGGGCGAATGAGTCGGAACATGGGACCTCCTTGATGTTGACGATGGGGACCGCGGCGATGCCACGGCTCCCAGTGAAGAACACGCGGGAGGCGCCAAGCCGGACAGCGGAGCCGGGCTTGAGTTAGGGGGTGGGTTTTCCTGGAAGGCCCGCGACGGCGTGTTCGACACGCGCGCGCCAGACGCTGGCGTCGTCGTCATGGGCGCGGCGCAGGCGCAGCGCTGTCGCCAAGGCATCGCGGGCCTCAGCGGTTTGGCCCGTGGCGCTCAGGGCCAGGGCCCGCTCCAGCCACAGGGCGGCACGCAGATGCGGCAGGACGTCGGGCTTGAAGCTCGCGTCCAGCAGTTGCAGACCATTCGACGCAGCGGTGGCGGCATCGGCGGCCCGGCCCGACTCGCGCAACGCGGCCGCGCGCTGCTGGGCGAGGGCCGGCAGCAGGGTCCGAGCGTCGGGGCCCGCGGGGGTCAAATCAGCCGCAAGCGCGTCCAACATGGACAGCGCCGCCGCCGGCTGACCGGCTGACAGCGCCAGGGCGGCTTGGTCTAGGCGGATGTGTGCAAGGCCGGTCGGCCGGGCATCGGCACCGAGCGCACTCTTCATGGTGGCTAGGGCCGTCTCGATAGTCTGGGCAGCCTCGGCTTTGCGGCCCAGCGCATCGAGCACGCGCGCGCGCAGCTCCAAGGCTCGCGCCAGTGGAACGCTGCTGCCGTTGCTGCGCTGCTGGGCCTGCACCGACGCGGCAGACCAGGCATCGGCTTCGTCCAGGCGGCCGGTGTCCCAGGCCTGAAGTGCGGCGGCGCCCAGCATGGTGCCGTGCAGGTTGGCGCTGCTGCGCACGACGGGGTCTTGCAGCAGGAGCCTCAGTCGGGCCTGTATGGCCCGGGCCTCGGCGGCTCGCGACGTCTCGCGGTACACGCGCATCTGGCGCAGCAGCACGTGGTAGGTGTCGATGTGCTCTTGGCCATTGACCCGCAGGGAGGTGCTCATGGCATCATCCAGCGCCGCTTCGGCCCGGGCAAAGTCGCCCAGGCACAGCGCGACACCGGCAATGGCCGTGTCGTCCGTGATGACCCACTGGGGTACCGGGGGGCTGATGGCCTGCGTGACGCGGCGGGCGTCTTCAAGCGTGGCGAGGCCCTGGCTACAGGCGCCCAGAAAGCCGAGATCGAGCCCCTGCAGATAGAGCGTGTTGCGCCGCTGCGGCTGCGTGCCCCCGATGCGGGCGACCAGGGTGTTGGCTTCCTCCACAAAGCGCAGCGAGGCGCTGACATCGGTGTAGCGTGACTCGCTGGCCTGGGCCAGCAGTATGCGCAGCTTCAAGGGCGGATCGCCCAGAGGTGTCTGGTCGACGATGCGCCGCGCGCGTTCCAGCAACTGGGCACTGCTGCGCGAGCCGGTGGTCGGATCCGTCGCATAGGCCTGCTGGATCAGGGCATCGGCGACGCGCAAGTCGTTGGGACCGTAGGTCTTGGCGCGCAGCGCGACACGCTCGCCGGCAAGCGCCGCTGCCTCCGGGTCCAGGCCCACGTCGACGTACATCTCGGCGAGCGTCTGCAGCAGCAGGTCCTTGACCTCGGGCGACCGCTCCAGACCTTGGCGTGCCTGGGCCGCGCCGATGTCCAGCAACTCGCGTGCCGTCGTGGCCCGAGCCCGCGCGGGGTCGGGGTGGCTGTCGGCATTGGCACGGAACAGCCCGAGCAGGAACTCTTGCACCGCCAGCGCGCGCTGCTCCTGCTGCTGCGCGCGCCGTGCCTGCCACAGGGCCACGCCCGTTCCCACCAGCAAGGCCAGGCAGGTCAGCACGCCCGCGGCCACCGGCAGGCGGTAGCGGGCGACGAAGCGGCCGAGCCGATAGCGCAGCGTGCCGCGCCGCGCCATCACGGGCATGGCGCCCAGATGCCGCAGCATGTCCGCCTGCAGCTCGGCCACGCTGCCGTAGCGCCGCTCGGGTTCCTTGCGCAGCGCCATGGCGACGATGGCATCCAGGTCGCCTGCCAGCCGCGCCGCCGGCACGGGCGGTGTGGCCTGGGCTTGTGCCGCCCGGCTCGGCGGCTGCGGGGGCTGCGTGGCGACCTGCTGCATGGCGGCGGCCAGCGGCAGGTGCTGAACGGGCTGGGCCGGCTCGCCCGTGAGCAGCTCGTGCAGCAGCAGGCCCAGGGCATACACGTCGGCCGCCGTCGTGATGGCGCCGCCGGCCAGTTGCTCAGGGCTGGCATAGGCCGGCGTCAGCAGCAGCTCGCGCGTGACGGCGCCGCCCGGCGCGTCCAGTAGGCGCGCCACGCCGAAGTCCAGCAGCTTCACGCGGCCCTCTTCTGTGACCATCACGTTGGCAGGCTTCAGGTCGCGGTGTACGACCAGATTGCGGTGTGCATAGGCCACCGCTTCGCATACCTCGATGAACAGGGCCAGCCGCTGCGCCAGCGTCGCCCGATGCGTCCTGCACCACTGCGTGATGGTCTGGCCGTGCACCAGCTCCATCACCATGAAGGGCTGGCCTGCCGCCGACACGCCGCCGTCTAGCAGCCGCGCGATGCCCGGGTGGGCCAGCCGAGCAACGATCTGCCTCTCGGCCTGGAAGCGGGCCAGGTGCGGCGCCACGTCCGCCCGCATCAGCTTGATCGCGGCCTGCTGCTCGAAGGCGTCATCGGCCCGCTCGGCGCTGTAGACCTCGCCCATGCCGCCCCTGCCGATGAGGGCCAGCACGCGCCAGGCCCCCAGGCGGGCGCCGGCCGCGAGCGTGGGAACCGGCGCCTCCTGCGCCGTCGCACCGCCGGAGATGGCCTTGGCGGCGGGCTGGTCGAGCAGCGTGTCGGGCGCGTCCAGCTCGGCCAGCAGTGGCGCCAAGGCCGCGGCCAGCGCCGCATCGCCGCCCGTCACGCCCTCCAGGGCGCCAAGGCGCTCGGCGGGAGGCAGGGCCAGCAGGGCATCCAGCGCAGCGTCGAGTCTGTCCCAGTCTTCGGGGGGGAGCGAGGAGGCGCTGCGGGGCATGAGCTTCAGTATGCGCTTGGCGCCCTCAATCTCGTCCGGCAGCAGCGCCCGCGGATTGGGGTCTATCGGGAGGTGGAAGCGGGCCGCGAAACAGGATCGGCCGCCTATCATCGCGGCATAGACACTGGAGAACACAGTGCAGCGACGCCAGTTGGGGCTGTTGGGGCTCGCATGGACGTTGGATGGCCTGGCGATGACGAGCACGCCGGCGCCCTCGGCCGCGTCCGCCGCTGGGGTACGGTTGCGGCTGCTGAGCGAAGAGTTTCCGCCCATCAACTTCACCGAGTCCGGTCAGCCCAGCGGCTTGGCCGTGGAGATCGTGCAGCAGGTGATGGTGCGCCTGGGTCAGGTGGTGCCCATCGAATTCCTGCCCTGGGCGCGCGCCTACCGCGACGCGCAGGGGCGCCAACCGGCCGCCCTGTTCTCGGCCGCGCGCATTCCCGAGCGGGAGAAGCTGTTCCAGTGGGCAGGGCCCATCGTCACCTTCTACAGCAGCTTCTATGCACGCGCCGGTGCCGAGCGGCTCAAGCGCTTCGATGACGCTCGCCATGCCGAGGACGTGTTGGTGGTGCGCGACTGGTACACGGCCCAGCAGCTTGAGTCCCAGGGGTTTCGCAACCTGCGCTATGTCAGCGATCCCGTCCAGGGCCTGCGCATGCTGCTGGCTCGGCGTTCATCCTTGTTCGCCACCGAGCGCATCAGCATGCCCAGCACGCTGCAATCGGCCGGCATCGAGCCGAGCGCGCTGGCCGAGGTTTATACCTATGCCAGCAGCGACGGCTATATCGCCTTCTCGCCAGGCACGCCCAAGCGCGTCGTCGCGGCTTGGCAGCGCGAAATCGACACGATGAAGCGGGACGGCAGCTTTCAGGCCATCTACAAGCGGTGGTTGCCGCAGGACAACCCGCCGAGATGATGAGCCCCTCGCCGCTCACACCGGGCTGAACGCCGGTGTGCTCATCAGTCTTGCAGACCGCGCTGCGGCAGGCGCCGCAGCCCTTCGGCAGGCACATTGCGTCTACTGGACGCAATGTGTCCGACCTCAGCCTCCGAGGAGCGAGAGCCGCGGCTCTAAGCTTGCCTGCGCGAGCTTGGACGGCTTGAGCGCCACACGCGTCTCACGTGTGGCGGCGATGCTCACGGCATCGAGCCGCGAGCGCATCGCCAGCGTGGGCCGGCTTGGGTGGTGGAGTCGGACACGAGCAGTCCCTGCGGACTGCTTGTGACTACGGAACGCCTTGGGCCTCTGGCCCAAGGCAGGCCCGGCGCTCGGCCCGAATTCAGGTCAGCACTCAACGATGTTGACGGCCAGGCCGCCGCGGGCGGTTTCCTTGTACTTGGTCATCATGTCGGCGCCGGTGTCGCGCATGGTCTTGATGACCTTGTCGAGGCTGACGAAGTGGGTGCCGTCGCCGCGCAGCGCCATGCGGGCAGCGTTGATGGCCTTGACGGAGGCAATCGCGTTGCGCTCGATGCAGGGGATCTGCACCAGGCCCCCGACGGGGTCGCAGGTCAGGCCCAGGTGGTGCTCCATGCCGATCTCGGCGGCGTTCTCCACCTGTTCCGGCGTGCCGCCCATGACGGCGCAAAGCGCCCCGGCCGCCATCGAACACGCCACGCCCACCTCACCCTGACAGCCGACCTCGGCGCCGCTGATGGAGGCGTTTTCCTTGTAGAGGATGCCGATGGCGGCGGCGGTCAGCAGGAAGTCGATGACGCCCTTTTGCATGCTGCCGTGGACGAAGCGCGTGTAGTAGTGCAGCACTGCCGGCACGATGCCTGCCGCGCCGTTGGTGGGTGCCGTGACGACACGGCCACCCGCGGCGTTCTCTTCGTTTACGGCCAGCGCATAGAGATTGACCCAGTCCATCACCTGCAGCGGGTCGCGCAGTGCAGCCTCGGGGTTGGCGGTCAGGTCGCGGTGCAACTGGGCCGCACGGCGTTTGACCTTGAAGCCGCCGGGCAGGATGCCCTCGGTCTTGCAGCCGCGCGCGACGCAGGCCTGCATGACGGCCCAGATCTTCATCAGGCCGGCATCGATCTCAGCCTCGGTGCGCCAGTGGCATTCGTTGCGGCGCATCAGCTCGGCGATGGACAGGCCGTGGCGCTGGGTCAGCGCCAGTAGCTCGTCGCCGGTCTTGAAGGGGTAGGGCAGCACCGTCGTGTCGGGTGCAATGACCTTCTGCTTGCTGCCGTCGGCCGCCACCTCATCGCTGACGACGAAGCCGCCGCCCACCGAGTAGTAGACGCGGTTGGCGATCTCGTTGCCCTCGGCGCCGAAGGCGATGCAGCGCATGCCGTTGGCGTGGAAGGGTAATGTTTCGCGGCGCTTGAAGACCAGGTCCTTGGACTCTTCGAAGGCCACCTTGTGCTGGCCGACGAGATTCAGATCACCGGCACGGATGGCGTCCAGCAGCGTCGGGATGGCCTCGACGTCCACCGAGTCGGGCTCATGCCCGGCCAGGCCCAGCAGCACCGCCTTGTCGCTGCCGTGGCCCTTGCCGGTGGCGCCCAGGCTGCCGTACAGGATGACCTGCACGCGGCCCACTTGGTCCAGCAGGCCGTCGTGCTGAAGGCGCAGGCCGAACAGGCGCGCTGCGCGCATGGGCCCGACCGTGTGCGAACTGCTCGGGCCGATGCCGATCTTGAAGAGGTCGAAGACCGACACCGCCATGACTCAGGCCTCTTCGTATTCGGAGAGGGGAACGCAGGAGCAGAACAGGTTGCGGTCGCCATAAACGTTGTCAACGCGACCCACCGGCGACCAGTATTTCTGGCGGCGCAGCGACGGCAGCGGGAAGGCGGCCACCTCACGGCTGTAGCCATGGCTCCAATCGGTCGCGCTGACGACCATGGCCGTGTGCGGCGCGTTGACCAACGGGTTGTCCTCACGACTCACCTTGCCGGCCTCGACATCGGCAATTTCGTGGCGGATCTGGATCATCGCGTCGATGAAGCGATCCAGCTCGGCGCGGCTTTCGCTCTCGGTCGGCTCGACCATCAGCGTGCCAGCGACGGGGAAGCTCAGCGTCGGCGCATGGAAGCCGTAGTCGATGAGGCGCTTAGCGACGTCCTCGGCGCTGACGCCGGAGGTTTCCTTCAACGGGCGCAGGTCCAGGATGCACTCGTGGGCCACGCCGCCGCCCTTGACGCCCTCGATGCCGCCGGAAAAGTGGATGTCGTAGTGGTCCGAGAGCCGGGCCGCGACGTAGTTGGCCGACAGGATGGCCACTTCGGTCGCCTTCTTCAGCCCTTCGGCGCCCATCATGCGGATATACATCCACGAGATGGGCAGCACGGCCGCATTGCCCAGCGGCGCGGCGGACACGGCGCCGATGTTGGTGGCCTTGCCCAGGCCGGCGGTGCGGTGCGCCGGCAGGAAGGGCACGAGGTCTTCCACAACGCAGACGGGGCCGACGCCCGGGCCGCCACCGCCGTGGGGGATGCAGAAGGTCTTGTGCAGGTTCAGGTGGGACACGTCGCCGCCGAACTCGCCGGGCGCCGCCACGCCGACCAGGGCGTTCATGTTGGCGCCGTCCACGTAGACGCGGCCGCCGTGGCTCTTCACCATCTGGCAGATCTCCTTCACGTGGGTGTCGAAGACGCCATACGTGGAGGGGTAGGTGATCATGATGGCGGCCAGCTTGTCGGCATGCTGCTCGCACTTGGCCTTGAGGTCGGCCAGGTCGATATTGCCTTCCTTGTCGCACTTGGTGACGACGACCTGCATGCCCACCATCTGGGCCGAGGCCGGGTTGGTGCCGTGGGCCGACTCGGGGATCAGGCAGACCGTGCGCTGCTTGTCGCCGCGCGACTCATGCCAGGCCTTGATGGCCAAGAGACCTGCGTACTCGCCTTGGGAGCCGGCATTGGGCTGCAGGCTGATACCGGCATAGCCGGTGCATTCGGTCAGCCAGTTCTGCAGCAGGGTGTCCAGCTCGGTGTAGCCGGCGAGCTGCTCTTGCGGCGCGAAGGGGTGGATGCCCGCGAACTCCGGCCAGGTGATGGGGATCATCTCGGCCGTGGCGTTGAGCTTCATGGTGCAGGAGCCCAGCGGGATCATGCTGCGGTCCAGCGCCAGGTCCTTGTCCGACAGGCTGCGGATGTAGCGCAGCATCTCGGTTTCGCTGTGGTGGGTGTTGAAAACCGGGTGGGTCAGGTAGGCGCTGGTGCGGCGCAGAGGGGCCGGAATCAGGCTCTCGACGCCGGCGGCGAACTCGGCAACGGTCGGCACGGTGGCACCGGCAGGCGCGAACCAGCTCCAGATGGCTTCGACGTCGGCGCGCGAGGTGGTCTCGTCCAACGCAATGCCGACATGTTTGTCGCTCACCTTGCGCAGATTGGCCTGGGCGGCGACGGCCTTGGCCGTGACGAGGCCGGGCTCGCACTCGACCAGCAGCGTGTCGAAGACATGCGGCGTGACGACCTTGAGGCCCATGCGGGTCAGGCCGGCATGCAGGATGGCCGTGTAGCTGGCCACGCGCTCGGCGATGCGCTTGAGGCCTTGGGGGCCGTGGTAGACGACGTACATGCTGGCAACGACGGCCGGCAGCACCTGGGCTGTGCAGATGTTGGACGTGGCCTTCTCGCGACGGATGTGCTGCTCGCGGGTCTGCAGGGCCAGGCGCAGGGCGGGGTGGCCTTGCGCGTCCTTCGAGACGCCGACGAGGCGGCCCGGCATGGAGCGCTTGAATTCGTCCTTGCAGGCCAGGAAGGCGGCATGCGGGCCGCCGGCGCCCATGGGCATGCCGAAGCGCTGGCTGTTGCCGACGACGATGTCGGCGCCGAATTCGCCGGGCGAGACCAGCAGGGTCAGGGCCAGCAGGTCGGTGCAGACGATGAAGGCCGCCTGCTTGGCATGGGCCTGCTCGGTGAAGGCCTTCAGGTCATGAATGAGGCCGGTGGTGCTGGGGTATTGGCAGACGACGGCGAAGTAGTCGTTCTCGGCCATCAGCGTGGGCGCCATGCCGACTTTGACCTCGATGCCGAGAGGCGCGCAGCGCGTCTGGATGACCTCGATGGTCTGCGGGTGCACGTCACCGGCGACGATGAGGGTGTTGCTCTTACTCTTGACGCCGCGCTTGGCGAGCGTCACCGCTTCGGCGGCCGAGGTGGCCTCGTCCAGCATGGAGCCGTTGGCGATGTCCATGCCGGTCAAGTCGGTCACCAGGGTCTGGAAGTTCAGGATGGCTTCCATGCGGCCCTGCGAGATCTCGGCCTGGTAGGGCGTGTAGGCCGTGTACCAGGCGGGGTTCTCGAGGATGTTGCGCAGGATGACGCCCGGCGTGTGCGTGCCGTAATAGCCTTGGCCGATGAAGCTCTTGTAGACCTTGTTCTTGCCGGCGATGGCCTTCAGCTCGGCCAGCGCGCCCGCCTCGGTGATGGGCGCAGGCAGCTTCATGCCCTGCGAGCGGCGGATGGACTTTGGGACCACCGCATCGATCAGCGCAGACCGGCTGGCCACGCCGACGGCGGCACACATCAGGGATTCATCGACGGCATCCGGCCCGATGTGGCGGGCATGGAATTCGGAGGCGTCTTCGAGTTGGGAGAGCGGCGTCGGCATGGCGGGTCTTGCGTCGAGAAATTACAGGGTCTTCAGCAGGGCGTCGTAGGCGGTGGCGTCCATCAGCGCGTCGAGCTGGGCTGGGTTGCTCAGCTTGACCTTGAAGAACCAGCCGGCCTTGAGCGGGTCGGTGTTGGCGAGAGCCGGGTCGTCGCGCAGGGCTTCGTTGACTTCGGTCACTTCGCCGTCCACGGGCATGTACACGTCGGCCGCGGCCTTGACGGACTCGACGACGCCGGCGACTTCCTTCTCGGCATAGGTCTTGCCAACTTCGGGCAGGTCCACGAAGACCACGTCGCCCAGGGCGTCCTGCGCATGCACGGTGATGCCGACAGTGGCCGTGCCGTCGCCGTGGACTTCAAGCCATTCATGGTCGGGGGTGTATTTGATGGACATGCTCAGCCTCTGTAGTAGCGGTTGGGGGTGAAGGGGGTGGACGAAACCACCATGGGCGTGCGCTTGTCGCGCACGATGGCGAAGACTTCGGTGCCGACAGCCGTGTGCTCCTTGGCCAGATAGGCCAGGGCGACCGGCTGGTTGACCGTCGGGCCCAGGGTGCCACTGGTGACGACGCCGATCTCGCTGCCGTCGGCGGCGACAATATTGGCGCCTTCGCGGACCGGCATGCGCTCCTTGCCCACCAGGCCGACGCGCTTGCGGGCGGCGCCGTTGGCGAGCTGTTCGTCGATGACGGCCGCACCCGGATAGCCGCCATGGCGGGCGCCGCCGACGCGGCGGACCTTCTGGATGGCCCAGGTGATGGAGGCCTCGACCGGCGTGGTCGTCTCGTTGATGTCGTGGCCGTAGAGGCAGAGTCCGGCCTCCAGGCGCAGCGAGTCGCGCGCACCCAGTCCGATCGGCTTGACCTCGGCATGGCTCAGCAGCTTGCGGGCCAGGGCGACGGCGTCGTCTTCATGGACGGAGATCTCGTAGCCATCCTCGCCGGTGTAGCCCGAGCGGGTCAGGAAGGTGTCGATGCCGTCCAGCTTGAAGAAGCCGCCGGTCATGAAGGTCAGTTTGGCGACCTCGGGGTTCAGGCGGGACAGCACGTCGACGGCCTGGGGGCCTTGCAGGGCCAGCAAGGCGCGCTCGGGCACGGGGATGACCTGGCAGCGCGAGCCGATGTGCTTTTGCATATGAGCGATGTCCTGGGCCTTGCAGCCAGCGTTCACCACCACGAAGAGGTCGTCGGGGCGCTTGCAGACCATCAGGTCGTCAAGCAGGCCGCCTTGCTCGTTCGTGAACAGGGCGTAGCGCTGCTTGAAGACGCCCAGGTCGACGATGTCGACCGGCACCAGGGTTTCGAGGGCAGCGGCAGCGTCAGCGCCGACCAGGCGCACCTGGCCCATGTGCGACACGTCGAACAAGCCAGCGGCGGCCCGCGTGTGCTTGTGCTCGGCCATCACGCCGCTGGGGTATTGCACCGGCATGTCGTAGCCGGCGAAGGGCACCATCTTGGCGCCGAGTTCGACGTGGAGGGCGTGAAGAGGCGTTTGCAGCAAAGAGGACATCAAGAGCTCCGACGGATTTCGGGTTTGGATGTCCTCGCTGTCCGGGGTACCTGAGAGATTGACTCACGCGGTGGCTGTCCCGCGCTCGCTTGCCCCTTCGGTGGACCGGCTCAAGGGCCGGCCTCTCTCCAGTGAGGAACGCCGCCAGTGTCTGCCACCGACGGCGTTTTGTCAGTCCTTTTGCCTGAGCGTTCGAGCTGTGCGCCCTGCGCCTTCGGCGGCCCCCAACTTCAACGGGGCGCTCTCCTGACGGCCTGCATTCTAGGCCCGTTCAGTCGCCCACATGGCCGGATTCCAGCGCCTCGGTGTCGATGGGCATGCTCTGGCCGTCGGCCGTCTCGAAGAACAGCGGCTTGCGCGGCTTGGCGACGGGTGCGACCTGGTTCATGGTCTGGGCGTCGTAGAGGCGGCCGTTCTGCATCACCAGGGCGATGCGGTCGCTCTGGCGGATGTCGGCCAGCGGGTTGCCGTCGATGACGACGAGGTCGGCCAGCTTGCCGGGCTCCAGCGAACCCAGGTCCTTGTCGAAACCGAAGTTGCGCGCCGGGTTGATGGTGGCCGTGCGCAGGGCTTCCATGGGTGTCATGCCGCCCATGACGAACATCCACATCTCCCAGTGCGCCCCCAGGCCCTCGCGCTGACCGTGGGCGCCGATCGAGGTATTGACGCCGGCGCGTGACAGCTGAGTGGCCGTGCGGGCGACGCGGAGGATGTTGAAGTCCTCCTCGGGCGCGGTCAGGCGGCGCACCGAGCGAGGCTCCAGCACGCTGCGGGGCACGTAGCGGCTCAGCAGGGGATGCTTCCAGACGTCGGTGCGGGCATACCAGTAATGCTCACCGTCCAGGCCGCCGTAGCCGACGTTCAGCGTCGGCGTGTAGCCGACGGCGTTCTGGCTCCACAGCTGACGTACGTCATCCCAGACCTCGGCCAGCGGCAGGGCATGCTCCACCGTCGTGTGGCCATCCACGATCATGCTCATGTTGAGCTGGAACAGCGAGCCGCCCTCGGGCACGACCATCATGCCGGTCTGGCGCGCGGCCTCCAGCACCTGCTGGCGCTGGTCGCGGCGCGGCTGCTGGTAGCTCTTGACGCTGATGGCGCCCTCGGCCTTCTGGCGGTTCAGATGAGTCAGCGCATCGTCCAGGCCGTTGATGGTGGACGAGAAGGGCGTCTTGGCGCCGTAGAGGATGGTGCCCGTCGAGTAGATGCGTGGGCCCATCACGATGCCTGCACGCTGCATCTCGGCCTGGGTGAAGATGGCCGAGCTGAGGTTGGACGGGTCATGCAGCGTCGTCACACCGAAGGCCAGCGATGCAAGGTTGACCCAGCTGGTCTGCGGGATCAGCCCGGAGTCGTTCATGGCGCCATGCCAGTGGGCGTCGATGAAGCCCGGCACGACGGTCTTGCCGCTGGCATCGATGCGCTTGGCGTCTGCCGGAATCGCGATGTCCTTGCCGACGGCCACGATGCGGTTGCCGTCCACCAGCACCGTGCCGCCTTCGATGACCTCGTCACCCTTCATGGTCACGACGCGGGCGCCGGTCAGCGCGATCTTGCCCGTCGGCTTGTCGCTGGCCTGCTCGAAGCCGATCTTCTGGCTCGTCGCCTTGTCCTTGCCTTCCGCATTGGCGGTGAACAGCTCGTCGCCCAGCGCGAAATGCAGGCGCTTGCTGTCGCCGCTCCAGTGCAGGCCGGAGGCGGCATTGACGTCGAGCTGGCGCACCGGCAGGGCGTCCATCTTGGGGCCGACGGAGAGGACCTTGCCCGACTGGCCCTGCACGCGCGGCAGCGGCGTCACATAGGCGTGGAAGCGCTCGACGAAGCCCAGCCACTGGCCGTCCGGCGACACGCTGTATTCGGAGGCGCTGTCGCTGCGGGCGATCTCGCTCTCGCTGCGGTCGGCGAGGTTCAGGCGCACCAGCGACCTGCGGATCTCCACCTCGCTGGTGCTGCTGGTCCGGGTGAAGAAGAGCTCGTCGCTGCGGGCGCCGAACTGGGCGCCGTCGCCTTCCTTGCTGATGCGCTCGGTCTTGCCCGAGCCGTCGGCCGCGGCGAGATACAGGCCGGTGTCCAAGCTGTGCCAGGGGCTGGTCAGGCCGCCGCCCTTGACCTTGCGATAGACGAGTTGCTTGCCGTCGGGCGACAGGCGCGGGTCGAGGTATTTGCCCGCCTCCTTGACGAGGACGGTTTCCTTGCCCGAGGCGAGGTCCAGGCGGCGGATGCTGCCCTGGGTGTCGTCACGCCAGGTGGCGAACACCAGGCTCTTGCCGTCGCGCGACCAGCTTGGGGAGAGCTCGAAGGCGTCGTTCTGCTTGGTGAGGCGGCTCGGCGAACCGTTCGGCAGGTCCTTGACGTAGAGAGAGCCCAGGGCCGAGTAGACGACGCGCTTGCCGTCAGGCGACACCTGGGCGCCGTGCAGCTGGTGCACGGCGAACTTCTCGGGCGCCACCTCCTGGGCATAGCGCATGGGTTCGCGCAGTTCGCGAGTGTCCTTGACGTGGAAGGGGATCTCGCTGGCCTTGCCCTTGAAGGGGTCGACGCGCCAGATCTTGCCCTCGGCCCAGACCACCATCTCCTTGCTGTCGGGCATCCAGGCGAAGCCGGGATAGACGCCCCACATGGCCCAGATCTCCTGCAGGTCGCGCGACAGACCGCTCCAGGCGGGGAATTCGCGGCCGCTGCCGAGGTCCTTCAGGAACAGCGTGCTTTGGTTGCGTACGCGGCGCACAAAGGCCAGGTATTTGCCATCCGGGGAGGGCGTCGGGCGAACCGCGCCGCCTGGGCCCTGCACGAACGCTTCCACAGAGCCGTCGTTGAGGTCCTGGCGGAAGATGGTGTAGATGCCGGCGGTGCCGTCCTTGTTGTATTCAAAGACGCGGCCCGGCGTCGTGTCCTGCGAGTAGTACAGATAGCGCCCATCGGCCGAGATGGCCGGCTCGCCAAGGTCCTTCTGCCAGTTGGGCTTCTCGTTGAGCTGCACGCCCTTGTTCTTGGCCGCGTCGGCGTCGACGTGGAACATCCAGATCTCGCCCGAGCCGGCGCTGCGCGTGCCGGTGTAATGCTTGCGCGCCAGCAGGTATTTGCCGCTGGGGTGCCAGACCGGGTTGTTCAGCAGGCGAAAGTCTTCCTTGGTGACGGCGTGGACATTGCTGCCGTCCGCGTTCATGACCCAGAGGTTGTCACCACCGCCGGCATCGCTCAGGAAAGCGATCTGCTTGCCGTCTGGCGAGAAACGGGCCTGCTGCTCCCAGGCGATGGAGTGGGTCAGGGCCTTGGCCTCGCCGCCGGCGATGGGCAGGGTGTAGAGGTCGCCGAGCAGGTCGAAGACGATCGTCTTGCCGTCGGGGCTGACGTCCACGCTCATCCACGTGCCGGTCCTGACGTCGATGGTGGCCGTCTTGGCTACGCCGGGCGGCGTGTTGACGTTCCAGGCGGAGGTGGCCGTAGCGGCGGCGGCAGGTTTCGGCGCTTCTTGCGCGTTGGCGGCCAGGGCTGCAGCCAGCAGCAGGGCAGGGGCGGCGTTCAGACGGGGCATGGAGGCGGATGTTGGGAAGACCAAAACCTTCGATGCTAGCCATGGCCGGCCTGGCCACCCGTTCGTCACGCCCCCGTCAGGGCCAGGGCTTCGCTCAAGCTCAGGGTTTGTCCGGAGGCCCAGGCCGCGGCGGCACGGGCGCTGCCGAGTTGGACCCCGGCCAGGCGGCGCACGCGGGCCAAAGTGCGGGCCTCGCGCATGCCAAGGGCGCCCAGATGGCGCTGCCAGTACTGCTCGGCGAAAGCAGCCAGATGCAGGGCACGCTCAGGGTCGCGCAGCCTGGCTAGCGGCCTGGGGAAGAGCTGCAGCGTCAGCGCCCGCGCATGCAGATGCTGGCGGCCATGGGCGATGCGCAGGGCCTGGCGCGCGGCCGCCAGTGCGGCCGGCCAGTCGCGCCGCGACTCGTGGACCATGGCCAGGGAGTAGGCCGCGTCGAGCTGGCCCACGCCATCACCGTCGGCCTCAGCCATGCGCTGGCAGGCCGTGATCCAGCCCACCGCCGTGGCGATGTCGCCCAGTTCGATCAGGCATTGGGCGCGGTTGCGCAGGCGCGCGGCGGCTTGGCGGGAATGGCCCACCGCTTCCCACAGCTCCTGGGCGCGGGCATAGAGCGCCTCGGCTTGGGCGGGCTGGCCGCGTGAGACGGCGATGGCGGCGAGCTGCTGCCAGGCCCGCGCCTCGGTGGTCACGTCGCCGACGCGGCGGGCAAGGGCCACGGCTTCCTCAAGCGGCCTGGTCTGGCCCTGCTCGCGGTTGTCGCCGGCCAGCAGCACCCAGGCGCGGCGCACCAGGGCCGGCGCGCGGGCGCCGGGGTCGCTGCCGGCCAGATGCAGGGCCCGCTCGGCCTCGGCCAGGGCCAGGCTGCGATCGCCGTGGGTGAAGGCCAGGTGGGCACGCAGTTCGTGGCCGGCGGACGAGGGTGGCGCCAACTGCAGCAACCGGCCGAGCTGGTCCACCAGGGTGCGGTCCACGCCGTCGCTCTCCCAGCAGGGGCGCATGGCCAGTGCCAGCTTTAAGCCAGTGGCGGCGTCGCCGTCGTCGGCGCCATCGGCGATCAGCGCACGGGCGAGCTCGCGCCGCGGCGCCCAGGCGGTGATGGGCGCCTGCAGGCTCAGCGACGCGGCCCAGTCGCAGAGTTCGGCACGCAGCGTGGCGCGTGCGGCGCGCTGCTGGGCGATGTCCACGCGGGTCAGCACGCCGCGGCGCAGTAGTTCCAGCATGCGGTAGCGCGGCTCGGCGTCGCCCGCGGCCTGGATCAGCGAATGCCCGGTCAGCTCATTGAGCAGGGCCGGCGTGCCGCCCAGGGCGGCCACGTCGGCCCAGGCGAAGGCGCCGGGCAGGGCGGCCAGCCGCTGCAGCAGAGCGCGTGGTTCGGGACCGAGCAAGGCCAGGCTCCAGTCCAGCAGTCCGGCCACCGAGGCATGGCGTGGTGCGCGCGTGGGGCTTGCCAGCCAGCTGGGCAAGGTGTTGGATTCGCTGTGCAGGCCGCGCCACTGCTCCAGCATCTGTGCCGGCGAGAAGCTGCGCACACGGGCGGCCGCCAGCTCCAGGGCCAGCGGCAGGCCTTCCAGCTCCCGGATGAGTTCGGTCAGGGCGGCTTGGTTGTCACGGCTGGCATGGAAGTCGGCCCGCACGGCGCGGGCGCGGTCGACGAAGAGGGCCTGGGCGGTGTCCTGGGCGTCGGACAGGGGGGGCACGTCCACCAGGGTTTCGCCATCCAGCTCCAGCGCATGCCGCGACGTGACCAGCAGGCACAGAGACGGCGCAATGGCCAGCAGCCGCTGCACGGCCTGGGCGATGACGCCTATGGCCTGCTCGGCGTTGTCCAGCACCAGCAGACGCAAGCCTCCGGGGTCTTGCAGCGCGGCCTCGATGGACGGCCAACCACCGCCGCGCGCGACTGTCAGCCCGCGCTCCAGCGCGGCGACCAGGCCGGCCTCGTCGCGCACTTCGGCCAGGGCCGCCATGCCGCAGCTCCAGTCTTGCTGGCTGAACTTCCACCAGGCCAGTTCCACCGCCAGTCTGGTCTTGCCGACACCGCCGGGGCCGATGAAAGTCAGCAGGCGCTGATCGGGCAGGCGCTCGGCCAGGGCTTCGAGACGGCCGGACGGTGCGAAATAGCGTGTCAGATAGCGCGGCAGGCTGGTCGCGAAGGAGGGGTGGGCGAGCGCCGCTGCCGGCGCGGCGGGCGGTTCGGGCCGCGGCGGCGCTTGCCGGGGCATGGCCTCGGCGAGGGCGGCGAGACGGTGTCGCTCCTCCACGACCCAGTCGTCGAAATGGCCGGGCAGCAGTTCGCCGCCGTAAAGCGCCCTGTCGCGCAGGGTTTCGAATTCCTGGGCGTCGCAGATGAGCGCGCCGGGCAGCAGCGAGATCTGCAGGCGGTCGGCCTGGATCAGCGGCGCCTCGGGTGTTTCAAGCAGGGCGCGCAAGGTCGACAGGGTCTGGCGCAGGCGGTTGCGGCCTGCGTCCAGCTCGACGCCCGGCCACAGCAGCTCGACCAGTTCCTCGCGGGGGTGCTGGCGTTTGGGTTGCAGCGCGAGTCGGGCCAGCAGCAGGGTGACGGCGCGGCTGGGGAGGCGGGTCAGCTCGACGCGGCCGGCGCGCTCGATCTCGAAACCCCCGAGCAAACGCAGGCGCAGTGCCATGTTTCTACGGCCAGAGCCACCAGACGATGAGGCCGCCGAACACCACCCACTGGATGGCATAGTAGGCGAAGCGGCTTCGGGCCTTGATGCGCTTGCCCAATAGGCGCACCTGCTGCACATAGCCGAAGGCCTTGTTGATGCCGCCGGTCTTGTCGGTGTCGGAATTGGGCGCCGCCGCGGCGCGGATCAGCGTGTGGCTGATGAAGTGGTTGAACCCCCTTGCCACCGGGTTGTTCAGCGGCCGTTCGACGTCGCAGAACAGGATGATGCGCATCATGTCCGACTGGTTCTCGGCGTAGTGCAGATAGGTCTCGTCGAAGACGACGCCCTCGCCGTCGCGCCAGAAATAGCGCTCGCCGTCGACCGAGATATAGCAGCTGTCGGCGTTGGGCGTGACAAGACCCAGGTGGTAGCGCACCGAACCGGCGAAGGGGTCTCGGTGGGTCACGAGGCGCCCGCCGGGCGGCAGGGCGGCGAACATCGCGGCCTTCACGGTCGGGATGCGCTGCAGCAGCTCCGTCGTCACCGGGCAGAGCTCGCGCGCGGAAGGATGGGCGTCGCCGTACCACTTGAGGTGAAAGCGGGTCCAGCCGGTCTTGAAGAAGCTGTTGAATCCGGCGTCGTTGTACTTGTCGCTCTTCTTGATCTCGCCGGCCTCGGCCAGCTTGAATGCTTCGGCGCGGATGTCCTGCCAATGCTCCTGCAGCAGCTTGAGCTCGGGGAAGCCCGCCACCGGCAGATAGGGCTTGGCCGGCAGCCGGGAAAACAGGTACATCAGGCAGTTGATGGGTGCCATGAAGGTGGAGTGATCCATCAACTGGCGGAAGAAGCGCAGGCGGACGCGGCCGCGGAAATGCACATACATCGTGCTCGCGATGAAGACCGCGACGATGCCGAGCTTGATATAGGGAATGTTGTTCATCTTCCGTAGAGATCAGCCTCGCCGGGTGGGCGCGACTTGAAGCGCTTGTGCAGCCAGAAATACTGGTGCAATTGTCGGCGCGCCTGGGCTTCGATCACCGCATTCATTCGGGTGGCGTCGGCCACGACGTCGTCGCTCGGGAAGTTTTCCAGTGCCGGCTCGATGACAAGGGTATAGCCGTCGGCCTCCCGGCGTGGGTAGCAGGGCAATACGGCCGCCTGGGTGACGGCCGCCATGCGCGACAGGCCGCCGATGGTGGCCGCCGGCACGCCGAAGAAAGGCACGAAAACCGAGTCGCGGTGGCCGAAATCCTGGTCGGGCAGGTAGTAGAGGCGGTAGCCGTCCTTCAGCGCACGCAGCGTCGGCCGCGTGCCCTGCTGGCGTGCGAAGATGATGCCGGTGCCGAAGCGCAGTCGCTTGGCGCGGAAGAAGGCGTCCAGCCAGGGGTCCTTCTGCACCGAGTAGATGCTGACCAGCGGCGTCTCCAGCGACACCCGCAGGCCGGCCAGGTCCAGGCCGGTGAAGTGGGGCATCATCAGGATGACATTGCGGCCGTCCAGGGCGCGCAGGTTCTCAAGGCCTTCGATGCGCATCAGGCGCTTGAGGCGTTCGCGGGAAGCGAACCAGCAATAGCCGTACTCCAGCAGCATCTGCACCATGGCGACGAAATGCCGGCGCAGCAGGCGCGCCCGTTCGGCCTCGCTCAGTTCCGGCAGGCATAGCCGCAGATTGACCGCGCCGATGCGCCGGCGCGACGAGGGCAGGGCGGCAATCAGGCTGCCGATCAGCCAGCCCAGGGCCGTGACCACGCGAAAGGGCAGCCAGCTTAGCAGCCAGACCACGCCGACAAGAAGCCTCAGGCCCACGAGACCCTCGGCCGATCTTTCAAAGGAATCCGTTCAAAAACAATCACTTAGGGGCGTGGGATGGCTGTGCGGGTCGCCATTGTCGTCTCAGGCCGGCACCTCCATGCGCCGCAGTCGCAGCCGCTGCGCCGCCAGCCAGGCAAAGGACAAGGCCGACGGGTGCATCCACCAGGCCGCTGGGACCAGGGCGCACTGCAGCAGCATGGCATTCCCAAAGCCCGCGCCGTGCCCGCCGGAGTAGCCGGCGACCAGCATGGCGATGAACCACAGGCCGATCAGCATGCGCAGCGCCAGCCAAAGCGGCCGGGCTGGTTGAGGGTCAGCAAGGCCAGCAGCGCCGGCCATTGCAGAAGCGCGAAGGTGCAGGGCTCGGACAGGGCGCGATGCCAGGTGGTCGTCGCGACGACGTTGTCCCAGTTATTCGGTGCCGCGACGGCATTGAATTGCGCCTGCGTGCGGTAGGGCTTGCTGGCGTCGATGCGCTGCGCCATGGCCGCGTCCACGCCCGGCAGGCGCATCAGCTCGGCCGGCGACATCTCGCTCACATAGGCCGGCGCGCGGGGCGTCGGACAAGGCGTAGTTGTCGACGTTCTCTTCGACGGTGTTGGCCAAGCTCAGCGGCGGTACCTGGGCACCGGGCTGGCCCGCCGACAGGTCCGTGGCCGTGGCCGTCACGGTCAGGGGCACGGCCCTTTCGGCCTGGATGATGTCGGCGATCACGGCGTCTTCCGGGTTGCCGGTGGCGCGCAGCCGAGCCTGGTCCGCAGCGCGTGCATCGCGGTCGAAATGGGCTGTTACCTCGAAGCGCAGCGGCACCGAGGGCGACCCGTGCACGCGGGTCTTGGCGTGCTCCTCAAAGCCCGCCGACATGCTGCCGTTGGCCGACCGCCTCAACGGCGTCAGGTTGGCCCAGGAGGCGCCTGTGCCGCCAAGGTGGTGGTTCAGCAGATGGCCCATGATGTAGTAGGTCGAGCCGCCGTGGCACCGCCGCCCCAGGGCGTCCCACAGGCCACCCGACACGCTGGGTTCACTGCCCGGCGCATGCACCGCGGTCAGCCTTTCGACCGTTGCCGAGCTCCCCATGCCGGATTCCAGGCTGCCAAACACAGGCGCGATGGAGGCGCCGGCCCCGCCGTCCATGATCTCCTTGGCAAGGTCGACCAGCTGGGTGGTCAGCAGCATCACATCGGCCTCGGCATTGGCACCGGGCGCGGTGGCCGCGCCATCTGGCGCAGCGGGCGCCGCGGTGCGCTGCGCGCGCAACAGCTCGGTGTGCAGAGTGCGGGCGCGGGAGATCTTGGTTTGCTTGGTTGCGCTGGCGCCGACCGCCTGGGCGTCGAGGAAGGCGGTGAAGGACGAAGGTGTCGATGCGACCGTCAGCCGCGCATTGGGGCCCTCGCCGGTGAAGTAGAGCTCATGCCTTCGCCGGTCTCGTCCGTGAAGGCGAAATGGCGGCCCCACCGGCCTGCCACCGTGTTGCGCACCGCGACCACGGCCTGCCGCGCCACTGGATGTAGGCCTGGCCCAGCTCGATGGCGCGGTCGCCTGGGCCCGCCCTTGAGGATTCGCAGGGTCGTTAGCCGTGGAGAGGCCACGGCGGCACAGACAAGGCGAGTTCTCCGGGACTCCGCGCAGGTGGGCGCCGCCGCTGCGCTGGCATCCTCCGACGGGGTGCTGCATGCCGGCTTCGCCATCGAGTCCAGCATGTTGTATCGAACTGCGCGCTTCCAGCCAGGCAAATTGCCGCAGGACGAGCCCTTGCACCAATGGGTTCCACTGGTGGAGTTCCAGGTCGACGCCACCAAGGGGCACCATCCCACAGGCATCTGGAACCCGGGGCTGTCTTACGTGGAGCAGACCTGGCAATTCGGAGCAGAAGCGGTGCGACCCATGGGCCGCGGCAACGGTGCCGGCAAGGGGTTCGGGGTGCAACTGCTTTGGTTTATCGACAACCTGATGCCATCGCTGTTTGGAAAGCCAGTTCTAGCGCGGCCGTAGTAGCGAGAACGGTTGAGCAGTGATGGGATGACGGAAAGTCGGCGCGCACCCACCAGCATCGCCTGCGCCGTCCCGTTAAATGTGGTGCCGCTTCAGTGTGGCATCGCCGGGACGCGCCCGTTCAGCACTGCGACTTCGGTTCGAGACCGAGGTGTGCATGGATACTTCAGGGCGCCTGTTCCTGCGCGCGCGTTGCCGCGCGCAGGTCCTGCTGTGCAGCCACTGCGATCGTGGCAACCGCTACTGTGGCCGGTCGTGCTCGCGCCTGGTCACTCTGTCGGTTGTTGACGGTCGCGAGCTGCTGATTTTCGTCGTGGACGCGGGACGAGGCATCGACCCGTCCGTCGCTGCTGGACGCATCGGGCCTGGCCGCCTTGGCCTGCGCGGCGTCAAGGAGCGCCTGGCACATCTCGGTGGGTCGTTCGAGATCGTGGCGCCTTCCGGCGGCGGCAGCCGGGCTTTCCTGCGCGTGCCGCTTCGCGCTGCGTCCGCGGCCCACGACTTTGATGTCAGCGCAAGAGATGAGGCTTGACCGGATTGATCCATCGCAATGGCCGGCGCCGCAGTTTCACTACCGTTGCGCGATGAACTCGACTGCCCATCGCATCCTGCTCATCATCGGCCACCCGGACGCGTCGCCCCGCCATCTTTGCCACGCCTTGTCAGACGCCTATGGCGCGGGCGCACGGCAGTCGGGCCACGAGGTACGCGTTGTGAATGTTGCCCGGCTCGACTTCCCCGTCCTGCGCACGCGCGAGGCTTGGGAGAAGGGCGACGTACCAGCCTCCCTGGTTCCCGTGCAGCACGACATCGAATGGGCGAACCATGTGGTGCTGTTCTTTCCGCTGTGGCTTGGCGACATGCCGGCGCTGCTGAAGGCCTTCCTCGAGCAGGTCGCGCGGCCGGGTTTTGCCATCGGCCGGGAAGGCGACAACCCGCTGGCGATGAAGCTGCTGAAGGGCCGTTCCGCCCGGGTGGTCGTGACGATGGGCATGCCCGCGCTCCTGTACCGGTGGTACTTCCGAGCCCACAGCGTGAAGGCGCTGGAGCGCAACATCCTCGGGTTCGTGGGTTTTGCTCCAGTGCACGAGACGCTGATCGGGATGGTGGAGTCGCTGGGTGTCGACGGCGTCGCGAAATGGCTGGCACGCATGCGCAAGGCCGGTGAACAGGCCGCCTGAGCCCGTGCGCCGCTTGACGGCGATCAACGAGGGCGGACACGCGTTGACCTAAGGTGTGCCATCGCCCTTGCGGCGCTCACCTGAAAGCAACCTATGTACCAGCGCATTCTCGTCCCCACGGACGGAAGCTCCACGTCCGAAAGAGGGCTGAAAGAGGCCATCGCCCTGGCCAAATTGAGCGGCGGGCGCATCCGGCTGCTTCACGTGGTCGACGCGATGTCGGTGGCGATTGGCGCCGACGGCTTCGCGAGCTACTCCGCCGAATTGCTGCCACTGCTGCACGATGCGGGCAACGAGATCCTGCGCCGCGCGCGCGGCAGCGTCGAGGCCGCCGGCGTCGCTGTGGATTTCACCCTGCGCGAGGTGCTTTCCGGGCGCGTCGCCGACCAGGTCGTGGAAGAAGCCGCAGCCTGGAAGGCCGACCTCATCGTCATCGGCACCCACGGCCGGCGTGGCGTGCGGCGACTCATCCTCGGCAGCGATGCCGAGCAGGTGCTCCGCGCAGCGAACGTGCCCGTGTTGCTCGTGCGGGGGGAGTGACCGCTTGAGAGCGGCCTGCATCAGTGCCGCGCTGGCGGTGGCCCTGCTCGGTGGCATGTTGGTGGCACCGCGGTTCATCGGTACCTCCGTCCAGACGGTGGTAGTGGAGCCGCGCGACCTGGTGCGTACCGTCGTCGCGACGGGGAGGGTCGAGGCACCCCATCGCGTCGATCTGGGAGCGCAGATCGTCGGTACGGTGATTCGCGTTCCCGTTGAGGAAGGGCAGACCGTCAAGGCGGGCCAGCATCTCGTGGAACTGGACGACAGGGAGCTGCGAGCCGCTGTGAGGGAGGCAGACGTCGCTGTCGCTCAGGCACAGGCCCGCGTGCGTCAACTGCAGGAAGTCCAGCGCCCGGTGGCGGCACAGTTGTTGAGACAGGCGCAGGCAACCCTCGACAACGCACGCGCGCAACTGCATCGGGAGGAGGACCTCTTTCGGCAGGGGTTCGTGGGCTCGGCGGCCTTGGACGATGCGCGCAAGAGCGTCGAGCTGGCAGACGCCCAGGTCGGGGCGGCCCGCCGGCAACTGCAATCCACCTTGAACGGCGGCAGTGATGAGGCGATCGCGCTGGCCGGCCTCGATCAGGCGCGCGCGAATGCGGATCTCGCGCGCGCGAGGCTGAAGTACGCGACCATCTCGGCTCCTGCCGACGGCGTGCTCATCGCGCGCAGCGTGGAACGCGGCGATGTCGTCCAGCCGGGCAAGACGCTGATGGTGCTGTCACCAGCTGGAGAGATGCAGCTGGTCGTGCAGTTTGATGAGAAAAACCTCGGCCTGCTGGCTCGTGGCCAGAAGGCCCTTGCCTCGGCAGATGCCTACGCCGACCGGCGCTTCGCGGCCGAAGTCGTCTTCATCAATCCGGGCATCGACGTGCAGAGGGGCTCCGTCGAGGTCAAGTTGCGTGTCCCGTCCCCACCCAACTACCTGACGCAGGACATGACGGTTTCGGTCGATGTCGAGGTGGCGCGGCGTGAACACGTCCTGTCGATTCCTTCGGAACTGCTGCATGACGCGGAGACGGCTTCGCCGTGGGTGTTGCTGGCAAAGGACGGCTATGCCCGCCGTGAGTATGTGAAGACAGGCCTGCGCGGCGCGGGCTTCGTGGAAGTGCTCAACGGGCTGCAAGCGGGGGATCGATTGGTCGCCGGCAGCGCTGGGGTGCACGATGGCACCCGGATCCGCATCACTGGAGCCAGGCCTTGAGGACCTGGCAGCCCTTTGAGTGGATCGTGGCCGCGCGCTTCCTGCGCGAGGGGCGATGGCAAACCGTGTTCATCATCGGGGGCGTGGCCATCGGCGTCGCCGTCATCGTCTTCATGTCGGCGCTGCTGACGGGGCTGCAGGCCAACTTCATTCGCCGCGTGCTGACGGCCCAGCCCCACATCCAGCTGTTGCCGCCGCGTGAGACAGTGAGGACGCTGCGCGACCACGAGCCAGGCGCCCTGGAAGACGCCACCCGCCAGGCCCCGCTTCAGCGGCTCAAGTCCATCGACCAGTGGCTGGCCGTCGCCGAGCAGATACGCGCAATGCCCGAGGTGGTCACCGTGTCGCCGGCCGCGACCGGCTCGGCCCTCGTCATCCGCGGAGAGGCCAACCGAGCCATTTCGGTGGTCGGCATCGACCCGGCACTGTACTTTCGCATCGTCGCGCTGCCAGACAAGATCGTGCAGGGTGGCACACGGCTCAATGCGGGCGACATCCTCATCGGTACGGAGCTTGCGAGCGACCTCGGCCTTGGCGTCGGTGACAAGCTGCGGATCACGGCCGCGTCGGGCAGCGACTCAGTGTTCGCCGTCAGCGGCATCTTCGATCTGGGCAGCAAGGGTGCCAATCAGCGGACGACCTATATGGCGCTGCGCGCCGCACAGAGCCTGCTCGGACTGCAGGGCGGGGTGTCCAGCCTGGACGTCACGGTGGCCGACATCTATGGCGCCGAAAACGTGGCACAGCGAATCACCGCCGCCACGGGCGTAGAGGCGGACAGCTGGATCAAGACCAACGCCCAGTTCTTCAGCGCCATCCAGGCGCAGATCACTGCCAACACGGCGATCCGCTTCTTTGTCGGGCTGTCGGTGGCCTTCGGCATCGCCAGCGTGCTGTTCGTGTCGGTCGTCCAGAAGTCGCGCGAGATTGGCATCCTTCGCGCGATGGGGGTGACGCGAGGCCGGGTCCTGCGTCTTTTCCTGCTCCAGGGCGGCCTGCTGGGCCTGTCGGGCTCCATCGTTGGATCGTCCATCGGTGCTGCAGCGCTCCTGCTCTGGCGGCAACTGGCGCGGGGGCCTGACGGCCTGCCTCTCGTGCCGATCACCCTCGACACGCTGCTGTTCTTGGCCGCCTTGCTGCTGGCAAGCATCACGGGATTGCTTGCCGCGGTCGCGCCGGCGATGCGGGCCGCGCGTCTGGACCCGGTGGTGGCGATCCGTGGCTGACGCTGCCGTGCCAGCCGTTGTCGTACGCCTGGAGCGGGTGCGCAAGGCGTTCAATGTCGGCCAGCCGGCTGAAGTGGAGGTGCTGCATGGCATCGACCTGGAACTGCGCAGCGGCGAGTTCTGCGCCGTCATGGGTCCCTCGGGGTCTGGCAAGAGCACGCTGCTGAACATCGTCGGCCTGCTTGATCGCCCAACCTCCGGCCTGCTGTCCATCGGCGGACAGGAGACGACCGCGCTGGACGATGCGGCCTTGACGCGCCTGCGTGGCCGCAGCATCGGTTTCGTCTTCCAGTACCACCATCTCATCGGCGCGTTCACGGCCTTGGAGAACGTCATGATGCCCATGCTCGGCGATGCGGGGTTCCCGAGCCTGGCGATGGAGGATCGTGCAAGGGCACTTCTGAACAGCGTGGGGCTCTCTCACCGTTGCGACAACCTGGCCTTCAATCTCAGTGGTGGCGAGCAGCAGCGCGTGGCTGTCGCGCGGGCGCTGGCCATGCGTCCGGCCGTGCTGCTCGCGGACGAACCGACCGGCAACCTGGACACAAAGTCGGCCGACGTCGTCTTCGATCTGCTGCGGCAGGTGAATCGCTCCCAGATGACGGCGGTGCTGTTCGTGACGCACAACCCTTCGCTGGCGCGACGCTGCGACCGGACCATCGAGGTGGTCGACGGCGCCATCGTCGGCGCTACGCTGGTGACGCAGGCCTCAGCACCTCGCGGCTGACGACCAGCATCTCGGAAGGTTGGTCAGCGTCTGTGCGGGTCTCGAAACCGAGCGACCTGGCCAGGGCCAGCATGGCCCGGTTCTCCCGCAGCACATAGCCGTACATGCGCTGGGTTCCGCGCGTGGCTGCGTAGTCGAGCAGCGCCCGCATCAGCAGCCGCCCGAGGCCCTGGCCCTTCTGCTTGCTTCGCACCATCACCGCGAACTCCGCTTCCACGTTGTCCGGATCACGCACGAGCCGCGCGACGCCGAGTGTGCGCGGGCTTCCGGCGGCGTGCGGGTCGATGAGGAGGAACGCCATCTCGCGCTCGTAGTCGATCTGCGTCAGCCGCGCCAAATCTTCGTGCGAGAACCGGTGCGGCGCCTCGAAGAAGCGGGTGTGAAGGTCCTCGGGGTCGGCGGATTCCAGGAACTCGCGATGCTGCGCCTCGTCCTCCGGCCGGATCGGCCGCAGGAGGAGCAGATTCCCCTGCCAGTGCAGGCTGCGCTCGAGCTCGCTCGGATAGGGCCGGATTGCAAACCGGCCGACGCCGGCGGGCCGGGAAGCAGACAGCCGCACCCGCGCGTCAAGTGCCAGCACGCCGTTCTCGTCCGCCCACATCGGGTTGATGTCCAGTTCGGCCAGCTCGGGCAGGTCGGCCAGCATGCGTGCCACGGCGATCAGCGCGTCGCACAGGCGGTTGAGATGGGCGGGCGGCCTCTCGCGGTAGCCGGCCAGCAGCCGGGACACCCGGGTGCGGCCGATCAGGTCGTGAGCAAGCGCCCGGTTTAGCGGGGGCAGGGCGATGGCCCGGTCGCCGAGCACTTCGACTGCCGTGCCACCCTGGCCGAACAGCACCGTCGGTCCGAAGATGGGGTCCACATGCGCTCCCACGATGAGCTCGTGCGCGTGGGGGCGCTGCGCCATGGATTGCACGCTGAAGCCTTCGATGCGCACCTCCGGGCGTGTTGCATGGAGGTGGTCGAGCATGCTTGCGGCTGCCGCGCGAACCGCGTCTTCGCCGACGAGATTCAGCCGTACACCCCCGGCGTCGGATTTGTGCAGGATTTCGGGCGAGACGATCTTGAGCACCACCGGTCCGGCGATCTCGCGGGCTGCATCTGCTGCAGCGTCGGGCGAGGCCGCAGTCCTGCGGGTTTTGACGACCGGGATGCCGAAGGCCGCCAGCAGCGTCTTCGCGTCGACTTCGTCCAGCCATTCCCTGCCTGCCGCGAGCGCCGTGTCGACGATGCGTCGCGCCCGCGGCAGGTCCGGCTCTGCGTTGGCGCTGGCCGACGGGGTCTCGCGCAGCGCTGCCTGGTTGCGGCGGTAGGTCTGCATCAGCGCGAACGCCCGCACCGCCTCCTCGGGTGTCTCGTAGTCGGCGGTTCCGGCCTCCTCGAACAGCCGACGTGCCGGCGCCAACGATGCTCCGCCCATCCAGCAGCTCATCACATGGCCACGTCGATCCGCGACAAGCGGCGCGCAGGCTTCGGCGATCTCTCGACTGGAGACGATAGCCGTTGGCGCATGGACGAACAGCAGGGCGCCCGCCTCCGGCGCCTTGAACAGTGCCTCCAGCGTCTTCACGTAGCGCTGGGCGGGCGCATCGCCGATGATGTCAATGGGGTTCCCATGCGACCAGTTGGCCGGAAGCAGGGCGTTGAGGGAGCGCACCAGGGCCTCGCCCGGCCGAGCGAGCTTGACGCCAAGGGTCGAGGCGGCATCCGCCACCATGACGCCGGCGCCGCCGCCATTGGTCATGACCATCAGTTCGGCGCTGCGGTTGTCCCGAAACCGTGCCAGCGTCTGCGCCGAAGTGAAGAGCTCTTTCAGCGTGTCTACCCTCAGCATGCCGGCGCGCCGGATGGCGGCGTCGAAGACGATGTCCTCGCCGGCCAGCGCGCCGGTGTGGGAGGCCGCGGCCTTCATGCCCGCCGGGCCGCGGCCGGCCTTCACGACGATGACCGGCTTGCTGCGCGCCGCGACGCGGGCCGCCGACATGAACTTGCGTGGTGACGTGATGGACTCGATGTAGAGCAGGATCGCACGCGTCTGGCGGTCGGCGGCAAGATAGTCCAGCAGGTCGCCGAAATCGACGTCCATGTGTTCGCCCAGCGAGATGAGATGGGAAAACCCGATGCGCTCGGTGTTCGCCCAGTCGAGCAGCGCGGTCAGCAGGGCGCCGGACTGGGAGACCAGCGCAAGATCGCCGGGAAGTGCGTTGGCCTGGGTGAAGCTGGCATTCAGGCCGAGCTGCGGGCGCAGCAGACCGATGCAGTTGGGGCCCAGCAGCCGCAGCACATGCGGCTTGGCCGCCGAAAGTGCCTGCTGCTTTTGTTGCGGTGTGAGGCCTGCCGTGACGATGATGGCCGCCCGGGTTCCGCGTTCCCCGAGCTCCGCGATCAGCGGCGCGATGGTGGCTGGCGGTGTGCACAGCACGGCCAGATCAGGGACGAAGGGCAGGGTGCTCAGGTCGGCATGGCAACGCACGCCGTCCAGCTCTCGCAGGCGCGGGTTGACCGGCGCGATGCTGCCCTTGAACCCCGCAGCGCAGACATTGCGCCAGACCGTCGTGCCCACCCGGCCCGGCTTGTCGGAAGCACCAAAGACCGCAACGGATGCGGGTGCGAGCAGGTGGTCGAGATGGCGTTGCGTCATGAGGCTATCGTCGGCAACCTGGGCCCGGCCGGCTTTGCGCGGCGTCAATCCATCAGGGGATCAGCACCGCGGCGCCGTTCAACCGTCCAAGACGCAGGTCCGCGACCGCCACGTTGGCATCGCGGAGTGGGTAGGAGGTCGTGTGGGCGCGAAGGCGCAACTGGTCGGCAACCTGCAGGAACTCGCGGCCATCCCGCCGAGTCAGATTGGCAATCGAAGACAGACGCCTTTCCTCCCACAGCAACCGGTACGGAAAAGCCGGGATGTCGCTCATGTGGATGCCGCCGCACACCACAACGCCGCCCTTGCGCACGGCGCCCAGCGCCCGAGGCACGAGTTCGCCAGCCGGTGCGAACAGGATGGCGCCATCCAGGCGCTGAGGCGGCATCTCATCGCAACCGCCGGCCCATGCGACGCCGAGCGAGCGGGCGAAAGCCTGAGCCTCAGCGTCGCCGGGACGGGTGAAGGCATAGACGGCTCGCTCCTGGCTGGCCGCGACCTGGGCGATCAGGTGGGCAGCCGCACCGAAGCCGTAGAGCCCCAGCGCTCGCGTGTCATCGCCTACCGCTCGGAGCGCCCGCCATCCGATGAGGCCAGCGCACAGCAGGGGTGCGGTGTGTTCCGGATCCTCCGCCTGCAAGCTGCTGAGCGGCATGCAGAAGGCCGCGTCGGCGAGCGTGTGAGTGGCGAACCCGCCGTCACGCGTGCAGCCGGTGAACTCCGGCTGGTCGCAGAGGTTTTCCTGCTCTCGGAGACAGAATCTGCAGCAGCCGCAGCTCCTTCCCAGCCAGGGAACCCCGACCGTCTGCCCGAGGCTGAGAGCCTTCACCTGCGAGCCCAGCGCCTCAACCACACCGACGATCTCGTGCCCGGGGACGACCGGGTAGCGCGCCTGGGGCAGGTCACCATCGATGACGTGAAGGTCCGTGCGGCAGACCGCGCAGGCGAGCACGCGCAGCCGCACCTGGTTCGCTGCCGGATCGGGGAGAAAGCAGTCCTTGAGCAACAGGGGCGCGCCCGGCCGCTGCAGGACCATGGCATGCATCGATGACATCGCCGGGATTTTGGAGACGTCTTGGAGGCGGGAATTGATCCATCGCAATCCGGCGCGGTCGCAGGCGACGCAGCATGCGTGCATGGCCCCGTCGCGGGTGGAAGGAGCGTCCCATGAAGATCGTCCTGGCGGTTGACGGCAGTGCCTATACCAAGCGAATGCTGAGCTATATCGCGGCGCATGACGAGCTGGTCGGCAAGGACCACGAGTTTGTCGCATTGAATGTGACGGGCGAGGTGCCGCCCCATGCGGCCCGTTTCCTGCCGTCCGAGGCGCTCCAGTCCTACTACACAGAGGACGGCGAGAAGGTACTCGCTCCGGTGCGGGAGTTCGCCAGGATGCAGGGCTGGAGGCTGCGCGAGCGGCACGCGGTGGGCCCACTGGGCGACACGCTGGCGGAGTTGGTGGAGGCGGAAAAGCCGGACCTGCTCGTCATGGGATCGCATGGCCACGGCGCTTTCGCGAACGCATTGCTGGGCTCCGTGTCGTCCCGGCTGCTGGCGCGCACCAAGGTGCCCGTGCTGCTGATCCGTTGAGTGGGGCACGCCATGGACCCTGTTTTCAGGCACGTACTGGTGGCAACCGATGGTTCGCTGCTGGCCGACAAGGCGATCCAGCTGGGCTTGCGCCTGGGCGGCGAGAGCCGCGTCACGGCGTTGCTCGTGATGCACGATTACGGGCTGACCGAGTACCTCCGCGCGGCAGTGAGCCGCCGGCCCGACGCGACGGAGCTGCGAGAGGAGATCCTGGCCGAAGCTCGTCGCCTGCTCGACGAGGCGGTGGCCCGGGCGGTTCAGGGTGACGTCCGCATCGAGCGGCGCGTCGCGATCAGCGAGAAGTCGCCCTGCCATGAGATCGTCGCGACGGCGGAGCGGGAGGGGTGCGACCTCATCGTCATGTCGTCCCACGGCCTGGGGGGCAAGATGGCGCACCTGATCGGCAGCCAGTCCCAGGGCGTGTTGTCCATGGCAAGCGTTCCCGTGATGATCGTGCGCTGACGCAAGCGGGTATTTGCGGCTGCCCTGTCATGTTGCTGGGGCGGGCGCCGCCAGCGGCGCGGAGGAGGGTTCGCTGGCAAGCAGCGACCGCAGTTCCCCCTCGTCAAGCGCTTCCTGCGCCATCAGTGCCTTCACGCCCCGCTCGAGCGCTGCACGCTGCTGCTCAAGCAGGGTGGTGGCGCGGGCCTGCGCTTGCTGCAGCAGTGCATGGACCGCTTCGTCGATGTGCTGGGTCGTCCGCATGCCGGCCAGGGGCTGCCCGGCAGGCACTGGGTCAGGTGTGTGCAGGAACAGAGGGCGGTTACCCGCCAGCGACACGGGTCCCAGCCGGTCGACCATCCCGAAACGCAGCACCATGTCCCGTGCCAGGTCGGTCGCCTTGGCAAGGTCGTCGGCGGCACCCGTAGAAGGTTCGCCGTAGCTAATGATCTCGGCGGCGCGGCCCCCCAGCAGGACGGCCAACCTGTGCGCCAGCTCGGATTTCCTCATCAGATGGCGGTCATCGCTCGGACGCTGGAAGGTGTAACCCAGGGCCGTCATGCCGCGGGGCACGATGGACACCTTGTGCACCGGGTCGGCGGAGGGCAGCATCAGCGCGACGAAGGCATGGCCCAGCTCATGAGTCGCGATCCACTCTCGTTCCCGTGTCGTGACCAGGCGGCTCTTTTTCTCGATGCCGGCGATCAGCCGCTCGATGACGACCGTGAAGTCGCCGAGTTCCACGGCATCGGCACCGCGGCGGGTTGCTGTCAAGGCAGCTTCGTTGACGACGTTGGCAAGGTCGGCGCCGGCAAGTCCGACGGTGATCGCGGCCACCTGATCTAGGTCGGTTCCCGCCGCCATCCGGATCTTGCGTGCGTGGACTTTCAGGATCGCGAGTCGGCCCAGCCTGTCCGGCCGATCCACCAGCACCGGCCGGTCGAAGCGGCCAGAGCGCAGCAGTGCGGGGTCCAGGATCTCCGGTCGGTTGGTCGCTGCCAGCAGCACCACGCCTACGCTGGGGTCGAAGCCGTCCAGCTCCACCAGCAGCTGGTTCAGTGTCTGTTCCCTCTCCTCGTGGCCGCCGGCGATGGGGACGGCGCTGCGCATCTTGCCGAGGGCGTCGAGCTCGTCGATGAAGATGATGGCCGGCGCGTTGGCCCTGGCCTGCTCGAACAGATCGCGCACGCGGGCGGCGCCGACACCGACGAAGAGTTCGATGAATTCGGAACCGCTGACAGTGAGGAAGGCGACGCCTGCCTCACCGGCCACAGCACGGGCCAGCAGAGTCTTGCCCGTGCTGGTCGGGCCGACCAGCAGCACGCCCTTGGGCACGCGTGCACCCAGGCGGCCATGCCGGGTCGGGTCTTTCAAAAACTCCACCAGCTCTTGCAGTTCGGCCTTGGCATCGTCGACGCCGGCCACGTCCTCGAAGCGCACGCCGGTGTTGCGCTCCATGCTGTAGAGGCGGGCCATGCTCTGTCCGACGCCCATCAGTCCGGCGTCGCCCAAACCGCCCGCGCGTCGCGCCACCACCGTCCAGAAAACCATCAGCTGTGCGACCGTCGCGATCGCGCCCTGGTCGTCGACGAAGAATCCTGATCCGACGCGCGGTTCATCCTCGCCGGGCACGAACATGCAGATGCTGACGCTCCAAGCCGAACCGCGCTCAAAGCCATCGGCGAGGCTGGGCAGCCTTAGCCTGACCTGCGTCGGATTGGCGGTTTCGGCCACGATGGCAGACGACGCAGGCGCGAGCAGCGTGCAGGCGAGGAGAAGGGCCAGACGGCCGGATGTGGTCATGGCCCTCACGTCGGTATCAATGGGACATCAGCACCGGCACGGTCATGCTCTCGAGCAACCGTCGCGAGACGCCGCCGAACAGCCGCTCGGTCCAACGCGCATGGCCGTAGGCTCCCATCACGATCAGGTCTACTCCCCCGTCCGAGGCGGCGTTCAGCAGCGCATCGCCGACAGCCAAGGTCGTTACCTCGTCGCGCGGTTCCGCATCGACGCCCTGGAAGGCCAGCCATCTGCGCAGACAGCCCAGGCGTTCCAGCGGCCGGTCGTCATCGGACGGGTTGCGCCAGTGCATCAAGGCCACGTTTTCGGCGCGGCGCAGCAGGGGCAGGGCATCGGCCATGGCTCGCATCGACTCGCGGCCGCCGTCCCAGGCCACCATCGCGCGGCCCGTGGCTATCGGCCCGCGCTGGACGTAGGGAATGAGCAGGATGGGACGTGCGGATCGCATCAGCACCTGTTCCAGGTCGGCGAGTCGCTCGCGGTAGCCCGGCGACGACGGCTCGGGCTGGCTCATGACCAGCAGGTCGGCGCACTGGGCGTGCGCGGGCAGGGATTCGGCGGCCGGCAGCTTGTCGGCCAAGGCTTCAAATGACCGAAGCTTGGCTGCCTGGCAGCGGTTGTGGAAATGGTGGGCGAGGTCCTGGGCCTGCGCGAGCAAATCTGTGCTCGCGCGGGAAACATAGTCGTACATCGCGGCTGCCGCCTGCAGGCCCTGGGATTGGGGGAATGTCGTGGGCGCCAGGCCGACGAGGTGGGCGTCGAAACCTTTCGCCAGCGCGATGGCGATGTCGGCGCGCGTTGCGTTGGCGGGTGTCGCGTCGAGGGCGACTAGCATGCTGCGATAGGTCATGGCGTGCACTTTCTTGTGGGGGAGACGTTCAGCCAAAGGTGATGACAGCGCGCCCGTCGATGTGGCCCACGCGCAACTCGTCGAGGATGCGGTTGATGTCGGTTAAGGGCTGTGTGGTCGTCGCGGCCTGGACGACGCCCTCTGCGGCAAACTGCAGGGCCTCGTTCAGATCCTGGCGCGTGCCGACGATCGAGCCGCGCACGGTCTTGGCATTGAGAACCACGTCGAAGATGGGCAATGCAAAGTCACCTGGCGGTAGTCCCACCATGGACATCGTTCCGCGCTTTCGAAGCATGGCGAGCGACTGGGCGAAGGAGTCGCGCGACACGGCTGTCACAAGGGCGCCATGCACGCCGTGAAGCTCCTGCTGCAAAGCCGCGACCGGATCTTGGTCGGCCGCGTTGATGCACAGCTCGGCGCCCAGGTCGTCCGCGAGTTTGAGACGGCTGGAGTCGATGTCCACCGCTGCGACGCGAAAACCCATTGCACGGGCGTACTGCACCGCGAGGTGGCCAAGGCCCCCGACACCGACGACAGCCACCCACTGGCCGGGGCGCGCGTCCAGCACCTTCAGGCCCTTGTAGACCGTCACGCCAGCGCAAAGGATGGGCGCCAGCGACTCGAACGACAGGTTTGGCGGCAGATGGCCCACGTAGACCGGGTCGGCGAGCACGTATTCTGCGAAGCCGCCGTTGACTGTGTAGCCGGTCATTTGCTGTTCGTCGCAAAGCGTCTCCCAGCCGGTCAGGCAGTGTTCGCAATGGCCACAGGCCGTGTGCAGCCAGGGAACGCCGACCCGGTCGCCTTCACGGATGCCCTTTACACCCGCGCCGACGGCGGCGACGTGGCCGACTCCTTCGTGGCCAGGGATGAAAGGCAGCGGTGGCTTGACCGGCCAGTCGCCGTCTGCAGCATGCAGGTCGGTGTGACAGACGCCACAGGCGGCCACCTTGACGAGAATCTGACCGGGCGGCACGTCGGGTACGGGCACCTCTTCCAGGCTCAGCGGCTCGTGGTAGGCGCGGACGACGGCGGCTTTCATGGTGGGCATGGCAGTTCCTCGGGGATGACGGTGTCCAGGTATTCAGGGACGGACGCCGGCCATCCGAAGCGTTCCTCGATGGCCTGCCGCAGAGAGTCGGCGGCCTGCGGCTCGCCGTGCGTGACGTACACATGGCGCGGTGCCCGTTGGAGAGTGCCCAGCCAACCCAGCAACTGCGCGCGATCTGCGTGGGAAGACATGCCGTCTATGTTCGCGATCTCGGCGCGCACCTGCACCCATTGGCCGTGGACCCGCACGCGATCTGCACCGCCAAGCAGGGTGGCTCCCCGGGTGCCCGCCGCCTGGTGTCCAACGAAGAGAATCGTGTTGCGCGGCTCGGGCGCCAGCGCCTCAAGGTGGTGCAGCACTCGGCCACCGGTGGCCATGCCGCTAGCGGCGACGATGATGCTGGGAAATGCCGGATGGTTCAGCGCCCTCGATTCGTCTTCGGTCCGCACGTAGCGCACCTTCTCCGCGAGATCACGCCGGTCGGCCGCCGTTAGCCGGTGCTCCTCCTCATGGGTGTGCACCAGGCGCGTCGCTTGCGACGCCATGGGGCTGTTGAGGTACAGCGGAATGTCGGGAATCTTGCCTTGTGCACTCAGTTTGAGGATGGCGTGCAGGATGGCTTGCGCGCGGCCCACAGCAAAGGCCGGAATCAGCGTCGTTCCGCCGCGAGCCGCCGTACGTGAAAGGATGTCGCACAGCGGCTCTTCGACCGGCACCGTGGAATGCAGCCTGTCGCCGTAGGTCGATTCAATGACGACGACGTCGGCGTAGGGCGCGGCGGCAGGCGGCAGCATGACGAAGTCGTCGGTGCGGCCGAGGTCTCCAGAGAGGGTGATGCAGGTCCGGTCTGTCGCCAGATGCACCGACGCCGCGCCGATGATGTGGCCGGCGTGGCTGAAGCCGGCCAGCAGTCCGGGGATGGGCTCGAATGGCTTGCCGAACTCCTGCGTGCGGACTTGCTTCAGGCTCAGCAGCGCCTGCGCTTCGGTGTAAAGGGGCAGGGCTGGCGAATGTTTGCTGAAGCGGTGCCGATTCGCATAGCGGGCGTCCTCCTCCTGCAGGCGGCCGGAGTCCGGCAGCAGGATGCTCAAAAGCTCCGCCGTGCCAGGCGTCGCATGGATGATTCCGCGGAAGCCTTCGGCGACTAGCCTTGGCAGGTAGCCGCTGTGATCGATGTGCGCATGCGTGAGAACGACGGCATCAATGGACGCCGCCGGCACGGGCGGGGGAGCCCAATTGCGCAGCCGCAGCTGCTTCAAGCCCTGGAACAACCCACAGTCAACGAGCAGGCGACGCCCGCCGTACTCGATCAGGTAGCGCGAGCCCGTGACCGTGCCAGTAGCGCCGAGGAACTGCAGCCGCAAGGCGGCCGCGGCGCTCATTGGCGGCTCCCGAAGAAGCGGTAGACAGGGCAGTACCCCGCGACTCCCGTCACCAGAGGAATGAGTCCCACATAACCGATGGGGCTGATGAAGCCCAGGCCCGAGGCAAGCACCAGAGCGCCCCCAACCAAAACCCGCAGCAGCCTGTCGAGAGTGCTGACGTTCATTGCCATGAGCATCTCCAGAGCCCCAGAGCATCCAGGGCCGACCCAGCTTAGTCAGGGGCTCGGTGCGTTGCCTTGCGCGGCGTCAATTGCCGCTGGATTGAGAACGAGGGGCGCTGCCCTTGCGGGCCAGTCACCCGCCGTGCCGTCGAGCGAACTCGAACGTGCTCTGGCAGGCGGCGCAGCGGGCTGCCGCGGGGTTGGCGTTCAGCCGCGCCGGGAGGATGGCGGCGCCGCAGTCGACGCAGTCACCGTAAGTGCCATCCTCCAGACGCCGTAGCGCCGTCTCGACTTGGCCGAGCTCTCCCAGTTCAAGAGTTTGCTGCGCCTCGCGGACATGGATCGCTTACCAGGCGCCTGGGTGTACCAGGACTCGATCTGGTGCGTTCAGCGATCAGACCGCTCGACTGCCCCGCGACGCTGTGTTCATCTATGTGAACGTGCCTATCGCTTCGTGCGGTGGTTCCATGGTTCACATACCCCAGCGGCGGACGAACCGCAGCTTCGCCCAGTGGGTCAGCAAGGCATAGCAACCGAGCATGGACAACAGGAAGGGCCAGTACTCCCACGGCAAGGGACGGAAGCCCAGCAGGCGTCCCACCTCCGTGCCGGGCAGCATCACGCCGATCGCGCAGATGATGACCGTTGTCGCGATCAGCTCATTGCTCGCGCGGCTCTGCACGAAGGGAATCCTCGAAGTACGGATGATGTGAATGATCAGCGTCTGCGTCAGCAGGGACTCCACGAACCAGCCGGTCTGGAATAGCGCTGGGTCGTCCCATGCGTGGAAGACCCAGAGCATGAGGCCGTAGGTCGCATAGTCGAACAGCGAGCTGATCGGGCCGATCGCCACCATGAAGCGGAAGATGTTCGAGATGTCCCACTTGCGCGGGGCGACCAGATCGTTGTCGTCGACGTTGTCCGTCGGGATCGTGGTCTGCGAGAAGTCGTAAAGCAGGTTGTTGGTCAGCACCTGGATCGGTGCCATTGGCAGGAACGGCAGGAACAAGCTCGCACCGAGCACGCTGAACATGTTGCCGAAGTTCGAGCTCGCGCCCATGCGGATGTATTTGGTGATGTTGGCGAAGACCTTGCGCCCCTCCACGACGCCTTGCTCTAGCACGAGCAGGCTCTTCTCCAGCAGGATGATGTCGGCCGACTCCTTGGCAATGTCCACCGCCGAATCGACCGACACGCCGACGTCGGCCGCCTTCAGTGCCGGGCTGTCGTTGATGCCGTCGCCAAGGAATCCGACGACATGGCCGCGCGCGCGCAACGCGCGCACGACCCGGTCCTTGTGCGCTGGCGTCAGCTTTGCGAAGACGGCCGTTTGCTCGGCCGTGTCGGCCAGTTGCTCGTCGCTCAAGCCCTCGATCGCGGTTCCTTTGAGGATCTCACCGGGCTCCAGTCCGACCTCGCGACACACCTTGCGCGTCACCACCTCGTTGTCGCCGGTGAGGATCTTGACCGCCACGCCTTTGCCCTCGAGCGCTGCGATCGCCGCGCGTGCGCTGTCCTTCGGCGGATCGAGGAAGGCGATGTAGCCGAGCAGCGTGAGCTCCCGCTCGTCGGCGGCCGAGTACACCGCCTGCGACGAATCCAGCTCCTTGTAGGCCACGGCCACGACGCGGAAGCCGTCCTCGTTGAGCTCCAGCGTCTCCTCCTGGGCAGCTTCGAAATGCCCAGAGTCGAGGCGGCCGACCTCGTCGTCGATCGCATAGTTATCGCAGACGGCGAAGATCTCCTCCACCGCCCCCTTGCAGATCAGTACGTGCTTGCCCGCAGGCGTCGATACCACGACCGACATGCGGCGCCGGCTGAAATCGAATGGCACTTCATCGACCTTCGCATAGCCCTGGTCGATGCCGAGGGTCTTGTGCAGCTCGACATGCTCGAGCACTGCCACGTCGAGGAGGTTCTTCAGACCCGACTGGAAGTGGCTGTTCAGCCACGCGTACTGAAGCACGCGCTCGGACTCGTTGCCGTGCAGATCCAAATGGCGCTTGAGGATGATGCGGTCCTGCGTGAGCGTTCCGGTCTTGTCGGTGCACAGCACGTCCATCGCCCCCAGGTTCTGGATCGCGTTCAGGCGCTTGACGATCACCTTCACGCGCGACATCGCCAACGCCCCCTTGGCCAGGTTCACCGTGACAATCATCGGGAGCATCTCGGGCGTCAGCCCGACGGCCACGGCGACCGCGAACAGCAGCGCCTGCAGCCAGTCGTGCTTGGTGACACCGTTGATCATGAACACGAGCGGCACCATCACCGCGATAACACACAGCATCAACCATACGAACCGGTTCACTCCCTGATCGAAGGCGGTCATCTCGCGCTGCTGGACCACCTTGTCGGCCAGTGCGCCGAAGAACGTGCGTCCGCCGGTGCGCACGACGACGCCTGTTCCGTAGCCGCTGACGACGTTGGCGCCCATGAAGCAGATATTGGGCAGGTCGAACGGGTCACCTACCGAGTCGGTGCAAGCGTGGGCGAATTTCTCGGCTGGCATCGCCTCACCGGTCAGCGCCGCCTGGTTGATGAAGAGGTCCTTGGCCTCGATCAGCCGCAGGTCGGCCGGAATCATGTCCCCCGCCGAGAGCTGGACCACGTCTCCGGGCACGACGGTTTCCAGCGGGACTTCCCGGAATTCGCCGCCGGCCGCGTCGCGCCGGCGCACGCTCGCCGAGGGCTTGACCATCGAGCGAAGCCGGGCGGCGGCCTCGTTCGAACGATGCTCCTGAACGAACGACGTGACGATGGCGAGAGCGACCATTACGAGCACCACAACTGCCGCGCGGACATCGTCCAGCGCGTACGACACCACCGCCAGCCCAACGAGTAGGCCGTTGAGCGGGTTGTAGGCACGCCCCCAGAGCTCCTTCCAGATCGATGGCCTGCGCTCGCGCGTCACAACGTTGAGGCCGTGCTTTGTCAGGCACGCGCGGGCCTGGCGAGACGTCAACCCCTGGATCGACGAGCCGAGCCGCTCGCAGGCTGCAGCAGGCTCGAGCCGGCCGATTGCGAGCAACTCAGGCGTCTCAGCGGCGACGTCGGCGTGGTGGTGCGGTCCGTATCGCGGATGTACAAGGGCGTGCATGAGTTGGGGTTGACGATGCGTCTGTCGATCGTTGCTGATCGCCTTCGATGCTCAGTTGAGGCTTGTCAAACCCATGCGTCGGGATCGGACCATGGATTGTGTCGGTGGGCGAATGGCTGGGCTGCAGCACCTTGCCTTGCTGCAGGCCAGCCTCCGAGCCGGAGTTGCCACTCCGCGCGCCGGACATAGAGAAGCACAGGGGTTATCAGTTCTCGTCGGCCGCGTGCGCAGGCACAGAAGAACTTCAAGGCGTACTCGGAGGCGCGAGAGCCATCGGTTGGGGATCAGAACCTGCATGACGCCCCTCGGGTTCCACTGCAGCGGACACCTTAGAGCCCACGCTGCCGATGGTTCTTGATGCTCATCAATGGGGCATTTGATGGATGTCAAGACGACATGGCGGCCCTGCCCTAGACAGGCAGCAGCAGGCGCTGCAGGACGGCTTTGCAGCCGAGTTGGCCAAGGCCCGGGAAGCGGTCGAGGCCGCCAACGAGCGCGCCGCCGGCGCTGAACGGCGGGCACTCAAGGAAATCGAGCAGGAGCGGCAGGCCCGGGCCCGGGCAGACATGGCGAGCGAGGCGTTGCGCGAAAAGTTGGGTGAAGCCGAGGTTCGGGAGCGGCAGCAGGCCCTGGCGCATGCGGAAGCGACGACGCGTCTGCAGATCGAACTCAACGCAGCGAGAGCCGCCCTGCAAGATGCCCAGAAAGCGCATGGCGGTCTCGAGCGCCAGGTTGCCGAACTCCGAGGCCTGCTTGCCGAGAGCCAGCAGGCGGCCGCCCGCTCCCAGGCCGAAGCCCAGACCCTGCAAGGACTGGTGGAGCGCCTGACGCCGCCACTGGCTCCGGAGCCCGCGGCAGCGCCAGCGGCTGGGCGAAGCGCCCGCAAGAAGGCGAGCAAGCCCGCGCCTTGAGCTCCTGTGAAGGCGATCAAACCCCGCAGGTGAAGGGCGCGTGAAGGCGGAGGGGGCGCCGGCTCGGCGGCCGATGTGGCCGTACGACGTGAACGCTGGGCAGGGCGTTTGCAAGTAAGTTCTTGATCTTGAACGACTTCCAGATTCGAACGCCCAGCGTTTACCTCTCGGAAAGTGGACGCCAACGTTGGGCGACCTAGCCACTGTAGGCGATCGTTGGGTAATGCAGCCAGTTGGTCACCATCGTTGGGTAATACAGCCAGAGGATGTTCGATCACTTGACCGTTGGTTTTCCGTCGACCGGCCGCGGCCGCAGACGCTGATTCAAGTCTCGGACGGTGCGCTCATCGGAGGTCAGTTCGGTAAACAAGCCGCGAGTCAAGACAGCGGACATTACGACGCTTCCGACCAAATAGCCGATCAACTGGGTCATGTTCAGCTTGCCATCGATGGCCATCCACACGAATACGAATGCCAGCCAGGCCACGAACATGGCGAAGAGTGAATAGCCGGCGATTCTTCGGCGCTTCGCTCTTGTCAGCGTCAGGCCTTCAGCGGTGCTCGAAATCTCGCCGTTTCGCACCAGGTGGGCGTATCGGGCTCGGACTTCAGGGATCTCGCAGACCTCGAGACCCAAAAGTTGCTTCGGAGTCGCGCTCGGCCCCAGCTCGTAATGGACCTGAGACCTGGAAAGCGCGATCAGTGCATCTAGGAGTGCCTCGTCGCTAGAACTATCGTCCGCAGCCAGTTCCAGCATGGCCCTCTGCTCCGCAATTAGCGCAAAGCACTTGGTCAACCGGCGGCTGAGCAGCGCCTGGTACCAGCGCAGGGCTATCCGAAGAGATCGGCATGAAAGGCGGTGCCAGTTGATTGCCTGGGCGATCTGCTGCCACTGAACGTCGGCACCGCCAACCGTCCTTTGCGAAAACACCATCGCCAGCTCCAGAGATCGCTGGGTGATGCTCTCGGCAGTCAGCCGCGGCCTGCTCATGCAGCCTTCCGTCCCGACAGCTGGCTCAACCGTTCTTCGACTTCGGCTTCGTTGCGCGGACCGTCCCTGAGCCATCGATAGAAGAGAGTGATGCGCTGGTATCGAGCGTATTCATTCAGCGGCTTGCCGTCGACGTCGTTGGGATTGGTGGCATCCCAGGCTTTCACGCGTTCCCACAGGGCGGCATCGAGGGGTTCAAGTGCTTCGCGATCCTTCCCGTAGACGACGAAATTGACGTCGATCTTCGCCTCGCGCATCGCATGAAGAACAGGCGTCTTGATGGAATTGCGGCCCTGCTCCCATTTTTGGACAGCCGAGTGAGCAACGTCCAAGATGCCTGCCAGCTCCTCCTGCGTAAGTCCCAGGCGGCGACGTTCGGAAGCCAAGCGCTCGCCCGCGGTTTCGGGTGGAGGCAGAGGGAACTCAGGGTTTTTTCTAGGTCTTCCGGCCATTTTCAGCGATTGACACACCCGGCGCGCCGCGCGCAGACTCGCGCTTCAAACAAAACAAGTACAAAAGTATTTATTTGGTTTGAAATGCTTCGCAGCAAGTGGAACACATGCAGCCTATTGCGCCCGCTGAGGAAAGTCAGCTTGACGGCCCCGCTTCTACCGGACGAGGCAGGGCCGTCAAGCTGAAGACGAGGGAAGAAGCCGCGCAGTGGTTCGCCGACCGCGGCATCACGATCACTGAATGGGCACTGGAGCGGCGGTTCAGCCCAGCTTTGGTCTACCAGGTGCTCGCCGGGACCCGCAAGGCTGTCCGAGGAAGCAGCTTCCAGATTGCCGTCGCGCTGGGCATGAAATCAGTGCCGGTCGACGATTTCGAATCCGCCTAGAACCTAGGCAAAAAACAGGAGGTGGTGCCAGACGCAAGGACCAAGTCGTCCGAAATCTGGGACCCAAAAACGCCAAACGCGTCAGGGATGGGGATCCACTGACGCGTCGGGACTTTTTCCTAACACCTACATAGGAAGTGTCCGGCGGATTTGGGCAGGCGTCAAGCGCCTGCTGAGCTTTTCGGTCACCGCGCCCAGCGGCGAAAAGACGACGGGCCAGGACAGCCCGTCCCAGCGCAGCCATGGGCGGCCTTCGAGCCGCACCTGGACCCATCCCATCGAGCCTTGGCGGTCGGGCTGTGCCCCGACCGGATGGTGGCTCATGCCTGGACACTTCTCATGAAAGAACAAGACCACTCGGTCGTGACCCATTGGGGCGGCCGTCAGGAACGCTATCGCGAGTTCAAGCGGACCCAGAACCGGGCTCACGACCCTTTCGGCGTCCAGCCCCTGCAATTCGGCTCCGACCTCCATTACGAGGCCTGGGTCCTGGAGCGCTTCTCGCCGACGACCAAGTCGTTGACGCGCAAACCAACGGACGTGAGGGCCGTCGTCGCGGGCACTGATCGCAGCGCCAAAGCTACCTTTGTCGTGACGCGGCGAGATGACTCGGTTGACTATGTCTTCGTGGCCAAGACCGATGCGTCCACCCCAGCGATGCGGGCCCTTGGCAAGATCGCGGCCGCGAACGGCGCGCAAGTCATCGTTCGTACACGCGCCGAAATCCGCGCTCGCGCTGACGAGTTCTGGTGGTGGGAAAAGCTCCGCCAAGTCGCTGTGCTGTGGGTACGAAAGGGCAGCGAATACGACGACGCGCTGGTGGCGTTGGTGGCCGCGGGCAACGGGACGCTGGCGGAGCTCTGCTCGCAGATCGAGGCGCCGCGTGATTTGATCAGGGCGCGCCTGGCGCGACTCCACGTCGCAGGGCGGCTGGTGGTCCATCGTCAAGACGGCGAGTTGCACACCTCCGCGGTTGCAGGAGGGATGCAATGACTTCAATCCTTGCACCATCTCGTCAGGGCGTATCGCTTCTCCATCTGACGGCGATTGCCAAGTCAGGCCACACCCGTCGGGTGCTAGCGCAGCTATGTGTTTTGCTGCGCGCGACGTCGTCCTCCTCGGAGGCAGGGAGCGTCGTAGCCTGGCCGCAGAGCATGCCGTTCGTGCGTCGCTGCGACGAGTCGAATCACAACCTGAGCAATGTCAGCGCCGATGAGGAGGGCCATTGAATGGACACCTCTTCAAGAAGCGGCCGGCGGAGCGTTCCGGCCGGTGACGGCCCGTGCGCGTGTCGCGTACCCCGCGGAGCCTTTCGGCGACTGCTCTCCCAGCACCCGCGTATCTCACAGGCCCTCACAGCCTATCTGAACAAAAAGCCGCGACCGGTTTCGCTAACGCTGCGCGAGCTGCGCCAAGTGCTCGTTCAGGCGTGCAGGCGCGAAGGCCTGGGAGATGACGAATATCCGCTCAACACCAGGAGCCTTGGCCGTCAGGCGCTCTCGCGGTGGGCTGAGGGGTTGTCGCAACCTTCGGTTCGGCCTCAACCCAAGAGGTGGCCTGAATGAGCGCCCGGAAATCGGAGATGCGTCGAAAGGCGCTGCTGCTCAAGCTGCCCAAGGACTTTCAAGAATTCAAGTCGTGGCCACGAGAGGCAAGGTCAGCGATCCCGGAGAATGAACTGGATCGCTACGACGGCCTGTGCAAGGCGGCGGACCTGTTCACCAAAAAGCAGTGCGTTGCCGACCTTGCCAAGGCTGCCGGCATGCGGCCCTTCAGGGTGCTGGACTACATCGAGACGGCAATCGAGCCGTGGAAGGAAGGCAACGGCATCACGGGGACGCGAGCCTTTGTCCGCTTCAAAGTGCAGAGCAACCGGGTGCGCACTGCCGACCTCCAGCCGTCGGATCCGCAGGACGCTCCAACCGCCGGTTTCAGTGGCTTGTTTGGCAAGCTCTTTACGGACCGCCCCGCCATAGAAACCAAGCTTGTCGAGTTCCTGAACGGGAAACAAAGGCCGAACAAGATCGGCGACAAGACGCTGCACACCAAGTTTCAAGCGATCTGCAAGGAAGAGGGGCTGACTGACGAGGACTATCCCCTTCGCTGCGCGACCAAGGGGTTCAGACCGCTGCTGCGTTGGTTCAAGACGAAATACCTCCCTCAATACCTGCTTGCACACATCAAGAAGAACAGCGGCAAGGCCGCGGGCGTGACGGCCGCGTCGTTGTCGGGTGATGGCGAAGCCAGGACGCCGTTCTGTGACTACCTGGCTTGGGTGATCGACGAGTGCGATTCCAATTTGGAAGCGAAGGTGATCATCCCAAGCGTGCGTTGGGGTGGGGACATCGTGCGCGTGCGCAGGTTTCCTGTCCTTCGCCTGCGTAGCCTCGGCGACTACGCGATGAACATCGCATTCCAAGTCTGCTTCACGCGCCAGGCCAAGGGCGCGGACGTCATCAAGCTCCTCAAGAATGCAGTGCTCGGCCAGCCGGTTCCACCGATGGTGGATCCGAATATGAAGCCGGTCGAAGGGGCAGGCTTCCCGCAGGACATCTTCGAGAAGCTCAAGTTCGTTGTGCCGGTGGTGATCTATCTGGACAACGCCTTAGCCCACTTGTTCAATGACCTGCAAGAGGTGGTCATGCGACTGTTCGGGGGGCGCGTGGCCTTGGGCCCTCCGGCCACGCCCTTGGGCCGACCTGAAGTCGAGTCCAACATCCATCGCACCCGAAAGTGCTTTGACCTTCAACTGCCCGGGGCACTAGGCAGCGGTCCGAAGGATCCGCTTCGCCAGATCGCCGAGTGTCCGACCGAGAAGCTCGTGCACTTCAACCACTATGAGCAGGGTCTCTACTGTCAGCTGGCCAACGAGAACGTATCGGACTCGGCGTCAGCAGGCTACCTTGACTCCTTCACGCGGATGAAGGAACTGTTGGCCCGCGGAACTTTCGAGCCCAACTACTTGCCCGAGCACCTGCGGGAGGGCTACCACTTCTGTGCGCCCAAGCGGCTTCCGGTGAAGTGCGAGATCACCACCAGCGGGCGGCTTCCGTTCATTCTGATCAGCCCCGTGGACCGCCGCTATTCGAGCAAATGGCTGAAGGCCAATCCGCCCGATGGCGTCCGAGAGTACTGGATCCTGCAGGATTACGACGACTTGCGCACGGCCATCATCTGCAACGACGACATGGCCTACGTCGATACCTTGCGGTGCGAAGGGGACTGGGGCCGTGTGCCCTTCGACCATCGCATTCAACAGATCATCAGCCGACGCAAGAACGCCGCCCGCTTCAAGACCCAAGCCAAGGAGATATCGGTCTATCAGATGCTGCAGTTCCTGGCCGACGATGCCAAGACCGACTGGTCCATCGGGCAGGATTTCTGCTATTTCATGAGCTACCTGAAGCGCATGGTGACGCCGGAGGAGTTGGCTGCAGCGCAGATCGAATACGGCAGCGAAGAGGCGCCCCTGGTCTACAACGATGGCTACGTGCCGCCGACCCCGGTGAGGGCGCCCGCCACTCCTGACCCATCGACAGGGCCAGCGATGCCCGCGCCGGCGCGCTCGAGCGTGGCGCCACGACTGCCTGGTCGCCGCTTCAATGTGCCGAGGGGGATGCGATGAGCGACAGCGTCAATGAACCGCCGGAAGATGCAGGACCTCTGCCGAGCAATGTCGAATCGCTCTATTTCTTCGAAGGCATCAGCTGGACGCCACAGATCGAAGATGCCGCACAGGCCGCGGCGCTGTGGATCAACTGCGACCAATGCGGCGCCGCTTTCTGGGGACTGCCACGGGTTGGGAAATCCGAGTTTGCCAAGTACTTCGAGAAAGTGGCCCTGGAGATGTTCGGTGGCACGGTCGTCGTCGTCCGGTTGCAGTTCGGCGGAGAACAGTTCAAGAAGCCCGAGCAACTGCTCAAGCGGGCCCTGACCAACTTGGGAGTTCGCTCAACAGCCCGCGAGCGTGAATCGTTGCGCATTCGGTTGATGGACGAAATCTGGTTGAAATGCACACCACAGACGCGGCGTGTCGTTGTGATCGGCGACGAACTGCAGAACGTTGCACCGGACCTGTACGGTGAATTCGCTTTGATGGAGGCGGCGATCTCAGAAAAGAAGTACATCCCTTGCCTCATATGCATTGGCCAGCCTGAACTTCAGTCCACGATTGCCAACGTCGACAAGAACCTGCACATCATGGGCCGGCAGTTCCAGGAACTGCGCGAGTTTCGTGGCTTGTCGTTCGACCAGATCGCCGAGTTCCTGCAGGCGCTGGATGGCGCGGATCACCACTTCACTTGGAAGCATTTTCCAAAGCGCGCTCAGGGCGGTTGGTCGATCGTCAGGTTGGTGCCAGCGATTGAGCAAGCAATCCGGTCCGTTCACGACGTCGACAAGATGAACATGGAGCTGTTCTTCCCGATGGCCTACCTCAGGCAGACCTTGAACTATCTGTTCTTCTTCCTGATCGACCCGGACAACGATCAGAAGGAGGTCACTCACCACACGGTGCTCGATGCGTTCGACCGAAACGGCTTCAAGAAGGTCATGCTGTCCTATTGCAAGGGCAAGGCGCCAGCGGTCGACCATCAGGAGGCGACGCAATGACAGACAGCTCACGCATCTGGAACCGTCACGGCAAGCAGTACCTTGACCTCAAACTGGAGAAGTCGGCCTTCATCGCCTTCGTCGAATTTTCGTCGGACATGGTGCTGGACGTCAGTGAGGCCGCCACGCTGTCCAAGCAGAAGTGGCAGATGAAGCCGTCCATCTTTCATCTGGGAGAGGAAGTCGCCCTGGACCTGGCAGAGGCGATGGCGATCGATCCGGCGATGTGGGCCCAGGCGCGCGGAGCGGACTTGCTGGCGGGGCGCCCGCCCAGGCGCGTCTTGCTCGGTGACTTGCGTTACTGCCGGTCGTGCTTGCAGGTGGGCAACCATTCCCCGCTGTTCCAGTTGCCTCAACTGGTTCTGTGCCCGATCCACCTGGAGCCGCTTCGGATGGGCTGCCCGCATTGCGGCCGCGCCATACCGACCAACGCGCTGGCGCTGGCGCGCAACCATTTCTACTGCGGCGCCTGCGATCACAACATGGCAAGCGAGCGTCGCCGGGCATCGGTCGGTTGCGCGGTTGGCCATCCATCCGTTGAGCGTTTCGCCGCCCTACGGCGGTTGGTGACCGATCCGCCGGCGCCGGGCGAATCGCGCAGCGAGCTTCGGTGCGACAGGCTGGCGGAGGTTGCCGCGAGTCCAGTGCTGGTGCGACTGCACCACGCACACGCCCTGTGGGGAGATCCGTCGATGGGTCTCGGGCTCCTCAAAATCCGGACGGAGTCATTCATGCTCGCTGCAGAAGATGGCCCTCTGAACCGCCCCAAGTTCTTCGCGTTGGTCCGTGGTGCCGTGATCGGGGCCTTTGAGGAGTTGGCCACGCGGCTCGCCAAGCACGTGAGATTGAAAGAGATGCCGCCAGGCGTGGAGAACGCGATGCATAGCGCGGCACGCGTGGACTTGCGTGTGTCGACGGTGGCTGCAGCGTTTTGGCAAACGGCAGCAGCCTTCGAAGTGCAGCGTTTCGTTCTGGGTGAATTGCCGCCACCCGCAGCTAAGGCTCAACCCTTTTGGTCTTGGCTGCCATCGCACACGGGCGCGATGCGTCTCCTGGTTGCCCGTCAGGTGCAAGCATTGTTCGTTCGCAGCCTCATCCGGATGAGCAAGCTGCGGTACGGCGTTCAGGTGGCGTGGTCCGAGTTGCCCGATCAGGCGCTTTTCCTGCTGCCCTGGCGCTTGCGCCCGACAGCCGAGCCGGGCGGACTCGAGTTCGAAGTTCGGACCCATGTGGACTTGAACACGGTGGATCGCCTGGCTTCGCGCTACCGGAGGCACTGGCTGATCGAAGCACCAGAGGACGCCTCGACGCTGGGTCTGGTGACCTCGACGACCGCGGGAAAGCCATCCCTGTCTTTGCCTGGCGACCCGCCGCTCGGTGCGGTGTCACAGCCATAAGCAACCGTGGCCTGGGCCGGATTCCGGCCTGTAGATCCCAGCGCCGTGTCTAGAGGTTGCCCCTGCGTCGCCCATCTTCGTCCAGGGGTGGCATCTGGCGTTGACGGCCGCCGGCAGCCGACCACGCCAAAACCAAAGTAACTAATTATGACCATTGATATCTCTGCAATTGCGAGGGCCGTGAGCAAGCAAGCCGCTGCAGACGACATTTCAATCAAGCTCGGCCATGCTCTGGAACTGGTCGCGGCTTGCCTGGGCTACACCTCGCTGTCTGCTTTGCAGACAGCCCAAGCAGTGGGGTCTGAGCTCAGGAACTTCCATAAGGCGCGGCACGTGGTCATCGATCTGGATTTGGCGCGGTGCCGAGCGCTGGCACTTGGGCACAGCGCGCTGGCCGGCTCTCTGCAGGAACTGCTTTCGGTGGCTTTCTCTACTCGAAGCAAATGGGCTGAAGTGCACACCGACTTCAAGATCTTCGAAGAGGCGTTGAAGCGCATGGTCGGACAACAGATGCTTGCAGACCCTGACGTCCTTGCGTCGATCGGCGGGGCGTACATGGAGGACCGTTTCAACATCTGCATCGATGACTCACTGGTGGCCGAGGAGGTACCGGTGTGCGAGCGCGTCAACATGACCTGGACCGGCCGCGTCACTCCAAAGGAGGGAGCGCATATTCCTGGGAATACGCTGCTGGTTGTTGCTGCCGTAAGCGCGTGGCGGATAGGAGAACGGTGCTTCGAAGGTCCGTTTGTCGAAGTCGTCAGACTGGCAGTGGCATAGAGGTGCGACGGATGTGATCCGGGTCTATGGCTGGCGGCGATTTGAGGCGTGGCGGGCTTGGAGCGGCTGGAGGGATCCCGAGAACAGCTTCACCATTGAGTGTGAGCGTCCGAGTGATGTATAACGGGCACGCCCTGGATGTCTGTCGGCCGTATCTAGGCCTGTCGCCCACGCATATCGACGGGGTTGAGCCGATGGGCGAGGTCGACACATTGCTGACCGTCGAGAACCTATCCACCTTCCATGAGTTGGCACGCCTTCCTTTGGCGGACCGGGGTTGCGCGTTGATCTACACAGCGGGCATGCCCAGCCCCTCATGGCTGCGGATCTACCGTCTGATGCTGAAGGCGCTACCTGATGCAGCTGAAGTCAGGCACTGGTGTGACATCGACGCCGGCGGGTTCCGAATTGCGAACCGGCTCGCCGCCGCCTGCCAAGATGAGGGGCGGGCACTCAGGCTGTACGGCATGGGTGGGGAGCTGAATAGAGAGACCCAAGAAGCAAGCGAGGGCGCCCGCAAGGCCCTCGACGATGGCGAGCTCCGGACGATTCGCCGGATCTGCGCGTCGCGCGACTGGAACCGGGAATGGGCCTTTGTCGACGAGCGAAAGCTTGCGTATGAACAGGAAGGCATGCGGGTCATCGTGCCGACGCCACGATAGTCAGGCGCCTCAGCTGTGCCTGGCGCTCGAGTCAAAGCTGCAGCGGGACGTACTTGGTCGTCTAGACAGATAGATTGAAGCGCTTCTCGAAGCGCTCTCGGATGACGAATTTGGGGGCGTGCTCGTCAGTCCTTCACGTCGACGCTGGCAATTCTCTTGGCCGTGGATACACTGCACCGCGTGAGACGCCTTTTCGTCATCCTGTTGATGATCGTCCTGCCGGTGCAGTTCACCTGGGCAGCGGCATCCGGGTTTTGCGGCCACGAAAGCGGCATTGCCGCGAAGCACTTCGGCCATCACGAGCACAAGCATTCCGGCCAGGCGCAGACCAAGGAAACCAAGGCGGCCAGCCTGTCGCATGCTGATTGCGAGATGTGCCATTTCGGCTTCAGCGTTCCGAGCGTGGATGTGCTGATCACCGCCGACTCACCCCCCAACCAGGATGTCTTTGCGGAGCCGCTAGAGCACGCGTCCCATATCCCTGGGCTGCCAGAACGACCTGACAGATTGCGCATCGCCTGATCCGGCGAGACGCGCGCTATCCCCTCTCTGACCTCGACGACGTCTCGTCGGATTCCCCGTTGGTTCATGCCACTAGGAGAATTCGATGCGAAAACGTTCGCTGGTACTTGCCAGCGCTGTGCTCATGTCCGCCGCCATGTGTTGGGTGGAGGTTTCAGCACAGCCGGCGTCTGCGCCGGCCGGTAAAGAGCCGGACCTGACCCTGGCTTTGGCTCTGCAGATCGCGGAGTCCAACAACGCCACCTTGCGGGCCACGCAGGCTCAGCTTGACGCCGCTCACGGCGCGCGCCGGGAGGCTCGTTCGCCGCTCTACAACAACCCGCAGGTGTCGATCGACCGCACGCGGCGGGATGTGCCGCAGGCAGGCTTGCCCACTGACCGCCGGTGGGAGTGGGGTGCGGGCATCACGCAGGCTTTGGAAATCGCCGGACAGCAGGGCCTGCGCCGTGACATCGCCGGCGCGTCACTCACGGCCGTACAAGAAGACATCGAGGCCACCCGGCGGGATGTTCGCGCCGAGGTGGCGCAGAAGTTCTTCCGCGTGCTCGGGCTGCAGCAGCGAATCACCGTCGAAGAACAGGCGGTGCGCCTGTTTGAAGGGACTGCCAACGCCGTTCAAAAGCGCAGGGCTGCCGGCGAGGACACCAAGCTCGACGCCAACTTAGCCGCCGTCGAGTCGGAGCGAGCGCATAACCAACTTGCCATGCTGCAAGAGCAGCGCGATGACGCCGCGGCTGAGCTAGGTGTCGCGATGCAGGCTGCCAGCCGCATCCTGCCTAAGGTTACCGGGGACCTGGAGCGAGGTCTGGATGCAGGTCTGCCGAACGTGGACGACCTGCTCGCGACAGCGTCCTCGCAGCCGCGACTGCGGTCGCTGACGGCGCGCGTCGACAGCGCGCGTTCCAAGCTTGGACTCGAGCGGGCAGGGCGGTACCCGGACGTCACAGTTGGCGTCAACGTCGGTCGGGAAGGCAGCATGGACGCGCGTGAGCGCCTCACCACGCTGTCGGTGTCCCTGCCCCTGCCGGTCTTCCGTCGCAACGACGCGGCCATCGGCCAAGCGTCCACGGACCTGACGCAGGCACAGATCGAACGCGAGGCGGCCCGGCGGGATCTCGACAGCCAGGTCCGGGTGCTCTGGTATCGCCTACAGAGCCTCAAGCAGAGGGTGCAGCGCCTTAAAGGCTCCGTGCTGCCCACGCTGGCGGACAACGAGCAGTTGTCTTTGAAGTCGCAGCGCGCGGGAGAGATTGGTCTCCTGGAACTCATCGTCGTGAACCGGCAGACGCTGGACGCGCGACGTGACCTCATCGACGCACTGGTCGATTTCCAGACCACCCGCATTGCCTTGGAACACGCCGCAGGGCGGGTTCCCGCCGAGGATCAAGGAACCCAACCATGAAGAACCGCCCAGTCGCCATCTTGGCATCGGTCGCAGCGATGGCCGTTGTCTTGGCTTTCAGTGGATGCGGCAAGTCCGACAAGCCTGATCCCGCCAAGTCTGCCGAGGCTCCCTCGGGAAAGGCCAGTGGTCCTGAAGGACTCAAGTTAGCGCCCGACGAGGCACAGCGTGCCGGCATCCAGTACGAGACCGTGCAAAACAAGCCGGTACCGGACGTCATCAGCGTCACGGCCACCATCCGCGTGAACCAGGACCGTATCGCGCGCGTCGCGCCGCGGGTCGAAGGACGCATCGTCGGGGTGTCGGCCAATCTGGGAGACCAGGTGAAGGCGGGGCAACCATTGGCCACACTGGACAGCCTTGCCATCGGTGAAGCTTCGGTGGCCTTGCTTCAGGCGCAGTCCACCGATCGTGCGGCTGAGGCGGACTTCAAGCGCGCATCCGCGCTGAACGCTGAGGAGATCATTGCGCAGAAGGACTTCCTCAGGCTCAAGGCCGAGCGCGAGCGCGCCGCTGTCGCCCTGCGTGCCGCCGAGGACCGGCTGAAGTTGCTGGGCGTGGATCCCAAGCGGCTGAGCCGCGTCGAATCCACGTTCCCGTTGACGGCGCCGCTGACTGGCACCGTGGTGCAGAAGAAGGCCACCGTTGGCGAATTGGGAACGCCCAGTGACCCGCTTTTCACCGTTGCTGACTTGTCGACCGTCTGGGTGGAAGCCAATCTCACCGAAAACCAGCTGGGCAAGGTGAGGCCCGGCGTCGCGGCGGGTGTGGTGGTGGCGGCCTATCCAGACCAGACCTTTCAGGGGAAGGTCACCTACGTGGCGAGTTTGCTGGACAAGGAGACCCGCACCATTCCCGCACGAATCGAGGTGGCCAACAGGGACGGCAGACTCAAGCCTGAGATGTTCGCCAAAGCGATCATCGATACGGGCGGCGACGCACCGACGTCTACGGCCATCAGCGTGCCAGATGCTGCCATCGTCCTCATGCAGGGGCAGCCGACCGTCTTCTTGTTCGCCAAGGGCGGGTACGAGCAGCGCGCCGTTGAGCTCGGCGACAAGCTCTCCGGACGTACTGTTGTCAAGTCGGGGTTGGTGGTCGGCGAGCAGGTCGTGATCGCAGGCACCTATGCGCTCAAGGCGCGCGTGCTGAAGTCGCAAATCGGCGACGAACACTGAGCAGGAGTCAACCATGCTCAATGCCATCGTCGACGCCTCCCTGCGCTACAAGGTCCTTGTCATCGTCGCCTTCACCGTGCTGGTGGGGCTGGGGGTACAGGCTTTCCGGGAAGTGCCTGTAGACGCGTTTCCGGACGTGACGCCCATACAGGTGAACATCTATACCGAATCCCCTGGCCTCGCTGCGGAGGATGTGGAGAAGCTGCTGACCACACCCATCGAAGGCGCCATGGCTGGCCTGCCGGGCGTGGAGGAGGTGCGTTCGGTCTCCCTCTTTGGCCTGTCCTATGTTGGCGTCTACTTCAAGGACAACGTCGACATCTACTTCGCGCGCCGCCTGGTTGGCGAGAAGCTGCAGGAGGCCAAGGAGCGCCTGCCGCAAGGCTACGGGGAGCCAGTGCTCGGACCGAACAGCTCCGGCCTTGGGCAGGTGTTCTGGTACACGATCGAGTCGGCGGACAGCAAGCTGACCGCGATGGATCTGCGCACGCTGCATGACTGGACAGTTCGGCTCATCCTGCGCACGGCACCGGGTGTGGACGATGTCATCTCTTGGGGCGGTCACGAGAAACAGTTCCAGGTCCAGATCGATCCGCGCAAGCTCATTAAGTACGGCCTGAGCTTTAAACAGGTGATGGAGCGCCTGGCAGCCAACAACAAGCAGGTCGGCGGCCAGTACATCAACCTCGGCGCGGAGCAGTACCTCGTGCGAGGCCTTGGGCTCGTCACAGGCACAGCTGACATCGGAACCATCGTCGTCGAGGAGCGCAATGGAGCGCCCATCTACGTTCGCGACATAGCCGAGGTGAAAGAAGCGCCGGCGTTGCGCTTCGGTGCCGTGACCCGCAACGGCAAGGAGACCGTGCTGGGCATGGCCCTGGCGCGCGTCAACGAGAACGCCAAAAGCGTCGTCGACGCGGTGAAGGCCAAGATCTCGACCGCCCAGGCGGCGTTGCCTAAGGGTGTAGAACTCAAGGCGATCTACGACCGCACGGAGATCGTCGCCAAGGCGTTGAAGACGGCCGAGAGCGCCCTGGTCGAAGGCTCGGTGCTGGTCGCGATCGTCCTGTTCCTGTTCCTGGGCGAGGTGCGCTCGGCCGTGGTGGTCATCGTGACCCTCCCGCTGGCCATGCTCATCGCCTTCCTGCTGATGAACCAGTTTGGTCTTTCCGCCAACCTGATGTCACTGGCCGGGTTGGCGATCGGGACCGGAATGATGGTCGACGGGGCTGTCGTCATGGTTGAGAACGCCTTCCGGCTTCTGGCCCACGCGAAGGAGTCGGGCGGGCCGATCGACAAGACGCACTTGATCCTCGAGGCTGCGCGCGAGGTGGCCAACCCGATCGCGTTTGCCATCCTCATCATCATCGTGGTCTTCATGCCGCTGTTTTCGCTCAGCGGTTTGGAGGGGAAGCTGTTCAAGCCGATGGCCCTGACCATCACCTTCGCGATGGCCGGCTCACTGCTCCTATCGCTGACCTTGGTACCGGTGCTTGCCGCTTTGATTCTCAAGCCTAAAGAGGAGAAGGACACCTTCATCGTGGCGCGCGCCAAGCGCGTGTACCTGCCGCTGCTGGACTGGGCGCTGGACAGAAAGCGCCTGGTCGTAGGCATCGCGGTCGTGCTGCTGATCGGCTCTTTGGCCCTGTTCCCCTTCCTGGGCAAGGAGTTCATGCCCCAACTGCAGGAAGGTTCCATCATGTTCCGGATCACCGGGATCCCGTCCACATCGCTGGATGAATCGATTCGGGTTTCGAACGAGGTGGACGCCAACCTGCGAAAGAACTTTCCGCAGGTGAAGACCGTGCTGGCAACCATCGGGCGCGCCGAACGGGGCGAGACGGCGGACGTGAACTACATGGAGGTGCTGCTGGAGCTCAAGCCGCAGTCCGAGTGGCCGGACAAGATCTCCTACGGTGGCCTGGCGTCCCAGATGCAAGAGTCGCTGGAGAAGCAGGTGCCGACGGCCGTCTTCGGCGCGACGCAGCCGATTCAGATGCGGGTGGAGGAACTGATCTCTGGCGTGCGCGCCACGTTGGCTCTGAAGTTGTATGGCGAGGATCTGAACACGCTGGACCGACTCACTGGTGAGATCAAAAACGTGCTGAACAAGGTGCCGGGCGTGGCCGACCTATCTGCCGAAGCCAACAAGGGCAAGCCGCAATTGGTCATCAAGGTCGATCGGGAGTCCGCAGCACGGTATGGGATCAATGCCGACGAGATCCTGGAGGTGGTTCAGGCCGGTATCGGCGGGGCCACGGTCAGCACGCTGATCGACGGAACCAAACGTTTCGATATCGCGGTACGCCTCGCTGACGAGTTCCGCGCCGACCCAGCTTCGATCGCGGCCATTCCGATCCGCACAGGGGAGGGTGCGCTCGTGCCGTTCTCGCAGGTGGCCAAGATCGAGATGGCCGAGGGCTACTCGTTTGTGCGCCGGGAATCGTTGCAGCGCTACTCCGTCCTGCAGATGGACGTCAAAGGCCGGGACGTGGACAGTTTCGTCAAGGAGGCCGGCACTCGCCTGACAGCTAACGTGAAGTTGCCGCCCGGCTACTGGGTCGAGTGGGGCGGGGCGTTCGAGAACCAACAGCGCGCCATGGCGCGCCTGGCGGTGATCGTGCCGCTGACCATCGGCTTGATCTTCATCCTGCTGTACACGGCATTCAACTCGGTCCGGCACGCGACGCTCATCATCGCCAACGTGCCCTTCGCCATCATCGGCGGCATCGTCGGGCTCTTCATCAGTGGCCAGTACCTGTCCGTGCCGTCAGCCATCGGCTTCATCGCGGTATTCGGCGTGGCCATGCTGAACGGCATCGTGATGGTCTCGTTCCTGAACGACCTGAGGCGCCAAGGCTTGCCGATTCGCGAGGCGGTGCGCCACGGGGCAGCGCTGCGCCTGCGACCGGTGCTGATGACGGCTTCGGTGGCCATCCTGGGTCTCATCCCGATGCTGATCTCGACTGGAGTCGGAGCGGAAACGCAGAGGCCCCTTGCCACGGTGGTGGTCGGCGGCCTTTTCACGTCGACGGCGCTCACCCTGCTGCTGCTGCCGCTCATCTACGAATGGTCCGAGTCCCGCGCGGCAGCACGTCAGGCCGCTAGGGAGCCGGCCGCGTCGCACGCCGCCAACGAGATTGGCGTGCACCACCCAGAACCACCCGAGGAGTCGACATGAAGCAGATCAAGGCCTACATCCATAGCCATCGCGCAGCAGACGTCATCGAGGCCATCAAGTCCACGAAGGCCTGGGAGATCCTGGACGGCGACCCGCATCACTACCACCTGAGCGCCACGCCTTCGCAGGGAACCCTTCCGCCGATCGACGACGCCGAACAGCACTTCTCCGTCAACCTCGGCCTCGCGGTGGTCAACGAAGTGCGGCTCGAGCTGCATTGCGACGACGACTGCGTCGATGAGATCGTCAAGGCGATCCGACGATCGGCGCGCACGGGCCAGCGCACGGCTGGCTGGGTCTACGTCACGACGATCGACGCCGCGCACGAAATTCATTGAACCGGCGCGGGAACTCCGCGCCCTACGAAGGAGCAACACATGGGATTTTTGGATCGACTGCTGAAGAGCGGACTGGGCGGTCACGGGGGCGGCGGGTACCACGGAGGGGGACGCTCGCGCGAGGGCGGACATGGAGGTCACGGCAGCCATGGCGGTCACGGGGACGGCTACTACCCGCCTGCGCAGAACGTACCGCCCCAACCAGCTACGGCCGCGTCCAGCGGCTTGATCTGTGCCAAGTGCGGCACTCCAGGAGCGTCCGGTGCACGGTTTTGCAGCGGCTGCGGCGGCCAACTGGTGGCTGCCGCCTGCCAGGGCTGTGGGACGCCGTTCGCCCCGGGCGCACGGTTCTGCAACCAGTGTGGCAGGCCGGCGCCGTAGTAGCTATGAATCGACGTACTGTGATTGCGTGCCTTGCGACTATCGCGGGACCGCTTTTGTCTGGCTGCGCGGAGCGGCCTCTGAAACCACCCGACGACAGATACTGTTTCCGGGTGAAGACCAAGACAGGATCGAAGCCGACGTGCACGCCTGCAGCAGTGCCAGATCTGGCGGCAGACGCACAGGCGAAGAAGTTCGAGCCCGTTCCAGGCAGCCTCGTCGTCTACCTCGTGCGCCGGCGGTGGGGTGATGTGGTGAACGTGGTTAACGTCGGGGTCGATGGCGGGGCTCTGGTGGCAACCACGCCGGCGTCATTCGTCAGGTTGATCCTGACGCCGGGTTCTCATCGGCTGGGCTATGAGTGGAAGAAGGGCAAGGGCGACCTTGAACTTCGTGGAGACGCCGGCCAAGTGCTCTTCGTGGAGCTGATCGGCAGCCTTTGGTTCTGGAACGAGTGGTACCGCCTGGAAATGGCTGATGCCTCTATCCGGGATAGGGCGATCAAGAGTCGCCTGGTGGCCGACGTGAAGGTGGCTGGAAGTGAATGATGGACAAGAGGCGACAGGACATTGAGAAAGAGGAAATGGCTCCCGACCTTCCTCCTGAATCAGCGGCGGCGCACTTCGAGGCAATCGGCAAAGCCATCGGCGACATTGACGTGATCGTGCGAGGGCTCCTCGAGCGGACGCCACCGACCAAGCCCTGGCAGCGCCAGCTGAGAATGCATCTCCAGGACGCGGATCGTCACGTTGAGATCCTGCGCCTGGCGATTTCTCTCGAGCATGACCTGACCGAAATTCATGACTCAGCGCGCAAGCTCAAGCAGGTGATCGAGACTGCCAACGTGCAGGTCGTGGGCGGACGCGCTGACGGAATTACTCGCAATGCCTTGATGGTCGCGTACCGGAACGCCTCCCTGCTGAGCTGCTTGCTTGCACCCTGAAGCTGAACCGATCGCGTTGGAGGAGAACTGCGATGACCGACGGCCGAGCAAAAGCCCACGAGCGTTACCACGTTGCTATGGTGGAAGTGAAACGCCGCCTGCGCGCCGTCAACCGCATCCTGGGCGCCAAGAAGTCCCGCACGCTCACTCTGGACACGGACAACGAGTTCTCCTGGCTCCAGGTGCGCAAGGTCATTGAACTGGTGGCCTTCGCGGGAATTTCATCGGACGAGGCGCGCTATGCCGCATTGCGCATGGAGGCCAAGGACAACCCGGACTACACCCGTGACTGGAAGGTCGGAGACATCCTGAAGCGACTCTCGAAGATCACGCCGCACTTCCTGCCGATCCCTATTGGCAGCGTCCAGGTGATGGGCGACGGCCTGTGGCACTTCAATGAGGGGAAGGAAAAGCAGACCCTTGAGCGCTTCGTCGAGATTTATGAGCGCGCCGGCGAGCACCTTCACGTGCCCAACCCCTTCGGCGAGGTCTCTCTGGAACAACACCAGCAACTGGTGACCTCGTCGAGGAAACAGCTTTACAAGGACGTTCTGTACCTGACCAGCGTGCTATGGACGCATGCCAAGGTTGGTCTGGAGTTCGATCCTAAGGATGACGAGCCGCGTGGGGCGGCCAATCCGATTTCTGCGTGGCTGGTTCAGCTCGGGAAGCCGGAAACGGACGAGGTTCGCGTCGTGCTGGCAGAAGGGATTGATCGACCCGAAGGACGTGCCGACAAGGAGGACGTGCCAAGTGACGAATGAATCAGCGCTGCCTTTGACGGCGCTTTGGCAGAACGAGTTCAACGCCGACAACCTGATCGACTACGCACGCGCGTCGAAGGATTTGTCGGAGTACATCCGCGTGCTGGTCAAGGAGGGCTACCGGCACTTGGTCGTGCCTAGCCGAGGCGCAGTACCGTTCATCAGCGCTGCCGCGGCTGCCTGGCGTCTCGATATCCGATCGCTGCCGACCTATGACGAGCGCTTGAAGGAAATGAGTGAGCTGACCTACTCCCCGTTCCATCAGAAGCTCATCCTGCCGTTCTCCGCCGACCCGCAGGACGCAACGCAGACTACGGCGGCGATCAGGCGCTACTGGAGCCGCGTTCTTGCTGGGATCGTGCGACGTGACGGGACTGATCCCTACCTCACGTTCTACAAGGTACTGGTCGAAAACCTGGCCAAGAGGAACTGGCTGGCAGCGCTGCCCAGCAAGCTCCCAACCGAGAACTTCATCTTCGTGGACACGGTCGTATCAGGGCGTGCTATCTGCGAAATCTTCAGGGCCTTCGAAGAGGTTGGACTCGACAAGTGCCACTTCATTCTGATCGTCGACGCCCGGGGCGCGGAGGTGGCGCAGCGGTACCAGCGGGAGATCAAGGCGATGGCGGATCAGGGGCGGTGCACGGTTCTCCCCGTCAACAGGCTTTTCACGGAAGACCGCGGGCCTGCCGTCAGTGGGGTCTGGAGCACGGTCTATCCACAGATACTGGATGCCGTCCGACAGCGGTTTGAATGGGCAAGGGATGCCTATGGCGCAGGTACGTTCTATCACCAGGTGTCGAGCTCACAAGTGAAGCCTCGTCAGGGCATTGGGACCCCTGACTACAACATGCCAGTCACGCAGATGTATGCATCCCTGTATGTAGGCATCTCGACGGCAGTGAGGGCGCTGCGAGACGCCGAAGCGGCGGAGAAGAAGCTGGCCGATCAGGTCGGTCGCGAGTCGAGCGCCTTCGCGGAGATGCTTGCTGAGCGCCAGGCCGACATCGATCTCGACCTTCGCCGCCAACTCGAATACCAGCTCATGAAATTCCGGGAGGCTGTGGAGGAAATGAAGCCGTACAGCCCTTTGGACAAGGAGACAACCCGGATCCTGGCCGAACCCCGCGTTCATGAGGCGCATCCGGACGCCGTTGTGACGGTCTCAAGTTCCCACCTTGTGCGTGTCACGCTGCCTGACTCAGAGATCTCCCGGGTGATGCTCGAGGCTGAGCGGGAAATTGCGTTGGGCAAGGACGTGCTGGATGACGACTGGTTCCGGTAGGCCTACCGAGAACTGGAACGCGGTGGCGAGACCCGGCTGGCGTGTTCGAGCCACCGCGGCCGCCGCATCAGTGTTGATCTGTGGTCTGTTTATCCACGTGCTCAGCGCCAGCCACTTGCGTTGGATTCCTCAAGTTGGAGCTGCCCCTGGCCCATCGATCAGCGTCAGACTTGTACCCCTGCGCCGCGCGGCACCTGAGGTCGTCGCGGCCGTCCCTGCTAGAAGGCCTCAAGCGGCAAGCTCACGGACGGGATGGAATAGGGGCGCCGCGAGCAACGCGCAGCCGTCGGGCACGGCTCCAATGGCTGGTCAGGATGTAAATGCCGACAAGCAGCCAGGTGAGCCAGAACAGCTTGAACCCGGCACCGTGCCACCGCCGATCCGTCTTGATCTTGGCGTGGCCATGGCCGGCGCGCGCCCGGAGTTCCGCAGGATGGCCGATAGCGCTGGCGTCGCACTCCAGCTCGGCGGGCTGTCGAAGGACGAACGCATCGCGCTTGCAATCACTCGGACCGAGAAGCGCGATTGCCTGGGGCCGCGCAAGGACCTGAAGGCAGACCTGGTCCAGCTCGCGATCTACCTGCACACGGTGGCCAGCGGCAAATGCAAAGGACAGTAGCCGCGGGTCACGCTGGCGCCAACATGACGGATTTGTAATGCGAAGGCCACGCTTCCCGTTGGGGACGGATTTCTAAAGTTCCTTCCATGGTGAACGCCTCAGGTGGCTCTCCCGAGTCACCCGTCCGCCGAAGTAGGAACTCTCATGAACCGCACCATTTCCGCCTCCGCCCTGATCGCCAGCCTTGTGTTCGCCGTGGGCGCTGCCCAGGCAGGTACTGCCGCTGGGAACGACCGCATGTTCAACGGCAAGTCGGTCCACGGCGAGGCCGTCACCGCCACCCAAGGCGCGCGTGTGGTCAAGGTCGATGCTGGCAAGGCCATCAACGTGAACTGCGGCGACGTGGTGACGTTCCAGAGCGCGGGCAAGAGCTTCACGTGGAAATTCAGTTCCGCCAGCCATCGCGCACTCGACGTCCGCGACATCGCGCCCCAAGGCTTCACCGACAAGAAGTTGATGGTCTACGTGTCCCGCGCCGATAGCGAAGGCGCATGACCCACCGAGCCCTGCGATCCGCGGTCGGAAACGAACCGCGGGTCTGGGCGAACAGCTTCCAGTAAGGCGAAGCACCGCTGCTTTGCGAACGATTTCACTGGAACAGCCAAGGCCAATTCACCCTCGTTTAACCGTTTCAAGACACAATCCGGTCCATGCGTCGCTGGCTGACCATCCTTTTGCTGTTCATCCTGCCCGTCCAGTTCGCCTGGTCGGCAGCGGCAGCCTATTGCCAGCACGAGCAGATCCCTGCCAAGGCGCACATCGGTCACCATGCCCATGAGCATGGGGTACCCGGTGATGCCGGATCCAAGGTGTCCGGCAAGCATCTCGACGACAAGTCGCCTTCCAAGGGCGGCAAGCTGCTCGGGGACAACGACTGTGGCTATTGCCAATTGAGCTTCGCGAAGCCGCTGGTGCCCGTCGCGCTGCAATTCGACAACAACGTCGCATTCACTCTGGACCCTGCGTCCAACCAGGCCTTCCGTTCGCGCGGGCCTGACCTCCTCGAACGCCCCAACTGGCGCGTCGCCTGATTCGGCGAGCGCAGTTTCGTTCCAACCCCTCTCGTTTGATGCGGCCCTAGCCGCAGCACTGCACTCGCCGAAACCCTCGCGTTGTCCCTACAACCCTGGAGTTTTCGATGCGCAGAACCTTCGTGCCGCTTGCATGCGCGGCACTCATTTCCTCCCTTGCCCAGGCGCAGTCGTCTGGGATCCCTCCCGCTTCCGCTGACGTTCAGATCGCTCAGGCGACAGTACCAGCCACCCCGACGGTCGCCCCGCAAACCACGCCGTTGTCCTTGAGGACGGCGGTCGACACGGCGCTGGCACAGAACCCCCAGCTTCGTGCCGCCGCAGCCGAGCTCGATGCCAATGACGGCACTGTCCGCCAGGCCGGCCTCATCCCGAATCCGGTGCTTGGCGTGGACCAAGAGGACCTCAAGTCCGGCACCCGCGTCACGACGATGCAACTCAGCCAGACGCTGGAGACCGGCGGCAAGCGAGCGGCGCGGGTTGAGCTGGCACAGCGCGGCAAGGACATTGCAGCGCTGGATCTGATCGCTCGCCGCGCTGACATCCGTGCCACGGCCGTCCAGGCCTTCTTTGACGCACTGACGGCCCAAGAGCGCGTCAAGGTCGCTGAAGAATCGCTGCGGATCGCCGGCAGTGGCGTTGATGCCGCCGCACGTCGGGTGACCGCCGGGAAGGTGTCGCCCACGGAGGAGACGCGCGCTCGAGTCGCTGCTTCAACCGCTCGAATCGATCTGCGCCAAGCGCAAGCCGAGAGTTCGGCCGCGCTGCGTGCGCTGACCGCCGTTATGGGCGTGCCTGAGGGCACCATCCAGCGCCTGGACGGCAGCGTCGACGTGTTGCCGGTAGCCCCGTCAGCGCCCGACATCATGGCGCGGCTGCCCGATGCGCCGGCCGTGCGCCGCGCTTTGCTTGAGGTCCAGCGCGCCGATGCGGGCTACACCCTTGCTCGTGCCAAAGGCGTGCCGGACGTGACTGTGGGCGTTGGTGCCCGCCGCGCCCAGGAACTGGGTCGGACGCAGGCTGTGTTCAGCGTGTCGGTGCCGCTTCCGTTCTTTGACCGGAACCAAGGCGCCCAGTTGGAGGCTCTGCGTCGCCGGGACGCCGCGCAAGCCAACGCCCAGGCCGAGGAGCTGCGCCTGCGCTCTGAAGTGCTGCAGATGGCAGACCTCCTGCAGGCGCGCAAGGACGAGGTCGAAGCGCTGCGCCGCGAGGTGCTGCCTGGTGCGCAGAGTGCTTACGAGGCGGCCAAGACCGGCTTCGAGCTCGGCAAGTTCAGCTTCCTGGACGCCCTCGATGCCCAGCGCACCTGGCTTCAGGTCCGCAGCCAGTACTACACCGCGGTGGCCCAAGTTCACCGCACTGCTGCAGAGATCGACCGCCAGCTCGGCACCACGACTGATCGCCCCTGAGGCACACCCAACATGAAATTCACGATGAACGACAAGCAAAGCACGCTCGACCGCCTGCGTGGCAGCCTGGGCAAGAAGCAACTGATCGCCATTGCCGCCGTGCTGGCGCTGGGCGCCGTCGGTACGGTGTCCATCCTTCGCATGGGCGGCAGTGCACCTGCCGCCGAGGAAGAGCATGGTCACGGCCACGATGAAGCAAAGGGGCACGCCGACGGTGAGCACCATGGCGAGGCCAAGGGCGAAAAGGGTCACAAGGACGCCGAAGGTCACGGTGACGGCGAGCACCACGAAGAAGCCAAGAAGGGCGCCAACGGTGGTGACGTCATCGGCACGCAGAAGGAAGTCAGCGTTGAGCTTCTCCTGGCCGACCAGGGCGGATCTCCTCGCATCAAGCTGTGGCTGACCAAGGGCGGCAAGCCGCTGCAGCTCAGCCAGCAGCAAGTGGCTGTGACGCTGGAGCGTCCCGGGCAGAACCCCGAAAAGATCGCGTTCGCACTCGAAGGCGGTGCCCTGGTCAGCGCCCAGATCATCAGCGAGCCGCACCTGTTCAAGGGCACCGTTGAGGTTCAGACCGGCGGTGGCGTCGCCCAGTTCCCCTTTGTCAAGGATGAGGGTGCCGTCACCATGACCGCAGACCAGATCAAGGCAGCGGGCATCTCGCTGGATACCTCCGCGCCTTCAACCATCCGTTCGGCGCTCCAATTGCCCGGCGAGATCGCCTTCAACGAAGACCGGACCGCTCACGTCGTGCCGCGTGTTGGTGGCGTTGTGGAATCGGTCGCCGTGTCCCTGGGTCAACAGGTCGTGAAGGGCCAGGTCCTGGCTGTCATCAGCAGCTCCAGCGTCTCCGACCAGCGAGCCGAGTTTCAGAACTCCCAGAAGCGCCTCCAACTGGCTCGCACGACCTACGAACGTGAGAAGCAGCTCTTCGAACAGCGAATCTCGCCCCAGCAGGACGTTCAGCAGGCTGAGCAGGCCATGCGCGAAGCCGAGATCGCCGTCGCCAACGCACGCCAGAAGTTGCAGGCAATTGGCGCGTCGGCGGACTCGTCGGCCCTGAACCGGTTCGAGCTGCGCGCGCCCTTCAACGGGATCATCGTTGAGAAGCACATCGCGCTGGGTGAACAGGTGCGTGAGGACACCAACGTCTTCACCATCTCTGATCTGAAGTCCGTCTGGGCTCAGATCAATGTGCCCGCGCGCGACCTGCCGCAGGTGCGCATCGGCGAGAACGTGGTCATCAAGTCCACCGCCTTCGAGCAGAAGGCCGTCGGCAAGGTGGCCTATGTCGGCGCCTTGATTGGCGAGCAAACCCGCACGGCCCAGGCGCGCGTCGTTGTCGACAACCCCAACACCGCATGGCGTCCCGGCCTGTTCGTGAACGTCGAGGTCTCGGCTGGCGAATCCAGCGTCCCGGTCTCGGTGACTGCTGACGCCATCCAGACCATGGAGGGCAAGTCCATCGTGTTCGTCCGTACGCCGAGCGGCTTTGCGCCGGTACCGGTCGAGCTGGGTCGAAGCGACGGCAAGCGCACCGAGGTGACGTCCGGCCTGAAGGCAGGCGCGCAGTACGCGACGTCGGGTAGCTTCGTCATCAAGTCTGAAGCCGGCAAGGCCTCGGCCAGCCACGAGCACTGAAAGAGGCGTCCACATGTTTGAACGCATCATTCGTTTTGCCATCGAGCATCGATGGCTCGTCATGTTGGCTGTGCTCGGCATGGCCGCGCTGGGCGTCTTCAGCTACCAGAAGCTGCCCATCGACGCGGTCCCCGACATCACCAACGTCCAGGTCCAGATCAATACCAAGGCGCCCGGCTACTCGCCGCTCGAAACCGAGCAGCGCGTGACCTACCCGATCGAAACGGTCATGGCGGGCTTGCCCGGCCTTGAACAGACCCGCTCGCTGTCGCGCTACGGCCTGTCCCAGGTCACGGTGATCTTCAAGGAAGGCACCGACATCTACTTCGCCCGCCAGCTGGTCAATGAGCGCATCCAAAGCGCTCGCGGTCAGATGCCGGCCGGTGTGGAGCCGAACATCGGTCCCATCTCCACCGGCCTCGGTGAGATCTACCTGTGGACGGTCGAGTCGCAGCCGGGGGCAAAGAAGCCCAACGGCGAGCCTTACACGGCCACCGACCTGCGCGAGATCCAGGACTGGGTCATCAAGCCCCAGTTGCGCAACGTGACCGGTGTCACCGAGATCAACACCATCGGTGGCTATGCCAAGGAGTACCACGTTGCTCCCGATCCGAGCCGTCTGGCTTCCTATGGCATCACGCTGGCGGACGTCGTCAACGCGCTGGAACGCAACAACGCCAACGTGGGCGCCGGCTACATCGAGCGCCGCGGCGAGCAGTACCTGATCCGCGCCCCGGGCCAGGTCCGCTCCATCGCCGACATCGGCAACGTGGTCCTGCGCAACGAGGGCAGCGTGCCGGTCCGCATCAAGGATGTGGCCAGCGTCGAGCTCGGCCGCGAACTGCGCACGGGTGCGGCGACCGACAACGGCAAAGAAGTGGTGCTGGGCACCGTCTTCATGCTGATCGGCGAGAACAGCCGCACCGTTTCCCAGGCCGTCGACAAGAAGATGGCTGAGATCAACAAGAACCTCCCGGCCGGCATCCACGCCGTCACGGTCTACGACCGCACGACCCTGGTCGACAAAGCCATCGGCACGGTCAAGAAGAACCTGATGGAGGGCGCGATCCTGGTGATCGTCATCCTCTTCCTGTTCCTCGGCAACATCCGTGCGGCGCTGCTGACCGCGATGGTGATCCCGCTGTCCATGCTCTTCACGTTCACGGGCATGGTGAACCAAAAGGTCAGTGCGAACCTGATGAGCCTCGGAGCCTTGGACTTCGGGATCATCATCGACGGCGCGGTCGTGATCGTCGAGAACTGCGTACGCCGCCTGGCGCATGCACAGGAGCACAAGGGGAGGTCGCTGACGCGCTCAGAACGCTTCCACGAGGTGTTCCTGGCGTCGCAGGAGGCCCGGCGTCCGCTGCTGTTCGGGCAGCTGATCATCATGATCGTCTACCTGCCGATCTTTGCGCTGGCTGGCGTCGAAGGGAAGATGTTCCACCCGATGGCGTTCACGGTCGTGATCGCGCTGGTGGGCGCCATGATCCTGTCGATGACCTTCGTGCCGGCAGCCGTCGCGCTGTTCATCGGCGAGAAGGTCGCCGAGAAGGAAAACTTCCTGATGGGCTGGGCGCGCCGCGCCTATGAGCCGGCGCTGAAGCGTGTCATGAACGCCAAGCCGCTGGTCATCACCTTCGCGCTGGTCACGGTGTTCCTGTCCGGCCTGCTTGCAACCCGCATGGGCAGCGAGTTCGTGCCGAGCTTGAATGAAGGCGACTTCTCCATTCAGACTTTGCGGATCCCGGGCACCAGCCTGTCGCAGTCGGTTGCGATGCAGCAGCAACTGGAATCGACGCTGAAGACCAAGTTCCCGGAAATCGAGCGTGTGTTCGCCCGTACCGGTACCGCGGAAATCGCGTCCGACCCCATGCCGCCCAACATCTCGGATGCCTACGTGATGCTGAAGCCCGTGTCCGAATGGCCGGAGCCGCGCAAGACGCGTGACGAACTGGCCGCTCTGGTCAAGGCCGAGGTAGAGAAGATGCCGGGCCAGAACTACGAGTTCTCGCAGCCCATCCAGCTGCGGTTCAACGAGCTGATCTCCGGCGTGCGCTCCGACGTGGCCGTCAAGGTGTTCGGTGACGACATGGACGTCATGAACAACGCCGCTGGCCGTATCGCTGCGGTGCTGAAGGGCATTTCCGGCGCGACCGAGGTCAACATCGAGCAGACCACTGGCCTGCCGATGCTGAGCGTGCAGATCGACCGGGAGAAGACGGCGCGCTATGGCCTGAACGTCCAGGACGTGCAGGACACGCTGGCCACCGCCGTCGGCGGCAAGGAAGGCGGCACGATGTTCGAGGGTGACCGTCGCTTCGACATCATCGTTCGCGTGCCCGAGAACGTGCGCTCGGACCTGGAGGCCATCAAGCGCCTGCCGGTGCCTCTGCCTGCGAGCGGCACCAGCAGCGCCCGGAAGTTCATCCCGCTGAGCGAGGTGGCCGATCTGTCGCTGTCACCTGGTCCCAACCAGGTGAGCCGCGAGAACGGCAAGCGCCGCGTGGTGGTCAGCGCCAACGTGCGCGGCCGCGACATCGGCACCTTCGTCGCTGAGGCCGAGCAGGCCATCCAGCAACAGGTCAAGCTGCCCACGGGCTACTGGATGACCTGGGGCGGCCAGTTCGAGAACCTGCAGTCGGCGACGAATCGCCTGAAGATCGTCGTGCCGGTGTCCCTGCTGCTGGTCTTCACGCTGCTGTTCGTGATGTTCGGCAATGCCAAGGACGGCTTGCTGGTGTTCACCGGCATCCCGTTCGCGCTGACGGGCGGCATCGTGGCTCTGTGGTTGCGGGACATTCCGATGTCCATCTCCGCGGCAGTCGGCTTCATCGCGCTATCCGGCGTGGCGGTGCTGAACGGCCTGGTGATGATCTCCTTCATCCGCAACCTGCGGGAGTCGGGTCGTAGCCTGGACGAGGCCATCTTCGAAGGCGCCATCACCCGGTTGCGACCGGTCTTGATGACCGCGCTGGTCGCATCGCTGGGCTTCGTGCCCATGGCGATCGCTACCGGCACGGGCGCCGAGGTGCAGCGTCCGTTGGCCACGGTCGTGATCGGCGGCATCTTGTCTTCGACGGCACTGACCTTGTTGGTGCTGCCGGTGCTGTATCGCATAGCCCACCGCAAGGATGACGAGGAAGACGCGCCTGCGCCGCGCGCCAAGCCGGATCAGGAGGTGCTTGCATGAACGCACTGCCGCATTGCGCGGCGCACCGGCCGCAAGGCCGGTGTTTCGCGGACCTGAGCCTCTGGCATGGAGGGCGGCCGCAAGGCCGCAGGGCCTCATGAAAATCCTGGTCGTCGAAGACGAAGTCAAGGCGGCCGCTTACCTGCGCAAAGGACTGACCGAGGAGGGCTACCAAGTCGAGGTAGCTCACACCGGCGTCGACGGACTCCACATGGCGTCCGTGAACGAGTACGACCTTGTCATCCTGGATTGGATGCTTCCGGGCATCGATGGGCTGGCGGTCCTCTCGGCTTTGCGTCATACGCGGTCGGTTCCGGTCCTCATGCTGACCGCGCGCGGCCAGATCGAGGATCGGGTGCGCGGCCTGCAGAGTGGGGCGGACGACTACCTGATCAAGCCATTTGCCTTCTCGGAGCTGGTCGCGCGCGTCCAGGTGCTCCTGCGTCGGGGAAGCGTGCACCGGAATGACACGGAAACGCTGGTCATGAAGGTGGCCGATCTCGAGGTCGACACGGTGCGCCGCAAGGCGACCCGGGCAGGTCAGCGCCTGGAGCTCACACCCAAGGAGTTCAGCCTGCTGATCTTGCTGCTGCGGCGCAAGACCCATGTGCTCTCGCGTACGGAAATTGCGGCCCAGGTCTGGGACATGAACTTCGACAGCGAGACCAACGTCGTCGAGGTGGCAATCCGTCGCTTGCGGGCGAAGTTGGACCAGCCCTTCGAGAAACCGCTGCTCCACACCGTGCGCGGCGTGGGGTACGTGCTGGAGGAACGGCCATGAATGTGTCGAGCATCCAAGCACCGAGCCTTCGAGCGCGGTTGTCGCGCCAGTTTGCCCTGCAAACCATGGTCGGCCTGAGCCTGGTCTGCGGCGCGGTCTACCTGGTGATCTCGCTCACGCTGTCCGCTCGCCAGGACGACACCCTGGTCAAGAAGCGGATCGCGGTCCAGCGACTTCTCAAGGAGGGGCAGGAAGTCCATGACATCCCGGGCATCAAGCACCTGATGAGTGATTTCCTGGCCGGTCATGACGATCTGTCACTGGTGGTTCGGCAGGAGAACCGTGCCGCTGTCTTCGAGAAGGACGATCCCAAGCGCCCTGATTCGATGAGCAAGCGGCTGAGCTTCCCGGTTCAGCTACCGACGGAGCTGGGCGGGGCAGGGCAGGCGGAACTCATCTACGACGTCAGTAAGGATGAATCACTGCTGAGCCGCCTGTGGTGGACGCTGCTGACCGCCTCCATCCTGGGGACTTTTGCGGTCTCGGCGACAGGCTTCGTACTGGTGAAGAGAGGGCTGGCGCCACTGAATGCGTTGGCGCGTCGGACCTCCGAGCTCGATGCGAGCCGCCTTGATCAGCGGCTGGATGCGGCGGGCCAGCCTGAGGAAGTCCAGTCGCTGCTCCTGCAGTTCAATGCGCTGTTGGACCGACTACAAGTCGCGTACCAGCAGATGGGGGCATTCAATGCCGACGTCGCGCACGAACTGAACAATCCGCTTTCAATCCTGATCGGCAGCTGCGAAGTGGCCCTCAGGCGGCCTCGATCTGCGGCTGAACTGCATGACACGCTCTCCTCCAACCTTGAGGAGCTGCGACGGATCGCGACCATCGTGGCGGACATGCTCTTTCTATCGAGCGCTGAACGCGGAACACCTGCGCGCCGATCCTTTCCAATGAGCATTGCCGACCTCGCAGCGGAAGTCGCGGACTTTCACGAGTTCGTCCTGGAAGAGGCCGAACTGCGCGTGGAGGTGCGTGGAGATGCACGCGCAGCGGTAGACGCCGGCCTGGTTCGGCGGGCGATGTCCAACCTGCTGAGCAATGCGTCGCGCTATGCCACCCGTGGCTCCCTGATCGAGGTGCGCATTGCGCGAGTCGATCCTCGGCACGTTTCGATCGGGGTGCACAACCAGGGGCCGGTCATCCCGGCCGAGCATCTGCCGCGTCTGTTCGACCGGTTCTACCGCGTCGATCCGTCACGAACAAATGCCGACCGAAACCACGGTTTGGGACTGTCCATCGTCGCAGCCATTGCACGCATGCACGGTGGGACCGCCATCGCGGAGTCAACGGATCAAGGTACGTACATCCGCTTCACGCTGGAGGACCCTGGTGCGTCTGACGCGAAGGCGGTGGCGGCCCCTGCCGCGTCGGGGAGGCCGTCATGACCTTAAACACACCTTGGAAAGGAGGCCGCCATGTTGAACTTGTTTGAGCACTTGCGTGAGCGGCATCCGGGGTTGGCGACCTACATCTTCGGCACCTCCGTTGCGGTCATCGTCATTTCCTTGCTGCTGCTGATCTACTTCCTTCGCCAGGACCGCGCCAAGAAGGAACAGCGGCGCGAGGAGCGTCGTGACAAGCGCCGTCGGGCACGCCAAAAGCGGTGACCTCCTACACAGGCCACTGCTAGGATCATTCGGTGCGCAAAGCTCTCCTGACCTTCTTGCTCGCAGTGCTGCCTTTCCAGTTCGTCTGGGGGGCGGCCGCTGGATACTGTCAGCACGAGCAGGGCACGGAGGTGAGCCATTTTGGACACCACGCGCACAAGCACGCAGGCAAGTTTGCCAAGACCTCCGACGCCTCGGCCGACAAGAGCCAGCAGGGCGGCGCCGATGACGCCGACTGCATTGCTTGCCACATGAGTGGCGGCACTGTGATGTCGGACGCTCAGACTCTTCCCAGGGTCGACCAGATCGCTCAGCCGGTCACGACCGTTCGGGGAGCGCACTCCAGGTTGCTGGTACCCACCATTGACCGGCCCAAATGGGCATCGCTGACTTGATCTGAGCCCGGCGCGCAAGCGACGGGTAGGCCGCCGGAAACGTTCAGCCGGCGATACCGATGGACTCCATGGCCGCTGGCCAAAGCGAGTCCGATCAGCAGGCAGCCAGCACAACCTCACCCCAACTGCTGGCCGCCGCCTTCCAAGAAAGCGACGCCGTTCATGAGCAAGAACCAGAAGCTGCGGCTGGATCTCCCGTTGGTGCTGCCGGACATCCACGGCACCGACGATCCCTGCGTGAAGCGCCTGCAGGACAAGCTGGCCGGTCGACCTGGCATCGATGCCGCCCACGTCACTGGCGTTGCCGAGGGCAAGCCCCAGTTATGCGTGCACTACGACCCCAACGTGATCTCGCTAGGCCGCGTTCGCGAGCTGGTCGAGTCTGAAGGGCTCGAACTCACGGATCGGTTCGCGCATATTCTGGGACGGGTCAACCTGCCCATGCACGCGCGATTTGCCCAGCGGCTCGCTGAACAGCTCCGGGCTTTGGAGGGTGTCATCGAGGCGGACGTTTCGCCCGGCGGCGTGGTGCGCATTGAGTTTGATCGGACGCGCATCGACGAGGCCAAACTGAACCAGCGTCTGACTTCGCTTGACATCACGATCGACGGCGACAAAGGCGCATCGAAAGCCCCGGTTCGCAAAACGACCAGCCAACCCGTCGCTGCCGCGCCAGAACCGGGCGAATCTGCGGACAAGGCTGCCAACGATGAGCACGCGGGACACGACCACAGCGACCATGACCACGACCCGAAGGCCAGCCATGACCATGCCGGCGAGGAAAAGGGCAAGGTTGCGCACAAGCACGATGAGAAAGGGCATGCCGGCCATTCCCACGACAAGGAGGGGGAGGGCGGCGAGCACAGCCATGAACACGGCGGGCTGTTCGGTGAAAAGACAGAGCTGATCTTTGCCAGTTTGTCGGGCATGGCCCTCTTGGCCGGCTGGCTGATCGGCCGCGCAGGCACGGGACCCGATTGGCTACCGACGGCGTGCTACGTACTCGCGTATTTCTTCGGCGGGTATTACACGGTCAAGGAAGCGATCGAGAACCTGCGCGCCAAGCGATTCGAGATCGACACCCTCATGCTTGTCGCCGCGGCCGGCGCCGCCGCCCTGGGTTCGTGGGCTGAAGGCGCTCTGCTGCTGTTCCTGTTCAGCATGGGTCACTCGTTGGAGCATTACGCCATGGGACGGGCGCGGCGCGCGATCGAGGCGTTGGCCAAGCTCGCGCCGGAAACGGCCACAGTCCGACGCGACTCCGGAACCGAAGTGGTAGCTCTGGACAAGCTGCAGGTGGGTGATGTCGTCGTCGTGAAGCCTAACGAGCGCCTCCCCGCGGACGGCGTGGTCGTGGTGGGAACTTCGAGCGTCAACCAGGCGCCGGTCACCGGTGAAAGCGTGCCGGTCGACAAGCGACCTGTGGAAGACGGCAAGACGGCCATCGGCAACTTCGAGCGAGTCGCCGCGGAGAACCGAGTCTTCGCCGGCACGATCAATGGCGCTGGCGCAATGGACGTGATGGTGGCGCGCAAGTCCGACCAATCGACGATGGCGCGCGTCATCAAGATGGTGACAGAGGCGGAGGCACAGCGGTCACCGACTCAGCAGTTCACCGAGAAGTTCGAGCGGATCTTTGTGCCATCAGTGCTGTTGCTGGTTGGCCTGTTGCTCTGCGCAGGCTTCGTCATCGACGAGCCGTTCTCGCAGACGTTCTATCGGGCAATGGCCGTGCTGGTGGCTGCAAGCCCCTGCGCTTTGGCGATCTCCGTGCCCAGCGCCGTTTTGAGCGGCGTGGCGCGCGCGGCACGCGGCGGTGTGCTGGTCAAGGGTGGCGGCCCGCTGGAGAACCTGGGCACGCTGACGTCCATCGCCTTCGACAAGACCGGCACCCTGACCGAGGGCAAGCCGAAGCTGACCGACGTCGTGCCTGCGCAGGGGGTGCCTGAGGAGGAATTGCTGGCAGTGGCGCTTGCGGTGGAAGAGCACAGCGACCACCCGCTCGCGGCCGCCATCGTGACGGGTGCCAAGGAGCGTCTGGGAGACAAGGCCAACTTGCTGCAGGCGTCTGAGGTCAAGAGCATCACGGGACGGGGTGTGCAGGCGCAGCTCAGCGGCGAGACCGTGCACATCGGTAAGCCGGTGTTGTTCACCGAGCTGCCCGACTCCAACGTACCCACGGATGTCGACGAGGCGAACAAGAAGCTCGTGGCCGACGGGCGGACCACCATGATCGTTCGCAAGGGCAGCCAGTTCCTGGGCGTGATCGGAGTGATGGACACGCCGCGGCCCGTGGCGGGAGAGGTCATGGCCGAGCTGCGCAAGCTGGGCATCGAGCGCTTGATCATGATCTCTGGTGACAACCAGAAGGTGGCCGAAGCAGTAGCCCAGACGGTCGGTCTGACCGAGGCTCGGGGCGACCTGATGCCAGAGCAGAAGGTTGAGGAGATCAAGAAGCTCCGGACCGAGCACGGGAAGGTCGCGATGGTGGGAGACGGCGTCAACGATGCACCGGCCATGGCCAACGCGACCGTGGGCATCGCCATGGGTGCAGCCGGCTCCGACGTTGCGCTGGAAACGGCCGACGTTGCGCTGATGGCAGACGACCTGGCGCAGCTTCCATTCGCGGTAGGCCTGTCTCGCAGCACGAGTCGCGTGATCAAGCAGAACCTGTGGGTGAGCCTGGGCGTCGTTGCGGTGCTGATTCCTTCGACCATCCTCGGCCTGAGCATCGGAACCGCCGTGATCTTCCACGAGGGGTCGACGCTGCTCGTGGTGTTCAACGCATTGCGGTTGCTGGCCTACAAGCCCTTCGACAAGAGCGCGAAGGCGGCTGACGCTGGGAAGCCCGCCGAGGCGAAGGGCTGAGGCTGCCATGAGACCCGAGGATCAACAGAATCGTCCGACACCGACGGTTCAGGCCATGGACGATGACGACGGCGACCTGACAGACATGTTGGGAGAGCTGCGGGTACTGCTACCCACCGCCCAGCTGCTGTCCGCCTTCCTGATCGCCGTTCCGTTCGCACCGGGATTCAAGAGCATCGTCCAGGCTGAGAAGAACGTCTTCCTGGCCACGTTCATGCTCTCGGTGGCGGCCCTGGTGCTGTTCACGGCGCCGGCTGTCCAGCACCGGCTGATGCGGCCCTTGCGAAGGCGGGCGGATTTCAAGGCGAGGGCGAGCAGGCAGATGCTGGTCGGCGCAGCACTTTTAGCGATCGCGTTGGTCCTGGCGACGCAGTTCGTGCTGTCTGAGGTGCTGGGGCACACCGTTGGCAACGTCGCAGCGGCCGTCATCGGAACGCTCATCGGCCTGATGTGGTTGCTGGTGCCGCTGACCTGGAACCGAAAGCAGTCCGCATGAGCGCCCAGCCGATATCGCTTGCCGGCGTGATGATGTTTGCCGCAGTGCCTGCGGCGGCAGTGATCGTGGGCGGTGTCGTGGCGGCAGTGCGCACGCCAGGCCCGAAGGTGCAGAGCGCCGTTCAGCACGTTGCCGCCGGCGTGCTTTTCGCAGCGTTGGCAACTGAGCTTCTTCCCGACGTCGTTCACCGTCGGTTGCCGTGGGTGACTCTGGGTGGCTTCGCGCTGGGTGTGATTGCCATGCTCCTCCTCAAGGCGCTGGCGCGCCGGCTCGAGGAGCGCGAGGAGAAGACCGCGCCTTCCGCGCTACCCACGAGCCTGTTGCTGGCCTCAGCGCTCGATATCGCCCTGGATGGGCTGTTGATTGGCGTGAGCTTTGCTGCCGGGGAGCGGCAGGGCTTGCTGATCACGATCGCGATGACGCTCGAGGTGCTATTCCTCGGCGTGGCAACCGCAGCTGCAGTTCGAGGGCTAAACGCGCGTCGGTTGGTGTTGGCCACGACCATCACCTTTGCTGTGCTGCTCATGGCCGGCGCAGGCATTGGGGCTTACTTCCTGGCCAGCGCCAGTCCTATCGTGCTGGACGGCGTGCTGTCTTTTGGTGTGGCTGCGCTGCTCTATCTAGTCACGGAGGAGTTGTTGACGGAGGCTCATGAGGTCGACGAAACACCCGTTCTGACGTCCATGTTCTTCGTCGGGTTCCTGGCGCTCCTGATGATCGAGATGATGGTCTGATCTGACGACCGTAGCCTGCGCCGAATGAAGGAGCGTCGGGGCAGTTCGAGGTAGCCACTTCCGCATGCACGGCGGGCTGCCAGAAGCTAAGCGAGATCGTCGAGCGGCGCAGGAGGGGGCGGGGCTGCCGCGATCGTGGGCCGGGGAGGGTAGAACCCCTGGCGCCCTTGCGCGTAATCGTCGGTGAACTCGATGGCATTCAAGGCGGCGGCCATGGCGGCATCCACTTCCTCGTTTTCCAGGACGATCACTTGGCCAGGGCCCTCGAAACGCGACAACCAGCTATAGAAGCGGTCGTTCACCGTCGCAATCGCGACGTCGCGGTCAGTGTCCGTCGACTGCTTCTGTGCATAAGCCTTCAGCGGCGAATCCAGCACTACGGTGCCCAAGTGGGGGTGACCTTCCTTCAATGCGTGCTGCATCAGCGCGATGAACATCGCAGACAGGAAGATGCCCCGCTTGCCGGCGCCATAGCTCAGGCGACGGCGCCCATCGATCATCAGATCGCACGCCGCAGCGTCAACGTAGACCGACTTGATGCCGGTGAAGCCCCAATCGTTGAGCATCTGGCGAGCAACCTCACCGACCTCGGCGCCGTGTTGCCCGATGTTGCGCACGAGCGCGGTCCTCTTCTGCTTCGTTTCCTGCTCGAGGCGCGCGATGTCACCCTGCAATCGGCTAGCCTCGTCGAAGGCATCGATCAGGGACGAAAAGCGGGTATGGGACGCAGCCAGTTCGCGAGGGTCGGTATCGAACTCCTCGCCGGCGGTTCGCAGGAGGAGAGCTTCCTGCTCCTCAAGAGTCTTCAACGACACCGTCAGACGGCTCACATCCGCGGCAGCCGTCGCCAGGCGTGCCTGCTGGTGGGCAAGGGACGGCTGCAATCCACGGCGCAGGTCGCGAATCTTCTCCGCCTCGGCGGCAATGGCGCGGCGATATTTCGAAGGCGCACGGGGCTTCAGGCTGTCGGGATCGGCGTGCTGTTCCACCGGCGTGCCGCAGAGCGGGCAGGGCGTCTCGGGCAAGGCCTGGAAGAAGGCAATGCCCTCGTCCGTCGCTCCCAGCCGGGCAAGATCGCTGGAATATTTCAGGTCGAGCAACGCGAATCGCTCGCGCATCGATGTGGCGCCGGCGAGTTCAGTTGACGCCTCGGCAAGAGCCGCTCCTTCCGCAGCGATCTGCTGGCGGACATCTTTGAGCACGGAGGATCGCGCCTGAAGTTGCGAGGAGAACATGTCCAGTCGCTCGTCGACTCGGGCGAGAGCCTTGACGGCAGCTGCACGGTCCGTATCGGCCGGAATCAGCTTCTGCACGCGCGCCAGCTCAGCTTGGGCTACCGCCAGCTTGCCTTTGGCCTGGTCCTTCACCGCGCTACTTTTGTACAGCTCGACCGCGGAGTCGTCGAGGCCGCTCAGGAACAGCGCATAGGAAGAGACGCGCTTGTCCGACCCATGGCCCTTGCCTTTGGTCGGATCCTTGGCAATCATGCTGGGCTGCGCCAGCAACGCCCAATGCCGCAGGTCGTCGCCGGTGACGGCGCCCTTCTTGCTGCGTGCATGGAGCACTTTTTTCCCCTCAGCACCGGACAGCTTGACGAGCAGATCGCCGAGTTCCTGTGCAACCTCTTCGAGCGGGTTCGGCGCGCCGTCCTCGACCCACAGGTCATCCATTCGCACGAAGACGCGTGCGCCTCCGCCCGACACGGCTTTGCGCACCAGGTACTCGTGCTCGCCATGGAGAAAGGCGAGCTCGAGGGAGTCATAGCCCGCCGACTTTGGGAATTGCTCAGGTTGCGCCGTGCCGCCGAGCAGGAACCACATGCAGTCCCAGATGTGCGACTTGCCGGTGTCGCTGGGGCCGCGGATGAGGGTGCGACGGTCGTCGAACGCGACCACGGCCGGCAGCAAGCCAGGGCCGTGGACGGACAGGCGCTTCAGCGTTATTGCCATTGATGCCCCCGCGCGTTGGCGCCTTCGAACTCGGCGCCCCACAGCCGCCCTTCCTGAGCGAATCTATCGGTCAAGTCGCGCGAGCTGAGCGCTGCGAAGGTGGCGGCTGCCCACCGGCACCGGTTTTCCAGCTCACGCAGGTAGGGCGACGTCAGCGCGCCAACCATGCTCCGTGCGCTGTCGCCAGCGAAGTAGGTGATACCGCATTCGTCCATGGAAACGGCGACCAGGCCGCGGGTGCTCATGAGGTACAGGCCTTGGGCAATGAGATCGCGGCGGCTGAGGTATTCGCTGCCACGGTACGGCACCGGCGTGTGAAGGCTGGGAGGCCCCCCCAGATCGTCCGAGTAGACGACGGCGTAGTCGAGCAGGACGAGCTTCTGGAGGTCGGCACCGGCCGGCTGCAGGGAATTCAGCAGATACACCATCCGCACGCCCAGCTCGAACGGCGAATTGAAGGCGGCGATGGGCTTGGGTTTCGTCATTTGACCCACTTGAGCCTACCGCCATTGGCGAGGTGATGGCAGGTGCCGGGCAGGTCACCCGGCCGGAGCTGGGGTGACAGGCAGCTTTCCGAAACCTGCAGGGTGGATGCCTTCTCCACGGCCGCGTCGACGCGCGCCATGCCCGTTTTGTGCCGGATCTGGGCCACCGTCGGCCGGACGCCTGCATGAACCATGTCGAGCAGCCGCTCGAACTCATGCTCAGTGGGGTAGATGTCGCGGCTGAACCGCTGCAGGCCCTCAGCACAGTAGAAGAGCTGGCGATGCGAATCGAAGTGCTCTTCGTACTCGCTGCCGGCCAGATCGGCGAGGGTGACAGGAGACGTCTTGTCTTCGGAATACACGCGAAGCAGCTGGTCGACGTAGACGGTCTCGTGCTTGGCCGGTTGGGCGGGCATCGGCGCATCATCGCCGCGCTTCGGCACGATGCCGAACATCTCGTGGTGGGCCGTCCGGTCGAGCGCGTGCCAGGCCAGCAGGTCATGCACCGGACATTCGATGAAATCGTCGAAATCGAAGTCGTCGATCGCGGCCTGGACGTCTTGGGTCAGCTCGGCGGCCATGCCTTGCATGCCCGTGTTTTCGCCCTTCCAGGCGGCCAGGAAGTTGGCCTTGAAGGTAGCCGCACCGGCGGCCATCATGTTGTGCAGCAGGTTGCCGACCGCGTGCGGGCAGCAGAAGTAGTAGTGCTTCGGGCGGGGGTAGGTCTTCAAGGCCAGTTGCTTGAAGAACTTGGCCATCTCGGGGAAGGCCTCGCTGGGCTTCAGTCCGGAGGCGTAGTGCTTGCCCTGGTACAGATCCCAACCGTCGCGCACGAGGGCCTGGCCATACCGGGCTTCGATGTCGCGGCCCCCGTCGCCTGCGCCGCCGAGGCGCTTGACGTTCGCGTAGGGTGAACCACTGGGCAGCAGCCGCTGGCGCGTGGCGGCCAGGATGAACTCTTCCCACTGATCGGGATTCAGCAGGATGACTTGTGCCGACGGCTGGATAACGCCGCCCTTGGCGACCAGTTGGTTCGTTCGCGGTGTACGGGTTTTGCCTGAGTTCTGCGGCATGGATGGAGAGCATCGCTGGCAGACGATTCTCGTGGACGCCGGCGCGCTCGCGCCTGGGGGCTAGCCCGGACGCCGGGGTCAGCGGCGCGGATCGGAGACCGCCATCTTGAACTCCTTCAGCTCGTCATCCAGCGAGGCCACGGCGAGTTGGTGGAGGATGGAGTTCTGCAGGAAGGACGCTCGTTCCCTGTCCATGTCCACCGTGTTGCCGTCGAGGTTGGTCTGGGACGGCAGGGCGTGCTCCGCGAACTGCAGGGTGCTGCGGGGCGCCACCAGGTCGGGCGCGATGTGGCCGGGCGATGAGGTTGCCATCGGCGCCGCAGGTTTGGGTCGACTGGCTTCTTCAAGCGCCGCCGAGAAGCTGATGTCGCGTGCCTGGTAGTGCGGCGTATCCGCGTTGGCGATGTTGCTGGCGATCAGCGCCTGACGCTGACCCCTGAAGACCAGAGCCGTGGCCTTCCAGTCGTCATCCGGCGCCGCCGAAGGCGTGCCTGTGCTGGGCGTGGGACGGAGTGCGTTAGACATGGACACCTCCACCGGAGAAAAAGGGGAGCGCCGAAGCGCATCCCCTCGCAGTTGCCTTGGTGATCAGAAGCTGTGGCGCATGCCGACTTCCAAGCCGGACGAGCTCTCGCCACCGCGCATGCCGGTCGGCGTCGTGTACAGAACCGAGCTGCGCGCCGCACCCTTGTTGCTGATGTTGGCGTAGGTGCCGTAGAGCGCCGTCCGCTTGGACATCTCGTGCACGTAGCCCAGCGCCACGCGGGTGCTGTCGTCGGCGTCGGCATAGCCAGAGCCGACCGGGCCACCGGAGCGATTGACGGTGGTGTAGCCGACCCGGAACGAACCTGCTTGGGTCACCGGGACGGTGGCGCCAATCGACAGTTCCTGAGCCTTGCGCGGGCCCCACTTCTTCACGTCGACGAGGGTGTGCAACGTGCCCCAGGGCGACTTGTAGTTGAAGAGCAGGTTGTAGTTCTTGAACTTCGGCTGGGTGCTGCCAACGTCGGTCTGGCCAATGGCACCGCCGACCAGGAACGTGTTGTTCTCGAAGCCGAGACGGCCGCCTGTGTACTTGTTGCCCACGACGCCTTCGCCGGCGGCGACATGCACCTGACCAAACCAGCCGCCCAGGTTCTTGGGCAGGAAGTAGCTGACGCCGTTGTCGGTTCGTTGGGCGGTGGTCGCACCGCTGCCCAGCACTGCGCTGGAGCCGTAGACGAAAACACCGCGCGAACCCACGCCGACGATGCCGAACTCGTCGTTGAGCGCGTTGTTGTACGTCGGGGTGGTATCGCGGCCGAGGCGGATCTCACCAAACTCGCCCATCAGGCTGACGGTGGAGCGGCGGTTCCAGAACTTGCTGGCGTTGGCCGCGCCGGTGTCGAGCTCGACACCCGATTCCAGATGGAAGCCGGCAGACAGGCCGCCGCCAAGTTGTTCAACGCCACGAACGCCCAGGCGGCTGGTCGTGTTGGCGCCCGAAGTGACGCCCTTGACCGTGCCTGCGCTGCCGTTCTTCACCTGGCGGACGGCCGCATCGGCGACACCGAACAGCGTGACCGACGAGGTTTGCGCGAAAGCGGTGCTCGCCATCGCGCTGCATGCCAAGGCCAAGAGGACTGGCTTCTTCATGTACTTCTCCTATTCAGTAGGTACCGGGGGATCTGGATCGCCCCCAGCGCTACGCAGGCTAGGGAAGCTGCCTAGGGAAATCCATGATCTCGACCGTTTGGGTGGGCGCGTGCTGGTGCGCGGTGCCGCAAAGGCAGGGTTGCTGTGCCTTCGAATCGACAGGGGGCACTTGCGCGAAATGAGCGATTTCGATTCACACCCTTGTCATAGCTGGACAAACCCGTGAATCGGCGCGCCAACCTGACAAAACCGTAATCCGCCGGACGGGCAGCGGTCATGGCCGCCTTCTTACGCTTGCCCGTTGGCACTGGCGTCCACGACGCCGTTACGGACGCAGGCGGCTTGGCAAGGGCCACTGCAAAGAAGGCGCGGATGAGAAGACCCGATGCTCAACTGATATCGAGGGCGCGACGAGGAGACATCGCGGCCTGCCTGGAGGCCGGCCGCAAATACCTGCAAGGCACGAGCGGATTCCCGCGCCACGTGACGCTCGGGCTCGAGTACTTGCAGCAGGCTGAGCGCGCCCGAGCCGACGACACGCTGCAGCTCATCGTCGAGTCGCTGGACCTCTACGAGATCGCTGCGCATGGGCGAGTCGCCACGCTGCAGCGAGCAGCGCAGGCCGGCAGAGCGGCCGCGCAGATGAAGCTGGCAATCTGGCTTTCATTGACGGCCGTCGATCCCGAAGAGGCGATGCGCTGGTTCCGAAGCGCTGCGGCGGGTGGTGAGACAGCTGCCAGGAAGGTGCTGACCGCCTATACCCCGGACGATTTGTCCGAAGAACGCGTCGTGGCGCGGCTTCGCTCCCTCAAGGCTGTGCCGGGCATCGGCTGGGCCGCTTTGCTGACGTTTGCGATGGACAGGGCGTTGATGCGTCAAGAGCCGCAGATCCTGTTCCGGGCGCTGGCGGTGAGCTTGGAGTTGGATGGATCACCTGAGGCTGGCTTGGCGGACAAGGTGTTCGAAGCCCTCAGCTATGCCAGCAAGGTGCAGCCCGTGGATACCGCTGTTGATCGTCGGGCGATTGAGGCCCTTCTCGACGACTGCGTTGCACGAGGCAACACCGGCGCGGCGTTGATGTTGGGACTGGCCTTGAGCGGCCAGGATGTCGGTGCCCTGGCGTGGGAATCGCTGGTGACGAGCCAAAACTTCCGAAAGGCCTCAGCGCTCCTGATGCGCGCCGCTGACGGTGGCCACGGCGAGGCATGGAGCCGGCTGTACGAGATTCACTCGAACCACAACGGATCGGTTGCCAACCCGCCTATGGCGCGGTTCTGCCTGGAGAAGGCGGCGGCCAGCGGCGCAGTGATTGCCCAGCGGCGGCTGGGTGCAACCATCCTGCGGGCATCAGGCTCGCTGCGCGATGTCGAGCAAGGCATGCACTGGCTGTACCAAGCGGCACAAGCGGGCGATGAGGCCGCCCACCGGTTGCTGTGCACCTTCGTTCTTCCCGTGGACAGCCGTGACGTCGATGCAGCCCGCGCGCTGGAGGAGATTGAGCAGTCCAGTCCTGGGCTCGCACTTCGGCTTCAGGTGGCCAGGGATTTCGGGCTGACCAAGCTCGAGGCGATGACCGTGGACCTCGTGGGCAGCCAGCGCCCGTGGGGGCTCGTCGTGGGGCGCAATCCGTTCATCCGCCATGCCAAGCTTTCCGCGCCGCGCGCGGTGCCGGCCATCTCGGAGTCAGTCCAGCACAACCTGCGACGCGTCGTGGCGCAAGTCGCTGGCGGCGGCGTACGGGGTGCAGAGTTCCAGGACTTCGATCTTCGTCATCGCATGGTGAGGTTGAAGCAGGTCCTACAGGCTCATGGTCTGGCCGAATCGATGTTCTTTGCCAGGGCGTGCTCTAACGAACTGGATGTCCTTCGTGGAGGGGGACGCTGGGCGCGCATGGCGAAGGCCGAACTGGACGAGGCGATGGCGCTTCCGGGCGGGGCGGCGGAGGGTTCGCAGACAGCTTGTTGAGCGCAAGCTCGACACTGCCGGCGCGAAGCGGCGGCGCAGGTAAAACTCCTGCCTGCGAACATCCGTTCAAACTTCTGACGACGACATTCCCTCCATGAGAAAGCTCATCCAAGCGCTACACGACCAGTTGCCCGTCTGGGCAGCGGACTGGCTCGACATCCTCATTCCTGCGGTGGAGGTTGTGATGATCGTCTTGGGCGCCTGGCTGCTGATGCGGCTGGCCCACAAGCTGATCGACCGAGTCACGACCAAGTACGGCCTGCCGGTCAACATGGCATCGTTGTTTCTTCGCGTGGTCGGCGCCCTGGTCTACCTCGGCGCGCTGCTCTGGGCGTTGGAGCGCATGGGTGTCTCGGGCGCAGTGCTCTGGACGGCGTTCACGGGGTTTGCAACCGTCGGCGCGGTCGCGTTCTTCGCAGCATGGAGCGTGCTGTCGAACTTGTTCTGCACGCTGCTCATCTACATCACCAAGTCCTTTCGGATTGGCGACACGGTCGAACTGCTAGAAGCGGGTGACAAGCCGGGGATGAAGGGACGCGTGGTCGAAATCAATCCGGTCTACACCACGCTTCTCGAAAGCGGCGATCAGCAGAACGGCACAACGCTGCAACTGCCCAACAGCCTGTTCTTCCAGCGCGTCGTGCGGCGATGGCACGGTACGGCCGTGACCGCGGTAGCCCCGGATCAACAAGGAGGCCCGTAGCCAGAGGGCAGGGGAGGAACGAATGCTTTCGCCTTACGAGAACGTCATCATCGGGAACTTCATCTACGGGCTTGGGCTCGTGATGGGCAAGAACCCGAGGCAGATCGATTCATGCGTGAATCTGCTGCAGCAGACGCCACTGGACAAGGTCCTGGGTGACGTCATGCTGCAGTTCCCTGGAGCTTGGCGGCTGATCGAGTTCAAGCGCGTTGGCGCCAACCTGAAGAAGGAGCGCGTCAAGCTGGCGACGTACCGAGGCGCCACGCGCCGAGACGTTGATCTTCGCAAAGCGTCTTTGCGAGCTCACTGGTTTGTCGAGACCGGGCAGCACATCATTGACGAGTTTGACAACTCGACGTTTCAAATGAACGTGCGGCCCTACCTGGAGCTCGAGGAGCACGGAGGGATCTCACTTGAGGCCTTTGCCGAGCAGGTTGCCGAGGATGCGCACAAAGACCCACCGAATAAGGCAGAGCTGGACCTGTACCTCCGCTTGATCAAGCTTTTCGGCTGCCTCGACGGTTACGAAACTTCTGGGCTACTCGTGGGCGTCGGCAGCAATGGCGGTTTGTCATACCTGCCGCTTGAGAACATCACAGACCTGAAGGCGACTTCTCGTGTGCTTCGTGCCCGGCTGCGCGCCAGGGAGGAAGAGTTCACGCGAAGTCAGGCCGCGCGCGGCGCGTTTTCATCTGCTGTGCGACAGGAACTGCAGCGCCGAGAGGTGTCTGGCGAGCTGGCACACGGAGTCGAGCCGAAGCAGCAAACGCTTGATCATGGTCCATCCCTCTGACCTCATTTCAACCGCAGGGCGGAGATTTGCAAGCATCCGCAGGCCCTCATCACCTACCTCACATGTCATCCAATCCCGATAAGAAGCGACCAGAGACGCTCGAAGAGCTGGTCCCCATCGTTGCCGACGTCATCGAACACGCTCAGACGCTGCAAGGAGCAGCAGGCGACGCCGTGCAGCGCGTTAACACGGCCGCAGCGCTCGTCGCTGGCACCGTGAAGACGTTGGTCGCCAATCAACAGCAGATGGCTGCCGACATCGAAAAAGTCGTGGCAGGCAAGTTCAACACCACTGTTGATGATGCAGCTGATCGCATCGGGCAGCAGTTGACCAAGGCGGAAGGCAAGGCCAAGACGGCACTGACCAACTTGACGACTGAAACCAACTCAGCTGTGTCTGCTGTCAATCTCGAGGCGGACCGCCTCAAGCAAAACTGGTGGCTACCTGTGATCATCGGAGCCGTTGTGGGCGCGCTTCTGGGCGCCGCGATCAGCGGCACGACCGTCTACATGGTGCTCCGCGGCGGATGAAAGCCTGAGATCGGTGTACTCAAGGTCCTGAGCCTCGGGGCGATTCGGTCTCGCTCGACCGATCGCTCCCGTCGGCATGGGCGTCCTCAATGCTTTGCGCGACCCGATCGGGCTGAGCCTTGGCATTGGCGTGTCCAGGGCTGTCTTCCGGCTGCGGCGTGATGGGCGCGTCGACCGGCTTGTCCGGCTCGGTCGGCAACTGGACGGGGGATTTCTGATGGTCACCAGGCGCGGGCGCTGGGCCGGCAGAGGAGTTGGTCATCGCGGTCTCCATTGGGACGAGTGGATGTCCAAGGTAGCAGCGGAACTCGCCGCGCACTTGCCGCTGGGCCGCTTTCCCATGTAGGCGAGCTCCCTCAATGACGGATAAGGTAGATCGCGGCAACGATCAGTAGGCCGGTAGCGAGCATGAAGCATGCTCCTACCCGGTGCTGGTCAGCGCTCTCGAGCAACCCTCTGAATGCATTGATGATCTTGGTGAACTGAGCAAGCATGGGATCTCCTCTTTGACTTGAGTTGTGAATACGGTTCGCCGGATGGCCGAAGTTGAGGCAAGGATCGTCGATGGACCTGGCATGTGGGCCTTGGTTGGTTTCAGCCTAAACAGCCCCCTCAACCTGGCCTGACAGCAAGTTTCAGGGGGCGAACTTCATTCGGATGGCGAAACCTCCCCCTCCCGAAAGCACCAAACGAGTTTTTTGGGTTGGATTTGCGTTCGGGGGGGCTGAATCGGCCGGTCTCGGCGTACTTCAGCCCCCCCCGCCAAGTTGCAGTCGGCGGGCACGGCGAGACAGAGCGTCGAGCTCCAGGGAGAAAAGAATGGCAGTTGTGAACTCCGGTACGTCGTCGACTGCGTGGCTATGTCGCCGTACGAAGCAGCGCACGGCGAGGGACATATCAAGAGGGAGGACGGCAGAGGTGCCGACAGCGATTGCCTTGTCGACATTCATGCGCACACAACCCCCTGAGTGAAGTCAAGAGACTTCCGGACGCAGACGAACGCACCCGTGCTCGCGCTCAGCCTCTCCGTAGCTCAGACGCTGGCTCGGGCTACCGAAGCTGAAAACCCAGCTGACATCGCTCTCCCCGCCGAGGCCGAGGCCGTCGCGGGCCGGCAGCCCGGCCACAGCTTTGACGCTCGGGCCTTCACGGCCAGCAACGAGTGGCCCAAGACCGAGACGCTGACCTTTGCACCCGGCAAGGGCGCTGAAGTGAAGGCTGCGTTGACCGAGGGCCGTCCACAGTCTTCCGGTGGACGGCCAGTGCGGAAGTACTCGTTGACATGAACGGCGAGTGGCCCGACGCCGACGAGGAGGACACGAGCTACTGCGTGGACGGTGCCCAGCGCTAAGAAACAGGGTCGTTCACGGCGCCCTTCGATGGCAGCCACGGCTGGTACTGGCAGAACCGTGGCAAGCAAACGGTAACAGTCGAGGAGACGGTGACCGGCTTTCAGACCAAGCTGTTCAGGCCAAGCAAAGCCTCGCGATATCGCCTCAGGAGGCGGACAGGTATGTCGGCACTCAGCTTCGACTGGATCGCGCGTCGCTTCGCGCCGCCAACTTCGCCGGCCGGCCAGCAGTAGCACGTGGCGCGGATCATTGGCGAGCCGTTGATCTCCAGAAACCGCTGTTCGCCGGCCCCAAGAGCAGCGTCCTGCGTCACTACGGCCCTGCCAGTCCAACGGCAGCCCGTGCGATCCGGGTCGCAACCAGATTCAGACAACCGAATCAGGAATTGCGTCCAAGCCGCGCCGACCGTCGACGCGAACCGCCACGCGGTTGCCACGACGTACGGAGTCTTAGCAGCGTGTCTTGACACTCATGGTCAGTCTCTCGGCCAGCGCTGGTGCTCGTCATCGATGACGTAGGCGTGGCTATGCCGCCCCTGGTCATCGACCGCCGGGGCGTGGAGATGGGCATGTTCTGCCGGCATGTCAGGGTGGGTGTGTGGCACTTCGGCCGGGTCGTCGCTGGGCCACAGCCACATGCCCATGATCGTCGTCAGCGCGGCCAGCGTGCCGAGGGCGAGGAAGCTGGCATTGAGCCCTACCCGCGCGCCCATCCAGCCGGCCATTGGGTAAGTGATGAGCCAGCAGGCATGCGACAAGGCGAACTGCGCGGCGAAGAGGGCAGGTCGGTCTTCTTCGTTGGCGGAGCGCCGCAGCAGCCGGCCCGACGGTGTCTGTGCCAGCGAATAGCCGATGCCGAGCAACAGCCACAGCGCCACCAGCATCTCGAATCGCCCGACCGCCAGTGGCCCGAGGAAGAGACCGGTTGCCAGCAACCCGGCACCGAACAGCATGACCCTTCGATCCGGCAGCCGCTCCAGCAGCTTGGGCAGCCCCAGGGCCACCAGCATGGACCCTGCGCCAAAAGCTGCCAGCGCGCCGGCCGTGAAGCGCTGGCTGAGCTGCAGCTGGCTTTGCACGAGCACGACGGTGTTGACGATGACCATGGCGCTCGCCGACGCGATGGCCAGGTTCAACGCCAGCAGCCCGCGCAGCCGCGGCGTGGCCAGATAGATGCGGCTGCCGCGCGTCGTACGCTCGTAGACGCTGCGGCGCGACGGCTTTTTGGCCTTGGGCAGCACGGCCGACACGACGAACAACGCCGACGCGATGAAACCCACGACGGTGCCGAGGAAGAGGCTGTGGAAGCTGACGACCGTCAGCAGCACTGCGGCAAGCGCCGGACTGCCCAGGCTCTCCAGGTCGTAGGCCAAGCGGGACAGCGACAATGCTTTGGTGTAGTCCGCCTCCTTGGGAAGCACGTCGGGGATGGTGGCCTGGAAGGTGGGCGTGAATGCGGCCGAGGCGGACTGCAGCACGAAGATCAGCACATAGACCTGCCAGATCTCAGTGACGAAAGGCAGCAGCAGGGCGACCGCTGCGCGCACCAAGTCCAGAGTGACGAGCAGAGTGCGGCGGGGCAGTTGTTCGGCGAAGGCGGAGGCCACCGGCGCAACGCCGATGTAGGCCAGCATCTTGATGGCCAGCGCCGTGCCAAGGACCGCCCCGGCGTCTGCCCCTGCCAGGTCGTAGGCCAGCAGGCCCAGGGCGACCGTGGCCAGGCCTGTGCCGACCAGAGCGATGACCTGAGCGAAGAAGAGATGCCGATAGGTGCGGTTGGCGAGGACGTCGAGCATGGTGCTTCTCCGCTGATATTGAATGACCTCGGCAGGCGATGTGCCCACCGAGGTGGGCGCATCAGTTACCGGTGAAGTTGGCAGCGATGAAATTGCCCTGCGGGGTGAAGAACATGTAGAGGGTCTCCTTGGATTTGTCCGTCGCAGCAGCGTCCTTGAAAGTGACCTTCCATTCCTTGCCCTTCTGGCCGTCGACTTGCTCGGGTGCGGCGGGTTTCACGGCCTGCCAAGACTTGTCGAGCTTGCCGCTGGCGATGAGCTGCTGCTGGCGTTTGACGGCGCAGCCAGACACGGTCTCGGCCTTGGCCGGGGTGGAACCGTGGAAATGGCAGTCGCCCTCGCCGCCGGCAAAGGCTGGCGCCGAGAGGGACAGGGCGGCCAGGGCCGCAAAGGTGCTGACGAATTGCTTCATGGTGAGTCCTTGGTGGGGGGAGGGGAATATTGTTTAGAGGCTGTCGCGCCCGGTCTTGGTGCTGTTCTCGACTTCCAGGTCCTCGTGGGCGTGCCGATGCGCCTTGACGGGGAAACGCAGGTTCTCTGCATCAATGTCGTGGTGGTAGCCGTGCAGCTGCATCAGCAGCAGCAGGCTACCCACCGCCATCAGCGCGTTGTTAGCCAGCACGCTGAAGCGTGCAAACGACTCGCGCCGACGCCAGACCGACAGCAGGCCGACCATGACGACGAGGGCCGCGATCTGGCCCAGCTCTACGCCGACGTTGAAGCTGAGGATGCGCATCAGCATGCCTACCTGGTCGTCTCCCAGCGGCAGTTGCTGCAGCCGCGTCGACAAGCCGAAGCCGTGCAGCAGGCCGAAGCCGAAGACGACGGCCAGCAGGTTGGGCGAGGCGCGGCCGAAGTGCTTCTGGAAACCGCCGTTGTTGTCGAAACCCTTGTAGATCACGCTGATGGCGATCAGCGCATCGACCAGCCAAAAGTTCCACGTGATCTTCAGGAAGGTCGCCAAGATCAGCGTGATGCAGTGGCCGAGCGTGAAGGCGGTGACGAACTTGGCGACATCCACAAACCGCGTGAGGAAGAACACCACGCCGAACAGGAAGAGCAGGTGGTCATAGCCGGTCAGCATGTGGCTGGCTCCCAGGCTGACGTACTGCAGGTATCCGCCATCCAGCATGCGCTGCTTGTCGGCTTCCGAGATGCCATGGGCCCAGGCGGCCAGCGAGGTGAGGAACAAGCCCACCGCAAGCAGCGGCCGGGCAAAGAGTCGGAGCATGAGTGACCTTCTTGATTACGTGGATCAGTCTTGGGCCAGGTCCCAGATCAGGTGGGCGTCAATCAGCAGACGCATCTCCCAGCGCACCGCCTCGCCCTGGGCCTGCACGGCAGCGCGTGCCGCATCGGTAGCTTGGCGGCGTGCCAGCAGCAAGGCCTGCAGGTCCGCCGCGCCCAGGCCGTAGGCGCGCTGCATCAAGCGTGCGCTCTCAGCGCTGAGACGGGCTGTCTCGCTTGCGATGCGCCAGCGCTCCAGGCTGCCGGTGGTCTCGGCGTAGGTCTGTGCCGCTTCGAGCTCGATCTCGCGGCGCGTTTGGTCCAGCGCCGCCTGCAGTGCGTCGGTCTCTTTGCCGGCCTGCAACGCCCGCGCGCTGCGGTAGCTGCCACCGAAAGGGATGCTGATCGACAGGCCCACGACCCGTTCGTTGCGCATCGCCTCGTTGGCCGCGAAGACGCCCACCGTGGGGTCAGCGATGCGGTCGGCCCGCGCCCGCGCGGCCGTCACGCCGGCGCGCCGCCACTCCGTCTCCGCAGTCTTGATGGGGTCGGCTTCCTCCAGCACGCGCTCGCGCCACTGGGCCTCGGGCCAGACCGGCGTCTGGGGAGGTGGCAGCACGATGCCGTCCGGCACCACGGCCGCAAAGCGCACGCGCAGCGTGGCTTCAGCCTTGACGACTTCGGTGGCGGCCTGGCTGACATCACGCGCAATGCTGCCGATGTCGCCCTGCGCGACATTGGAGTCCAGCGCCGACGCATCACCGGCCCGCTGGCGCTTGGTCACCACGTCGAGATTGCTCATGGCGATGGCAAGCTGGTCGCGCAGCAGTGCGTGCTGGCGTTTGGCAACGATGACGCCCGTCCAGGCATCGGCCAGCGTCCGGGCCGCCTCGTGGCGCGCCTCGCCGAGGCGGGCTCGGCCCAACTCCACCTCCAGGTCCCTTAGCTGGCGGTCCAATCCGGCTTTGCCGTTGACGCGGATGGCGCGCTCGAGCGCCGCCGTCCATTCGTTGGAGCGTGCGCCGCTGTCCTGGTAGCTGCGCCGCTGGCCCTGAACGCGGGCAGTCCACTCATGCGGGCCAGCCGCAATGGCCGCACCACCGTGGTTGGCGGCCTCCGCGGCGAGACGGGCGCGCGCTACGGCCGGATCGGCCTCGATCCAGGCACTCGCCTGTGCGGTGGAGGGCAGGAAGCCGGGGGTCGGCACGTCTTCAGCACGCGCGGACAGCGTCACGCAGAGCCAGGCGCATGCGATGAATCTCGCTGCCAGCCGCTTCATTTGAATTCTCCTTGTCGAACGACGGGCGTGGCCCAATAGCGCGCGCCGGTACGGACCAGCTCGGGTTGCAACCGGGTCAACAGGGCGTCCAGTTGGTCGTGCGCGACCAGCACCTGAACCACGGCTGCATCGCTGCGGCCACTGACCTGATCCTGGGTGCTCAGAGCGCCATGCCCGTAGCCGTGGCCCGAGGCTGGCGAGCTGGTGAAAACGCCTGCCTCGCCGACGGCCAGCAGAGCGTCGAGCACCCGCTCTTCGGTCAGCGCCGGGCACAGCAGGTGCAGACAGACCAGGTTTGATGGGAAATCAGCCATGGGCCACCTCCGGCGTTGCAAGTGCAGCCGCCCGCGGCTGGCCGAAGCGCAGGTAAAGCAGCGGCAGCAGCACCAAGGTCAGCGCCGTGGCGGTGATGAGCCCGCCGATGACGACGATGGCCAGAGGACGCTGGATCTCCGAGCCTGGCCCGGTCGCGAACAGCAGGGGGATCAGGCCGAAGGCCGTGATGGACGCGGTCATGAGCACCGGTCGCAATCGCCGTCTGGCCCCCAGCGTCACGCTGTCGAGCAGCGTCATGCCTTCGGCGTGCAGCTGGTTGAAGTAGCTGACCAGCACGACGCCGTTGAGCACTGCGATGCCCAGCAGTGCGATGAAGCCGACCGACGCCGGCACGGACAGGTATTCGCCGGTCACCCACAACCCGACGATGCCGCCGACCAGCGCGAATGGCACGTTGCTGAGGACCAGCAGCGCCTGGCGCACGGAGCCAAAGGTGGAGAACAGGATCATGAAGATGATGCCGAGCGCCAGCGGCACGACGAGTCCAAGACGCGCCGCGGCTCGCTGCTGGTTCTCGAATTGGCCGCCCCAGCTGATGCGGTAGCCCGTGGGGAGCTGGACCGCGGAGCCGACCTTCTGCTTGGCCTCCTCCACGAATCCGACCAGGTCGCGACCGGACACCTTGGCGATGACCACGCTGTAGCGGCTGCCCAGCTCACGATTGATCTGCACGGGCCCGGTGTCACGCTGCAGGGTGGCGATGGTTTCCAGAGGGACGGAGCGGCCGTCTGATGTCGAGATGCGCAGCGCAGCGAACTCCGCTGGTGACATCCGCATGCGTTCTGGGCCGCGCAACACGATGGGAACGCGTCGCGCGCCTTCGATGACGGTTCCAGCTCGCTGTCCTTCGATCTGCGCCCGCAGCGCGTCTTGAACATCCTCGACAGACAAGCCGTAGTTGCCGGCGGCCAGGCGGTCAATCACCACGCGCAGGTACTGCACGCCGTCGTTTTGCACCGTGTAGACGTCCTGGTTGCCAGGCACCGTCTTCATGACGCCTTCGATCTTGGCGGCGATCTGGTTCAGCGTCGGCAGGTCGGGTCCGAATACCTTGATCGCCAGATCTCCGCGCACGCCGATGATCATTTCGGACACGCGCATGTCGATGGGCTGGGTAAAGCTGTACTTGATGCCAGGCATCTGGTCGAGCACCGTTCGCACCTTCGCAATCAGCGCGTCCTTGTTCGCCAGTTGCCATTCCTCGCGCGGCTTGAGTACGAGGAAGGTGTCCGTCTGGTTCAGACCCATGGGGTCCAGTCCGATCTCGTCTGAACCGGCCCGTGCCACCACCCCGGTGATTTCAGGGATGTTTTTCATCAGCGCCTGTTGGATCTTCAGATCCAGCGCTGCGGTCTCCTCCAGGCTGACCGAGGGCAGCTTCTCGATGCCAACGATGAGATCTCCCTCGTCCATCGTCGGCAAAAAGGTCTTGCCGACCTGTGTATAGACGAGGCCCGCCACGACCAACATTGCAACGGCCACGACGTACACGACCTTCTCGCGCCGCAGAGCGCCGTTGAGCAGCGGTACATAGCCCTTGAGCAGCTTTCGCACCACCCAGGGGTCCTCATGCGAAACCTGCTTGATCAGAAATGACGCGACCACTGGAATGACCGTGAGCGACAGCACCAGCGAGCCGAAGAGCGCGAAGACGATGGTCATCGCGACAGGCACAAAGAACTTGCCTTCCAGATCCTGCAAGGTCAGCAGCGGCAAGAACACGACCACGATGATGAGGACGCCGGCCACCACGGGTGTCGCGACTTCCCTGACGGCGCGCAGGACCACGTGCAACCGTGGCAACTTGCCCGCGGTCTTGTCGTGTCCGAGGTGCTGCACAACGTTCTCGACGACCACGACGGCTGCGTCCACGAGCATGCCCAACGCGATCGCCAGGCCGCCGAGGCTCATGAGGTTGGCGGACATGCCGCTCAGGCGCATGGCGATGAAGGTGGCCAGTGCCGCGAGTGGCAGCACCAGGGCGACGGTGACTGCCGCGCGCAGGTTGCCCAGAAACGCCCCGAGAAGGATCAGCACCAGCACGGTGGCTTCCAACAAGGCCTTCGACACCGTGCCGACGGCCTTCTCCACGAGCTGGGCCCGGTCGTAGAACGCCTTGACGTGGACACCCTTGGGCAGGGTTGGCTCAAGCTCGGCGAGCTTGCGCTTGACGCCTTCGACTACCTTTTGAGCGTTGGCGCCTGCAAGCCCCAGCACAAGCCCTTCGACGGCTTCGGCCTGGCCGTCCTTGGTGACAACGCCATAGCGTGTCACGCTGCCAAGGCGAACATCAGCCACGTCGCCGAGCCGGACGGGTACATTGCCTTTGACGGTGACAACGATCGCCTTGATGTCGTCTGCGTTCTTCAGGCTGCCTTCGGCGCGAACCAGCAGGACTTCGTCCCCCTGGCCCAGTCGGCCAGCGCCATCGTTCCGGTTGTTCTTCTCAATCGCAGTCTTGAGCGCCTCGGTGGAGAGGCCCATCATGCCCAGGCGGGCCATGTCGGGGACCACCTCAAAGCTGCGAACCTTGCCACCCAGCGAGTTCACGTCCGCCACGCCTGGGACCGTGCGCAGGGCAGGGCGTATGACCCAGTCCAACACCTCGCGACGCTGTTCGAGCGTCATCTCGGGCGCCTCGACGGTGAACTGGTACATCTCGCCCAACGGCGTCGTGATTGGCGCCATGCCACCGGAGAGGCCCTGGGGCAGGTCGCCCTGGATGTTCGCCAGGCGCTCAGCCACTTGCTGGCGCGCCCAGTAAAGATCGGTTCCGTCTTCGAAATCGATGGTGACGTCGAAGATGCCGTACTTCGACACCGAGCGCAGCATCTTCTGGCGCGGGATGCCAAGCATCTCCACTTCGATGGGCGCGACGATGCGGCTCTCAACCTCTTCAGGCGTCATGCCGGGCGCCTTCAGGATCACCTTGACCTGGGTGCTGGAGACGTCGGGGAAGGCGTCGATGGGGAGGTTGCGGAAGGCGTACCAGCCGAAGCCCGCCAGCAAGGCAGCCCCCAGCAGGATGAAGATGCGCTGTGAGAGCGCAAATTGAACGAGGCGGGTCAGCATCACTCGCCTCCGCCCATGCCCAACCAAGCTGACTTGAGCGCGATGACAGAGGTCACTGCCACTTCCTGGCCGCTTTTCAGGTTGCCATGCACTTGCAGGGCTTGGCCGGCGCTGCTGACGACGGTCACCGGCACGGCGACAAAGCCCTTTGTGCTGCGCACGAAGACATAGGCCTTGTCGTCTTGGTACGTGACTGATGCCAGCGGAAGGCCCCAGCCGCCGCCGGCAGCAGCAAACGGCACGCGTGCCTGCACGACCTCTCCCGGGCGCAGCTTGTCTACGCCTTTCGTGACCCGGGCCCTGAGGGTCTGGGTTTGGCCTTCTCCCACCAGCGAGCCGACTGACATGGCAGAGGCGCTGACGTCGCGACCAGGAACTGTGATCTCGGCATTTCGTGGGACCGCCGTACCGGCGGCCACCTGCACCTCCAGCCACAACTCGCGGAGGTTGGCGATTCGCAGCAGGGGATCTGCTTCTTTCACACGCTGGCCAAGCTTGGCGTCCAGCGACGCCACCAGGCCATCACTGCGTGCACGGACGGTGATTGCGTCATCCAGGCTGCCGTTTGCCGCTGCCTTGCGCGCCGATGCAGCGTCAGCGCCGGCAAGGCGCAGGGCGGCTTCGGCCTGCCTCACCGCGGCATCCGCGCCGGCTTGCGCGGCCTGCGCTTCCTGCACTCGCCGCCCGGGGATGATGCCCTCAGCGAGGAGTTGCTTTTCGCGCTCCATGGTCTGCCTTGCCAGCTTCGCGCGGCTGTCGGCTTCCATGAGCTTGAGCTGAAGATCACCGTAGGCCGGGCTGGCGATCCGCAGTAGCGGCTGGCCTGTCTTGACTACATCCTGAGGATTGATGAGCAGCCGGTCGATGACGCCATCGACCGGCGCGCTGACCATGATGTCTTGGTTCGGCGGCAGAACGACCCGCGCTGGCGAGGCCAGGCCGGCGATCGCCGCGGGCTGGTCCAACTTGCGCACCGTGACGCCCAGAGACTGCATCTGGGCTGGCGAAACGGCGAACTCGGCGGCGGGCTCAGCTGCAATGGCGGACAGAGGCAGGCCGGCGCAGAGGAGCGCGCCAGGAATTGCGGACGCGAGAGCGCGCGCCCGGGGCATTTGAAACATGGGAGAACTCCACAGTGACCGCCATGACAGGGGCGGCCGAGATCCGGCGCCGCAGTGCGGCGCGACGTGCGATCAGCTGTGGAGCAGGGGAGGTGCGCGCCCCTCGGGGCGCAACGTACAACGACTGGGTATCGGGATGTGGTCGGCCGCCGGCGTTCCCGGCAGCACCGCCAAGGGATCGTCGCAGGGGCGAACCACGATTTCCCACACGCGGGAGACGATGAGGTCCAGGGAGGGACTTACGTCAACCCTACCGTCCGAGGCGCGCAGCGCGGCGTTCGAGTGCCCTAGCGTGTCGTGGACAGCTTCTTCGGCGTGAGACCACTCGCTGTTCACATCCGGATCTACATGATCGGCATGAACTTCACGGTGTGCCTCCTGGTGCGTGTGAGGCAGCAGCATGTCGGGGCCCATGTCATGGGCGTGGGCATGCAACGGGGCGCTCAGGAGATCGAACGCCACGAGCAGAACGACAAACCAGCGCATGAGCAAAGCCGTCTTGACGACGGGCTGCCGAGCGATGGTAGGGGTCTGACTCATGGGAGGTTTGATTTGGCGAGTTCAGTGAAGCGGTGGGGCTCCACCGACGATTTCATGCGAACGGCAGTATGCGGCATCGACCGTCCGCTGGCAAGGTACTGGGTGGGGGTACCTTTAAGATTGTGAAGGATGACCGCTGGAGACGCAGCTACTTCAAGTAGGTTCGCAAGATCGCAACGACTTCATCGACCTCGACCTGACGCTGGGCCGGCGTGATGTCGACTGCCGCGACGTGATCGCGAAGATGTCCTTCCAGAACTTCGGCCATCAGGCCTGCGACGGCACCGCGGATAGCTGCAATCTGCTGAAGGACCTTGCCGCAGTCCATGTCCTCACCAGTCTCGATGAGGCGCTCGAGCCCATCGGCTTGGCCCTTGATGCGGCGCACCCGCGCCAGCAAGCTCTTTTGTCCTTTGACGGTGTGCGTCATTCTGTTCGCCTAGGTAGGGTACTGGGGTAGAGTACCTTCATTCAAATTCCGTGCGCGCCAAATGGCATCCGGTGCGCCCGCATCATGACCGACTTTGCAACCCTGCTGCAGCAAGGCAACGCTTGGCTGTTCGTTCCCAGCGCCATCCTGTTGGGCGCGCTTCACGGGCTGGAGCCCGGGCATTCCAAGACCATGATGGCCGCCTTCATCGTCGCGATCCGCGGCACGATGACGCAGGCCATCCTGCTTGGGCTGTCTGCCACGCTGTCACATACGGCGGTCGTCTGGCTCGTAGCTTTGGCTGGCCTGTACTTTGGGCGGAACTGGCAGGCGGAAGCGACCGAGCCCTACTTCCAGGTCGCTTCTGCGGTCCTCATCATCGCTGTCGCGGTCTGGATGCTGTGGCGTACCTGGCGCGACCAGCACGAGCACGATCATCACCATGACCACGGGCACGACGAGCCGCAACGCATCGTCACCGGTCACGGCGTGCTGCGTGTCGAGATCTTCGAGACCAACGCGCCGCCGCGCTTTCGCCTGATCGCGGAGAGCGGACAGGGCTGGGACGCTGCGGAAGCGGAGGTCACGACGATTCGTGAGGATGGCGGCCGGCAGCTCTTCAAGTTCGTTCGCAAGGACGGATTCCTAGAGTCCCTTGACGAGATTCCCGAGCCGCACGCGTTCAAAGCCCAAGTCAGTCTGGGCCTCGGTGGAGAGCACCACGACTATTCACTGACGTTTGAAGAACACCAGCACACCCATGACGAGCTTGAAGCAGGCGACTTGGAGTTTCAAGACGCACACGAGCGCGCTCATGCGAACGATATCAAGCGCCGCTTTGCCAACCGCAATGTCACCACAGGCCAGATCATCATCTTCGGCCTGACCGGTGGGCTGATCCCTTGTCCCGCATCCATCACCGTGTTGCTGCTGTGCCTGCAGCTGAAGAAGTTCACGCTGGGCGCAGCGTTGGTCTTGTGCTTCAGCATCGGCCTGGCGTTGACGATGGTGACGTCGGGCGCGCTCGCCGCGTTGAGCGTCAAGCACGTATCCAAGCGCTGGAGCGGCTTCGGAGCGTTCGCACGCAAGGCGCCGTACTTCTCTAGCGCCTTGATATTGCTCGTCGGGCTCTATGTCGGCTATGAAGGCTTGCACGCGCTCAAGTTGTTGGGGGCGTGAATCCAGGGTCAACAGCGCCAAGCTCGAGAAAAGCGTTGCGGCTGCAGCAGAAAAACAAAAGCCCCGGGCTGGCCGGGGCTCAACGCATCTTCGCTGTCATAACGTTAACGCGCCTGCTCAGCTATGGGGCCCTTGATCAGTTAACAGGATTGGTATTCTGTTATCAAGGATTTAGAGAGAGCCCCCGGCAAGGCCGCCGGAGGCGCCCCCCGGTTGGGCCATGTACTCATGGTCC
>Ga0194137_10000029_pt1 | contig 103789 bp, 93 predicted proteins | sample TARM_MetaG_T3_14_FD_134025 | JGI IMG/M metagenome (GOLD analysis project Ga0194137, IMG submission 134025) | Freshwater microbial communities from Pennsylvania, USA, analyzing microbe dynamics in response to fracking - TARM_MetaG_T3_14 (version 2) | ecosystem: Environmental > Aquatic >...
CTGGCTGGCCAGCCAGGATGGCTCGGGCAGGCGCTTTCCCTTCATCACGGCAACGGCCTTTGATCTGGCCCAGCCACGCGATTTCGCGGTGCTGGGGCCGGTAGCCCTGTCGCGCTTGTGGGCCCGGCTGGAGCAGGTAGCAAGGGTCGCGCATGCGGCGGTCGACCTGGCGCATGCGCAGGCCAGTCTGAGCGGCTGCCTGGGCGTGGACGTGCATCCTGCGGCGGCCCGAGCGGCCTTCGACGATTTCCTGGCCGTGCACAGCGTGGCGAGCCTGGAGCAGATGCTGGCGGCCAGCGGCACGCGCTTGTCCGTGCGCCAGGCTACCCTGGCACTGGGCATGCTGTTGCAGCCGGCCATGGCGCAGGGCACGGCCAAGCTCAGCAAGGTGCTGTGCCTGCCGCTGGTCAACGATGCGGCGCTCAGGGGGCCTGTGGCGTCTTACTGGCTGGCCTTGATCCTTGGTTTCTTCAATCGTCATGCGGTGGAGTTGGGCCTATTCATGACCCAACTCGATGGCCGGCCCTGCATGGTGGTGGGCTTTCAAGGCGCATCGGCCGCGACCCTGCATAACGTGATCGACCCCAATCTGCTGCGCGATCAGGGCGTGAGCCTGCTGGCGTCGGACTGGGTCGAGGGCGAGGTCGAGTCCGACTACGGCTTGCGCAAGTTGTCCAACTACCTGCGCGATCCGGGGCTGTCTTTGGCGCAGGCGCTGAGTACCTACCGAGAAGTGTTCCTGGGAGCTTGATGTGAAGCATGCCGTGTTGAAGCGTTTGGCCTTGTGTTGGTGGTTGGGCGTTGGCGGGGTGGTGTCGGCGCAGGCCCAGAACCAGACCCAGAGCAGCGCGCAGGTGCTGGAGCCCCATCAGGTGGTGGTGTCGGGCACGGTGCCGGACGAGGCCACGCGGGTGGCCGTGCTCTCGCGCATGCGGGAGCTGTATGGCCCCGAGCGTGTGGTGGACCAGCTCACCCTGGGCTCGGTGGTCGCGCCGCCGCAATGGCAGCAGTATGTGCAGAAGATGCTGTCGCCATCACTCAAGCAGGTCAGCCGTGGCCAGTTGAGCATCCAGGGCAACGCGATTGAGCTTCGTGGCGAGGTGGCCAACGAGGCCGTGCGCCAGCAGGTGGCGAGCGATCTGTCTCAGACGCTCAACCCCACCTACACGGTGCGCAATGGCCTGCGTGTGGCCGTGCAAGAGCAGGCCGTGGTGGACCAGGCGCTGGCCAACCGCATCGTGGAGTTCGAGCCGGGCAGTGCCGTGCTCAGGCCCACGGCCCAGCCCATCCTCGACGAGATGGCCACAGCCATGGCCAGGCTCAAGGGGCGGCACTTCGAGGTGATCGGCCACACCGATGCCTCCGGCTCTCGTGCGGCCAATGTGAGCTTGTCGCTGGCACGTGCCCAGTCGGTCAAGCGCTATCTGACCGGCAAGGGCCTGCCGGCCGACAGCATCGCGATCTCCGGCCTGGGGCCTGATCAGCCCGTGGCGTCCAATGAAACGGACGAGGGACGGGCCCGCAACCGACGCATCGAGTTCCGCGTCGGTTCCTGAACGCCAGGCCAGGCTGAATCAGTGGCCGTCAGGCTGGGCCTTGGGGTCCAGCCCCAGCAGCTCTTCGAGGTGCGACATGGCGCCCTGGTCCTTGATGACCTTGCGCAGCCATTCGTGCAGGGGCATCTCGCCCCATTTGACAGCCTTTTCGGCCAGGTAGGCCACGGGGCTGTGGGGCTCCGTGCGGCGGAAATAGCTGGCTACTTCGCGCAGTTGCTGCAAGGCCTGGGCACGCGTGCGCGGCGGACCACCCGCGACGCCGGCCGTGGCCGCTGAAGTGTGGGCCGCTTCTTCCGGGGCCGCAACATCGCCCATCGTGTTGGTTGAGGCCGGGGAGGCGTCGGCATGCAGCGCGCCGTACTCGCGTGCCAGGCGCGTCAGGTCGTGGACGACACTACTCAAGGCCTCCTTGGCCTGAACGAAGCCCGGGCCGTCCGCACCCAGATGCGCATCGACGATGGCTTGCCACGCCAGCAGGTGGGACGCACAGTGTTGCGCCGCTTGCAAGGTCGCCAGCAGATACGGGGCGGGGGTCTCGCGCAGCGCACGCTGGATCTGCTCCAGTGTGGGGCGGTCGGCCGGCGCTTGTGTTTGATCGGTCCCGGAACCGGCCGACGAGGATGGCAGCCGTGCCGTATCCAGGTCCATCAGGCTGTAGGGGCCGCCCTGTCGGCCTTTGGTGATGGGCAGTGCACGGCTCAGCGACACGACGCGCTTGAGCAGCCAGGCGATGTTGCCGGCGCGCTCCTCCACGTCGCCACCATGGGCCTGGGGGTGCAGCGCCCCCCAGTACAGCTCGCACAGGCGGGTGCACAGCGCCAGGCCCTCGTCCAGGCCTTCGTAGCCGCTCGACAGTGCCAGGGCTTCTGTCAGCCACATGGCCAGCCGCAGGTCTTTGGTGCGGGTCTGCAGCAGGCCTTGGCACGATTGCACGACGCCAGGCCAGTCGGCGACTTTCAGGGACGTGACCCACTCGCCTTGGTCCAGCGTGGGGTCGTCCTGGCGTCGCATATCGGCGATCTGGTCGAATTCGATCGAGAAAGACATGTCTTCGCCACACGGCGAGGCGCCTGAAATCGGCGCGAACAAGGCCTCAAGTTCCATTGCGCAAAACGTTTCATCCCTGGTTTGGTAGACCACGATCATCCCATGAAGCCGTGGCCAGGACGTCAGCGCATGTTCCCCCAAAGGGTGGGAAGTCGTCACCAAGGGTGGATAAGATCGGCGTTTTCCTCCTTCAGCCTCGGGTGCCCATGCACTTTGCCTTGCCACGATCTGCCGAATCGGGTCTGTCGCTCATGCCGGCAGACCACGGCCCGCTTCAGCGCGTGGTGCTGGCGGGGGTGGTGGTACTGGCGCATGGCGTGCTGGCCTGGGTGGTCTGGCACTGGACGGTCGCGCCGCAGCCCAGCGTCGAGCCCCCCGTGATCACCGCGCAGTTGGTGGTGGACAACCCGCCGCCATCGCCATCGGTCCTGCCGCAGCCCGAGCCGGCCAGGCCGATGTCTCAGCCACGTGTGCAGCCGCAGCGCGTGGTCACGCCCATGCCGCCTGCCGCGCCACCCGTGCTGTCGAGCGCGCGCTCGACCCAGGCGGCGGAAGCGCCACCGGCCACGAACGACAAGCCCGTGGCGACCCCTGTGCCTGTGACGACGCCCGCCGTACCCGTACAGCCCGCCAATCCTGTGGCCACGCCGGCACCGAATCAAGCTACTGAGTTGGCCAAGCTCTCCAATGCCCCGAAGGAGTTGCCCCGATCGGCCGTACGCTACCTGAGCGAGCCACCGCAGGTGTATCCCCGTGCGTCGCGTGATCTGGGTGAGACCGGGGTGGTGCAACTCAAGGTCCTGGTGGATGAGGAGGGGCATCCCAAGGACGTGCAGGTCACCAAGAGCTCAGGGTTCCCGCGCCTGGATCGGCAAGCCGTGCTCAACATGAAGGCCGCGCGCTTTCAGCCTCATGTTGAGGGCGGCGTGCCACGTGCGGTGTGGGTGCCCGCTGAAATCGTGTTCAATCTGGAATGAGAGTCTGGTCCAAGATGAGTCCTTCAATGCCCACTGCCTCCAGCGTGCAGACAACCACGGCCACGGATGCCACCGTGGTGAGCCCATCAGCCGCGCCTGAGCTGGGCTTTGCCCATTTCATTCAGCAGACCGATGCCGTGGGCCAGGGCCTGTTCGTGATCCTGGTGCTGATGTCGCTGGTGTCGTGGATCCTGATCGTGACCAAAGGGGTGTCGATGTTGCGGCGTCAAAGGCGCAGCGGCGTCTTCCTGGCTTCTTTCTGGAACGCGTCCTCGCTGGAGTCCGTGCAGCAGGAGATCGCCATCAAGGGTGTGCGCGAGCCCTTTGCCCACCTCACGGCGCATGCCATGCGTGCCCAGGCGCACCATGCGCGCTTTGGTGCGGCCAAGCTGGAAGAGGCCGGCAGTGCGCAGGAGTTCCTCACCCGCACCATCAAGAAGGTGCTCGATGAGATCACCATGAACATGGAAAGCGGGCTCAGCGTGCTGGCCACCATCGGGGCCACGGCGCCTTTCGTGGGGTTGTTCGGCACGGTCTGGGGGGTCTACCATGCCTTGCTGGCCATCGGCGCGACAGGCGCGGGCACGCTGGACAAGGTGGCCGGCCCCGTGGGCGAATCGCTGGTGATGACCGGTGTGGGGCTGGCCGTGGCCATCCCTGCTGTGGTGGGCTACAACTGGCTCACGCGCAGCAACCGGGTCTGGGGTGCGCGCCTGGATGCTTTTGCCTTCGAGCTCTTCACCTTCCTGTCGACCGGGCAGACGCTCAAGGGCTCCGGCAAGCTCTGAGCATCACCCACAAGTACGTCTGAAAGAACACCCATGGCCTTTGCCAGCTTCGACGACAAGCGCGGCGGCGCACCGATGGCCGAGATCAACATGGTCCCGCTCATCGATGTGATGCTGGTCCTGCTGGTCATCTTCATCGTCACGGCGCCGCTGCTTAGTCATTCCATCAAGCTTGAGCTGCCCCGCACCAGCGCGCAGGCGATGTCGGCCAAGGCCGTGAAGATCGACCTGTCCATCGATGCCCATGGCCTGCGCTACTGGAATGGCCAGGCCATCAGCCGCGAAGAATCGATGTCGCGATTCGCCGTGGAAAGTGGCAAGCCAGTGCAGCCGGAGCTGCACCTGCGCGCCGATCAGGCCGTGCCTTACCGCGCCGTGGCCGAGGTGCTGGCCGATGCGGCCAAGGCTGGCCTGACCAAGATCAACTTTGTGACCGACCCTGAATTGGCAGGCAAGGCAGTCGGACCAGCACGCTGAGCGAGATGAACATGCATACCGGAGACCACACCGCCGCCATCCCGCCCCAGGCACTGGCTGGCCTGAAGGTGATCGAACTGGGGCAACTGATTGCCGGACCCTTTGCTGGCAAGACGCTGGCCGATTTCGGTGCGGAGGTCATCAAGATCGAGCCACCGGCGGCAGATGGCGCGGCGGGGGGCGACCCGCTGCGTCAGTGGCGCATGCTGCACAAAGGCCTGAGCGTGTGGTGGCAGGTACAAAGCCGCAACAAGAAAAGCGTGGTACTGGACCTGCGGACCGAAGAGGGGCGCGACATCGTGCGCCAGTTGATCGACGAGGCCGATGTGCTCATCGAGAACTTCAAGCCCGGCACCATGGAGAAATGGGGCATGGCCTATGAAGACCTGAGCCGTCGCAACCCAGGCCTGATCATGCTGCGTATCAGTGGCTATGGGCAGACTGGGCCCTACCGCGAGCGCCCTGGTTTTGCCGTGGTGGCCGAGGCCATGGGCGGCATGCGCTATCTCAATGCGGAGCCCGGGCGCGTGCCCGTGCGTGCCGGTGTGAGCCTGGGCGACACCCTGGCCGGCCTGCACGGTGCCATCGGCGTGCTGCTGGCCTTGCAGGCGCGCCAACGCAGCATCAGTGCCGAGGCGCCCAAGGGCCGGGGGCAGGTGGTGGACGTGGCCTTGTACGAGGCCGTGTTCAACTGCATGGAAAGCCTGCTGCCGGAGTTCAGCGCCTTTGGCGCGGTTCGCCAGCCTGCGGGCTCGGCCCTGCCGGGGATTGCGCCCAGCAATGCCTACCCGTGTGCCGATGGCATGGTGGTGATCGGTGGCAATGGCGACTCGATCTTCAAGCGCCTGATGATCGCAATCGCGCGCGACGACCTGGCGACCGACCCCGAGCTGGCCAGCAACCCGGGTCGTGTCAAGCGCGTGGCCGAGATCGACGAAGCCATCGCGGCCTGGACCTCAATGCGTGCTGTGGACCAGGTGCTGGATGTGCTCAATGCGGCCAGTGTGCCGGTGGGCCGCATCTACAACGCACAGGACATCGCGCGTGACCCGCACTACCGGGCGCGCGACATGATCCTGCCTGTGACCACGCATGATGGCCTGACCGTCGAGGTGCCCGGCATCATCCCCAAGCTCTCGGCGACCCCGGGCGTGATCCAGCGGCGTGGGCCCACCTTGGGAGAAGACACCGAGGCCGTGCTGGCTGCGCTCAGGAAGAAGGCTTGAGTCTGCGGGCCAGCGATGTGCCCGATGTCGCTGGCGTGGCTCCGGCGTCTTGTGTAGGCGGATGGCGCCACAGATCGACAAATGCCTGCCACCACCAGGATCGCAGACCGACGACCAGGGTATAGGGCTTGCGCTTGTCGGCAGGCAGGCGCTGGTCGGACAAATGCTGCTGGGCGAAGTCCTCGGCCGTGCGCTGCAAGCGTTCGGCAAAGGCCGTGGCCAGGCCGGGGCCCAGTGAGCCGTGCACCAGCAGCAGTAACTCGTCGTCACCATCGAAGGCGCCAGAGAAATACTCGTCTACCACCTGCTCGCGGAAGAACTGCATGACCGGGCCGTGGGGCCGCCAGCGGAAGGTCTTGGCCACCTGCAGGCGATAGCGGTTCAGGGGCTTGAGTTCGATGATGCCCAGCTTGTCGAGCTTGGCGAAGTAGCGGATGCATTCGACCTCGCTGATCTCGTAGCTGGAGACGATCTGCTCGAAGGTCCATTGGCTCAGGCAGCAGATGGCCATCAGCAGCAGCTTACGGTCGGCCACCACGCCGCGCTCCTGTGCCAGCGTGAGTTCGCGGCGCAGGGGCTGGGCATCGGCCACGCGCCTGGCGAGTTCGGCGAAGTCCAGCTTGAGGGCGCGGCAGATACCGTCCACGCGTGACAAGGGCATGTCGGCCTTGGCGAAGATGCGCTTGACGCTGGACTCGGCGATGCCCAGGCGAATCGCCAGTTGGGCATAGGTCACGCCGGCTGCCTTCAGTTCGGCCTTGAGGGCCACGACCAGATCCTGGCTGGTGCTCATCTGCATCTCTCCAAAAGTATCGGAAAATGATACTGTATGCAGCGCGGTGATGAACTTCGTATTGCTTTGTTGACCCGGTTGGCGTGACTGCGAAGAATCGCGTCCATGTTCAACAAAGGCCAAGGCAAGACCATCATGGCTACTGTGATTCGACGCGATACCCGAGCCTGGAAGATCCAGGTCTGGGTCTCTTTCGGCATCGCCGCCTTCCTGTGCGGCACGGGGCTCGCGTGGCTGCCTGGCAAGGCGCTGGAGCAGGCCTTCATGGTGATGGGCTATGTGTTCTCGCTGTCGACCGTGTTCGTGCTGTCCAAGCATGTGCGCGATCAGGCCCTGGGCGAGGGCGGCACACCGATGTGGTCGCTGGTGGTGTGGTCGGGCTTCGCGCTGGCCGCGGGCCTGACGGGCTGGGGCATGTGGCAGATGGCCGTGGACGCATGCTTCAAGGCCTTCCTGATGGTGTGCTGGCTGTTCCTGCTGTCTTCGGCGTTCACGCTGGCCAAGATGCTGCGTGACGCCTTTGAAGACGACCGTGCTGAATCCAACAAGGAGTGATGTCATGTGTGCTGATCGTTCTCATCGTTCTCCCGCGTTCCTTCGCCGTCCATGGGCTGCTGCCTTGCTGACCTTGGCCATGGCTTGTGTCACCACGCCGGTGCGGGCGCACAACGATGGCTTGTCCGAAGCCAGCGCGCTGTCGGCCTTGCCCGTGGCGGTGTCCGTCTCGGCTCCGGTGATGTCGGTGGCGGCCGGCTCGGTGCTGACTTTGATGGCCATCGACGTGGTGGCCGATGGCACCGTCTGGGTCTTGCAACGTGCCAGTGATGGTGCCCGCATCGTTGTCAAATGGTCGGCCCTGTCGGTGGGCATGGCCTCAGTGGCGGTGGGCACGGCCATCACCGTGACGGCTGTCAGCGCGGGCTGGGTGTTGTCCACTGCGGGCGAGGTGCTGGCCCTGATCCCCAATGCGCTGGGGCAGGCCTTGTTGCACCACGAGCGCGTGATCCGTTGAAGAGAAGACGGGAGCAAAGCCATGGAAACATGCATGACAAGATGGCGGGCCCTGGTCGGGGCCGCCTTGCTGGCACTGGGCATGACCGGTGCCAGGCCCGCCCTGGCCGGCCGCAGTTGCACCGACGAACCGCTCAAGCTGTCTGCCGTGACGCAGGGCCTGGGTTTGGCCGAACGCGTGGTCAAGCAACTGGACGAATCGGGTGCGCAGGTGGTGGTGCTGGCTCGCTCGGGCCAGAACCTGCGCGAATATGGCCTGCGCTACTCGCATCTGGGCCTGGCCTACAAGGATGGCGATACCTGGCGGGTGCTGCACAAGCTCAATCAATGCGGTTCCGATCAGGCCTCCATTTACCGGGAAGGCATCGGCGACTTCTTTCTGGACACGCCCTATGAGTTTGTGGCCGGCGTCTTGCCGCTGAACACAGACGTCCAGCAAAAGCTGTTGCCCCTGCTCAAGAACCCGGCGCCGGTGGCGGGTATCCACACGCGGGCTTACAGCATGGTCGCCTACCCCTGGGCCCAGACCTACCAGCAGAGCAACCAGTGGGCGATCGAGACCATGGCCGTGGCGCTGGGAGCGGAGCAGGTCAGCCGCGAGTCGGCGCAGGAATGGCTCAAGGCGCACGACTACGAGCCCACTGAGCTGCACTTGTCCACCCTGACGCGCCTGGGCGCACGGCTGACCTCGGCCAATGTGAGCTTCGACGATCACCCCAATGTGTTGCGCTTCACCGGCCGCATCCGGACGGTGACCGTGGATTCCGTCATGGCGTGGCTTCAACGCAGCGGCCTGGGTGGACCCGAATGGGTCGTGCGTTGAGTTTTGTTGTCCAATGGTCGTCAGCTCAATAAAGAGGATCACAAGGTGAGTTCATCCAGCCAGTTCGCCCTCTTGTCCCAGCGGCGGTTCGCCCCCTTCTTCTTCACGCAGTTCCTGGGCGCGGCCAACGACAACCTGTTCAAGTTCGCGTTCACGGTGCTGGTGACCTACCAGTTGCAGGTGGCATGGCTCACGCCCAAGATGGCGGGCCTGGTGATCGGGGCGCTGTTCATCCTGCCTTTCGTGCTCTTGTCGGCCACGGCCGGGCAATGGGCGGACAAGTACGACAAGGCCAAGATCATGCAGAGCGTGAAGGTGCTGGAGATCGCCGTGATGGTGCTGGCCGGCATCGGTTTTTGGATGCAGCTCGTGCCGCTGCTGCTGGGGTGCGTGTTCCTGATGGGGCTGCACTCCACGCTGTTCGGGCCCGTGAAATACGCCTACCTGCCGCAGCACCTGAGCGAGCGCGAGCTGACCGGTGGCAATGGCATGGTCGAGATGGGCACCTTCGTGGCCATCCTGCTGGGCAATGTGGGCGGTGGCCTGATGATGAGCATCCCGCAGACCGGGGTGCACTGGGTGGCGGGCAGCTGTTTTGCTGTGGCCGTGATCGGCTGGCTGGCTGCTTTGCGGATCCCTGCCTCGCCTTCGTCCGACCCGCATCTCAAGCTCAACTGGAACCCGGCCTCGGAGACCTGGCGCAACCTCACGCTGGCGGCCGAGTACCCCAGTGTGTTCCGCTCTCTGCTGGGCATTTCGTGGATGTGGTTCTTCGGTGCGGTGTTCCTGTCGCAGTTCCCCTCTTTCGCCCACGATGTGCTGGGTGGCAACGAGCAGGTGGCGTCTCTCTTGCTCGTGGTGTTCTCGGTGGGCATTGCCGTGGGTTCGCTGTTGTGCGAGACCTTCTCGCATCGCCATGTGGAGATCGGCCTGGTGCCCATCGGGGCCCTGGGCATGAGCGTGTTCGCCTTCGATCTCTACCTGGCCACGCGGGGGCTGAGCCATGCAGACGGGGTGGCCATGCTCTCGGTGGGCGAGTTCATGGCCAACCACGTGCACTGGCGGGTGATGGCCGATCTGGCCTTGCTGGCCTTCAGCGCAGGCCTCTACAGCGTGCCCATGTATGCCCTGATCCAGCTGCGTGCCAAGCCCAGCCACCGCGCGCGCATCATCGCGGCCAACAACATCCTCAATGCGCTGTTCATGATCGTCAGCAGCCTGATGGCCGGTGCGCTGCTGGGGCGTGGCTTCTCTATCCCTGAAGTGTTCGCCGCCACGGCCTTGCTCAATGTGCTGGTGGTGGGCTATGTATTCTGGTTGATGCCCGAGTACATCGTGCGCCTGGTCATGCTGTTCGTGACCCGCATCGTCTACCGCCTCAAGGTGCGCGGCGACGAGAACCTGCCGACCGATGGTGCGGCTATCCTCGTGTGCAACCATGTGAGCTTCGTGGACGCCGTGATCCTGGGCGTGTGCAGCCCGCGCCCGATGATCTTCCTGATGGACCACCGCATCTTCAAGACACCGGGCATGGGCTGGTTCTTCAGGGCCGTCAAGGCCATTCCCATCGCACCGCAGAAGGAAGACCCCAAGGCCTATGAGCGCGCTTTTGAGCGTGCGCGTGCCGTGCTCAGGGAGGGCGAGCTGCTGTGCCTGTTCCCCGAGGGCGCCATCACCAAGGACGGCCAGATGCAGCCTTTCAAGCCCGGCATCATGAAAATCCTGGAGACCAACCCGGTACCGGTGATCCCGTCGGCGCTGCACAACCTGTGGGGCTCGACCTTCTCGCGCATCGAGGGCGCGGCGATGGCCAAGCCTTTGCGCCGTGGCCTGTTCAACCGCATCGGCCTGGTGGTGGGCGCACCCGTCGCGCCGCAGGACGTGACGCCGGAGGGCTTGCAGACGCGTGTGCAGGCCCTGCTGGACGAGCCTTCTCCCTGATCGATTGGCACCGCGCTGAGATGTCAGCCCAGGGCCGCCCGCATCAGTTCCGCCTGTTCAGGCAGCGCCGCTTTGCGCCGTTCTTCTGGACGGTCTTCCTCGGTGCGGTCAATGACAACCTGCTGAAGTTCGCGATCGTTCTTATCCTGACCTACCAGGTGCAGGTGCCCTGGCTGCCGCCCGAGGTGGTCGGGCCGGTGCTCGGGGCCATCTTCATCCTGCCATCGGTGTTGTTGTCGGCCACAACAGGGCAATGGGCTGACCGCTCGGACCTGGCTGAGCTTATCCGCCTGGGGAAGTCGGCCGAGGTGATCATGATGCTGTGGGCGGCCTGGGCCGTGTGGCGTGGTCATGTGCCGGCGATGCTGGTGTGTGTGCTGCTGTCGGGCATGCACGTGACGCTGTTTTCCACGCTGAAGTACGCCTACTTGCCGCGCCATTTATCGGCGGGGGAACTCACCGGGGGCAATGGCCTGCTGGAGATGGGCACCTTCACCGCCATCCTGCTGGGCACGGTCTGCGGCGGGCTGCTGGTGGTGCCATGGCTGGGCGGCAGGTGGGGGCTGATGCTGGTGGTGCTGGGCCTGGCGCTGGCGGGGCGATGGGTGGCCCGGGGCATCCCGGCAACGTCGTCCTTGTCACCTGACCTGAAGATCAATTGGAATCCACTGGCCGAGAGCTGGCGCAATCTGGACCGCATCCATCATGAGCCGGTCTTGCTGATGTGCCTGCTGGGCATCTCGTGGATGTGGTTCTTCGGCGCGGTGTTCCTGGGCCTGTTCCCCATCGTGAGCAAGTCGGTCCTGCATGCCGACGAGGACGTGGCCTCGCTGCTGCTGGTGCTGACCTCGCTGGGTGTGGCGGTCGGGGCCTTGCTGTGCGAATGGCTGGGGCACAAGAAGAAGCGTGATGCGCCGGATTTGGGCCTGGTGCTGCTGGGTGCGCTGGGCATGGGGGTGTTCGCCCTGGACCTGGGCTGGGTGGTGCACCAGATGTCGCATGACCCGGGCATGGCTGCCGTGCGGGCTTACTCGGTGCACGACTTCATCGCCAGGCCCCTGCATTGGCGAGGGCTGTTTGACCAGCTGCTTATGTCGATGTCCATCGGGCTGTTCAGCGTGCCGCTTTATGCGCAGATGCAGTACCGGGCGGAAGACAGTCGGCGTGCCCGCGTGGTGGCCGCCAACAACATCCTCAATGCGGTGCTGATTCTGATCAGTGCCTTGATGAGCTGGGCCCTGTCGGCCGCAGGCTTGGGCGTGGGAGCGATTTTTGTTGTGGCCGCTTTACTGCACCTGCTTGTCATGGCTGTGACGGTGCGCTGGCAGCCCCTGCTTTGGCAGCAGACCGTGGCCTGGGTGCGACGCTGGCGAGGCGGGGCGCCTAAATAGGGGGGTTGGGGGGCGGGCGCCGGGGCGGGCCGCTGGCCGCATGCCGCGACAATCCGATGCAGCGGCCGCCAACAGGGGGCCCTCCCCGAACGCCCACGATCTCATCTTCAAAATGGACAGTTTGCTCACAAGCGCGGGCTGGGCCCGTGTGATCCCCTTCGGCCTGTTCATGGTCTTGCTGGCCGTGCGCGGCTATCTTCCTCAAGACAATGCCTGGATCGACCCGCGTTGGGTCTATGGCGTGTCGGTGCTGGTCGTCGGGGGCAGCTTGGCCTACTTTTGGCGCCACTACGGCGAACTGGGCAAAGGCAGTGGGCTCAGCTTGCGGCAAGCTGTACTGGCTGTGGTGGTGGGCCTGGTCGTCTACGATTTGTGGCTGAGGCTGACCGCTTCTTGGATGATGCTGGGGCAGCCCACGGCCAGCTTCAAGCCCGTGGATGCGGACGGGCAACTGCTGTGGGGACTGATCGCCGTGCGGTGGGTGGGGGCTGCTTTGCTGGTGCCTGTCATGGAGGAGTTGTTCTGGCGATCGTTCCTGATGCGCTGGATCGACAACCCCGATTTCGAGAAAGTGGACCCGTCCGAGGTCTCGCCCAAGGCCATGGCCCTGTCCACCCTGGCCTTCATGCTGGCTCACACCCAATGGCTGGGCGCGATCGTGGCAGGTCTGGCTTATGCTTGGCTTTATCGCTACACCCGCTCCCTTTGGTCTGCCGTTCTGGCGCATGCCGTGACCAATGGTGTCCTGGGGGGCTGGGTCGTTTTTTATGGCAATTGGCAGTTCTGGTGACGAGGGTTAGGGCGAAGAAGATGAGAGGTTGCGGACCATGAAGCGTGCTCAAGGTCAGGTGTCATGGCTGTTGCGCATGCTGGTGTTGCTGGTGGCGCTGGGCGTGTTGTTTGTCTGGTTCGTGATCACGCACGATCCGGAGCGCTGGCCGGCGCTGGCCTTGGCACAGTACCTGCCTTACTTTGCTTTTTTGTTGCCGGCGGCGGCGGCCTTTGTGGCGAGCTGGTGGCTGGGCTGGGTCTGGCGCCTGGTGTCGACAGCCAGCCTGGCGCTGGTGCTGACCGTGATCATGGGCTTGTGTATTGGACATCCCGACGAGGGCTATGGCCACATCCGCTTCATGACCTACAACGTCAAGGCCTTCCTGGCCTCTGTGCGGCCTCATGGCTTCGATGAGCTGGCTCTGGAGATCATGTTGCACGACCCGGACGTGATCGTGATGCAGGACGCCCGGGAGATGGTGTCGGTCATGGAGCGGACCAAGCCGGAGCTGTACAAGACCATGATGGGTGAGCGCCAGGTCTACAACTTCGGGCAGTATGTGGTGGCCAGCCGCCTGCCTATGCGGGACTGCGCGCCGGGCTGGATTCCTTATCGCGATCAGAAGCACAGCTTCGTGCACTGTGTGCTGCAGGCGCATGGCAAGGAGGTGGATCTGGTCACCGTGCACTTCACCACGCCCCGTGATGGCTTGAACGCCACGCGCAAGGAGGGTCTCAATGGCCTGCAAGTCTGGAGCGGCAACATGAACGACCGCCTTGTGCAGTCGGGCGTGCTGGCCGAGCATTTGAGGCTGATGACCCGGCCGCGCATCGTGGCTGGCGACTTGAACGCACCGGAGTCATCCATGGTCGTGCAGACCTTGCTGCACACGGGGATGCGGGATGCGTTTTCTTCAGCGGGTCTGGGTTATGGCTACACGCATGGGCATTCCTTGAAGCTGGGCGTGTCCTTCCTGCGGATCGACCACATCCTGGTGTCCAACGACATCGGTGTGCAGCAGGTGGAAGTGGGTGGCTCGGTGGGCTCGCAGCACAGGCCGGTGATCGCCGATCTCTTGTTGAATCGGCAATGAGTCAGGCCTTGGTCGTGGTGATCACGGGCGACGCCACAGCGACTTGATTCTGCCAAGCAAAGCTTTGACGTTGCGCTTGAAACCGGTCCACTGCTGCCAGGCCTTGCTGGCTTTGACGCGGGACAGCACGCGCTCCTTGAAGCGCATCCATCTCTCGAACCAGCGTGCGAACCAGGCCAGCTTCATCAGCGTGGGCTGCGTGAGCATGAAGAGGCGCGCGGTGATGGCCGTGCCACCCAGCTTGGCCGCGATGATGACGCCGATGCCCAGCAGCTTGTGCCCGTGCCCCAGCCAGTAAAGCGCCAGCAGCTTGACGGGCAGGAGGGTGAGCAGGGGGATGCCAAACAGGGCCAGGGCGGCATAGGGCGGCAGGGTGCGGATGCGGCCTTCGATCCAGCGCAGGCCAGGCAGACGGCCGACCCAGGCCAGGATGGCGGCCAGGCGCTCCCAGCCCCACTCTTCGAACAGCAGGATGGCAGCGATGAACCAGATGCCGATGGTGGTCAGCCAGCGCTTGAGGGTGCCCAGCAGGGTGGATAGCATGGGGTGCAGTATGGCTGATTGCTCGGTTGACTTTGGTGCTGGTGCTGGTGCTGGGGAGGGCGTTTTGTCGGTGCACCGCCGGGTGGTGGATGAGGTGACAGCCGGTGGTACTCCACAGTGGCGGCCTTCCGCCTCATCACCCGACTCGCGGTGTACCGACAAAGCGCTCAACCCTCAAAGAGCGAGCAAACCAAAGATCAAACGCCTCGCGCCCGATCCTCGGCAAACTGCTTCTGGAACGCGGCAAAGCGCCCTTCATCGAGCGCATCACGGATCTCCTGCATCAGGTTCAGGTAGTAGTGCAGGTTGTGGATGGTGGTGAGCATCGGGCCCAGCATCTCGCCGCAGCGGTCCAGGTGGTGCAGGTAGGCGCGGCTGAAGTTGGCGCAGGTGTGGCAGGCGCAAGTCTCGTCGATGGGGCGCTCGTCGGCCTTGTAGCGGCTGTTGCGCAGGCGCAGGTCGCCATGGCGCGTGAACAGGTGGCCGTTGCGTGCATTGCGCGTGGGCATCACGCAGTCGAACATGTCCACGCCCGCAGCGACGCCTGCCACCAGGTCTTCCGGCGTGCCCACGCCCATCAGGTAGCGGGGCTTGTTGCCGGGTAGCTTGGGCGAGATGAAGTTCATCACGCGCATCATCTCGTCCTTGGGCTCGCCCACGCTCACGCCGCCGATGGCGTAGCCAGGCAGGTCCAGGTCCACCAGGCCGGCCAGCGAGGCCTCGCGCAGGTGCTCGAACATGCCACCCTGCACGATGCCGAACAAGGCATTCGGATTTTGCAGGCGCTGGAACTCCGTGATGCAGCGCTTGGCCCAGCGCAGGCTCAGCTCCATCGAGGCCTTGGCTTCCTTCTCGGTCGTGATGTGGCCCAGTGACTTGTCACCCTTCCAATAAGGCGTGCACTCGTCGAACTGCATGACGATGTCCGAGTTCAGAATCGTCTGGATCTGCATGCTGATCTCGGGTGTCAAAAAGAGCTTGTCGCCATTGACCGGCGAGGCAAAGCGTACGCCTTCTTCGCTGATCTTGCGCATCTCGCCCAGCGACCAGACCTGGAAGCCACCCGAGTCCGTCAGGATGGGTTTTTGCCAGCTCTCGAATTTGTGCAGGCCACCGAACTGTTTGATGATGTCCAGACCGGGGCGCATCCACAGGTGGAAGGTGTTGCCCAGGATGATCTGCGCGCCCATTTCTTCGAGCGAGCGGGGCATCACGCCCTTGACGGTGCCATAGGTGCCCACGGGCATGAAGATGGGCGTCTGGACCACGCCATGGTTGAGCGTGAGGCGGCCACGGCGGGCCTGGCCTTCGGTCGTGATGAGGTCGAATGTCAGCATAGGTGGTGGTCTTTCATGCGCGCTCAGACCAAGGCGGCCGAGCGTCGTGCGTTGAGCCATTGCAGCAGGCGTTCGCTGCGGAAGGGCTTGGCCAGAACCTCCTGGCCGGAGGCGCTCAGTCGCGCGATTTCACTGGGGTCTGTGTCGCCTGAAATGATCAGGCTGTGCAGCTCGTGGCCTTGTGAACGCAGGTGTACGCCCAAGGTCTGAACGAGGTGCAGGCCGTTGATGCCTGGCAGGCGGTAATCGGTGATCAGGGTGTCGGGCAGGTCCTTGCTTGCCGCGCTGTTGAGCAAGGCGGGCAGCTCGTCGAGCAGGGATTCGCCATCGGCCCAGCTGCGCGTGAGGGCGCCCCAGCTGTGCAGCATCTCGCCAATGGCGCGCCGCAGCAGCGTGTCGTCTTCCACCAGCCAGATCACGCGGCCGGTCAAGGGCTGGCTGGGTGCGGTGGCGGCTTCGGTGCGCCTGCTGTTCACGAGGTTGAGCGGCAGCTCGATGGCAAAGCACGAGCCGCGTCCCAACCGGGATTTGACACTGACCTGCTCACCCAGCACCGAGGCCGTGCGGCGCACGATGGCCAGGCCCAGGCCGATGCCACGGTTGCGGTCACGCGCGGCGTTGCCCACCTGGTAGAACTCTTCGAAGACACGGTCGAGCTGGTCGGCCGCGATGCCGATGCCGGTGTCCCACACCTCGATGCGCAGGCGGTGTTTGCCGCGGCGGTGCGCGGCCACCAGCACGCCCCCGCTGTGCGTGTAGCGAATGGCGTTGGCCACCAGATTGCGCAAGACGCTGTGCAGCAGCATGGGGTCGGTGAGCACCATCAGCTGCGAGCCGCGTGGCCCACCGCGAGGCAGCCGAAAGCGCAGCTGCAGGCCCTTGGCATCGGCTGCGCTTTTTTCGTGCACGCGCACGGCCTGGAAGACGTCATGCAGGCTCACCGACTGGAACTCGGGTTTGACGGCGCCGGCGTCCAGGCGCGAGATGTCGAGCAGACCCACGAGCAGTGATTCCATGGACGATACGGCCTCGTCCAGCATATTGGCCAGTTCCTTGAGCTGGGGCTCCTTGGCCTGCTGGCGCAACAGGCTGACCAGCAGGCCGATGGCTGCGGTGGGCTGGCGCAGGTCATGGCTGGCGGCGGCCAGGAAGCGGGTCTTGGACTGGTTGGCGGACTCCAGCGCGCGCGTGCGTTCGGCCACGCGTTCCTCCAGCGTGATGTTCATGCGCTCGGCCAGGTTCATGGCATCGATGAACTTGCGCATCAGGGTGAGCGCGAAGCCCAGAAAGATCACGGGTACGCAATAGGGCGTCCAGTACAGCGCGGTCACGTCCAGATAAGATGTGAGGAACAGGTAATCATGTGAGACGCTGATGAAGGTGCCCACCGGGCCCAGCGTCATGGCGACGGCTTCGAGCCAATGGCGGGTCCAGGCGGTCTGCACCACCTTGATCACGACCAGCACCCCGCAGGCCATGAGGATGGGGTAGGCGATCAGGCGCAGCGTGTCCAGATAAGGCGTGCCCATGGCCATCAGGGCGATGGCGGGGAAACCGAAGCCCATAAAGCGCAGTGGCCATTGCAGGCGCGTGGTCGGGGTGTTGGCGTAGCTCAGGCCGAACAAGGCCACGTAGTAGGTGCTGATGGCTTGCGCGGCAAAGAAGAACCAGTCCATTACCGGGGCTGGCCAGTTGATGGTCTCCACGAAGTAGAGCGTGTTGCGACCGCACATGACCAGCATCAGGCAGCCGAAGTAGCCGAAGATCACGTCGCGGGGGCGGGCGCGCCAGGCCAGCAGCAGGAACAGCGCCATGCCGGCCACGCTCATATTGAGCGTCTGGGGCAGCTCGACGGTCAGGCCAACCCAGCGGTCGAAGTCGTCGCGCATGTTGCTCAGGGGGCCCACCTGCAAGGGCGCGATGCCGGGCTTGCGGAAAGGGTTCATGCGCACATCGATCTCGATGTCGTTGTCACCGGCTAGCAGCACATTGACGGGCAGCTCGACCAGATAGGGCAGGGTGGCCATGCTGGTGATGGCCTGGCCTTCCATGTGGTGCGTGCTGAGCTGGATGCCGTTGACGGTGACGCGGTGGTTGCCGGGCAGGCGGTCGACGCGCAAGGCCCAGGGGGCCACCGGCGAGCGCGGCATGTACAGCTTGGCGCGGTAGCAGCCCACGGCAGGCGGCTTGATGTTCAGGGCACGCCAGTCGTCGGGCAGGCGCACGTCCTGGCCGGGGCGTTGCTCGGAGCAGGAACCGGGCGAAAGCGTGGCCTGGTCCACCACGAAGCTGGGCTCGGCCCAGGCCGCAGTGGCCGTGCAGAGGATCAGGCTGCTCAGCCAGAGCAGCAGGCGTTTGAGGTATCCCATGGCTTTTGTATTTGTGTGTCGTTCATCGCTGGATCAGCATCGCGTCGCCATAGCTGAAGAAGCGATAGCGCTGTTCGATGGCATGTTGGTAGAGCGCACGGATGTGCTCGTAGCCCGCCAGCGCACTGACCAGCATCATCAGCGTGCTCTTGGGCAGGTGGAAGTTCGTGATCAGCACGTCCACCACCTTGAATGCAAAACCCGGGGTGATGAAGATGTCGGTGTCACGGCTGCCGGCCTGCAGGATCTGCCCGGCGGGCGCACCCAGCGCGGCAGATTCGAGCGCACGCAAGGTGGTGGTGCCCACCGACACGACCCGGCCGCCAGCCGCCTTGGTGGCTTCGATGGCTTGCACGGTGGTGTCGGGCACGTTGAACCACTCGCTGTGCATCTTGTGCTCGGCCAGGTTGTCGGCGCGAACCGGCTGGAAGGTGCCGGCACCCACATGCAGGGTCACCTCGGCGGTCCGGATGCCTCGTGCCTTGAGTGCGGCGAGCAAGGCCTCGTCGAAATGCAGTGCGGCCGTGGGAGCAGCCACTGCACCCGGCGCGGAGGCGAACACCGTCTGGTAGCGCCGCACATCGTCTTCATCGTCTGCGTGCGTGATGTACGGTGGCAAGGGCACGTGGCCATGCTGCTCGAGCAGCGTCAAGGGGTCGCCCGACAGGCGCAGGTGGAACAGGCCGCCATCTGGGCCGCCACGGCCCAGCACCTCGGCCTCGAAGGCGTCGGCGAAACGCACGGTGCTGCCGGGCTTGGGTGATTTGCTGGCGCGCAGGTGGGCCCAGACCTCCTTGCCGGGCAGCACGCGCTCAACCAGCGCCTCAACCGCGCCGCCCGAGGCCTTGTGGCCATACAGACGGGCCTTGATGACGCGTGTGTTGTTGAATACGAGCAGGTCGCCGGCCTGGAGCAGCTCGGGCAGCTCGCGGAAGATGCGGTCGACAGGCTGATCGCCACGGCCGTCCAGCAGCCTGGAGGCGCTGCGCTCTGCAGCGGGGTGTTGGGCGATCAGTTCGGGCGGCAGATGAAAATCGAAATCGCCCAGGGTGTAGGAAGAAGCGCTCATGCCATTGAGGGACGGACGAGTCCCGTGCCAAGGAAAACCCGTTATTGTCGCCGCAAGCCTTGCTTGTCCGAAAAATTGGTTAAGGTTGATGTGGGGGCACCCGTGAGCGGGTCTGTGAGAGAGGCAAATGAAGTGGCCTTCACGGGCAGAATGGCACGCTGTCGACCCACAACAGGATGAGGATCAGCAAGGTGGCGCAAGGCGCGTCCGCGGTCAACGCGGCTTCCAGTACCGCCAAGGCAGGCAAGACGCCGGATGCCTCGGCCAAGCCTGCGCGTTCGGCGCCGCAAAAAGCCATGGACAAGCTTGGCCTGGTGCGTGACATCGACCTGGCCTTGCACCTGCCCCTGCGCTACGAAGACGAGACCCGCCTGACCTTGCTGCGCGATGCCCGCGATGGCGATACCGTCCAGCTCGAAGGTGTGGTGACCGACAACCGCATCGAGGCTCGCAGCCGGCGCCAGTTGCTCGTGCGCATGGACGATGGCACGGGCGAGGCCCTGCTGCGTTTTCTGAACTTCTACGGCTCGCAGCAAAAGAGCTGGGCGCCGGGTGTGCGCCTGCGGGTGCGGGGCGAACTGCGGCATGGCTTCTGGGGCCGCGAGATGGTCCACCCCACGGTGCGCATCGTCAGCGAGAACACGCCGCTGGCCACGTCGCTGACACCTGTCTACCCCACCAGTGCCGGCCTGCCTCAGGCCTATCTGCGCAAGGCCGTGGCCTCGGCCTTGTCGCGCGTGCAGCTGGACGAGCTCATCCCGCCCGAGCATGTGACAGGCCGTTGGCCCGGGCTGCGCGAGGCCTTGCACTACCTGCACCACCCGTCGCCTGAGGTGTCGCTGTCTTCGCTGGAGGACCACAGCCACCCCGCCTGGCAGCGTCTCAAGTTCGAGGAACTGTTGGCCCAGCAGGTGTCGCAGATGCAGGCCCGGGCCAAGCGGGCCCATCTCAAGGCGCCAGTTTTGCAGGCCGTGCCGCAAGGCTTGCAGGAGCGCCTGCGGGCCATACTGCCCTTTCAGTTGACGGGGGCGCAGCGCAAGGTATGCGAGGAGATCGCGCGAGACCTGGCCCTGCCGCGCCCCATGCACCGCCTGCTGCAAGGCGATGTAGGTTCGGGCAAGACCGTGGTGGCGGCCCTGGCCGCGGCGATTGCCATCGATGCTGGTTGGCAGTGCGCACTGATGGCGCCCACCGAGATCCTGGCCGAGCAGCACTTTCGCAAGCTGGTGGGCTGGCTGGAGCCGCTGGGTGTCAAGGTAGCCTGGCTCACGGGCAGCCTCAAAGCCAAAGCCAAGCGCGCGCAGATGGAGGCGGTGGCCTCGGGCGAGGCGCAACTGGTGGTGGGCACGCATGCGGTCATCCAGGACCAGGTCGAGTTCGCGAAACTGGGCCTGGCCTTGATCGACGAGCAGCACCGCTTTGGCGTGGCGCAACGCCTGCAACTGCGCCGCAAGCTGGAGAGCAGCGAGCTGGAGCCGCACTTGCTGATGATGAGTGCCACGCCCATCCCGCGCACCCTGGCCATGACCTATCTGGCCGATCTGGAGGTCAGCACGATCGACGAGCTGCCGCCGGGGCGCACACCCATCGTCACCAAGGTCTTCGCAGACACGCGCCGGCCCGACGTGATCGAGCGCATCCGCGACGAGGTGGCCAAGGGCAGCCAAGTCTACTGGGTCTGCCCGCTGATCGATGAGACCGAAGACAGCGACCAGGCTGCGGACGAGCAGGCTGGCCGCGCCAGCAACAAGCGCCCACCGCTGGACCTGAGCAATGTCACGCAGACCCATCAGGAGCTGAGCGAAGCGCTGCAAGGCTTTGGCGTGGGCCTGCTGCATGGGCGCCTGCCCGCAGCAGAGAAGGCCGAGGTGATGGGCCGCTTCGCGCGCAATGAACTGTCGGTGCTGGTGGCCACCACTGTCATCGAAGTGGGGGTGGATGTGCCCAATGCCAGCCTGATGGTGATCGAGCATGCCGAACGATTTGGCTTGAGCCAGTTGCACCAGTTGCGTGGCCGGGTGGGGCGCGGTGCCGTGGCCAGCGTCTGCGTGCTGCTGTATGCCTCGCCCTTGTCGGATTCGGGCAAGCAGCGCCTCAAGGCCATGGCCGAGACCACCGATGGCTTCGAGATCGCGCGCCGTGACCTGGAGATCCGCGGCCCGGGCGAGTTCATGGGCTCGCGCCAATCGGGCGCGGCGCTGTTGCGCTTTGCCGATTTGAACGAAGACCAGGGGCTGGTGGCCCGGGCACGTCAGGTGGCCCAAGCCATGTTGCGGGATCACCCCGAGGCGGCACAGCGACACGTGGAGCGTTGGTTGGGTGCCAAGTCTGAATTCCTCAAGGCCTGACGGGATATGCGGACGATGTCCTCACGACAGCCAGGGCACTTACAGCACAATCGAAGCCCATGACGCTGACCGAACTTCGCTACATCGTGGCCGTCGCGCGTGAACGCCATTTCGGGCGCGCCGCCGAAGCCTGCTTCGTATCCCAGCCCACCTTGTCGGTGGCCGTCAAAAAGCTCGAAGACGAGCTGGACGTGAGGCTGTTCGAGCGCGGCAGCGTCGAGATCACCGTCACGCCGCTGGGCGAAGAGATCGTGCGCCAGGCCCAGGCCGTGCTGGAGCAGGCCCAGGCCATCAAGGAGATCGCCAAGCGTGGCAAGGACCCGCTGGCCGGTGCCTTGAGCCTGGGTGTGATCTACACCATCGGGCCCTATCTCTTGCCTGACCTGGTGCGCACGGCCATTGCGCGCGTGCCCCAGATGCCTTTGATGCTGCAAGAGAACTTCACCGTCAAGCTGCTGGAGATGCTGCGCTCTGGCGAGCTGGACTGCGCCATCCTGGCCGAGCCTTTCATGGACACGAACCTGGCCGTGGCCCCACTGTATGAGGAGCCCTTCATGGTGGCCGTGCCGCGCACGCATCCGCTGGCACAGCGCGAACGCATCAGCGCCGAGGAACTCAAGCGCGAGACCATGCTGCTGCTGGGCGCGGGGCATTGCTTCCGCGATCACGTGCTGGAGGTCTGCCCGGAGTTCGCGCGCTTTTCCAGCGATGCCGAAGGCATCCGCAAGAGCTTCGAGGGTTCGTCGCTGGAGACCATCAAGCACATGGTCGCTGCCGGCATGGGCGTGACCGTGGTGCCCGTGCTGTCCGTGCCCAAGGAGCCGCATCCGCACCTGGTGTTCGTGCCGTTCGAAGAGCCCGTGCCCACACGCCGTGTGGTGCTGGCCTGGCGTCGCAGCTTCACGCGCTACGAGGCGATCGCGGCATTGCGCAACGCCATCTACGCCTGCCCGCTGGATGGCGTGCAGCGCCTGACGGCCTGAGCGCCTGACAAGCGCGCAAGCCTGCCCGGCTCAAGCCTGGGCGCCGTCCTCGGGGGGCTGCTTGGGGTCGAAGCAGTCCACGACAGTGAAGTACAGCGAGCCATACAGGCCAGCGGCCAGCCACATGCTGGCGGCCATGGTGATCACATTGACCAGCAAGGGAACGGGCAAGACAAGGGCCAGCACGCTGGCAGCCACGGCCAAGGCGCAGAGCACGCCGAGCCAGCCCAGCCCGAACACCACGAAGGCGCCCAGGTTGCGCCAGATGGCCACCGCGCTGAAGAACAGGGCCTTGGCCACCGGCACGCGCGCCCAGAGGATCAAGGCTGGGGCGTGCAGAAAGAGCAATGTCACGGGCAAGGTCAGGGCCAGGTCCAGCAGCATGCTTTGTTGAACGGCCGGGTCGGTGACCAGGTCGCCCAAATCCTGGGCTTTGGCCTGGATGTCTTCCAGCACGGACAGATCCGGCCCGAGCCAGGTGGCCAGTTGTGTGGCACCCAGCATGGCCAGCGCATACAAAACGCCCAGCACGATGAGTTCGCGTCGCACCTTGGCGTCCGCCCTGTAAGGCTCGATCAGTACTGCGGGTGTGATGACCTGCCCGGTGAGCACGCGCCGGGTCGCCAGCATGAAGCCCAGCCAGATGCTGGGAAGCAGACCCAGCGCGATCGCCAGCCCGATGCTTTGCAGCGCGATCATCAAGGCCATGGAGGCCATGCTGCTCAGCCCCAGCAGCCCGATATAGCCCAGCGGCTGCTGCCGGCAAGCCAGCAAGCCTTGCCTGACCCACACCCAGCCCTGGGATGCCTTGACCAGTTTGAGTTTCATGCTCAGATGGTGCTCGTGTCGCGCTGGTAGGTCCAGGGCTTGTCGCGGCGCAAGCTCAGCACCCGCTCGAAGTGGGCCGGGTCATGCGGCTGCAGCATGGCGGCGTCGCGTGGCAGGTGGAAGTCCCACAGGCGCGAGGTCCAAAAGCGCAGCGCGGCCGAACGCAGCAGGGCAGGCAACAGGGTGATCTCCTCGTCAGTCAGGCGTCGCTGTGCATCGTAGGCCGCCACGAAGGCCTTGGCGCGGACCGGGTCCAGCTCGCCCGTGGCCAGGTCGATGCACCAGTCATTGAGGCACACGGCGATGTCGAAGCCGAAGGTGTCGCAGCCCGCAAAGTAGAAGTCGAAGAAGCCCGACAGGGCTGGGCCATCGAACATCACGTTGTCTCTGAACAGATCGGCGTGGATGGCACCATGAGGCAGGGCCTTGTAGCCGGCCGAGTCAGCCAGTTTCTGCTGGAAGGCCAGCTCGGACGTGATCAAGGCAGCCTGGCTCGCATTGAGGTAAGGCAGCACCACGGGGACCGTGTCCACCCACCAGGCCAGCCCGCGCAGATTGGGCTGCTGTGCGGGGTAGTCTCGCCCGGCTTCATGCATGCGCGCCAGCATGGCGCCCACCTGCGCGCAGTCGGCAGCTTGAGGCGCCAGTTGGTTGCGGCCCTTCAGGCGCGTCACCACGGCAGCGGGCTTGCCTTTGAGCGTGTGCAGGATCTCACCGGCCTGATTGGCTTGCGGCGCTGGCACCGGGATGCCGCGGTGCGCCAGGTGGTCCATCAGGTTCAGGTAGAAGGGCAACTGCTCGAAGCTCAGGCGCTCGAACAGGGTCAGCACGTACTCGCCTTTGTCGGTGCCGACGAAGTAGTTTGTGTTCTCGATGCCGGAGGTCGCGCCGTGCATGGATTGCAGTGTGCCCAGACCCAGGTCGGACAGCAGTCCCGCCGCTTCTTGCGGGGACACTTCAGTGAAAACGGCCATGTGAGAGATCAAGCATCGAAAAGACGGGGTCCCCCTGCGACAAAACGGTGCGCCAGCGCGGAAACCCGCGAGCAGTTGTTGCGTTGGCTCACTGCTTAGGCGTAAACCCTCAGGCTTCGGGGGAAGACGAGCGTGTGATTGTAGGAGTCGCTGTGGCAGACTTCGCGAGATATTGAAATCCCTGTCCCACTGTTTCATGGGGGACGTGCATTTTTCCGATAACGAGGAACCGGTTCCGCATCATGAGCACTACAGCCCAGAGCAAGATGTCCAAGTCCCTGTCCGCGCTGGTTGCAGCGCTGTCGCTGGTGAGCCTGTCGGCCATGGCCCAGGAACGCCAATCCAGCCCAGAGGGCATCTACTTTGGCGGTACCTTCGGTGTCGGTGCCGCGCAGTGGGAGTGCGGCACGAGCTGCAACCGCACCACCTTCAGCGGCAAGTTCTTTGGCGGCAAGCGCCTGACACCGGGTCTGGCTGCCGAAGTGAACTACATGATGTTTGGCGGCCTGGACCGTGCCAATGACACCGCCACGGCTGCGGCCACCGGCGTGTCGGCTGTTCGGCAGAAGATGCGCGCCCTGACGCTGGGCATCAACTGGGAAGTCGAACTGCTCAACGACTTCACCAACCAGTTGCGCGTGGGCTGGGCCTTCACCCGTCGTGCCCAGAACATCGCCTACGCCAATGGCAACACGGACCGCGTCAATGACTACGGCAGCGCGCCTTACCTGGGTGCCGGCCTGGCATTCAATGTCACCCGTGAGTTCAAGATGCTGTCGAACTTCGACTACATCGTCAAAGGCCACGAGAGCTACTACCTGTTCAGCATCGGTGGCGCGCTGGAGTTCTGATCGGGTTGGCTCACCAAGCCAGCAATCAGCCTCACAATCCGGGGCATGAATGCCCCGGACACTCCCTCTCCTGACTCCTCACCCGTCCTGCTGTTGGTAGACGGCTCCAGCTACCTCTACCGCGCCTTCCATGCCATGCCCGACCTGCGCGGGCCGCAAGGCGAGCCGACGGGGGCCCTGCATGGCATGGTCAACATGATGGGCTGGTTGCGAGACCACATCGGTGCCGAGCATGCGGTCTGCGTGTTTGACGCCAAGGGCCCGACCTTCCGCGAAGAGTGGTACCCCGAGTACAAGGCGCACCGCCCCTCGATGCCAGACGAGTTGCGCGCCCAGATCGAGCCGATTCACGAAGTGGTCAAGCTCCTGGGCTGGCCCGTGCTCGAAGTCCCAGGCATAGAAGCCGATGACGCCATTGGTACGCTGGCCAGGGTAGCGGTCGCCTCCGGTCACAAGGTCGTCATCTCCACGGGTGACAAGGACCTTGCCCAACTGGTCAACCCGCAGGTCTCGTTGATCAACACCATGGCCAAGCCGCCCGAGGTGCTGGACATCCCTGGCGTGCAGGCCAAATTCGGTGTGCCGCCCGAACGCATCATCGACTACCTGACCCTGATCGGCGACACGGTGGACAACGTGCCCGGCGTCGAGAAGGTGGGGCCCAAGACGGCCGTGAAGTGGCTGGCCGAATACGACACGCTCGAAGGTGTGATGGCCGCGGCCGACAGCATCAAGGGCGTGGTGGGGGAGAACCTGCGCAAGGCGCTGGACTGGCTGCCGCAAGGCCGCCGCCTCATCACCGTCAAGCTCGATTGCGATCTCACCGGCCATGTGCCCCAGTGGCCTTCACTGGATGCGCTGGCGCTCAAGGCCCCCGATCTGCCCGCGCTGCTGGACTTCTACACGCGCTACGGTTTTCGCACCGCGCGTGCCGAAGTCGAGAAGCTCCTTGGTGGCGGTGGTGGCGCGGCCAGCCCGGCCGCCAAAGCAGCCAAGGCCGGCAAGGCGAGCGCAGCGGCCAAGCCCAGCGCCACGGCTGACCTGTTCGGTGGCGATGCCGACGTGGCCGTCGACGCCATCGCCGACGAGGTGCCTGCGGCAAGCACCGCGAGCCAGCTCCAAGCCCATTACGACACCGTTCTGGACTGGTCCACGTTCGACAAATGGCTGGCCCGCATCCAGGCCGCGCCCATCGTGGCCTTCGACACCGAAACCGATTCGCTGGATGCGATGAAGGCGCGCATCGTCGGCCTGTCCTTCAGCGACAAGGTGGGCCAGGCTTGCTACATTCCCTTGCGGCACGAAGGCCCCGATGCACCCGAGCAGTTGCCGCTTGACGAGGTGCTGGCCAAGCTCAAGCCCTGGCTGGAAGATGAGGGCAAGCGCAAAGTCGGCCAGCACATCAAGTACGACAAGCACGTGCTGGCCAACCACGGCATCGACATCCAAGGCTATGCGCATGACACCATGCTGGAGAGCTATGTGCTCGAAGCCCATCGCAAGCACAACCTTGGTGACCTGGCGATGCGCTACCTCGGCCGCAGTGGCCTGAGCTATGAGGACGTGGCAGGCAAGGGCGCCCAGCAGATCCCCTTTGCGCAGGTGGCGGTGGAACGCGCCTCACAGTACTCCTGTGAAGACAGCGACCTGACCCTGCACGTGCACGAGACCCTTTGGCCACGCTTGCAGGCCGAATCCGGGTTGCTCGACATCTACCAGCGCTTCGAGCTGCCCACCTCGCGCGTGCTGCAACGCATCGAGCGCAACGGCGTGCTCATCGACGCCAATCTGCTCAGGCAGCAAAGCCACGAACTGGCGCAGCGCATCGTCGCACTGGAGCAGGAGGCTTACGAACTGGCAGGCCAGCCCTTCAATCTGGGTTCGCCCAAGCAGCTGGGCGAGATCCTCTTCGTCAAACAGGGCCTGCCTGTCGTCAAGAAGACGGCCACCGGCGTGCCCTCCACCAACGAAGAGGTGCTGGAAAAGCTGGCCGAGGACTACCCGCTGCCCGCCCGCATCCTCGAATACCGTGGCATGGCCAAGCTCAAGTCCACCTACACGGACAAGCTGCCCTTGATGATCAACGAGGCAACGGGCCGCGTACACACCACCTATGCGCAAGCCGTGGCCGTGACCGGTCGCCTGGCCAGCAACGACCCCAATCTGCAGAACATCCCCGTGCGCACCGCCGAAGGTCGCCGCATCCGCGAGGCCTTCATCGCGCCGCCGGGCCACTTCATCGTCTCGGCCGACTACTCGCAGATCGAGCTGCGCATCATGGCCCACATCTCGCAGGACGAGAACCTGCTGCGCGCCTTTGCCGAAGGCATGGACGTACACCGTGCCACGGCCAGCGAGGTCTTTGGCGTGCCGGTCGACGAGGTCTCCAGCGAGCAGCGCCGCTATGCCAAGGTCATCAACTTCGGGCTGATCTACGGCATGAGCGCGCACGGCCTGGCCAAGAACCTGGGTATCGAGCGCTCGGCAGCCTCAGCCTACATCGAGCGCTACTTCCACCGCTTTGCCGGTGTGAAGCGCTATATGGACGACACCCGCGCGCAAGCCAAGGCGCAAGGCTATGTGGAAACGGTCTTTGGCCGGCGCCTGTGGCTGCCCGAGATCAACAGCCCGAACGGTCCCAGCCGGGCGGGTGCAGAGCGCGCGGCCATCAACGCGCCCATGCAGGGCACGGCTGCCGACCTCATCAAGCTGGCCATGGTCGCCGTGCAGGACACGCTGGATGCCCAGGGCAAGGCCACCCTGATGATCATGCAGGTGCACGACGAGCTGGTCTTCCAGGTGCCCGAAGCCGAGCTGGATTGGGCCAAGGCTGAGGTGCCCCGCCTGATGGCCTCGGTGGCCAGCCTGCGTGTGCCCTTGCTGGCCGAGGTGGGGGCAGGCCCGAATTGGGAAGCTGCGCACTGACACAAAACTGTCATCATCCTGACTGCAGAGAGGCTCTAAACTCAAAGCCCCGCGCTTTGTTTGCGCGGATTTGGTTTTTTGATCACTCAAGAGGAAGTGCAGTCAGGTGTTGCCCGCCCCGCGTTTGAAATTGCTGAGCCGTGAACAGGCCATTCTCGAATTCAACCGCAGGGTGCTGGCGCAGGCCACGCGCGAGGACGTCCCCCTGCTGGAGCGCTTGCGCTACATCTGCATCGTCTCGTCCAACCTCGACGAGTTCTTCGAAGTCCGCTTTGCCGATGTGTTGGAAGCCTCGCGCACGCGCGGAACCGGCATCGACCCGCAGTACATCACCGACGTTGCCAGGGAAGCCCACCAGTTGGTGGACAACCAGTACCAGATCTTCAACGATGTGGTCGGCCCGGCCCTGCGCGACGCGGGCATCCACATCCTCAACCATGCACACCGCAACGAGGCCCAGCGCGCCTGGGTGGCCAATTTCTTCCACAAGCAGGTGCAGCCCTTGCTGGTGCCCATCGGGCTGGATCCGTCCCACCCCTTCCCGCAGGTCGCCAACAAGACGCTGAACTTCATCGTGCGCCTGGGTGGCCGCGATGCCTTCGGTCGCGACAACGACATCGCCATCGTGCGCATCCCCCGCGTGTTGCCGCGTGTGATCCGCCTGCCCGACGAGATATCGGACGGCAAACAGTGCTTCGTGCTGCTCTCCAGCGTGATCCGCTCGCACCTGGACGAGCTGTTCGCCGGCCGTCAGATCGAGGCCTTCTCGCAATTCCGGCTCACGCGCGACTCCGACATCGAAGTCGACGAGGATGACGTGACCGACCTGCGCCAGGCCTTGCGCTCCAAGATGAGCACGCGCCAATTCGGCCAGTCCGTGCGCCTGGAGGTGGTGTTCAACTGTCCCAAGGATTTGTCGGACTTCCTGCTGGAGCAGTTCGGTCTGCACCACCAGGCGCTCTACCGGGTCAACGGCCCGGTCAACCTGGTACGCCTGACTCAGTTGATCGACCAGGCCGATGCCGACCCGCTTCGCTTTCCAGCGTATCAGGCGGGCTGGCCCGAGAGCCTGCCGCAGACCGGGCTGTTTGCTCACCTGCGTCAGCATGACTGTCTGCTGCACCATCCCTTCGAATCGTTCGATGCGGTCGTACAGTTCCTGCATGAAGCGGTCTTCGACCCCGACGTGCTGGCCATCAAGCAGACCATCTACCGCACAGGCAGCGAGTCCGTGCTGATGGAGTTGCTGCTGGAGGCCGTGCGTCGTGGCAAGGAAGTGCTGGCGGTGGTGGAGCTCAAGGCCCGTTTCGACGAAGAAGCCAACATCAACTGGGCCGAGCGTCTGGAGGCCCTGGGCGCCCAGGTGGTGTACGGCATCGTGGGCCTCAAGACCCACGCCAAGATGATGCTGGTCACGCGCCGCGAGGGCAGTCGCCTGCGCCGTTACGCGCACCTGTCCACGGGCAACTACAACCCCAAGACGGCGAGCCTCTACACCGACGTGGGCCACCTCACGAGCAATGCCGAGATCACCGCTGACGTGGACATGGTGTTCCAGCAGCTGTCCAGCCTGACGCACCAAAAATCGACCAAGCACCTGATGCTGGCGCCGTTCAGCATGCAGACGCAGCTGATCCGCCAGATCAAGCGCGTGGCCGAAGCGGCGCGCTGCGGCGACCCGGCACGCATCGTGCTCAAGGTCAATTCCCTGACCGATGAGCCCCTGATTGCCGCCTTGCTCGAAGCGGGCCAGGAAGGCGCCAGCATCGACCTGATCGTGCGTGGCGCCTGCGTGCTGCCGCCGGGTGTGCCGGGCCTGTCCGACAACATCCGGGTGCGCTCCATCGTGGGCCGCATGCTCGAGCACACACGCGTGCTGTACTTCCGCTGGGGCCCGGGCGAGGACGACGAGGCCCTGTACCTGTCCAGTGCCGACTGGATGAACCGCAACATGACACGCCGCATCGAAGCCGCCTGGCCCGTGCGCGATGCCACCTTGCGCCAGCGCGTGATCGACGAGTGCCTTGTGCCTTATTTGCTCGATACCCGTGATGCCTGGCGGCAAAGTGGCGATGGGCGCTACGAGCGCGTCTCGACCGATGGCGTCAGCGCGCAACAGGCCTTGATGGAACGCTACAAGGCCCTGACCTGACTGTCACCGACTGTCATTTGGCAGACCACCGGGCGCGATAAGCTCGCTGCCATCAATCAAATCGGAGGGCTGTATGGACCTGATTTTGTGGCGGCATGCGCAAGCCCATGCTTTGCCATTGGAGGGCAGCGAACAAGCCGCGTCGGCCGCCGGCCCTGACTCCATCGTACCTTTCGACCTGGCACGAGACCTGGCGCGCACCCTCACGCCCAAGGGCGAGCGTCAGGCCGAGCGCATGGCCCAGTGGCTCAACCAGCGCCTACCTGAAATCACGCGCATCTTGGTGAGCCCTGCGCAACGCACCCAACAGACGGCCATGGCCCTGGGGCGCTCTTTCCGGACGGAGCGCAGCATCTACCCACTGGCGACTGTCGATGACCTGCTGACGGCGGCGCGTTGGCCGAAAGGGCGCGATCCCGTGCTGCTGATCGGGCACCAGCCCACGCTGGGTCTGTTGGCAGCCCGGCTGCTGACCGGGCAGGATCTGCCCCTGTCGATCCGCAAGGGTGCCGTGTGGTGGCTGCGCAGCCGCGAGCGGGACGGTGGCATCGAGGTGACCCTGCAGGCCGTGCAAGCCCCCGATTTCCTCTGACAGGCCTTTTTTGCGCCTTGTTTACATAGCTTGACCGGGCGGTCAGCGTGCTCGCGCGGGATCGGGGCAGATCCCCTGGATAATGTGGGCCATGAGCCTGTCGTCCGCCATGCCGTCCACCGTGGAGCCTGCTGTGCCCAGCGCCTTGGCCCAAGCGCACTTCCGCCACGTCTTGCGCGTGTATTGGGAAGACACCGACGCCGGTGGCATTGTCTTCTACGGCAACTACCTGAAGTTCATGGAACGCGCCCGCACCGAGTGGCTGTCCTCTCTGGGCTTCGAGCAGGAAGGCATGCGCCAGTCCGGTGAGGGCATGTTCATCGTGGCCGAAACCCAGTTGCGCTACATCAGGCCAGCACGCCTGGACGACCGCCTGACTGTGACCGTCAACGTGGCCGAAGTCGGCCGTGCCAGCGTGGTCTTCGAGCAGGCGGTCTGGCGAGATGAGGTGCTGCTGACCCAGGGGCGCGTGCGCATCGGCTGGGTTCAGGCCAAGGCTGGCCAGGATGAGCTCCGACCCGGCCGCATCCCCGACCGCATTCTCGCCGTCTTACCCCAACCGAACCCCATTTCCCAACCCGGAGGTTGCGCCTCATGAACCAAGACTTGTCCATCTTTGCGCTGGTGATGCATGCCAGCGCGGTGGTGCAGATCGTGCTGGCCTTGCTGCTGCTGGTCTCGCTGGCAAGTTGGAGCGTGATCTTCAGCAAGCTCATCGGCCTCAAGCGCGTGCGCGAGGACAACGAGGAGTTCGACCGCGAATTCTGGGCCGGTCGCACGCTGCAGGAGCTGTATCAGGATGCCCAGCGTGGCGAGGGGCCGCCTTCTCCTCAAGAGCGCATCTTTGCGGCCGGCATGCGCGAGTTCATGAAGCTGCGCGAACGCCGCGTGAGCGATGTGCCCACCTTGCTCGACGGCGCCCGTCGTGCCATGCGCGCCAGCTTCCAGCGCGAGATGGACGTCATCGAGGCGCGCCTGGACTTCCTGGGCTCGGTGGGCTCGGTGTCGCCCTACATCGGTCTGTTCGGCACGGTCTGGGGGATCATGCATGCCTTCACCGGCCTGTCCAATATGCAGCAGGTGACGCTGGCCACCGTGGCGCCTGGTATCGCCGAAGCCCTGGTGGCCACGGCCATCGGCCTGTTCGCGGCGATCCCGGCCGTGCTGGCCTACAACCGCCTGGCCCGCGACATCGACCGCATCGCCATCCAGATGGAGTCTTTCATGGAAGAGTTCTCCAACATCCTGGCGCGCAATGCCGCACCGGCCGCTGCGGCTGACGGGGCTCGCGGCATGCCGCAGGGGCGCTGACCGTGGCCGAGCTCAACGCCCGAGGTGGGCGCCGTGTCAGGCGCACCCGCAACGAGATCAACATGGTCCCCTTCATCGACGTGATGCTGGTGCTGTTGATCATCTTCATGGTGAGCGCGCCGTTATTGCCTACAGGCGTGGTGGACCTGCCCAGCATCGGCAAGGCCCGCAAGGCGCCCGAGCGCGTGGTCGAGTTGGTGCTGGAAGATGCCGACCGCGTCCGCCTGCGCATCGACCGCAAGGACGTGGACACGCTGGCTGTTGGCGAACTGGCCGCGCGCGTCAAGCCTTTGCAGGATGAAGCCGCAGGCGGTGCGAGCGCCGTGCCTGTGATCATCAGTGCCCGCAAAGACGTGCGCTATGAGTCCGTGGTCCATGTGATGGACGTGCTGCAAAAGGCGGGTGTGGCCCGTGTTGGCCTGTCCGTGAGGACCACTGGAAGCTGAGCCATGAACGCTGACGCCTTCCATATTGGAGCAGGGGGAGCCGGGCCCGATCTGCGTCCGCGCACGGCGGATGGCTGGACTTCGGGCGTGGCACTGGCGTTTGGCGTGCACCTCATGCTGGTGGCCGCGCTGGCGCTGGGCGTGCGCTGGAAGATGACGAATCCGGAGGCGGTGGAGGCCGAGGTATGGGCCGAGATTCCGCGTGCGGCCGCGCCCGAGGCTCCGCCACCTGCACCCGTTGAGCCGCCCAAGGTCGAGCCCACGCCGGCTGAGCCGCAGCCCGAGCCCCCCAAGGCCGCCGAGCCCGAGCCTCCTGTGCCTCAGCCCGTACCGGACGTGGTGGTTGAGCGCACGCCGAAGAAAGAACCCAAGAAGCGCAAGCACAAGCAAGCTGTCGAGGTATTCGAGACGGAGCCGCCCAAGCCGCCCAAGAAGGCAGAGAAGACGATAGAGAAACCGCAACCCAAGCCCGCCGTGCCGCCAGCGCTCGCCAAGCCTGTGCCACCAGAATCCAAGGCCAACCCCAAGGTGGACAACGCCAAGGCTGCGGCCGAGCGCGAGGCCCAGCGCAATGCCGCCTTGCAGCGCATGATGTCGGACCTCGGGTCGCTGGGCACATCCAGCCGCTCGGCTGGCCCCAGTGCTTCCTATGGTGGCCGCATCCGCGCCCGCATCAAACCCAATATCGTGTTCGCCGACGAGGTCGCGGGCAACCCCAAGGCAGTGGTCGAGGTGCGTTGCGCGCCAGATGGCCGCATCATCGCGCGCAAGCTCATCGAGCCGTCTGGCGTGGCCTCCTGGGATGACGCGGTGTTGCGTGCCATCGACCGCACCGAGGTGCTGCCCCCCGACGAGAATGGTCGGGTGCCCGGTGTGATGCAGATCGAGTTCAAGCCGAAGGACTTCTGATCCCTACGGGGTCAGCAACGCACCTGCCATAGCCAGCCCTGCGCCACTGCCGTGGTCAGCCAGGCCGAGAAGTCGAAACCGGCCGGTGCCTGATCAAGCAAGGTCGCCAGCGAGGTGTTGGCGGTCGGCGCGGCTTCCGGCCGAGCCAAGGCCAGGGCCCGCATCCACCAGCCGCTGTCCTCATCCAGCGTGCTCATCTGCACTTGCCATGGATGGCGCCAGACGACCACCGTCTGCCCATCGTCCACCGCTTGCTTGTCGTTCACCTGAGCCAGTGCTTCGCTGGCAGCCTGCGCCTGCCGGGCCGGCTCCAACTGGTGTGCTGCCCACAGCGCCTCAACAGGCCAGACACTGTGCACGACTTGCACGCAGGGTTGCAGCACCAACTGAAGCTGTTCAGGGGCCGTATCCCCCAGGCGTTGCAGGCTGTTGGCGTCCAGCGCCGCATCGGCCGCGCGCAGGCACTGGTGGCGGGCGCATTCCAGTCGGGCGCAGTCGGCCAGCCAGGGCCAGGCTTGCAAATCGGGGTGCTGGGCCAGCAAGGCGGGCAGGGCTGCGCCCCATTCGCCCAGGTCGCCGCTGCTGGGCGGCTGCGCGTCCCACAGTTGCACGGCCAAGGCTTGCAGCGCGTCCTTGCCCAGCATCGCAGCCAAGGTTGGGAAGTGGTCGAGCAGCACACGCTGGGCCGTGGCGCGGGCATTGACCTGATAGGCCCTCAGTCCGCTGGCGTCGGTGCGCAGGCGTGCTCGCGTCAGGGCAGGCCAACAGGCTTGTTGTGCGTCCAAAGGCGTGGCGGGCGGCAAGGTGGCGCGCAGCGCAGCCAGCACCGCGTCCTGCCGCGCTGATTCGAAAGCCAGCGCCTGCGCGGCCATCCTGGCTGCTTCGGCGTTCATTCGTCCGCCTCGAAGTCCGCCTCACCACCTCGTTGGCGGGTGATCGCCTGAGCGGCCAGCCGGGCTTCGTCCAGCAGCACGGCCAGCGGCGGCAGGTCGACATCCCATTCGATCAGGGTCGGGATCTCGCCCAGGTGCGTCAAAGCCTGTTCGTAGATGTCCCACACGGTGGGGCTGACGCGCTGGCTGTGGTCATCGATCACCAGCCTGTCCGCCTGATCGGGCCAGCGAAAGCCGGCCAGGTGGATCTCGCCGACCAGGCTGGGTGGGATGCTCCATAAAAAATCCAGGGCTTCGACACGCGCCTTCGCCAGGGCATGGTCCCGATCGGGCTCCGTTCCTGGCGCGGTTTGCCAGGTGGCGCGCCGGGCCCGGTTCAAACCATTGACCACCAGGTTGTTGAGGTCCAGCAGCAACTGACAGCCTGCGCGCCGGCAGGTCTGGACCAGGAACTCCGCCTCGGGGATGCTGTCGTCCTCATAAGCCATGTAGGCCGACAGGTTCTCGATGAGGATGGGTCGCTGCAAGCGATCCTGCACCTGCTGGATGTTGCGCACCAGGATCTCTTGCGAAGCAGTCGTGAAAGCCAGCGGCAGCAGATCACTGGCGTGCACGGCCTGGGGCGAACCGGGCGCGGCCACCCGGGCGAAGCAGGCGTGGTCCGACACCCGCACGGGGTCGATGCGGACCACCAGCCGGGCCAGCTTGTCCAGATGGGCGGCATCCACCCCGCTGGCCGACCCCAGCGACAGCCCCACGCCATGCAGGCTCACCGGGTAGTGCGCCCGGACCTCATCCAGCGCTTGCAGATTGGCACCGCCATCGGCGAAAAAATTCTCGGAGTGCAGCTCCACGAAGCCCAGGGGAGGGCGCAGGGCCAGCAGGGCCTGCGCATGAGGCTGGCGCAGACCGATGCCAACCAGAGACTGAGGCGAGCCCGGCAGCGTCACTGCACGTCCTCAAACCGCATCACTTCTTGGCGATCTTGGCCAGGGCCGCCTTGGCCTGCTCGGCATTCAGGCCGCCCAGTTGCGCGCAGGTGCCCTTGGCGACCAGCTTCCACTCGGCGGGCGAATTGTCGTCCTTGGATTCGCCGGCGCAGGAGTGCGAGCCAGACAGGTTGGCGCAGTTGTTCTGGCCGGCCTTGACGATGCCGAAGCACTTTTCCTTGTTCTTGTTGGCCGACATCTCGTCGCCGGCATGGGCGGCTTGGGCCAGGCCCAGGGCCAGAACGGAAGCGAGAGCAGAAGACAGCAGTTGACGTTGATTCATGGTGATTTCCTTGCAGATTAGGTTGAAAACGCACGCTCTTGTCGAGCGTCATGTTCTTGGTCGTGCCAGCCGGCCAAATCTTTCACCAGACTGGGTACGAAATGGGCATCTGAGGTCGATCGGGTCTCAATAGAGTGATTTTGGCCGCTTTATGACCCAATCATCATGCGGTCAGTTTCATAGCATGGCAACCAACCCCGGGTGTCAGTGTCTCATCCCGGACGCAAGGATCGACATGTCTGACAAATCCGAATTCGGCTCCCGCAGCGACGAAGGCCCCCCGGCGCCCAATGGGCGGCAGGGTGATGCCCGCGCGGAGGGCGTTGCAGACAACCAGTTCGGCGAACTCGACAGCCAGACCTTCCGCTGGCCCACGCCGCCGTTTGCCACTTACCCGGCCGCCGGTGTGCAGCAGGAGCACGAACCCTGCCAGATCGTGGGGCTCAATGGTCGCGTCATGCAGGGCCGCCTGAATTTCTTCGTGCCCACCGAACGCGTGGCCCACATCCAGGTGCCGCCGGCGCGCACCACCATGCCCCTGCGCTTCAAGCAGTTCCGCACGATCTTGCTGACCCGCGCGATCGAGCCGACCGCCAAGCAGAAAGACCTCAGCGAGCACAGCGACGGCGTGCTGGCCGAGCGCCCCGTCACCGACTACCGCGTTCACCTGGTGGCCGGCGGCACGCTCGAAGGCGACACCATCGGCCATGTCGAAAACGAATTCGGCCTCTTTCTTTTTCCGCCTGTCAACGAAGACGGCGCCGTCAACCGCCTGTTCGTGCCTTCTGAAGTCATCGCCGGCGTGGAGATCGGCCCGCTGATCGGCCAGGCCCTCATCGACGCCGAGGCCGTGACTGCGGACCAGGTCTCGCAAGCCGTCGAGGTGCAGAACAACCTGCGCAACCAGCGCCTGGGCGACATCCTCCTGACGCAAAAAGTGGTCTCCCCTGAGCAGTTGATCGAGGCCGTCGACCGCCAAAGCCGGATGCCGGTGATGCGCATCGGCGAAGCCCTGATCGCGCTGGGCCTGATCACCGACGAGCAACTGCACGATGCCCTCAAGCAGCAGCAGACCGATCGCACGGTGCCGCTGGGCGAGCTGCTGGTGCGCTTGGGGATGGTCTCGCGCCAGGACCTGCTGGCCGCCCTGGCCCGCAAGATGGGCTACCCGCTGGTTGATCTGGACCGCTTTCCGGCTGACCCTGACGCACTGCACAAAGTGCCTTTCAACATCGCCGCACGCTTGATGGTGGCGCCGCTGCTGCTGCACGAGGGCGCCTTGATCGTGGCGGTGGAGGATCCCAGCAAGCGCACGGTTCTCTCGGAGCTGGAGTTCGTCACCCAGTGCAAGATCGTGCCGGTGCTGGCCAACCAGAGCCAGCTCGAATGGTCCATCCGCGATGCCTATGCCAAGCTGGGTGCCGACGTCACCTCGGTGATGTTCACGGCTTTTTCCGATGCGTCCGAGCTGGACCTGGAGTCGGTGGACTCGGGCAAGCTGGTCGAAGATCTGGAGAAAGAGGGCCTGGACAACAAGGCCTTCCAGGAAGAAGACCGCCCCATCGAGCAGAGCGACAACTCGCTGGTGCGCCTGATCAACACCATGATCGTCGAGGCCTACACCCAGGGTGTCTCCGACATCCACATCGAAAGCTACCCGGGCCGCGACAAGATCAAGATCCGTTTCCGCAAGGACGGTGGGCTGGTGCCCTACCTGGAGCTGCCCCACAACTACCGCAGCGCCATGATCGCCCGCATCAAGATCATGTGCGACCTGGACATTGCCGAGCGCCGCAAGCCCCAGGACGGCAAGATCAATTTCGCGCGCTTCGTGCCCCAGTACCGGCTGGAGCTGCGCGTGGCCACCATCCCGACCAACAATGGCCTGGAAGACGTGGTGATGCGGATCCTGAGTTCCGCGCGCCCGCTGCCGTTGGACAAGATCGGTTTGGCCGACACCAACCTCGGCCGTTTGAAACTGGCGTTGGAGCGCCCCTATGGCATGATCCTGTGCGTGGGCCCGACAGGCTCAGGCAAGACCACGACCCTGCACTCGGCCTTGAGCTTCATCAACGTGCCAGAGCGCAAGATCTGGACGGCCGAAGACCCCATCGAAATCACTCAGCCTGGCCTGCGCCAGGTGCAGATCAATCCCCGCATCGACTGGACCTTCGCCAAGGCGCTGCGTGCCTTCCTGCGTGCGGATCCGGACGTCATCATGGTGGGCGAAATCCGCGATGAAGAAACGGCGGACATGGGCATCGAGGCCTCCTTGACCGGCCACCTGGTGTTGTCTACCCTGCACACCAACAGTGCACCCGAGACGGTCACGCGCCTGCTGGACATGGGCATGGACCCGTTCAACTTTGCCGATGCCCTGCTGGTGGTGCTGGCTCAGCGCCTGGTGCGCCGCCTGTGCAGCGCTTGCAGGGTGTCGGAGCCGGCGTCCGAGCAGCATGTCGAGGACATGCTCAAGGAGTACCTCTACGCCTTCCCCGAGCACGAAGCGAGCCCAACCCGTGAAGCCATTCTGGCCGACTGGATGCCGCGTCTGGGCCGAGATGGGGTGCTCATGACGCACAGCAGCAAAGGCTGCCCGCAGTGCAACCAGACCGGCTACAAAGGCCGGGCAGGCTTGCATGAACTGATGGTGGTGAGCCGTGAGATCCGCCGCATGATCCAGACTGGTGCTAACGCGGAAAGCCTGCTGCATCAGGCATTGCACGAAGGCATGCGCACGCTGCGTCAGGACGGGATAGAGAAAGTCCTCTCAGGCATTACCAGCATGGAAGAGGTGCGTGCGAGCAGCAATATCTAGCCCGGCAAGGGTACGAACCTCGCGAAAGCGTGCCTTGTTGTGCGCATGCTGCACGCAAGGGGCAAAAAAGGTGCAAGATAGGCAACAACGAAGTCACTGATCTGGCACAGAAACAGCTTCTTTATCTGGGCTTGCCAGTTGGGTGATTTCCTTGATCTTTGGTGTGAAGGCGATGCTTGTGTGGTCGCGCCAAGTTCACCAGGCGGTTATGGCGCAGATCACGGGCATCGATGGCGTAAGTCGATGGTTCGGAGGTCTGTATGGACGTGATCAGCAACTTCGCAGCGCGATACGAGCGTACGCGCGAAGAGGAATACACCCTCGAGGAATACCTCGAGATCTGCAAGAAGGACAAATCGGCTTTTGCCACGGCTGCCGAGCGCATGCTGGAGGCCATAGGCGAACCGCAGATGATCGACACGCGCAATGACCCGCGCCTGTCTCGGATCTTCACCAACAAGGTGATCAAGATCTACCCGGCCTTCGAAGAGTTCTTCGGCATGGAGGACTCCATCGAGCAGGTGGTGAGCTACTTCCGCCACGCCGCGCAAGGCCTGGAAGAAAAGAAGCAGATCCTGTATTTGCTGGGCCCTGTGGGCGGCGGCAAGTCGTCCATCGCCGAACGACTCAAGCAACTGGCCGAAAAAGTCCCCTTCTACGCCATCAAGGGCTCGCCGGTCAATGAGTCGCCCCTGGGTCTGTTCGACCCGGTCGAGGACGGCCCCATCCTCGAAAAGGAATACGGCATTCCCCGCCGTTACCTGCAACGCATCCTGAGCCCCTGGGCTGTCAAGCGCCTGGACGAATTCGGCGGCGACATCCGCAAGTTCAAGGTCGTCAAGCGCTACCCGAGCATCCTCAAGCAGGTTGGCATCGCCAAGACTGAACCAGGCGATGAAAACAACCAGGACATCAGCTCGCTGGTCGGCAAGGTCGACATCCGCAAACTCGAGACCTACGCGCAGGACGACCCGGACGCCTACAGCTACTCCGGTGGTCTGTGCCTGGCCAACCAGGGCCTGCTGGAATTCGTCGAAATGTTCAAGGCGCCCATCAAGGTGCTGCACCCTCTGCTGACCGCCACCCAGGAAGGCAACTTCAAGGGCACGGAAGGTTTCGGTGCCATTCCCTTCGATGGTGTCGTGCTGGCCCACTCCAACGAAAGCGAATGGAAGGCCTTCCGCAACAACAAGAACAACGAGGCTTTCCTCGACCGGATCTACATCGTCAAGGTGCCGTACTGCCTGCGCGTCTCGGAAGAGATCAAGATCTACGAGAAGCTGGTGCGGGGTTCGTCCCTGTCGAAAGCGCCTTGCGCACCTGGCACGCTGAAGATGATGAGCCAGTTCGCCATCCTCACACGCTTGAAGGAGCCCGAGAACTCCAGCATCTACTCGAAGATGCAGGTCTATGACGGCGAGAGCCTCAAGGATACCGACCCGAAGGCCAAGTCCATCCAGGAGTACCGTGACTACGCCGGTGTGGACGAGGGCATGAGTGGCATCTCCACGCGCTTTGCCTTCAAGATCATCTCCAAGGTCTTCAACTTCGACCCGGCTGAGGTTGCGGCCAACCCGGTGCACCTGATGTATGTGCTGGAGCAGCAGATCGAGCGCGAGCAGTTCCCCGCTGAGACCGAGCAGAAGTACATCGCCTACATCAAGGAGATGCTGGCGCCGCGCTATGCCGAGTTCATCGGCAAGGAGATCCAGACCGCGTATCTGGAAAGCTACTCCGAGTACGGCCAGAACATCTTCGACCGCTATGTCACCTACGCCGACTACTGGATCCAGGATCAGGAGTACCGCGACACCGACACCGGCGAGATCTTCGACCGTGGTGCGCTGAACGCCGAACTGGAGAAGATCGAAAAGCCAGCCGGCATCGCCAACCCGAAGGATTTCCGCAACGAGATCGTCAACTTCGTGCTGCGCGCCCGCGCCAACAACGGTGGCAAGAACCCTCTGTGGACCAGCTACGAGAAGCTTCGCACGGTGATCGAGAAAAAGATGTTCAGCAACACCGAAGAGTTGCTGCCGGTCATCAGCTTCAACGCCAAGGCCAGCGCCGACGAGGCCAAAAAGCACGAAGACTTCGTCAACCGCATGGTTCAGAAGGGCTACACCGCCAAACAAGTTCGCTTGCTTTGCGAGTGGTATCTGCGGGTGCGCAAGAGTTCATGATGACCCTCCCCAGAGCGCCTTCGGCTGCTTGATAGACATGGAAGCACAGGATGCGGCAACACATCATTGACCGAAGGCTGGCGGGCAAGAACAAGTCCGTTGGCAACCGTGAGCGCTTCCTGCGTCGATACAAAGACCAAGTGCGAGAAGCGGTGCAGCGTGCCATCAATGGCCGCAGCATCCGCGACATCGAAAAGGGCGAAGACATCGCCATCCCCAAGAAGGACTTGTCCCAGCCTGTGTTCCGCCACGGCGAAGGCGGCATACGCGAGGTGGTGCACCCTGGCAACCGCGAGTATGTCAAGGGTGACCGCATCGAGAAGCCGCAAGGCGGTGGCGGGCAGGGCAGTGGCTCTGGCCAGGCCAGTGATTCCGGCGAAGGCGAAGACGACTTTGTCTTTTCCTTGAGCAAGGAAGAGTTCATGCAGGTCTTCTTCGAGGACCTGGCCTTGCCCAATCTGGTGCGCACGGCCCTGGCTGAGGTACCTGAGTGGAAGAGCCACCGCGCGGGTTTCTCCAGCGATGGCACACCCAACAACCTGCACGTGGTGCGCTCCATGCGCGGTGCGCTGGGCCGCCGGATTGCGTTGGGCGCGTCTTCACGCCGCGAGATCCAGGAGCTTGAAGAGCGCCTGGCCCAATTGCGCGCCGAGCAGGAAGACGGCGACGATGCCCTCGTGCACAAGCACGCCACCGAGATCGAGGAGATCGAGGCCAAGCTGCAGCACCTGTATGGCCGCATGAGGGGCATCCCCTTCCTCGACCCGATCGACTTGCGTTTCCGCAGCCGCATCAAGGTGCCGGTGCCCACCACCAAGGCCGTGATGTTCTGCGTGATGGACGTCTCGGGCTCGATGGACGAGCAGCGCAAGGAGCTGTCCAAACGCTTCTTCATCCTGCTGTACCTGTTCCTGACCCGGCATTACGACAAGATCGAGCTGGTCTTCATCCGCCACCACACGCAAGCCCAGGAAGTGACCGAAGACGAGTTCTTCCACGCAACCGAAACCGGCGGCACGGTGGTGTCCAGCGCGCTGGTGCTGCTCGACGAGATCATCCAGGCCCGTTACCCGACCAGCGAGTGGAACCTGTACGTGGCCCAGGCCTCCGACGGCGATAACTGGCACCACGACTCCAGCCGCTGCCGCGAGATCATCGAAGAGAAGATCCTGCCCCTGGTGCGTTACTACGCTTATGTGCAGGTGGCCCAGACCGAGCAGAACCTGTGGGACGAATACCTCGTTCTCGCGGAGCAGCACAAGCACTTCGCGATGCGCAAGGTGCTCGATCCCTCGCAGATCTACCCAGTGTTCCGCGAGTTGTTCAAGAAGGAAGGTGTGGACGCGTAAGCGCCACCCGGAGGGTATCCCCATGAGCGCCCAACTTCAGACCCACATGAAACCCCTGCCGGGGTGCTCGGACTGGTCATTCGAGCTGATCGAGGATTACCACGATGTGATCCGCGCGACCGCGCAGCGCTACAAGCTCGACACCTATCCCAACCAGCTGGAAATCATCACTGCCGAGCAGATGATGGACGCCTACGCCAGCGTGGGCATGCCGGTGAACTACCGGCACTGGTCCTACGGCAAGGAGTTCATCGCCACGGAGAAGAACTACCGCCGCGGCTTCATGGGGCTGGCCTATGAGATCGTCATCAACTCCAATCCCTGCATCAGCTACCTGATGGAAGAGAACACCATGGCCATGCAGGCCCTGGTGATCGCGCACGCGGCCTATGGCCACAACAGCTTCTTCAAGGGCAACTATCTGTTCCGCATGTGGACGGACGCCGGCTCCATCATCGACTACCTGGTCTATGCCAAGAACTATGTGGCGCGCTGCGAAGAGCGCCATGGCCTGGAAGCCGTCGAGGAGTTGCTGGACTCCTGCCATGCCTTGATGAACCATGGCGTGGACCGCTATCGCCGCCCGGGCAAGCTCTCGCTGGACAAGGAACTGGCCCGCCGCGAAGAGCGCGAGGCCTACTTGCAGCAGCAGGTCAACGACCTGTGGCGCACGCTGCCGCGTCGTGTGGACCGTCCCGAGGAAGAGGCGGTGCGCCGCTTCCCGTCCGAGCCGCAAGAGAACCTGCTGTACTTCATCGAAAAGCATGCGCCGCTGCTGGAGCCCTGGCAGCGCGAGATCGTACGCATCGTGCGCAAGGTGGCGCAGTATTTCTACCCGCAGCGCCAGACCCAGGTCATGAATGAAGGCTGGGCCACGTTCTGGCACTACACCTTGCTCAACACCATGTATGACGACGGCTACCTGACCGACGGCATCATGATGGAGTGGCTGCAGTCGCACACCAATGTGGTCTTCCAGCCGCCGGTCGGGCACCGTGCCTACAGCGGGCTCAACCCGTATGCGCTGGGCTTTGCGATGTACACGGACCTCAAGCGCATCTGCGAGCACCCCACCGAGGAAGACCGCATCTGGTTCCCCGACTTCGCCGGCTCGGCCGAAGGTGCCAACCCGAAGGACCACGCCTGGCTCAAGACCTTGGACTATGCGATGCGCAACTTCAAGGACGAGAGCTTCATCGGCCAGTTCATGTCGCCCAAGATCATGCGCGACTTCCGCCTCTTCGCCATCCGCGATGAAGAGGAGGAAAGCGAATACGAGGTCAGTGCCATCCACGACGAGGGCGGCTACCGCGCCTTGCGCGAGATGCTCTCTCACCAATATGACCTGGGCTCGCGCGAGCCCAATATCCAGGTGTGGAGCGTGAACCTGCGTGGTGACCGTTCACTGACCTTGCGCCATGCACAGCACAATGACCGCCCGCTGCATGACAGCACCCGTGAGGTGCTCAAGCACGTGGCCCGTCTGTGGGGCTTCCCGGTGCACCTGGAAAGCGTCAATGGCATCGGCGATGTCCGCCAGCAATGGACGGTGGTGCCTGCCAATATGGAATAGTCACCAGCGGCTGCGTGTCAACAAAGGAAAAGGGGCCTGGTCAAGAGGCCCCTTTTTCTTTGGCGGCTTGATCGACGATCAGAGCTTCAAGACCTTGCGGATGCCACCCAGCAGGATGTCGTCCTTGTGCGGCTTGACGATCCAGGCCACCACGCCGAACTCCTTGGCCTTGGCCTTGAGGTCAGGGCTGGTCTGCGTGGTCAGCATGAACACGGGCGTGTTGTAGCCCTGTTCCTTGATGTGGCCGCACATGGTCAGGCCGTCCATGCCGGGCATGTTGAGGTCGGAGATGACCAGGTCGATGGGTTGTTGTGTGCCCAGCACCTCCAGGCCCTTCTCGCCGTTCTCGGCTTCAAGCACGTCAAAGCCCGCCGGGATCAGCAGGTCCTTGAGCGTGTCGCGCATGGTCTTGGCATCGTCGATCACCAAAATCCGGGGCATGGTCATTCTCCTTCGTTTGACTCGACTTGCAAACGGTTCTTGCCGTTGTGCTTGGCGGTGTAGAGGTACTGGTCGGCGCGCTGCAGCAGGCCTTCCAGCGTGTCGTTGGCATGGCAGTAGGCCACGCCACAACTGGTGGTGACGCGAACGGTCTTGCCATTGGGCAGCTTGATGAGGGTGTCGGCCAGCTTGGCGCGGATGCGTTCGGCCACGATGGCGCCGCCTTGCTCATCGCTGTCGTTGCAGGGCAGGGCCAGCACGAACTCCTCGCCGCCGTAGCGCACCGAGATGTCCGTGTCCCTCGTGCAGGTGCGGATGATGCGGCCGAACTCGCGAATGACCTGGTCGCCCGCATCGTGGCCATAGGTGTCGTTGATGCTCTTGAAGTTGTCCAGGTCGAACATGACGATGGACAGCTCCAGCAGGTTGCCCCTTTTGGCCGAAGCGATCAGGCGGCTGATGCTGTCGTTCATGAACAGGCGCGTGTACAGGCCCGAGAGTGGGTCGCGGATGGCGCATTCATACAGCGCTTGCGCTTGCTTGCCGAGGATGTTGGCGCGCTCGATCTGGCGCTGGGCCAGGTAGCTGGTCGTGACGTCTTCGAGGATGACCATGTAGCGGTCGATCACATTGTTCTTGGCGATGGGCTGAAAGCGCGGCTTGATCCACTTGCCGGTGTGGCTGCCATCTTCGATCTGCAACTGCTGCAGTCGGCTCATCGTGCCTTCCCCGGTGGCGAACTCGGAGGTGAAGTGCCCTTCTAAGTCACGCAGCACGCCAAAGGCGTCATTGAGTTCGGTGTGCATGTCGGGGTTGTGCTTCAGCAGGATGTCACTCAAAGACGCACCGATCAGGCCGTGCTCGTTGAGCAGCACATGGCAGTACTCGGAGAGCACCTCCTGCACCGTGCCCTGACTGTCGACCACCATCAGGCCCAGCGGGATGCTGCCGAAGATGCTCGTGAGCTTGAGCTCCGATTGGTACAGGCTGGAGAGGTCGTCACCGACCAATGAAATGACCTGACCTTCGGACTTGCTGGTGTGCTCGATCTGGAACAGGCGCCAGAAGAAGGGCTTGGCGGTCTGGATCTCGTCGGTGCCACCGATCTCCAGCTTGAAACGGATGTTGGCGTTGTGGTGCTTGTCACCGCGCAGATGCTTGAAATGGTGCAACAGGATCTCGCGGTTCTCGCTGGTGAACAGCGAGACGAAGTCCTGGTGCAGCGCGTCTTCCATGCTGCGGCCGACAAGTTCGCAGAAGGCGTTGTTGGCGCGGATCACGCGGTTGTGCTGATTGAGCACCACGAACACGCTGGGGATGTTGTCGAGGATCTGTTCGTTGTACTCGCAGGCGCTCTCCAGCATGGAGAGCACACGGTGCGACGCCAGAAGTTCGTTGATGCTGCTCATAGAAAGTCCAGTTCCCCCTCTTGAGAAGCCTCGTCTTCGGCTTTGATGCCGGAGAGATCGTCCTTGGTCATCAGTTCAACGTAGCAGCTGCAGTAGATGGATTGGAATGGGCCTTCCAGGCGCCAGAAGTCGCCGAACTTGACGATGGCACCACTCTTGGGCGTGTAGTCGGCATAGATCTCGTAGATGCCGCGCGTGCACAATGGCACGCTCATGCCCATCGACATCTGGTGGGCATCGAAGATGCGGCACACACGCCCACCCATCTGGTTGGTGAGCTCTTTCATGAAGTCGACGATCTGCCTGTCGCCCAGATCAGCAGGCTGGCTGCCTTTGGACTGACGGTAGGCGCGGATCTGCTCAGGGTTGAAGTGCACCTTGAACACCACGCGCAGCTCGCCGCTGGTGAGCAACACCATTGAGATGTAGCGGGTGAGCACCTGGCCCAACTGGTATTCAGACGGGGAGGGAATCAGTTCAATGGGCTGACCATCGAAATACTGGCTGGCCTGGATGACGGAGACGTCTCGCAGGAGTGTGCGCAGTCCATCGGCGGACGATCGCGTACTGTCTTGTGCGTCCATGGTTTTTCGGTCCTTCAAAAGGCCTGATCAAATCCCTATACGGCAGTGTGGTCGAGAGCTTGAGTGCTTTAGGCGTGCGGGCGAAATCGCGACAGGGGCCGCGTGACAAATTCCCGTAAGGTGAGTGGCGCTCATGTCGGTTTCATTCAACTGTCAAGATCCTGCAAAACGCTGTCGACGGCGCGCTGCATCAGGCTGCGGTCTTCGAGGCTGGTGGCCAGCCCTTCGGCGCGCAGCCGCTCCAGGGCGCGGCGGGTCATCGAGTGCATGCGGCCAGCCTTGTCGCTGGTGAACATATAGAACTGGCGGTTGGTGCTGGTCCACAGCAGGCGCGCCGTGGTCCATTGGCCTTGCATGAAGAGCTTGCACCACATGCCCTTGTGCAGCGAGTCGGCCCAGTTCATCGGCGAGGGCGCGCCGGCCTCATCCCCATACATCATCGGAACGGTGGGCAGCGAGCCGATGTGGGTGTCCACGGCCTTGGGGTGGCGGCGCTGATCGGGTGAGGGTGGTGCGGCTGCCATCTCGGCGCGCATCCGGGCAACCAGCTCTTGGGCACTGGGTTCGGCAGGGGGCTTGGCGGGCTTGGGTGTGGCCAGCAGGTGATGGCCATGGATGCCCATCAGCTCCTTGAGCACGGCATCTTGTTCGGCTTGCGGCATCTCGATGCGGGCCATGCCGTGCTGCAGGCGCTTGATCAGGTCGGGCAGCACCTGGCGCAGGGCTTCGCGCGCTTCGAGGGTGCGAGGTCGCTGCAGGCTGTGGATGAGGTCGTCAACGGTGGCCATCATGGCCTGTGCTTCATCGTCTTCAGGGGAGCCTGTGACCATGGCCAGGCAGAGCACGTCCACCCAGGGGCCCAGCAGGAAGTCGCGGATGCTGGGCTTGATTTTGATGCCCGTGGTTTGCTGCTCGACCTGTTGCAGCAAGATGGGTCGCAAGGACAGGCGCAGATCGGCCTCTTGCAATTGCGCCACGGCTTGTGGTGCTGCTTGCAGCTGAGTCTGGCTTTGCTGTTCGATGAACTGCTGGATGTCCAGCAAGGCCTTTTCCAACTGGGCCAGGGTTGGGCCGGGAGGCGGCACGAGTGTCTGGATGCGGGGCTGGATGAAGGCCAGGAAGTCTGTGAGGCCAACTTGATCGGGCTCGGTGTAGCCCGAAGCATAGGATGCCAACTGGTTGATCAGACGCCAGGCGGGGTGTTGGTCTGATTGCAGCAACAGCGGATCCTGACCTGCCACGCGCATCACGGCCGGTTGCAACTGACCGATCATCTGCCTGATGGCGGGCTGCACGCCCTGGTCCGCATGCATCTGTGTGAACAGACGGGTCAGCAGGTTCATGACCTGCTCTTGCGTGTAAGTGCGTGGCTGACCCATTGATGGCGCTTGAGCCTCGGTGGCGTCGTGCAAAGCCTGGAAGGTCAATGGCTGGCCCGGTATGGCAGGGACCGGAGCACGCGGCGGCAGCGGGGCATTGCCTTGCTGCATGGATGCAGGCAGCTTGTCCAGCAGGCTTTGCAAGGCGCCCGGCTGTGTGATGTCGTGGCCGGTTGGGTGAGGTCGGCTGGGGGGCTGCTTGACGGCCTTGTAGGCCAGGGGATTGAAACCCTGCTGGCGCCAATCTGCGCAAGCCTGGGCGTAGAAGGACTTGAGGAGATCCGCCAGCACGCGACCGCTGACACGCAGCAGCATCTGGCGCTCGTTGGCGGCGAGGGGCAGGACTTGCTGCGCAGCACTGCTCAGGGCTCGGGCATAAACGGCAGGCCGAAAGGGGTTGTCTGGCAGGCCTTTGAGTGTGGTGTTGCCTTGCAAGGTGGCGCAGAAGGCCTGGAACTCGCGCCACTCCCATTCGGCGGCCAGATCGATGAGTTGGACGGTGCGGGAGATTTCGATGTCCTGCTCGGCCTGGGCTTCGTCGACCAGCGTCAATTGGTCCAATTTGATTTCGAGTGGTCGATCGGTGCCATGGTTCGTGGGCTTGATCGAGCCTTGCACTTCATTGCGGATGTGCGTGCTCAGGGCCTCCACCAGCGCCGCGCGATGGGACTGGATGGCTTCGGCCACCTGAAACAGCAGGCTGCGGTCTTGCGCCATGGCCAGATCAGGGCTGGCGGCGCGCAGCGCGTCCTGGGTTTGCGCCACCAATTGAGCGGCCAGCTCGGGGCTTCGGCCAAGCAATTGGTCGATGTGCTGGTGGTAAGGGGAAGGGCCTGCCATTTCTGCATCCTAAAAAGGAGCGGGTAGCCTCAATTCGTGAATAACGACCGATAAGGCCCAGGATCTGTGGGTTTCCTCTGGGTAACTGGTTGTTGCCTTTTCGCGAATGCATGAAAAACGCTCCCCCGAATTGCGGGGGGTGCAGTAGGCTTGTGTCCTGAAAACATGGGATGTGTTTTCGGACTCGGATTGATGGCGCCATCAATCACCGGAAGCGAAGTCATATAGCCCACTAAAAGGGTCGGCTTCTGGGGTTCTAGGGCGTACCCAGCACTGATGGGTGGTCAACAAACTCAACTCTCTACTGGAGCGTTATATGAAGAATCTCCATTGGCGGCAACTTGCCGTGACCCTTGGGGCCTGCGGACTGGGGCTGTCGGCGGCGACCCAGGCCATGGCCGACGTATCGACCAAGATCAGTGGCTATGGCACTTTGGGCCTGACTTCCATCGACGAGAAGGGCCTGGAATATCGCTCGTCTTTTTCGCAGGCGAAAGGTGCAACGCGCAAGCCAGATTTTGGTGTGGATTCCCGGTTGGGCTTGCAGGGCACCACCACGGTGACGCCAGAATTCTCTGCGACCTTGCAATTGTTGGGGCAGCGCAGGCGTGTCGATGATGCCGTTGATTCAAACAACGATATGGACATCAACTTCGAATGGGCCTACGCGCAATATGCACCCACGTCGAATTTGAGTTTCAGGCTTGGGCGAGTTGTATTGCCCGCCTTCATGATTTCGGATTCTCGCAATGTGGGGTACGCGCAGCCTTGGCTGCGTGCGCCACTGGAAGTCTACGGGGGGATGCCATTGACCTCTGTGGATGGTGCGCAAGCCATATGGCGCATTCCTGTTGGCCCGGCCATTTTCACGGTCCAGCCGAGTTTTGGGCGCAGCTCGTACAGTATTTCATTTGGCGATGTTGTGTTGGCAACTCGGGCGCGTAACGTCAAGAGCCTGAATCTGGCGGGTGAGTACAACGACTGGCTGGTGCGCTTTGGTGTCGTGGAAGGTACTTCACCTCTTTCTGCGCCGATCTTGGGTTTTCTGGATCCATCACTGACGGCCTTGCCGCCAGTTGATTTCAGGATGAAAGACCGGTTTACCAGTTTGGGCCTTCAGTATGACAATGGCACCGCGTTGTTCATGACGGAGGTGGCGCGGCGCAGACAAAATAAACTGCCATCTACGGGGCCAGCCCTTTACAGCGCTGCCTTGGGTGGCGTGCCAGCCGCACTCTATGACCAGTACTTTGCGGATAAACCTCTAGCAGCAACCACTTCATATTACTTCGGTGGTGGATGGCACTTTGGCAGTTGGTTGCCCATGCTGGTCTACGGGCATTCCAAGGATGATCTGGGTCTTGCCAAGCCCACTCACAGCGTCAGCGGCAGCCTTCGTTACGACTGGGCCAATGGGGTTGCCTTGAAGGGGCAGATCACCCAGGTGTATGCCCGTGACGGTACCTCCTTTGTTTACCCCGATGCCGCGACCTCCAATCGCCGTGTCAATGTCTACAGCGTGGCTGTTGACTTCGTTTTTTAAATGGAGGCCAACATGAAGAAAACGTTGATGCAAGGTCTGTTCGCGTGCGGACTGCTGTTGGGAGCCAGTGCAGTTCAAGCTCAATTGGCCGTGGTGATGGGGCCCAATGGCGCGCCCATCTCCAAGGACATTCTGGCCAACCTGTACCTCGGGCGCAGTTTCGAATTCAAGGCCATCGATCTGCCTGAGGGCTCGCCCATGCGGGATCATTTCTACAAGAAGCTGACCGACCGGGATCCCGCACAGGTCAAGGCCGTGTGGGCTCGCGTGGTGTTCACCGGCAAAGGGCAAGCGCCCTTGATGCTGCCTGATGCCGAGTCCATCAAGAAGGCCGTGGCGACTGACCCCAAAGCGATTGGCTACATTGACAAGTCGGCAGTCGACAGCAGCGTGAAGGTCGTCTTCACCATCGACTGATCCGGGACACCCGAGAAGCAAACGAGACGGGCCGGGCGCGATGAACGCCTGGCCCGTTTCTTTTGGGGTAATGAGCGTCTTCAGTCAGGGGCTGACCTGCTCACCCCGCCATAAGACCGGCGTGGTGCCGGTCCATCGCTTGAAGGCACGGTGGAAGCTGGTGACCGAAGAAAAGCCCAGCGCGTCGGCGACCTGCTTGATGGACAGCTGCCCCTCGGCCAGCAGGCTGCGGGCTTTGAGGAACTGGCACTCCTGCGTCAGGTCCTGATGGCTTGTTTGGAGGGTGGACAGATGCCGGCGCAGGCTGCGCTCGCTCAAGCCCAGGTGCCGGGCGGTTTCCACGATGCTCGGCTGTTTGGGGAAGGATGCCATCAGCCATTGCCGCACGCGCTCGGCCGTGTCGATGCGGCTGCGCTGCGCTGTCAGAGCCAGTTCGGCCCGCGTGCGGGCGGCGGTGTAGGACAGCTGATCGTGCGAGGTGTGGGGGAGGTCCAGCAAGGCCGGGTTGAAGCTCACGCGGCTGATGCGCTGCTTGAACTTCACGTTCGGGCCGAAATTGCTTTCGTACCTGGGCAGCAGTTCGGGCTCGCAGGCAAAGGGCAATTCCACGGCATGGAGGTCGGCATCGGTCATGCCCAGGAACTTGAGCATCTGCACGACGCCGGTGGCCACGAAGTCATAACGAAAGCGCCCGGCCGCCCCTTCACGCATGACGGGGCGAATGGTCAGATGGGCGCGGTCACCGTCTTCTTCCAGTGAGAACTCGGCGCGGTCCAGGAGCAGCACGGCGAAGCGGTCGATGTCGCTGATCAATTGGCGCAGGCTGGGCGTGAACAGGGCCACCGAGGCCATGACCCCATAGCGTGTGAGGGCCAGGCTCTTGCCGGCGACCAGGCCAAAGGCGGGGTCCCGCGTTTCGGCGACGGCGGCATCCACCAGCGCAATGAACTGCGACAGGGGCACCCATTCCCCGTTCTCGTCTTCGAAGTCTTCCAGCGCGAGGCCGCAGCGCTTGAAAGCGCCGGCTTTGCTGTGGCCCTCGATCTCAAGGATGTGGGCCATGACTTTGAGGTTCAACGGGGAAACTTGCATAGAGCGCGTATTCTGGCGGGCTTGCCCTGTCCGATCGTCTTATCTGGGCAAGGGGCTAACCCTTGGGTGGGTGGTTGGAGGCAATCAATGGCCGACATGGTTAATCCCAGCCTGACCTACGGCTGTCGAAATCTGGCGCTTTTTTTCTTGCCAACCCCCTCTTTGCCCCAAGGTCGTGAAGCAATTCACACCCAGTCCGCTTTCCCTGGTTTGACCGCTTGCGTCAGGCGAAATGGGGGGCGAATAGCCCGTGGCGGACCCCTCTTATCCGCCTAAAGATTTCCGGGTGGTCGCGAAGAATGCTCAGCAAGTAGCCGTCCTTCGCCCACCATGTCTGACCAAGGTTCTCAAGACAAGCAGTTACCAGCCTCGGCGCGCAAGCTTCAGAAAGCGCGCGAAGAGGGCCAGGTCGTTCGCTCCAAGGATCTGGGCCACTTCCTGGTGCTCCTGGCCGCCACGGGCGTGCTCATGGGCCTCACGCCCATGTGGATGAGCAAGATGCAGGCACTGCTGGATGCAGGCCTGCATTTCGACGCGCGTTCGGTGGCCAACGGCGACGTGATGCTGGACCGCCTCGCCATCTGGACCTCCGAGGCCCTGATGATCATCGTGCCCTTCAGCCTGAGCATCGGCCTGGCCTCTGCCGCCGCGAGCGTGATGGCCGGTGGCTGGGTGATGTCCTTCAAGGTCATCTCCCCGAACTTCGGCAAGCTCAACCCGCTCGCCGGTATCGGCAACGTGTTCTCCAAGCAGCAGATGATCGACGCGCTCAAGGCCTCGGCCCTGGGCCTGATCCTGGGTGCGGCCGGTGCCACCTTCCTGTACAAGGCCTGGCCCAGCCTGGTGGGCCTGCTGTCGCAGCCTTTGCCTGCTGCCATCCACGACCTGGGCATGACCCTGGGCGAGGTGCTGGGCTCCATGCTGCTGGTAATCGCAGCGTTTGCCATCATCGACTGGCCGCTGCAGAAATTCCTCTTCGCCGAGAAGATGAAGATGAGCCACCAGGAAGTCAAGGAAGAGTTCAAGCAGCAGGAGGGCAACACCGAGGTCAAGGGCAAGATCAAGCAGAAGATGCGCGAGATGGCCCGCAAACGCATGCTGGCCGCCGTGCCCAAGGCCGATCTGGTCGTGATGAACCCGACCCACTATGCTGTGGCGCTCAAGTACGACGAGGCTACGATGGGCGCCCCCCGTGTGGTCGCCAAGGGGCTGGATCTGCTGGCCTTTCGCATCCGCGACCTGGCCACCGAAAACCGTGTCCCCGTGCTGGAGGCCCCGCCTCTGGCACGTGCGCTTTATGCCAACACCGAAGTGGACCAGGAAGTGCCCGTGGCGCTCTACAGCGCTGTGGCCCAGGTGCTGGCTTACGTGTTCCAGCTTCGCAATGCCTTGACGGGCCGCTCGCCCATGCCGGGCAACCTGCCTGATCTGGACGTGCCCGCCGAGCTCGATCCCCAGCAATCGGCCAAGTTGAAGGCCAAGCTCGCCCAAGAAGAATCACCGGAGATTGATGTATGAACCCGGCTTTGCTCAGACTCCAGGCCCTGTTCGGAGGGCAACACAAGAACCTGCAGGTGATGGCCGCCCCCTTGGTGGTCGTGTGCGTGCTGGCCTTGATGGTGCTGCCCCTGCCGGCCTTCATGCTGGACGTGTTCTTCACCTTCAACATCGCCACGGCCTTGATGGTGATGATGGTGGCGGCCACCATGGTGCGCCCGCTGGACTTTGCGGCCTTCCCCTCGGTGCTGCTGCTGACCACTTTGCTGCGCTTGTCGCTGAACGTGGCCTCGACCCGCGTGGTGCTGTTGCAAGGCCACACAGGCGCGGGCGCCGCGGGTCACGTGATCGAGTCCTTCGGGCACTTCCTGATCGGTGGCAACTTCGCGGTGGGTCTGATCGTGTTCGCGATCCTGGTGGTGATCAACTTCGTGGTGATCACCAAGGGTTCTGAGCGTATCGCCGAAGTGAGTGCCCGTTTCACCTTGGACGCCATGCCCGGCAAGCAGATGGCGATCGACGCCGACCTGAACGCCGGCCTGATCGACGAGAAGGAAGCCAAGCGCCGTCGCCTGGAAGTGGGCGAGGAGGCCGAATTCCACGGCTCCATGGACGGCGCCTCGAAGTTCGTGCGTGGTGACGCGGTGGCCGGCATCCTGATCCTGTTCATCAACATCGTCGGCGGCTTCGTGATCGGCGTGGTCCAGCATGACATGTCACCCGGTGATGCAGCCAGTTCCTACGTGCTGCTGGCTGTCGGTGACGCGCTGGTCGCCCAGATTCCGGGCTTGCTGATCTCGGTGGCGGCCGCCATGGTGGTGTCGCGCGTCGGCAAGGACAAGGACGTGGGCGCCCAGATCATGGGCCAGATGTTCGAGAACCCCAAGGTCATCGGGGTGGCTGGTGGCATCCTGACCATCCTGGGTGTGATCCCCGGCATGCCCAGCTTCGTGTTCCTGCCCATGGGCAGTGGCCTGGGCTGGTGGGCCTGGAAGCTGCACGAGAAGCAGGAGGCGGCCCGCAATGCGCCCAAGCCGGTCGAGAAGACCTCGTCCGAAGTGGCCAACCCCAATGGCGAAGCCACCTGGGAAGACCTGCAGCCCGTCGACACGCTGGGCCTGGAGGTGGGCTACCGGCTGATCCAGCTGGTCGACAAGGAGCGCGGCGGCGACCTGCTGACGCGGATCAAGGGCGTTCGACGCAAATTCGCGCAAGAAGTCGGCTTTTTGCCGCCATCTGTCCACATCAAGGACAACCTGGAGCTCAAGCCCAGCTTCTACCGCATCACACTGCGCGGCGCTGTGGTGGGCGAGGGCGAGGTCTTCCCCAACATGCTCATGGCCATCAACCCGGGCCATGTGGTCAACCCGATCCAGGGCACGGCCGCCGTCGATCCCGCCTTCGGCCTGCCGGCCGTGTGGGTGGAAGAGCGCCAGCGCGATGCCGCGCAAATGGCGGGCTACACCGTCGTTGATCCCTCGACCGTGGTGGCCACCCATCTTTCACACTTGATGCAACTCCATGCGGCCAAGCTGCTGGGTCGAGTAGAGACCCAACAACTGGTCGAACATGTGACGAAACTGGCTCCGAAACTGATCGAAGACGTGATTCCCAAGATGGTCGGCATCTCCACACTGCAGAAAGTGCTGCAGCTCCTGCTCGAAGAAGGCGTGCACATCCGCGACATGCGCTCCATCGTGGAGACCATCGCCGAGCAGGCCGCTTCCAGCCCCAACGTGGTGAACGACCCGGCCGAGCTGGCACGTCGCATCCGCATCGGTCTGGCGCCGGCCATCGTCCAGCAGATCTACGGCCCGGTGCGCGAGCTCGACGTGATCGCCATCGACCCCGATCTGGAACGCCTGCTCACGCAAGCCCTGACATCGCCCAGCGGCCCCATGCTCGATCCAGGCGTGGCCGACCACCTGACCCGCCAGGCCTCTGAGGCCACGCAGCGTCAGGAAAACATGGGCCACCCCGCCTGCCTGCTGGTGCCGGATGCCATCCGTCCCACCGTGGCCAGATTGCTAAAGCGCGCCGCACCTCGTCTCAAGGTGCTGGGTCACAGCGAGATTCCTGAGACACATTCGATTCGCATCGGTACCCTGATCGGAGGCCACGCATGAACGTCAAACGCTTTACTGGACGGACCAGCCGCGAGGCCATGCAGAAGGTGAAGGCCGCTTTCGGCAACGACGCGGTCGTGTTGTCCACCAAGCCCGCAGCCGAAGGCGGGATCGAGATCCTGGCGATGGCCGCTGACAGCGTGCCGTCCATCGATCACTATGCTGTTGAGCGAGACGCGCCTGAAATGGCTCCCCGCTCGGAAGGCCGTGCCGAGCCTCGCATGGAGCCTCGTGGCGAGCGCGAGCCCGTGAGCGTGCCGCCCAAGAAGGCCATGGCCAAGCAGGCCAAGGACACCATGGCCAACCTGGCCAGCACCGTGCAGGATGACGTCAAGCAACTGGCGATGAGCACGCTGTCCTTCCAGGACTATGTGCGTGAGCGCATGCTCAAGCGCCGCCAGGCCGCGATGCAGGCCCGCACCGAGCCCGCGATGGCCTTGCCGCCAGAAGAACAGCTCAACCAGCGCTTTGCCCAGGCCAAGCCCAAGCGCCCTGAAGTGCAAAGCTCGGTGGACCTGGCTGGCGAAGGCATGCGCGGTCGCCGTTCTGAAGCCGATCAGCAATGGGACGAGCCCGTGCGCCAGGCCCCGGTGGCACCTCGCCAGGCTGCGCCTCAATCGCCCGCTCTGCCCGTGCGCCAACAACAGGCAGCCGTTCAGCAGGCGCAGCAACAACCCAAAGCTCAGGTTGTGCCCCTGCGCAGCGAGCACGCTGATCTCACCATCGACAAGGTCAAGCCCGCCCCCAATGAAGTGCGCGTGGCCCAGCCCGATGCCGCGACCATGGCCGCCCTGAAGGCCGCGCAAGATGCCAACGCCACCATGCTGGGTGAGCTGCGTGCCATGCGCGCCATGATGAAGGAGCGCTTCGAGACGATGGCCTTCATCGAGAAGCTGGGCCGCAGCCCCTCGCAAGCCCAACTGGCCCAGCGCCTGCTGGATGCCGGCTTCTCGGCTGTGCTGGTCCGCAAGATGCTCGACGCCATGCCTGCCGAGGTCAGCAACGGTGCGCATGACGAAGTGCAGTGGGCGACCCAGGTGCTGCAACGCAATCTGAATACCGCCGACCACGAGTTGCCCATCGAAGACCAAGGCGGCGTGTTCGCCATGATCGGGTCCACCGGCGTGGGCAAGACCACCTCTACTGCCAAGCTGGCCGCGATCTTCGCCGCCAAGCACGGCGCGTCCAACCTGGGCCTGATCACGCTGGACGCCTACCGCGTCGGCGCCCACGAACAGCTGCGCGCCTATGGCCGCATCCTGGGTGTGCCCGTGCACATGGCCCATGACCGCGCCGCCATGGAAGACCTGCTGGAGCTGCTGTCGGGCAAGAAGCTGATCCTGATCGACACCGCTGGCATGGCCCAGCGCGATGGCCGCACCAAGGAGCTGCTGGACATGCTCACGCATCCCAGCATCCGAAAACTGCTGGTGATCAACACGGCCGCCCAGGGCGATTCCATCGAGGACGTGATGCACTCCTACCGTGCGGAAGCCTGTGTCGGCGTGGTCCTGTCCAAGCTGGACGAGGCCGTGAAGCTGGGTCCGGCGCTGGATGCGTTAATTCGTCACAAATTGAAAGTTTTGGGTGTGGCTAACGGCCAACGTGTGCCTGAAGATTGGCATCGTCTGTCCGCCCAGGCCCTGGTGCACCGCGCCCTCCGAGCCAGCCTCAACCCAGCGTACCGGCTCGACCCCAACGAGGTCAGCCTGGTGTTTTCGGCGTCCACGGCGAACGACACACCGGCCCAACCCCGTCACGTTTGATAGCAGCTTGTCACCACTCCATACCAACAAGACAGCCCACACATGACCCGCTTAGACAGCTTCCAGGTCAGCTCAAACGGTACCCGCGCCCACCACCCGGTGGACCAGGCGCAGGGGATGAGGCAGATGTTTGCCTCTCGGGTTCTGAGGTTCGTGCCCGTGGTGGCCAACCCCAGCACGGCTTGTGGTGGTTTGGTTCTGGAGTGGCTCTGCGCAGCCTATGCCAGCTTCAACCTGAAGGTGCTGGTGATCGATGCCAGCGAGCAGGCCCGTCCGCCTTGTGAACTGGCCGAGTTCGATCTCGCCGAAGGCATCGAGGTCTTGTCGGACCAGGTGAGCTACATGCCCGCACGTGGCCTGCCGCTGCGTCATGTCGATGCCCGCGGTTCATGCAGCGGTCTGCTCGACATGATTGCCGATGCCTCGCCGCAAAGCGACGTCATCCTCGTTCACGCATCCGCCAGCGAGATCGTGCGCCTGTTCGCGCAACGCGCACGCGGCACGAACCTGCGCCCTCTGCTGTTCACCAACGACCTGGCTGAAGGCCTCAAAGACGCCTACGCGGCCGTCAAGACCGTCAGTCAGCGCGGTGGCTGGATGGCCTACGACCTGCTCGTGTGTGCCACCGCCCGCAGCCAGCAGGCCCAGCCCGTGGCCGAGCGCCTGGCCCGTTGTGCCGATGACTTTCTAGGTGTGGCCCAGCGCGACTGGCTCTTGCTGGACCCGCGCGAGCCCGCCACCGCAGACCCGCATCCGCGTTTCATGGAAATGGCCGCCGGTCTGTTGCGCACGGCCCTGCCGCTGGCATTGAGCGATGCGGCCTTCGACCAACTGATGTCGCCAGGGGCCGCCTTGCCCTCAAGCGTCTCCCCCGTACTCAATTGATTTGAAGTTCATGGAGCAGAGCATGTACACCGCCAAAGGACGACTCGAACTCGACTCGATGCTGCGCCAATACAGTCCGCTCGTGCGCCGTCTGGCTCACCAGATGATTGCCAAGCTGCCTGCGAACGTCGAGATCGACGACCTGATTCAGGTTGGCATGATCGGCCTGACCGATGCGCTCAACCGTTTCGATGCCGGCCAGGGTGTGCAGTTCGAAACCTTTGCCACGCAGCGTATCCGCGGTGCCATGCTCGATGAGCTGCGCGGCGCCGACTGGCTCAGTCGCGGCACCCGCAAGCAGCAGCGCGACATCGAGTCTGCCGTCCACAAGCTGGAGCAGCGCCTGGGCCGTGCGCCGCAGGAGAGCGAGATCGCCAAGGAAATGGGCATGACCCTGGCCGACTACCAGGAGATGCTGGGCAAGGTGCGCGGCACGCAGCTCATCTACCTGGAGGACATGAGCGGCGAGGACGGCGACAACGATTACCTCGACCGTCACGTGACCGACGAGGGCAACGACCCCTTGAGCCTGCTGCAAGACCAGCGCATGCGCCACGCCTTGGTGGAGGCCATCAAGAACCTGCCCGAACGCGAGCAGTACGTGATGAGCATGTACTACGAGCAGGACATGAACCTCAAGGAAATCGCAGCCGTGCTGGGTGTGACGGAGTCGCGCGTTTGCCAGCTGCACAGCCAGTCCATTGCCCGCCTTCGCGTCAAGCTGCGTGAATGGTGATCAGGGCGGCATAGCTGACAGGGTAGAAGAGAGTCCATGTTGACCTTGTTCCGACGCAAGCCGACCGCGATCGAGCCCACCGAGGTGGAGGTCAATGCACCGCATGCTGGGCGCATGGCGGTCATGGAACTGGCCGAGAAGCTGGAGCGTGATACCAGTGGCCTGGGCTGTGAAGCGGCCCAGTTGCGAGGCAGCCTGGAAGATGCGACGGCCGTCACGAATCACCAGTCCGAAACCCTGGCCAGCCTGATCGCCAAGTTGCAAGACATCGTCCAGTCGCAGGACCAGATTCATGCAGAGACCGTGGCCGGCATGAGCTCGATGCAACTGGCTCGCGATTGCGTGACCCACGTGGGACGCGAAGTCAGCGGCGTGGTGGAGACCCTTCATCAGGTGTCGGATGCGGCGCAGCAGATTGCCCAGGTGGCGCTCCAGACTCGGCTGGTTGCGTTCAATGCTTCCGTTGAAGCCAAGCGCGCCGGTGAGGCTGGTGCGGGCTTTTCGGTCGTGGCCGATGCGGTCAAGGACTTGTCCACGCAGGTGGAGTCCATCTCCAAGGCCATCATGGGCACGATTGGCCGGCTCGATCAGCGTATCCAGTCTTTGGCCAGCGATCTGTCTGATCAGGCGGAATCGGTATCCAAAGGCAAGGACAGCCGCCCCCGCTTCCATGAAGCGCTGCATGGCGTGGAAGAGGGCGTGCAGCGCATCAGTTCTGCGGCGGATGCCAGTCGCGAACTGACACAGGGCATCAATGAGCAGATCAGCCTGATGGAGGGTGAGGTCGGCAAGGCCCGCCAGGAACTGGGCGCGGCGTTCAAGCGCAGCGATGCGGTCCTGACGGTATCCGAGCGTTTGATGGAAATGATCGCTGCCTCTGGTGTCTACACGGCCGACACGCCCTACATCGAGCTGGTGCAAAGTACGGCTGCGCGCATTGCTGCGGCGCTGGAGTCTGCCTTGGCTTCACGCAAGATCAGCATGGAGCATCTGTTCGACGAGAACTACCAGCCAATCAGCGGTACCCAGCCCCAACAGCATGCCACCAGGTTCAATGCCTTGACCGATGCGCAGTTCCCTGCGATCCAGGAAGAGGTGCTCAAGGCGTTGCCGGGTGTGGTGTTCTGCATTGCCGCAGACCGCAATGGCTACATCTCCACGCACAACAAGGTCTACTGCCATCAGCAGCGACCAGGCGACGTGGTGTGGAACACGGCCAACTCGCGCTGGCGTCGCATCTTCAATGACCGCACAGGGCTGGCCTCTGCTCGCAATGAGCGGCCTTTCCTGCTGCAGACCTACCGCCGCGACATGGGCGGTGGCAAGTTTGTGCTGCTCAAGGAAGTGGCGGCACCGATCACCGTGGCGGGACGCCACTGGGGTGGTTTGCGCCTGGCTTATCGCTTTTAAGGCTGATCAGCCGATCCGGCCGAGCAAGAGGTACTCCATGAGTACCTTTTGCACATGCAAGCGATTCTCAGCCTCATCCCATACGACGGACTGTGGCCCGTCGATCACCTCGGCTTGGACCTCCTCGCCTCGGTGCGCTGGCAGGCAGTGCATGAACAAGGCATCGGCATGGGCCACGGCCATCATGTCGAGGTCCACGCACCAGTCGGCAAAAGCCTTCTTGCGTTCTTCGTTCTCGGCCTCGTAGCCCATCGAGGTCCACACATCGGTGGTGACCAGATCGGCGCCACGGCAGGCGTCCATCGGATCCTTGAAGACCTTGTAGCAGGACGTGTCGCTGATGCCGGCCACTTGCGGGTCGATCTCGTAGCCGCTGGGCGTGCTCACGTGCACCGTGAAGCCCAGGATCTCGGCCGCCTGCAGCCAGGTGTTGGCCATGTTGTTGCCATCGCCTACCCAGGCCACCACCTTGCCCTTGATCGAGCCGCGGTGCTCGATGTAGGTGAAGATGTCGGCCAGGATCTGGCAGGGGTGGTACTCGTTGGTCAGGCCGTTGATGACGGGCACGCGCGAGTTGGCCGCGAACTTCACGAGCTTGGATTGCTCGTAGGTGCGGATCATCACGATGTCGACCATGCGCGAGATCACTTTGGCGCTGTCCTCGATGGGTTCGCTGCGACCCAACTGGCTGCCGTCCGTAGTTAGGTGCACCACCGAGCCGCCCATCTGGTACATGCCAGCCTCGAAGCTCACCCGCGTGCGCGTGGAGGCCTTCTCGAAAATCATGGCCAGGGTGCGGTCCACCAGCGGCGTGTACTTCTCGTAGTTCTTGAAGCGCTGCTTGATGAGGGCCGCGCGCTCGAACAGGTAGTCGTACTCCTGCTCACGCAGATCCTTGAACTGCAGATAGTGTTTGATCAGGCTCATACCGGGCTTCATGCGGATTCAAGGGTCGGGTTAAGCGGCGCTTGGTTCGGCCAGGAAGGCCTTGACCAGGGGCACCAGCGTGGCCACGATCTCGTCGGCTTCTTCCTGTGTGACGATCAGGGCCGGCAGCAGGCGGATGACCTTGTCGGCCGTGATGCTCAGCAGCAGGCCGGCATCGACCGCGCGTTGCAACAGCACGCCGCAGGGGCGGTCCAGCTCGATGCCGATCATCAGGCCCTGGCCGCGGATCTCGCTGACGCCCTTGAGCTCGCCCAGTTCTCGGTGCAGGGCATCTTGCAGGTGCTTGCCCACGCGGGTGGCGTTGGCCAGCAACTGGTCGTCTTCGATGATCTTGATGGTCTCGACACCCGCGCGCATGGCCAGCGGGTTGCCGCCGAAGGTGGTGCCATGGTTCCCGGGTTGCAGGATATTGGCCGCCTTGGGCCCGCAGACCACCGCGCCGATGGGCACGCCCGAGCCCAGGCCCTTGGCCAACGGCATCACATCGGGCTGGATGCCAGCCCATTGGTGGGCGAACCACTTGCCCGTGCGGCCCATGCCGCATTGCACTTCATCGAGCATCAGCAGCCAGCCTTGCTTGTCGCACAGCTCGCGCACGGCCTGCAGGTATTCGGCGCGGGCCGGATTGATGCCGCCTTCGCCCTGGATCACCTCCAGGAAAACGGCGGTCACATTGGGGCGGGTGCGGGCGACTTCTTCCAGCACCTCGATGTCATTGAGCGGCACACGCACGAAGCCTTCGACCAGTGGCTCGAAGCCGGCATGCACCTTGGGATTGCCGGTGGCCGACAAGGTGGCGATCGAGCGGCCATGGAAGGCTTTCTCGTAGACCACGACTTCGGCGCGGGCTATGCCCTTGTCGTGGCCATACTTGCGCGCGATCTTCAGGGCCGCCTCATTGGCCTCCAGGCCCGAGTTGCAGAAGAAGACGTTGCTCATGCCCGAGCGCTCGACCAGCAGACGGGCGAGTTCCTCCTGCAGCGGTACCTGGTAGTAGTTGCAGCAGTGGATCATCTTCTCGATCTGATCCTGCAGGGCGGGCACCAGCTTGGGGTGCTTGTGACCCAGGGTGTTCACCGCGATACCCGAGAGCGCGTCCAGATAACGCCGGCCTTCCGTGTCCCATACGCGGACGCCTTCGCCGTGAGACAGGGCGATCGGTAGGCGGCCATAGGTGGGCATCACATGGGGCATCGACACGGGGGCGTTCATGGCGTCGGGTTCTCGGGTTCGTTTGCACAAAGAAAAACGGCGCAGCAGGCACTGCGCCAGAACACATTCTATGTAAAAGGATGCGACCGGGGAATGCGGGCCGGGCACTTGCGCCTACACGCACCAGCTATTTCCGTTGGACGGATGGGGAAATGCGAGGTGTCAAGCGCGTGACCCACTGAGGGGCACGGGCTATTGGCATCAATGTTGCGATAGGTGAACGTGTCCGCGACAATAAGAAGCTGTCACGCATGGAAACGCTCACTCAGACCGTGTCCATCACCGGGGCACATGTGCCGGGTTACCCGCTCGGCGTTGCCCTTGTTCCCCGCAGCTGCCAGACACAATCTGTCGCTGCGCCTGTCAATTCATCCATTGCACAGCTCGTCGGAAGCGCCAACGTGTCGACGCCCTCCCAAACCAACCACACCCCTCCCAAACCTCGCGAAATCTTCATCCAGGGCCTCACCAGCCAGGGCAAGCCATTCAGGCCCAGTGATTGGGCGGAGCGCCTTGCTGGCGCCATGTCCTGTTTCCGCCCCGGTGGGGCGGCCATGGGGGCCATCGCCCATATCGGCTATTCGCCTTATTGCGTGCCCACGAGCATGGGCAACCTCAAGTGCGTGGTGGTCAACGAGGCCCTGCGCGACATTGAGCCCATGGCCTGGGACTTCGTCATGAACTTCGCGCGTGACAACGATTTGCAGGTGGTCGAGGCCTGTCTGCTGCCGGACGCCCCTCGCGGTTGATTGTTTTGACGCCTCGCGCCACCGGCGTAGTGCGGTCGGTTGACCAGGCGATGTCGATCAGCCAAACAAAAAGCCCGCCGAAGCGGGCTTTTGTGCGTCACCAGGGCCTTGGCCCCGAGATGATCAAACTACCTGATCAGGCGCCGATGGCCTTGATCTTGGCCGACAGGCGGCTCTTGTGGCGGGCAGCCTTGTTCTTGTGGAAGATGCCCTTGTCGGCGATCGAATCGATCACGCTTTGAGCGGACTTGAAAGCGTCAGAAGCCTTGGCCTTGTCGCCAACTTGCACAGCCTTCAGCACGCCCTTGACGGCGGTGCGGAACTTGGAACGCAGGGCCGAGTTGGCGGCGTTCAGCTTGACGTCTTGGCGAGCGCGCTTGCGGCCCGAGGCGATACGGACGGTTTTCTTGGCTTTGGATGCAGATGCCATGATCTTGTGAGCCCTGTGAATGCCTGCCAAATGGCTTTGTTGCCATTACTGCAATTCGCACCCCACAGGGCTAAGTTGGTTGGAAAGCCCAAGATTATAGCGCGGTGCCGCTGGTTTGCCAAGAGAGCTGCCAGGCGCTTCCTATAATCCCCGGCATGAGCTTGCTGAAATCCGCGTCCGTCGTCTCCCTGCTGACCCTGGCGTCGCGCATCACCGGTCTGGTTCGGGAGTTGCTGATCGCAGCGGCTTTCGGCGCCAGCGCCACCACCGACGCCTTCAACGTCGCTTTCCGCATCCCCAATCTGCTGCGCCGCCTGTTTGCCGAAGGGGCGTTTTCACAGGCCTTCGTGCCCATCCTGGCTGAAAGCCGCGCCCGCAACGGCGACGAAGCCACGCACGATCTGGTCAATGCCGTGGGTACCGTCCTCTTCGGCATTTTGACGTTGGTGTGCGTGCTGGGCGTGGTGGGCGCGCCTGTCGTGGTCTGGGCCATGGCCTCGGGCCTGAAGGAAAGCGGGGGCTTTGATTCGGCCGTGGTGATGACCCGCTGGATGTTCCCCTACATCGGCTTCATGTCGCTGGTGGCCCTCAGCGCCGGCATCCTCAACACCTGGAGCCGCTTTGCCGTGCCGGCCGCCACGCCGGTGCTGCTCAACCTGTCGGTGATCGGTGCGGCCATTTTCGTGGCACCGCTTTGTCGGGCGCATGGCACGGAGCCGGTGTATGCGCTGGCCGTGGGCGTGATGATTGGTGGTGTGCTGCAACTGGTCGTGCAGGTGCCAGCCTTGCTCAAGATCGGCATGGTGCCCCGCGTCGGCTTGACGCTGGCCGCATGGCGCAAGGCACGTGCGCACCCTGGTGTGGGCCGCATCCTGCGGCAGATGGCGCCGGCCGTGCTGGGTGTGTCGGTGTCGCAGCTCTCGCTGCTGGTCAATACGCAGATCGCGTCGCACCTGGGGGCCGGGGCCGTGTCCTGGCTGACCTATGCCGATCGCCTGATGGAGTTCCCCACCGCCATGCTGGGTGTGGCGCTGGGCGTGGTCCTGCTGCCGCAGTTGTCGCGCGCGCAGGCCAGTGGCGACGTGAACCAGTTCTCCGCGTTGCTGGACCGTGGCCTGCGCCTGGTCGTGCTGCTGGCGCTGCCCTGTGCCGTGGCGCTGCTGGTGTTTGCCAAGCCGCTGGTGGCCGTGCTCTACCACTACGGGCATTTCACCCCGAACGACGTGAAGCAGACCGTGCTGGCCTTGTCCTGCTACGGTGTGGGCCTCATGGGTCTGATCGGGGTGAAGGTGCTGGCGCCGGGCTTTTACGCGACGCAGGACATCAAGACGCCGGTTCGTATCGGCATCGCGGTGCTGATCATCACGCAGATCTTCAATGCCATCTTCGTGCCTGTGCTGGGGCATGCCGGCCTGGCCTTGTCCATCGGCCTGGGCTCGATGGTGAACGCGGGCTGGCTGCTGACGGGCTTGCGCAAGGCCCAGCGCTATCAACCTTCGCCTGGCTGGATGGCTTTCAGCGTGCGCGTGGTGGTGGCCACAGCCCTGCTGGGTGTGGGCTTGTGGCTGGCGTCCGAGCACATCGACTGGATCGGCCTGCGTGCCCATGCCATGGTGCGTGTGGGCGCCTTGACGCTGTGCCTGATCGGCGCGGCCGTGGTGTATTTCGGCACGCTCATGGCATCGGGCTTGAACCTCAAGCAGGCGATCAAGGGCTGAGCCTGATTGCGGCTGTGCGGCTCATGCGCGCGGTCACCCGTCGCCCGTCACCCGTCACATCAGGGCGCGCACCAGTTCGATGGCCTCCTCCACGCGGTCCACGGCATGGATGGTCAAACCCTCGATGGGCTTCTTGGGGGCATTGGCCTTGGGTACGAGGGCCACTGAAAACCCCAGCTTGGCGGCTTCCTTCAGGCGATCCTGGCCACGTGGGGCAGGGCGCACTTCACCGGCCAGACCCACTTCGCCAAAGGCGATGAAGCCCTTGGGCAGGGCGCGCCCACGCAGGCTGCTCTGGATGGACAGCAGCACGGCCAGGTCGGCCGCAGGCTCGCTGATGCGCACGCCGCCCACGGCGTTGACGAACACGTCCTGATCGAAGCAGGCCATGCCCGCATGGCGGTGCAACACGGCCAGCAACATGGCCAGGCGATCGCGCTCCAGGCCCACGCTCAGTCTGCGCGGGCTGGGGCCGCCTGAATCCACCAGGGCCTGGATTTCCACCAGCAAGGGGCGCGTGCCTTCCAGCGTCACGAGCACGCAGGAGCCCGGCACCGGCTCGCTGTGCGTGGACAGGAAGATGGCGCTGGGGTTGCTCACGCCCTTGAGGCCCTTGTCCGTCATGGCGAACACACCGATCTCGTTGACGGCACCGAAGCGGTTCTTGATGGCGCGAACCAGGCGGAAGCTGCTGTGCGTGTCGCCTTCGAAATACAGCACGGTGTCGACGATGTGCTCCAGCACGCGGGGGCCAGCCAGCGCACCTTCCTTGGTCACGTGGCCCACCAGCACCATGGTGCAGCCGCTGGACTTGGCCACGCGCGTGAGGTGGGCGGCGCACTCGCGCACCTGCGCCACTGAGCCCGGGGCCGAACTGAGCTGGTCGGAGAACAAGGTCTGGATCGAGTCGATCACGCAGAAGGCAGGTTTCTCGGCTTCCAGCGTGGCGATGATATTTTCAAGCTGGATCTCGGCCTGCACGCGCACCTGGGTGCCTTCCAGGCCCAGTCGGTGAGCGCGCATGGCGACCTGGGCACCGCTTTCCTCGCCGGTCACATACAGCACGCGCATCTGGCGGGACAGCGCGTCCAGCGCTTGCAGCAGGAGGGTGGACTTGCCGATGCCCGGGTCGCCACCGATCAGCACCACGCCACCAGCGACGATGCCGCCGCCCAGCACGCGGTCCAGTTCCTCCTGCCCTGTGGGCGTGCGGGCCACGTCGGCCGCTTCGATCTCGGAGAGCGTGGCGACAGGCTGTGCCGCATTGAGCCCACGGCTGAGGGCCTGCATGCGGTTCTTGCCAGCCGAAGCGGGCTCGGCGCGGGTTTCTTCGAGCGTGTTCCAGGCATGGCAGTGCGGGCACTTGCCCAGCCACTTTGGGCTGACGCCGCCGCATTCGCTGCAGGTGTAGACGGTTTTTTCTTTGGCCATGCCGGCGATTGTCGGGCATGGTTTCAATGGGACCGATGCGCGGGGTCAGCCCGCCACGTCACCCGTCTCGGCCTGGATGGCCTTGAAGCGCTGGTCCAGCTCCTGGCGCAACTGCCTGCGCAGCTTGGCCGAGTTGAAGCGGCGGACTTCATCGGGTGTGCTCGGTGTCAGGGGTGGCACCGCCGTGGGCTTGGCCTGGTCATCGACCCCCACCATGGTGAAGAAACAGCTGTTGGCATGCCGAACGACCTGCGTGCGGATGTTCTCGGCGATCACCTTGATGCCGATCTCCATCGATGAGGTGCCGGTGTAGTTGACCGAGGCCAGGAAGGTCACCAGCTCGCCCACGTGGATGGGTTGGCGAAAGGTGACCTGGTCCACCGACAGTGTGACCACATAGCAGCCGGCATAGCGGCTGGCGCAGGCATAGGCCACCTGGTCGAGCAGCTTGAGGATGGTGCCGCCATGCACATTGCCGGAGAAGTTGGCCATGTCTGGCGTCATGAGCACGGTCATGCGCAGTTGATGGCGTTGGTGGTCGATGTCCATGTGTCGTTCCGCAGCGATGTTCATTGTCTTGTCAGGCAGATCAGGTTGTCAAAGGTGAATGGCGAGGCCTGCCTGACGATGCAAGCCGTATGCCGATATCGGCACGTGAATCAGGGTGGATCAAGGGAAGGGGTGGTTGAGCACCTGGACAGGCACGCGCGGCGAGACCGCGCACATCAGCTCGTAGCCGATGGTGCCGCAGTGCCGCGCCACCTCGTCGATCGACAGCACGCCGGCGCTCGTGCCATGACCCGACGCCAGGCCCCACAAGGTGACGGGGCTGCCGATCTGGGCCTGGGGCAGGTGCGTGATGTCCACGCACAGCATGTCCATGGAGACGCGGCCGACCAGCGGCACGCGCTGGCCGTCCACCAGCACGGGCGTGCCATCCGGTGCATGACGCGGGTAGCCGTCCGCATAGCCGCAGGCCACCACGCCGACACGCATGGGGCCGGGGGCGGTGAAGCGGCTGCCGTAGCCCACGGTGTCGCCGGCCTGCAGGTGCTGGATGCCGATGAGGCGCGATTGCAGGGTCATCGCGGGCTTCAAGCCCCAGTGGGCGGCATCATGCTCGGGGTAATCGGGCGAGGCGCCGTAGAGCATCACGCCGGGGCGCACCCAGTCGCCGCGCACGGCGGGGTCGCTGGCGTGGCGTAGGGTGCCGGCGCTGTTGCACAGGCTGCGCTCGCCGCTGAGGTCGCCTGCGTGGGCGTGGAACACCGTCACCTGATGGGCGATGCCACGCGGGCCGTCGGCATCCGAGAAGTGCGTCATGAGCGACACCTCGTCCACTTGGGGCAAGGCGCTGAGCCGCGCCCAGGCGTTGCGGAAGGCGTGCGGCTGGAAACCCAGGCGGTTCATGCCCGTGTTCATCTTCAGGAACACACGGTGTGGCCATTCGGTCTTGTGCGCGGCGAGCCAGTCGATCTGTTCGTCGCAGTGCACCACGTGCCACAGGCCCAGGCGGGAGCACCACTCCAGGTCGCGGGCGTCGAACACACCTTCGAGCAGCAGTATGGGGCCGCGCCAGTCGAGGTCGCGCAGTTTTTGCGCCTCGGCGATGTCCAGCAGGGCAAAGCCATCGGCTGCGCGCAAGCCTTCATAGACGCGCTGCAAACCGTGGCCATAGCCATTGGCCTTGACGACCGCCCAGACGCGGGCGTCGGGCGCGCATTCGCGGGCACGCTGGAGGTTGTGGTGCAGGGCGTCGAGGTGGATCAGGGCTTCAAGCGGGCGCGGCATGAGCGAGATTTTGCCAGTCTCGCCAAGTCGGGCTTGCCTGGCCCCCGTTTGCGTGGCGTGGTGATCAGAAATGCGCGCTGGCAGCGAGGTGGCGGGAGGGTGTCGTGCTATAACCGGCGGCTCTCATGGTGATCGGTGCCTTGGCGCGGACATGTCTTGAGGCAGCATTTGTTGGACCGACCGGATATGAACCCCCTCGACGCTCGCGCATGAAAAAAGGTTTTTTCACGATCATGGCGGCGCAGTTTTTCAGCTCGCTGGCCGACAACGCCTTGCTGGTGGCCGCCGTCGAATTGCTGAAGATCAGCCACGCACCGTCCTGGCAGATGCCGTTTCTGGCGCCGATGTTTGCGCTGTTCTACGTCGTGCTCGCACCCTTCGTCGGGGCGTTTTCTGATGCCTTGCCCAAGGGCAAGGTGATGTTCATTGCCAACAGCATCAAGGTGGTGGGCTGCCTGCTCATGCTGAGTGGCCTGCACCCTTTGTTGGCTTATGCCGTGGTGGGCCTGGGCGCTGCCGCCTACTCGCCAGCCAAGTACGGCATCCTGACCGAGTTGCTGCCGCCTTCCCAGCTGGTGAAAGCCAATGGCTGGATCGAAGGCCTGACGGTTGGCTCCATCATCCTGGGCGTGCTGCTGGGCGGGCAGTTGGTGGGCGCCAGGCTGTCATCCGTCCTGCTGAGCTTTGACTTCCCGGTCATCGACACCGGCGTCGACCAGCCCTGGGAAGCCGCTGTGGCTTCCATGATCATCCTGTACGCGATCGCGGCGCTGTTCAACCTGCGCATCCCGCGCACCGAGGCCGTGCTGCAGCCCATGAGCGGGCATTTCATGGAGCTGCTGCGCGACTTCTGGCAATGCAATATGCGCCTGTGGCGCGACAAGCTCGGCCAGATCTCCCTGGCCAGCACCACGCTGGTGTGGGGCGTGTCGGGCAATATGCGCGTCATCGTGTTCCCGTGGGCGGCTGCGGCGCTGGGTTATTCGACCACGCAGGCGTCTTCGCTGGCGGGGGTCGTCGTGATCGGCACGGCCGTCAGCGCGGTCGTGGCCTCGGTGTCGATGCGGCTGGATCTGGCCACCAAGCTGATTCCTCTGGGTGTGGCCATGGGCCTGCTGATGCTGGGACTCAATGTGATCACCAGCCTGACGGTGGCCGTGCCTTTCCTGGTGCTGCTGGGTGCAAGCGTGGGTTACCTCGTGGTGCCGATGAACGCGCTGCTGCAACACCGTGGCCACAACTTGATGGGCGCTGGTCGCTCGATCGCCGTGCAGAACTTCAATGAGCAGGCCTGCATCCTGGCGCTGGGTGGTTTGTACGCGGGGGCCACATCGGTCGGTTTCTCGGCCTTCCAGGCGATCACCATGTTTGGCCTGGTGGTGGCGACCGTGATGGCGCTGATCGGGCTCTGGCATCGGCGCAATATGGTTGTCTACAAGACTGAGGTCGATCAGTTGATGACGCTGGCGCGCAGCGACGGGCACCACCATCAGCATTGAGCGGTGCCTACACAGGCTTACAAAGTCGCGTGGGCCCGTGTCGTCCGGATGGGCGCCTGGGCCGTTGAGGGCTCATAAGGAGCCCATCATGAACACTTCCCGTTTTGCATCGCTGTCTCGTCTTGTCCTTGCGGCTGGGTTGGTGGCCGCGTCCGTCGGCGCCCATGCGGGCGGTGGCGTCTACTGGTCGGTGAATGTGGATGCACCTGTGCAGGGCATGGGGCGCGTGTCCACCGCGGTGTCGAATACGCGTTGGGGCGTGGCGCCTGCTCAGCAGTTTGTGTATGCGCCCGCACCGGTCGTGTACGCACCGCCTCCGGTGGTGTATGCCCCGCCCGCCGTCGTGGTGGAGAGCCCGGTCTATGGCTATCTGCCCGCACCCGTGGTGGTTTATGACAGGCCCCGCCATTGCGAGCCACGGGGGTGGATGGGGTGGCGCCACCATCACCATGATGACGACCGCTTCGCCTGGAACGAGGGCTGGCGTGACCGCGATGACGACCGGGGTTGGCGTCGCGGCCATTGAGGTCTTTTCCGAAGTGCAAGTCGGGGTGGGGGCGGGCCGATCGAGACCTGATCGAGGTCAACCCGGCCAAAAGGTAAAATCGCCGTATCACTCAGCTTGAGCTGGGCTTTTTTTGTGCGCGCACCGGACTTGTGCCGGGGCGCGTTCTGTCGTTCGAAAACAGATTTTTCCCGGAGCAAGACGCCATGGCCGGTCATTCCAAGTGGGCCAATATCCAACACCGCAAAGGCCGCCAGGACGAAAAGCGCGGCAAGGTCTGGACCCGCATCACGCGTGAAATCATCGTGGCGGCGCGCCAGGGTGGCGGCGACATCAACATGAATCCGCGCCTGCGCCTGGCCATCGACAAGGCCAAGGCGGCCAACATGCCGGCCGACAACATCAAGCGCAATGTGGACAAGGCCACGGGCAACCTCGACGGCGTGACCTACGAGGAAATCCGCTACGAGGGCTACGGCATTGGCGGTGCGGCCATCATCGTCGACTGCATGACCGACAACCGGGTGCGCACGGTGGCCGAGGTGCGCCACGCCTTCAGCAAGTATGGCGGCAACCTGGGCACGGAAGGCTCGGTGGCCTTCCAGTTCAAGCACGTGGGCCAACTCCTGTTTGCGCCGGGCGTGAGCGAGGACAAGGTCATGGAAGTGGCCCTGGAAGCCGGCGCCGAAGACGTCATCACCCACGATGATGGCTCTATCGAGGTGCTGAGCTCGCCCGCTGATTTCGAGGCTGTGAAGAACGCGCTGGAAGGCGCTGGCATGAAACCTGAAGTGGCCGAAGTGACCATGCGCGCCGAGAACACGATCGAGTTGACGGGCGACGATGCCGCCCGCATGCAGAAGTTGCTGGATGTACTGGAAGACCTGGACGACGTGCAGGATGTGTTCCACAACGCCGAGTTGAATTGAAGAGATTGAGCACCGTATGAATATCCTTGTCATTGGCTCGGGCGGCCGCGAGCATGCCCTGGCCTGGAAGCTGGCCCAGTCCCCCAAGGCCCAGAAGGTCTATGTGGCACCAGGCAATGGCGGCACGGCGCGCGATCCGCGCCTGGTCAATGTGCCCATCACCGACGTGAAGGCTTTGGCTGACTTCGCCCAGAACAACAAGATCAACCTGACCGTGGTCGGCCCCGAGGCCCCGCTGGCGGCCGGCGTGGTGGACGAGTTCCGCGCACGCGGCCTGCGCATCTTCGGCCCGACGCAAAAGGCGGCGCAGCTGGAGAGCTCCAAGGCCTTCGCCAAGGACTTCATGAAGCGCCATGGCATCCCCACGGCCTTCTACGAGACCTTCACCGATGCCACCGCCGCACACGCCTATGTGGACAAGCACGGCGCGCCCATCGTGATCAAGGCCGATGGCCTGGCAGCCGGCAAGGGTGTGATCGTGGCCATGACCTTGGCCGAGGCCCATGAGGCCGTCGACTGGATGTTGCTGGACAACCGGCTGGGCGTGCAGCACAACGCTGGCGTGGATGGGCAGGCTACGCCGCGCGTCGTGATCGAAGAGTTCCTGCAAGGCGAGGAAGCCAGCTTCATCGTGCTGGCCGATGGCAAGAACGTGAACGTGCTGGCCACCAGCCAGGACCACAAGCGCCTGCTGGATGCCGATGCCGGCCCCAACACGGGCGGCATGGGCGCCTACTCGCCCGCACCCGTGGTCACGCCCAATGTGTATGCCAAGACCATGCACGAGATCATCAACCCGACGCTGGCAGGCATGGCCAAGGACGGCATCCCCTTCACCGGTTTCCTGTACGCAGGCCTGATGATCGACGCCAATGGCAACCCCAAGACGCTGGAGTTCAACTGCCGCATGGGCGACCCTGAGACGCAGCCCATCATGATGCGCCTCAAGAGCGACCTGATCGATGTGTTCATGGCTGCCACCGATGGCACGCTGGACCAGGTCGAACTGCAATGGGACCGGCGCTTCGCGCTGGGCGTGGTGATGGCTGCCGGCGGCTACCCGCTGGACCCTAAGAGGGGTGACGTGATCATGGGCCTGCCTGCCGAAGCCGATGACGCCATGGTCTTCCATGCCGGCACGACCATGGGCGACGACGGCCAGGTGCGCACCAGTGGTGGCCGCGTGCTGTGTGTGACGGCGCTGGGCGAGTCGGCCAAGCTGGCGCAGCAGCGTGCTTACGATTACATGCGCGGCATCCAGTTCGATGGCATGCAGTTCCGCACCGACATCGGCTGGCGCGCCATCAAAGCGCGTTGACCTGAGGCCCGTCGCCACTTCGTCCACCATGAGCACCACCCCCTCCCTGAACACCGAAGCCGTCCGCCGGTACCTGCTGGACCTGCAGGAGCGCATCGTCGGCGCTTTCGAGGCCGAGGACGGTACGCCCTTCGTGAAGGACGCCTGGGTGCGGGGCCCGCAAGAACGCCTGCAGGGCGATGGCTGCTCGCGTTTGGTGGAGGAAGGTCAGGTTCTGGAGCGCGGGGGCTGCAATTTCTCGCATGTGAAGGGCCCGAGCCTGCCGCCGTCGGCCACGCAGCATCGGCCTGAGCTGGCGGGCTGCCCCTTCGAGGCCATGGGCGTGTCGCTGGTGTTCCACCCGCGCAACCCGCATGTGCCGACCGTGCACATGAACGTGCGCATGCTGGCCGCGCACAAGCCCGATGGCAGCGTGGTGGCCTGGTTTGGCGGCGGCATGGACCTTACGCCCTACTATGGCCAGGAAGAGGACGCGCGCCACTTCCACCAGGTCTGCAAGGACGCCCTGGCGCCCTTTGGCGAAGACAAGCACCCGCGCTTCAAGCAATGGTGCGACGAATACTTCTTCCTCAAGCACCGCCATGAAGCGCGTGGCGTGGGCGGCATCTTCTTCGACGACTTCTCGGAGCTGGGCTTCGAGGGCGGCTTTGCCATGATGCGCTCGGTGGGCGATGCCTTCACGCAGGCCTATCTGCCCATCCTGCAGCGCCGCCGCAACATGCCTTACGGTGAACGCGAGCGCGACTTCCAGGCTTACCGTCGTGGCCGCTACGTCGAATTCAACCTCGTATGGGACCGTGGCACCTTGTTTGGCCTGCAATCGGGTGGGCGTACCGAGAGCATCCTCATGTCCATGCCGCCCATCGTGAAGTGGCGCTACGACTGGCAGCCCGAGCCCGGCACGCCCGAGGCCCGGCTCTACACCGATTTCCTGCCCGCACGGGCCTGGGTCTGAGGCTGTGCGCCGCATCGGCCTGATGGGCGGCAGCTTCGACCCGGTTCACTGTGCCCATGTCGAGCTGGCCGAACTCGCCCTGCGTCATCTGGCGCTGGACGAAGTGCGCTGGATCCCCGTCGGGCAGCCCTGGCAGAAGGCGCGGCAACTGGCGGCACCCGAGCACCGGCTGGCCATGGTCGAGGCGGCCACCGCGCACGAGCCACGCTTCACGGTCGACCCGATCGAGCTGCGCAGGCAAGGGCCTTCTTACACACTGGATACCGTGCGTGCGTTACAGTCGCGGTCCACGCAGCCTGCTCAATGGTTCCTGATCATCGGGCAGGACCAGTTTGCGAACTTCCCGACCTGGCAGGGCTGGCACGAATTGTTGCAAGTCCTGACGCTGGCCGTGGCCTGCAGAGGGCATGATCTGCCCGCCGCGCCGCAGGCCATGCAGGGGCTGAACTACCGCGTGGTCGAACTGCCCCTGCCGCCACTGGACGTGTCCTCAACCGATATCCGTACCCGGCTTGGCCGTGGTAAAGATCCGTATTCACTGGTGCCCGACCTGTTGCCCTACGGTGTCGCGCGCTATATTGCAACCCATCAACTCTACGCCGCCCCCCCGGCTTCAAGCACTTAATGGACATTCGCAAACTGCAACGCGCCATCGTCGATGGTCTGGAAGATGTCAAGGCACAAGACATCGTCGTGTTCAACACCGAGCACCTCTCGCCCCTGTTTGAGCGGGTGGTCATCGCAACCGGCTCTTCCAACCGTCAGACCAAGGCTTTGTCGTCCAGCGTGCGCAAGGCGGTCAAGGAAGCAGGCTTTCAGGTCATGCGGACCGAGGGCGAGGACAACGGTGAGTGGATCATCGTGGACTGCGCCGCGGCGGTCGTCCACATCATGCAACCGGCCATCCGCCAGTACTACCAGCTCGAAGAGATCTGGGGTGAGAAGCCCGTGACCCTCAAGCTCAAGGTCGCCAAGACCGGTCTGGTGAAGGCTTCCGAGCCGCAGGAAGAAGACGAGGCGCCCGTCAAGCCCAAGAAGGCATCGGGCAAGACGACATCCGCCCAAAGGGCCGCGACGACATCGCCCACTCGAAAGGTGGTTGCCAAGAAGGCGCCAGCTGCGAAGAAGGTGGTTGTTGCAGCCAAGGTGCCTGCCAAGAAGGCTGCGGCCAAAAAGGTTGTAGCCAAGAAGGCCTTCTCTTCCTCGACCGTGAAGAAGATCGTGGTCAACGCGCCCGAGGCCAAGAAGGCGCCGGCACGCAAGGTGGCTGTGAAGAAGGTCGCGGCCAAGAAGGCAGTCGCCCGGAAAGTCGCCGTGAAGAAGGTCGCCGCCAAGAAGGCTGCCCCAAAGAAGACGGCGCGCTGATGCCCGCTGAGGTAGTACGCGCACTGGTGCCATGAAGCTCACGGTCGTGACCATCGGCCACCGCCTGCCGGATTGGGCCAATGCGGCGTGCGAGGACTACCTCAAGCGCTTCCCGCCCGACTGGAAGGTGGAGGTCAAGGCGCTGAAGGCGGAGCCTCGCGAAGGCAAGCCTGTTGTCAGCATCATGCAGGCCGAAGCCGCCCGCATGGAGGCCGCGCTGGAGCGGGGTGTGCGCCGCGTCATCCTCGATGAGCGTGGGACGCGCCTGACCAGCGTGCAGCTTGCCGAGCGTACCGAAGCCTGGCTCCACGATGGCCGAGACGTGGCCTTCATCATCGGTGGTGCCGATGGCATCGACCCGCAACTCAAACAAACTGCCGACGAGACCTTGCGCCTGTCGGACATGACCTTGCCGCATGCCCTGGCGCGCGTGCTGCTCCTGGAGCAGCTCTACCGTGCCTGGTCCCTGCGCAATAACCACCCTTATCACCGTGCCTGAATTCATCAAGAGGCCCACGCTGCTCAGTGCCTGGGTGGCTGTGGCGGTCTGGGTATTGGCCTACGGCTTGCTCAAAGCTTTCAGCCTGGACGGCCTGGACATTGACAGCGCCGAACAGGTGTACTTTGCCCAGTCCTGGCAGCTGGGGTATGGCACGCGGCAACCTCCGCTCTACACCTGGCTGATGCTGTGGCTCAAGCCCGCGTCATTGTCCTGGGCAGTGGCGCTGGAGATCGCGCGCTACTTCTGCCTTGTGCTGTGGCTGGCCGGTGTGCAAGCGTTGGCGCGGGCCTGTGGGGCGGATCGTTCCGTACAGGCGCGCGTGGTGCTGGCGCACCTCGGGCTGCTGCTGGCCATGTGGCGGGTGCATGACAGTCTCACGCACACGGTCCTGGCGGCGGCGGTCACCTTGTGGGCTTCGGTGGCGGTCATCCATGCACTGGCGCGCCCTCGCTGGTGGCCGTTTGTTGGCTTGCTGGCGGCCTTGGCCTGCCTGTCCAAACTCAATGCCGCGCTGTGGTGCGTTTCCAGCTTGTTGGCGGCTTGGGTCATGATCCTGCGAACCGGCAAAGATCAAGTGCAGGCTGATCGTGCGACGCCTGGCATGCACTTCGTGTGGATGCTGGTCGCGCTGCTGGTGTTCGTGGCTGTCATTGCACCCTATGCCCATTGGTGGCTGACGCAGCCCAGTGGCTCGGTGGCACTGGCCAGGCGCATCGTGATCTCCGATGAGCACGCGCCGATGTGGAAGCCACTGGCCTATGTGTTTATGGGCTTTTTGGAATACTTGCTGCTGACGCCCCTGTTGTTGGCTGCGATCGTCTGGCGTGTCCGTGCAGGGCATGCTGTGCGTGTGCCGAAATCGCGGACACCGGCTGGGCAGTGGCTCGCCTGGCAGACCAGCGTTGGTTTGGTGATCCTGTTGGTGACGCTGATGGCCATGAAGGCCACGCATTTCACGCCCCGCTGGCTGTGGCCGGTGATCCCGGGTGCCACCGTCTGCATGTGCGTGGGGGCTTTTCAGGCGCTGGACAGCATCGAGGCCTTGTCAGTCTGGCGCACACGCATGGCTCTGCTCACCTGGGCCATGGTGATGCTGGCTTTCAGCGTCGTGGGTTTGCGCATCTGGGTCCCCCAGGTCAATGCACAGCGCTGCGTCAACTGTTGGACGGACCGGCCCGCTGCCTCGATATCCGAGGATCTGCACCGGCGCTACGGCCACCAGCCCCTGCGCGTCATCACGGGTGACGATCACCTGGCGGGCATCCTGGCGCAGGTGGATGCGCGTGACAGCACCTGGACATCGGGCTCCGTCGATCTGCCGCCGCCCGACGACTTCGAGCTCTCCCACGCGCCCTGTATCGCAGCCTGGGTCACGATGGACAAGCCCCAGCCCATGCCCACTGGCTTGCGGCATCTGGTCGGGCCCGCCACATCCGAGGAGGAGGTGAACCAGAGCCATTGGCCCATGCGCCTGGCACCTCAGCGCAGCATCTGGCTGCTGTCCATGGCCTTGCCTCAAACGGTCTGCGACAAAGCCCGGCAGTGACACGACGAGGCCCAAAGCCATGCCGTAGGATGGCGGCATGACCCATCATCCTGCTTCCACCGCCCAACCTTGGCTGTATCTCGCGTCGCAAAGCCCCAGGCGTCAGCAGTTGCTTGACCAATTGGGCGTGCGCCACGAGTTGCTCCTGCCGGATCCCGACGAGGATGCCGAGTCGCTCGAAGCCGAACGCGCAGGGGAGTCGCCCGAGGACTATGTCCAGCGCGTGACCCTGGCCAAATGGCAGGCTGCGGTTGAACGCCTTGCGCGCCGGGCTCAGCGAGAGAGGGCCTGGGCCGAGGCGCCCATCCTCTGCGCCGACACCACGGTGGCGCTGGGCGGTGACATACTGGGCAAACCTGCCGGTCCTGCCGATGCCGCCCGGATGCTGGCCAAGCTGTCGGGGCAATCGCACAAGGTGCTGACCGCCGTGGTGGTCAATGGCGCCATGCGCCTGAGTGTGTCCCATGTGCGGTGGCGCGTGCTCGATGAGGACGAGATCGTGCGTTACGTCGCCAGCGGCGAGCCCATGGGCAAGGCCGGCGCTTATGCGATTCAGGGGCGATCCGGCGCTTGGACGCAGCACGTGGACGGCAGCTACAGCGGCATCATGGGCCTGCCCTTGTTCGAAACGGCCGAGCTGCTCAAGCCCCTGGGCTGGCAATTCTGAACCCCGAGAGGAGAGGCCATGACGCATCCAGGCGATAAGGTGAGCGTGCTGCTGGCCGGTGCCACCGGGCTGGTCGGTCAGCAGGCCCTTCAGCAATTGCTGGCTGATGATCAGGTCGGCGAAGTGCGGGCCCTGGTCCGCCGCGACATGACGCCGGCGCAACTGCTGGGGCCCCGGCTGTCGGGCCTGCAAGGCCTCGACAAGTTGCGCATCTGCAAGGCCAATTTTGATCGCCTGGAGGCCCACGCCGACTGGTTTGACGTGGACTGGGTGTTCTGCGCCCTGGGCACCACCATCAAGACGGCCGGTTCGCAAGCCGCGTTCCGACAGGTGGATTTCGATTACCCCCTGCAGATCGCGCAATTGGCCAAGGCGCAGGGCGCACAGCGATTCCTGCTGGTGAGCGTCCTGGGCGCCAATGCCCGTTCCAAGGTGTTCTACAGCCGTGTCAAGGGCGAGCTGGAGGAGGCCATCCGGGCCATCGGCTTTGACCATGTCAGCGTGGCCAGGCCGTCCTTTCTCGCCGGTGAACGCGTGGAACACCGGCTGGGTGAGGGCATCGCCTTGAAGCTCGGTTTCCTGATGCCGGCCCTCTACAAGCCCGTGCGGGTCGAGCAGGTGGCCAAGGGCCTGCTGACCAGCGCCAGGCGAGGGCAGCCGGGCTGGCACGTGCTCGACAACATCGCCCTGCGCGGCATGCGGTAAATTGCAGGCATGCCCAGCTCACAAGACATCCTCATCAACTGGACGCCCCAGGAAACCCGTGTGGCCATCATCGAAAGTGGCGCCGTGCAGGAGTTGCACGTTGAACGCACACTGGAGCGCGGCCTGGTCGGCAACATCTATGCAGGCAAGGTGGTGCGCGTGCTGCCCGGCATGCAGTCCGCCTTCATCGACATCGGCCTGGAGCGCGCAGCCTTCCTGCATGTGGCCGACCTGCACCGCGAGGAAGGCAATGCCAAGCCTCATCCGCGCGGCAGCGAAGCCCAGGTGCCCATCGAAAAGCGCGTGCACGAAGGCCAGACCCTCATGGTGCAGGTCATCAAGGACCCGATCGGCACCAAGGGCGCGCGCCTGTCCACCCAGATCAGCGTGGCGGGGCGTCTGCTTGTGTTCCTGCCGCAGGACGACCACCTGGGCATCTCGCAGAAGATCGGCTCACCTGAGCTGCGTGACCAGTTGCGCGAGCGCATGCTCAAGCTTCTTGGCGAGGCCGATAGCCGCGAGGGCCGCACCCGCTCGGGCGGTTTCATCCTGCGCACCAATGCCGAAGACTCGACAGACGACGAGTTGGCCGCCGACATCACCTACCTGCGCAAGACCTGGTCCACCATCCGCGAACATGGCCTCAAGGCTGCGCCCGGCACGCTGCTCTACCAGGAGCTCAACCTGGCCCAGCGCGTGCTGCGTGATTTGGTCTCCGACGAGGTGATGACCATCCGCATCGACTCGCTCATCCAGTTCGACGCGCTCAAGGAGTTCGGCACCGAGTTCACGCCCTCTGCCGTGGACAAGCTCCAGCACTACAAGGGCGAGCGCCCCATCTTCGATCTCTACAACATCGACACGGAGATCGAGCGGGCCTTGGCGCGCCGCGTCGACCTCAAGTCCGGCGGCTACCTCATCGTCGACCAGACCGAAGCCCTGACCACGGTCGACGTCAACACCGGTGGCTACGTCGGTGCCCGCAACTTCGACGACACCATCTTCAAGACCAATCTGGAGGCGGCGCAGGCCATTGCGCGGCAACTGCGGCTGCGCAACCTGGGTGGCATCATCATCATCGACTTCATCGATATGCTGCGCGAGGACCACCGCGACAACGTGCTGTCGGAGTTCCGCAAGCAACTGGCCAAGGACCGCACCAAGGTCACGGTCAGTGGTTTTTCGCCGCTGGGCCTGGTTGAGATGACACGCAAGCGCACGCGCGAGTCGCTGGCCCACATGCTGTGCGAGCCCTGCCCGACCTGCGAGGGCCGCGGCCAGGTCAAGACCGCGCGCACCGTCTGCTACAACATCCTGCGCGAGATCTTGCGCGAGGCCCGCCAGTTCAATCCCAAGGAGTTCCGCGTGGTGGCCAGCGCCACCGTCGTCGAGATGCTGCTTGACGAGGAGAGCCAGCACCTGGCGGGCTTGAGCGACTTCATCGGCAAGCCGGTGTCCTTGCAGGCCGAGCCCTCGATGTCGCCGGAGCAGTACGACATCGTGCTGTTGTGAGGTGGAGGCGGTGAGGCCAGGCGAGGCTGTAAAGGCGTGATTTACATTGCCTGACGCCTTTGTCAAACCCCTGATGGCCCTGCTTGGGGAACTTCCGCCCAGGACGGGGCACAATCCGAGGTGTTTTGACTTTGCCTGACTGTGTGACCGAATCCATGCAGCTTCCCGTTTCGCGTCGTGCTGCCCTTTCCTGGGGGGCATTGGGTGCCCTGGCTGGCGCAGCCCTGTGGCCTTTGAGCGCGGCGCACGCCCAGTTCCGCGTCGAAATCTCCGGCGTAGGTGCCACCCAGATCCCGATCGCCATCGGCAGATTCCGTGACGAGGCCCGCGCACCGCAGCCGATCTCCGAGATCGTCAAGGCCGATCTGGTGCGCAGCGGCCTGTTCAAATCGCTCGATGCCAGCGCCGACAAGCTTGACGAGGTCGGCCGGCCGCCTTTGAGCGACTGGCGCACCAAGGGTGCCGACGCGCTGTTGGCGGGTTCCATCGCGGCCCTGGCCGATGGCCGTTTCGACATCCGCTACCACCTGTGGGACGTGCTCAAGGCCCAGGATCTCGGCGGCCTAAGCCTGGTCGTGCCGGCCGGTGACCTGCGCCAGGCCGCGCACCGCATCGCCGACGAGGTCTACGAAAAACTCACGGGCGACAAAGGTGTGTTCGCCACGCGCATCGCCTACATCAGCAAGGTGGGCCGCCAGCACACCCTGGTGATCGCCGATTCAGACGGCGAGGGTGCCCAGGCGGCGCTCACCAGCGGCCAGCCCATCATCTCGCCCGCCTGGTCGCCCGATGGCCGCCAGTTGGCCTATGTGTCGTTTGAGAGTGGCAAGGCCGTGGTCGTGACGCAGGACGTGTCAACAGGTCGCCGCCGCGTGGTCGCTGGCTTCAAGGGCACCAACAGCGCGCCGGCCTGGTCGCCCGATGGCCGGCAACTGGCCGTGACGCTCAGCCGCGATGGCGGCTCCCAGCTCTACCTGATCAGCAGCGAAGGCGAGGGCCTGCGCCGCCTGACGCAAAGTGCGGCCATCGACACTGAAGCGGCCTGGTCACCCGATGGCGCCAGCATCTACTTTGTCAGCGATCGCGGAGGCGGCCCGCAGATCTACCGGGTGCCGTCTGCGGGCGGCAATGTGCAGCGCGTGACCTTCAGCGGCAGCTACAACATCAGCCCCGCCATCAGCCCGGATGGCCGCTACATGGCCTACATCAGCCAGGTGGACAATGGCGCTTTCCGCGTGCACCTGATGGATCTGGCCAGCGGCAGCGTGAAGGCCCTGACCGATTCGCGTGACGATGAAAGCCCCAGCTTCGCGCCCAACAGCAAGCAGATCATCTATGCCTCCCGCTCGCAAGGCCGGGGTGTGCTGATGACCACTTCGCTCGATGGCCGCATCAAGGCCAAGTTGTCGACACCGCAGGCCGAAGTGCGCGAGCCTGCATGGGGACCACAATCGGCCAACCCCAAACGTTGATTTCACCATGTCAAGGAGCCCAAGATGACCCAAGCTCGTTTCACCTCCCGCCTCTTTGCGCTGACTGTGCTGGCCTCCACTGCCCTGTGGCTGGGTGGCTGCGGCTCCTCCGTCAAGCTCGATGACAAGGCCTCCAACGGGCCCGCGCCCATCGTGAATGCTGCGCCTTCGGGTAGCAGCGGCAACTCGGTGCCCTCATCCAATGTGGCCCCTGTGGTCGTTGCGCCTTCTGACAACGCGGGTGCCGACACCAGCTTGCCCCGCGTCATCTACTTTGACTTCGACAGCAATGTGGTCAAGGAAGAGTTCCGCGGCACGATCGATGGCCATGCCAAGCGCCTGATGGCCGCCAAGGGCAAGAAGATCGTGATCGAAGGCCACACCGACGAGCGCGGTGGCAGCGAGTACAACCTGGCCCTCGGCCAGCGTCGCGCCGAAGCCGTGCAGAAGTCGCTGACGCTGCTGGGCGTCTCGCCTGACCAGATCGAAGCCGTGAGCTTCGGCAAGGAGCGCCCTGCGGTGCAAGGCAGCACGGAAGAAGCCTGGGCGAAGAACCGCCGCGCTGAAATCAAGGACCGTTGATTTTCGAGAGGTTCTCCATGCGTCTTGCCCAACCGATGTTCGAGCGCTTGCGGCCGGTGGCCATCGCCATGGCCGCGCTGGCTGCCCTGCTGGGCAGTGCCACCGCCCATGCCGGCCTGTTTGAAGACGATGAAGCGCGCCGCGCCATCCTCGAGCTGCGCATGCAGCGCACGCAGGACACCGATGGCCTCAACGCCAAATTGTCTGCCCTCAACGCGCAGGTGGACCAACTCAAGCGCAGCCTGCTGGACATGAACGCGCAGGTCGAACAGCTGCGCAGCGATCTGGCCAAGCAGCAAGGCGCCAACGAGGTGCTCACACGCGATGTCACCGAGTTGCAGCGCAAGCAAAAGGACATCCAGGGCGGCCTGGATGAACGCGTGCGCAAGCTCGAACCCCAAAGCGTGACCCAGGACGGCAAGACCTTCAAGGCCGACCCCGAAGAAAAGCGCCTGTTCGATGAGTCCCTGGCCCGGCTGCGTGCGGCCGATTTTGCGGGGGGCGCAGCCGGCCTCAACGGCCTGCTGCAACGCTTCCCGGACACGGGCTACCGCGAGTCGGCCTGGTATTGGCAGGGCAATGCGCAATATGGTCTGCGTGCTTACAAGGAGTCGATCGCCTCCTTCAAGCAATTGCTCGACAAGGCACCTGACCACGCGCGGGCCCCCGAGGCCATGCTGTCCATCGCCAACTGCTACAGCGAGCTCAAGGAAAACGACAGCGCCCGCAAGACGCTGGAGTTGCTGATCAAGCAATACCCGCAAACCGAAGCCGCGCAGGCCGCGCGCGATCGTCTGCTGACCATGCCCGCGCCTGCCGAGAAAAAGCGCAAGGCCCGCAACAACTGAGCCGCCGTGTCGAAGTTTTCCTCGAGCGAGGCCTTGCTGGCGGCGGCCAGCCAGCCTGATCCAGACCGGCGTTTTGGTGGCTTGCGACGCCTGCATGGCGTGAGCGGCTATGAACGCCTGCGTGCCGCGCGTGTGGCCGTGATCGGGGTGGGCGGCGTGGGCTCCTGGACGGCCGAAGCCCTGGCCCGAAGCGGCGTGGCCCAACTCACCCTGATCGACCTGGACAACATCGCCGAGTCCAATGTGAATCGGCAGGTGCATGCGCTGGAAACCACGCTGGGCCAGGCCAAGGTGTTGGCCCTGAAAGACCGCATCGCCCTCATCCATGCCGGCTGCGTGGTCCATGCGATCGAAGAGTTCATCGACGAAGCCAATGTGGGCGAGCTGCTGCAAGCGCATGGCATCGACGGCGTGATCGACTGTTGCGACCAGGTGCGGGCCAAGGCGGCCATTGCGGCCTGGGGGCAACAACATGGCGTACCCGTGGTCGCGGTGGGCGCGGCAGGCGGCAAGACGCGGCCGCAACTGGTGGAAGTGGCCGACCTGGCCGAGGTGACGCACGACCCATTGCTGGCCAGCTTGCGACAACGCCTGCGCCAGCGCCATGACGGCGCACGACGGGGCAAGATGGGCTTGAGTTGTGTGTTCTCGCGCGAGGCCGTCAAACCACCGCAAGATGCCGCGTGCGACCTTGCTGAAGGCGGGGAGGCACCGCGCGGCGATGGCTCGCTCAACTGCGCGGGCTATGGCTCCAGCGTGACGGTGACGGCCACCTTCGGCATGGTGGCTGCGGCACAGATGATCGAGATCGTGCTCGAGGCTGGGTGACGGCAGCACTCAAGGTAGGTTATACTTTTAGGCTTTGCTGGGGTCGGTAGCTCAGTCGGTAGAGCAGCGGACTTTTAATCCGTTGGTCGCGAGTTCGAGTCTCGCCCGACCCACCAAAAAATTCAGAAACTTTCCTAAAGACGCCTGATTGACACAAATTTTGTGTATATAATCTAAGTCTTCGCGAGATAACCAGTTCTCGCGGTCTTCGTCAGAAGATTTCAGGTGCGGGCTCTTAGCTCAGTTGGTAGAGCAGCGGACTCTTAATCCGTTGGTCGAGTGTTCGAGTCACTCAGGGCCCACCAACATTCAGAAGGGATCAGCTTCAACGGCTGGTCCCTTTTTCATTCTGACCTCCTCGCTTGCCTCGAACGTCACCGCGACGGCCAGCGACATGGTCCGCCATGTCCTCTCCATGAAGCGTCCGGCATGTGTGGCGCGCAAAATGCAAGCAGAGATGATCGTCCTGGTGAATCACACGCCGGCACGGTTCAGGCTTTTGCCTTTCCATCATCGTCGCCCATTACTCTTGCCACAAAAGGACGTGCCCGAAGTTCGACCGGCGGCACCCCCCCAATGACCCGCATCGAACACCACATTGCACTCCAGTACCAGATCGGCCTTGACGGCGCAGACCTGATCTTCAACATCCACGCGGCCCATATGGCGAGGCAGACCGTTTCGCAAGAGCGTCTCCAGACCAACCAGGGCCTGGTGCCCCAGATGTACACGGATCCGGCCACGGGCTCCCGGTTCATGAGGCTGCGCGCCAGGCCTGGCCTGCTGCAGTTGCAGCACCATGCCACGGTGGATGTGCATCACCATCGGGTGATGCCTGATCTCTTGGCCGAAGTGCCCGTGGCGCAATTGCCGTTCGACACGCTGACCTACCTCAATCCCAGTCGTTACTGCCAGTCCGACCAGTTCTCGCAACTGGCCATGGCCCAGTTCGGGATGCTGCCTCGGGGTTACCGGCGTGCGCAGGCCATCCGGGATTGGGTGTGGCAGCGGGTGAGCTTCACGGCCAATACGTCCAACAGCAACACCTCGGCCGTGGAGACCTTGGACAGCGGCCTGGGTGTGTGCCGGGACTTCGCCCACTTGATGATTGCGCTGTGCCGTGCCCTGTGTATCCCGGCACGCTTCACTACAGGCACCGACTGGGGCGCAGATCCGGCGCTGGGGCCGCCCGATTTCCACGCCTATGTGGAGGTCTACCTGGAAGGGGGCTGGTACATCTTCGACCCGTCAGGCACGGCGATTCCCATGGGCTTTGTGCGCATTGGCACGGGGCGCGATGCCGCCGATGTACCGTTCGCCAGTCTGTATGGCGAGGTGGTCGCGCAGCCCCCGGTGATACACAGCCGCGCCGTGTCCAATGACAGCCTGGGCATCTTCTTGCCTTGGCATTGCCCGGACGCGCTGTCTACCGATACGAGATAGCGCTTTCGCCTTGTCGATGTGCCCCAAATACTTTCACCGCCTTTGATTTGGCGCAAGTTCAGCAGGGCGGTTCACCCTTAGGGTGAAAATCATGACCTCAATCAATGATCTGGATGCCTCTTTGGCGGAAAGATGCCAGCGCATGGGCCGGATGTGCGGGGTTGTTGTCTCGCTATTGGGCTTTGCGGTCCTGCTTGGCTGGGCGCTTGACAATCCGTCTCTTAGGCAGGTACTGCCGGGCTTGGCCTCCATGAAGCCCAATACGGCCCTTTGCCTCCTGTTGACCGGCGTCGCGTTGGCCGCATTGAGCACACCGATCGTGACGCGCGCGGCACAGCTCGCGTCCATCGTGCTGGCTGGATGCGGGGTTCTGATTGCTTTGATCACGCTGGTCGAGTATGTGTGGGGGCTGGATCTGCACATCGACCAGTTGCTGTTTCATGTCGATCCCGACCCGATCAGCCGTGCGCCTCCGGGGCGAATGGCGAAGGCCACCACGGTGGCACTGTTGTGTGGGGGCGTGGCTGTGATGCTCCTGAATGCCAGGACTTGGCGCTACGTGTCGCAAACTGCGGCGGTGGGGCAAGGACTGATCGGCCTGCTCGCATGCGTGGGTTATGCCTTTGGTGTCGAGGCGCTATACGGCCTGGGCGCCTATTCGAGCGTCGCGGTGCACACGGCCGTTGGATTTATCTTGCTCAGTCTCGGGACGTTGCTAGCCAGGCCTACGGAAGGCATGATGAGGCTCATTGTCGACAAGACTGCGGGTGGTCTGGCGGCCCGCAGGCTCCTGCCCTATGTGCTTTGTGTGCCGATCATCCTGGGCTGGTTGCTCGTACAAGCCGAACGCAATGGCCTGTTTCATGGCACCTTCGGCATGGCGTTCCTCACGGTGATCAGTTCTCTGCTGTTCGCGGTGCTGGTCTGGCGTACTGCAAATGCCTTGCGCGTGAGCGAGCTTGAGCGCAGTGCGATCCAGCGGGATCTGCGCACCCAGGAGTTGAAATTCGGGGCCATCATCCGCTCAGTCATGGACGCGGTCATCGTGCTGGATGATGAGCAGCGGATCGTACTGTTCAATCCGGCGGCAGAAGAAATGTTCGCGCGTCGCAGTGGCGACATGGTGGGGCGCACGCTGGAGCCATTACTGCCTCAATCTGCCTGGGCCAGCCACAGCGGGTTCGTGCAGGCGTTCGGTGCCAGTACAGATGTCAAACGGCCCATGGGCAGGGCGAGGTCCGTGAACGCCGTGCGGTCCAACGGGCAGCATTTTCCTGTCGAGGTGTCGATTTCGAAAGTGGATGTGGACGGCAAGCGCCTCTACACCGCTGTGCTACGGGACGTGACCGAGTTACGCGAAAAGACCGAACAGGCGCGGCTGGCCGCAGAAGAAGCCACGCGCACCAAGTCAGCCTTCCTGGCCAACATGAGCCACGAGATCCGTACACCGCTGAATGCCATCATTGGCCTGTCCAACCTGCTTCAGCGTACCGGGGCGACTCCTGAACAGGCCGATCGATTGGGCAAGATCGACGTTGCGGCCCGCCATCTGCTTTCGGTCGTCAACGACATCTTGGATCTCTCCAAGATCGAAGCCGGCGGCCTCAGGCTTGCTCAGACCGACCTTCATCTGCTGGCACTGTTCGACAACGTGCAATCCATCATTGGCGAGCAGGCACGAGGCAAGGGGCTCACGGTGCAAGTGGATCTCGACTCCGTGCCGCTGTGGTTGCATGGCGATGTGACGCGGCTGGGGCAAGCGCTGCTCAACTATGCCAGCAACGCTGTCAAGTTCACCGAGAAGGGCTGCATCATACTGCGAGCGGTACTGGTCGATCAAAGCGCGACGGGCCTGCTCGTGCGCTTCGAAGTGCAGGACACGGGATCAGGCATCGCGGCTGACACATTGCCTCGCCTGTTCAATGCGTTCGAACAGGCGGACACATCGATCACGCGTGTACCGGGGGGCTCTGGGCTGGGGCTGGCCATCACCAAGCATCTGGCGCAGTTGATGGGCGGGGAGGTTGGCGTCCACAGCGTACCCGGTGAAGGTTCCACGTTCTGGTTCACGGCTCGGCTGGGCCGTGGGCGCGGGCCAATGCCGGTATCGGTGGTGCCTGCTGCCGTGGCTTTTGGGCCAGAAGAGCAGCTGAGGCGTCGGCATGGCGGTGCGCGTGTGCTGCTGGTGGAGGACAACGCCATCAATCGCGAGGTTGCCACAGAGCTGCTGCTGGGGGTGGGCCTGGACGTGGACTGCGCAAACAATGGTCAGGTGGCCATCGACATGGCACGGGCACATGTGTACGACTTGATCTTGATGGATATGCAGATGCCCGTGTTGGATGGTCTGACGGCCACACGCAGCATACGCAGGCTTGCGAACTGGGCCACACGCCCCATTGTCGGGCTGACGGCCAACGCGTTCAGCGAGGATAGGGAGATGTGCTTGCAAGCCGGTATGAACGACTTTGTTGTCAAGCCAGTGGAGCCTAATGCGCTGTTCAGGGCCTTGTTGCGCTGGCTGCCGAAGCGGCCACCTGAACCCGATTCATGGGATGAATTTCAGGGTGCGCTCGACAAGGCGACTGACGCCGATCTGGAGTTGCGTCTGAGGCAACTTAACGCGGTCGACGCAGCCTATGGACTACATCTGCTCAATGGCAAAGTTGCTAGCTACGCCAGGTTGCTGCGTGAGTTCGCCAAGCAGGCTCAGCCAGAAATCGAGTCGATCCGGTCCAGACTGTCATCGAGCGAGCCAGCCGCCGCGCTGGCCTTGATCCATTCTCTCAAAGGTGCCTCGGGTTCGATCGGCGCGACGGCCTTGCAGGCGCTGCTGGCCGAGCTGGAAATCGCCGTCCGCCAATCGCGATCAATCGGCGTAGTTCAACAGCTGGTTTCCGATGTGGCCGCGAAGTGCAGCGAGCTGGTCGATGAAATTCTTGCGTTGGACGAGAGTTGATCGACAGGTAGGTTTGCATGCGCGGTTCGGGTGGCCGGTCGCTCTGAGGCGGCAGATCCCCGCATGGATGTCGGCGCGAAGCGCCTATCAGGCCCACCTACTCGTCACCAGCAAATGCCGATAGGCCAGGTGGCCATAGGCGTCCGGGTAGATGCCCATCCGCTCCAGTTTTTCCTCGACCTGGTCGGCAATCTGCCTCGTCGCGAGTTGGCCTAGCTCCTGGACGGCCTGTGCCACCAGGCTGTTGCGGTAAGCCACCAGTTCACCCACCTCCTTCACTTCCCGCAGCTTCAAGAACGCTTCAGACGGAAAGGGGTTGATAAGCGGCATGTTCACGACAGGCGAAGGGCGCAGCAACAGCGCGATGTCCCGGCTGGTGCTCAAAGGGAGGTCCTGGGCCGAGGCAAGCCAGGCAATCTGCTCGTTGATTTCGAACAGCGACATGTCGAACCGTCGGGCTGGGTCCAGGTCCAGTCCGTAGGTCGGGCGGTCTTCATGAAACATGGATCTTTTTCTGTCCATCCAGGCGTCCCATGTTGCCAATGACGTCTTTCGAGAGGCTTTCATCATCCAGTCGATCTTGTCTGCGTGGTAAGTTGACCTTCTTTTGAATGTGCATTATGCACATTTGATGTGTGGATGTGAACCTGTGAAGCCCGCAGGCCTGGGCGGGCTTGCGGGCAGATCGGTTTCGGGCTGGCTGATGGGCTCTATGGGCTGAGATCAGCTTAGTAGGATGCGGGCACGACAACCCCCTGTCGCCCGAGCCTCAGCGCCCGCCCACCCTGCGCCGCAGCGTGCGCCTGCGCTTCCTCGTAAGTCGAGAACCAGCTGTTGAGGTAGCCGGCTTCCCGCCACAGCTGGTCGATGTGGGGCAGTTGTGAAGCGGGTATCGAGGCCAGGGCAGGGCGGTAGGCCTCCCAGCTGGCAAAGCCTGCCTCGACCGCGAGGGTGCGCAGGATGTGCTTGCGCTGGACCATCTCCCGCCGGCGATGAAGCTCAGGCAGGGACAGGCCATCAAGCGTGTGGCTGTTCAGGATGCGCCGCAGGACGGGCAGGGATTTTTCGAGTGAAGCTGACTGGGCCGCGTGATGCAGCTTGCGCGCCTCGCGCAAAACGAGGTCGACCGCCTGGGGCTCTTGAGAGGGTTGAGAGGTGGGGTGAGAGATGAGGTGCATACCAACTCCAATGAAGACCTGCTCGCTCTAGGTCTGGGAGGGGGTATGCAAGCGCAGGGCTTGCTGACAAGAGGTGCTTGCGCTTTCGCGAGATGGGCGTCCTGGCAGCCCGAAGCGCATTGTAGCGGCCCTGCGCGGCTCAGGTCATCAGTCGGGGATCACCGGCTCCACCAGCGTGGCCAGCTGGGCCAGGGACTCCTGCCAGCCCAGGTAGCACATCTCGGTCGGGATCATCTCGGGGATGCCGGTCTGCTCGACGTTGATCTCCGTGCCGCACATCACCGTCTTGAGCACCACCGTGGTTACCATCTCGCCCGGCAGGTTGGCGTCGTCGAAACGGTCCGTGTAGCGCAGGCGCTCGTTGGGCACCAGCTCCAGGTAGGTGCCGCCAAAGGAATGCCCCTTGCCCGAGCTGAAGTTGGTGAACGACATCTTGAAGGTGCCACCGACCTTCGCGTCCAGATGGTGCACCTTGCAGGTGAAGCCATAGGGCGGCAGCCATTTGGCCATGGCGTCAGCGTCGAGAAAGGCGCGGTAGATGCGGTCAGGTGATGCGCGCAGCACGCGGTGCAGTCGGACAGTGTTGGTGGGCATGGTGATCAACCTTGTTGGCAGAGGACGACCCTCTGACTGTACGACGATCATGCTGCTTGAAAATCGACACGGCCACGCTGTTCAGCGGGGGTTCATTTCACGCGCTGTTTTTCCAGCTTGCGTGCCAGGGTGCGGCGGTGCATGCCCAGGCGCCGCGCGGTCTCGGAGATGTTGAAGCCGGTCTCGGCCAGTGTCTCGTGGATGCGCTCCCACTCCAGCGTCTTGATGGAGGTGGTGCGTTCGGTGAGCTCGACATCGGTGTCGCCCTCTGCGCGCGAGAAGGCCGCTTCGATGTCGTCGGTGTTGGCGGGCTTGGCCAGGTAATGGCGCGCACCCAGCTTGATGGCTTCCACGGCCGTGGCGATGCTGGCGTAACCGGTCAGCACCACGATGACCAGCTCTGGGTCGTGCTGATGCAGGTGCTGCACGCAGGCCAGGCCGGAGTCACCGCCGGCGAGCTTGAGGTCCACCACGGCGTAACTGGGGCGGTGGGTTTGCAGCACGCGCTGAACGTCTTCCAGGTGGGTGGCGCGCAGCACCTCGTAGTCGCGGCGTTCGAACGAGCGCGCCAGCGTGCGGGCAAAGGCGTCGTCGTCCTCGACAATCAGCAATTGGCGTTGGGCTTCCATGGGGCGCTATTCTGACCGCATCAGCGAAGCCAGTGGCAGCGTGATGAGCACCTCGGCGCCACCGCCCGAACGGTTGCGAGGCTCGATGTGGCCGCCCAGCGTGCGTGCCACGTTCACGGACAGGAACAGGCCCAGCCCGCCGCCAGGGCGGCCCTTGCTCGACTCATACGGTTTGCCAAAGCTTTGCAGCATCTTGGCCGAGAAGCCCGGGCCCTCGTCCTGCACGCGCAAGGTCAGCATGTCGTCTTCGCAACTGGCGATGATGCGCACCAGGCCCTGTGGTGCGGCCTCCAGGGCGTTGTCCAGCACGTTGTCGATCATCTGCTTGAGGGCCGTGTCGGAGATGATGGGCACGTCCGGCAGGTCATGGCGATTGAACTCCAGCGCCTTGACCGGGCGGGTCAGACGCCATCTGGCCACGAGTTCGTCCAGCAACTCATGCAGCGTGGTTTCCTCGGGGGCTTCGCCGCGCGTTTCGCCCGCCGATTGCAGGATACCGGTGACGATGGACTTGCAGCGGCTGACCTGCACCTGCATCTGCTCGATCTCTTCGCGCAATTCGGGCTCGGCGGCAAAAGGTGTCATGCGGGCCCAGTCACCCAGGATCACCGACAGCGTGGCCAGCGGCGTGCCCAGCTCATGCGCGGCGCCGGAGGCCAGCAGGCCCATGCGGACGATGTGCTCTTCTTCTGCGGCACGTTGGCGCAGATCGGCCAGGCGGGCGTCGCGCTGGCGCAGGTTCTGGCCGATGCGGCCGATGAAGATCACCAGCAGCGAGGCGTTGATCAAAAAGCAGATGAGCAAGCCGCCCACATAGTTGGCGGAGGGCGCCGTCGCCTCGGCGTCGGGCAGGGCCAGCGGCCGGTGCCATTGGGTGAGCGCCACAAAGCACATGCTGGTCGCGAAGACCATGGCCCAGGTATAGCGCGGCCTCAGCAGCATGGAGGCCACGGCCACTTGCAGCAGATACAGGTAAATGAAGGGGTTGCCGCTGCCACCGGAGTAGTAGAGCTGGCTGGTGAGGATGGCCACATCCACCAGCAGGCCGGCAAACAGCTCGCCGTTGCTGACCGGCAAAGCCAGCCGGTAGCGCAGCCAGCTGGCCACGTTGAAGATGGTCAGCACGGCCAGCAGCGTGGTCATCTCGACGAGCGGCAGCGGCACGGCCAGCAGGTACTCGACGATCAGGATCGTGAAGAGCTGACCGGCCACGGCCAGCCAGCGCATCTGGATCAGCTGCAGCAGGTTGTTGCTGTGGGCTTGCCGATCGGGCACGAGGGCGACTTCGCCCAGCGGCACCTGCTCGGCAGTGTCGGTGTCAGCGTCGGGCGTGCTCGTCATGGTGTCGGCGTTCTCCTGCAAGACGGCGCAGGCGCCGTTCATCCACGACAAGATAGCCGAGTGCACCGGCCGTCATGGCGGCCAATGCGAACCAGGTCAGGGCATATACCAAGTGGTTGTTGCTGAACTGCACCACTGTGAGCCCGGGGCGCGGCCACACGGAGCTGGAAGGCGCGCCGCCCTTGGCCGCCACATCGACGAAGTAGGGCGCCACCGGCGCGCCCGTCAGCGCCTGCGAGACCGTGATGGCCTGTACATCGCGCGAATACCAGCGGCCATGCGGCGCATCGTTCTTTTGCAGCAGGCTGCCTTCGGGTTCGCTCAGCCTCAGCAGGCCGATCACGTCTTGTGTGCCCGTGGGCTCCTGATCCTGGCGCTTGCCGCGTTCGCGCAGTTCGGGCGACACAAAGCCGCGGTTGACCAGCACCCAGAAGCCCTGTTCGCTGAGCAGGGGCGTCATCACCCAGTAGCCCGAGCCCAGCTCGGTGCTGGCTCGTACGAGCACCTCGCGGTCATGCGAGAAGCGGCCGCGCAGGCTCACGCGGCGGTATTCGTCGGTGTCACGCTGAACCGCAGGCCATTGGGACGGGGCAGGTGCTGGCACCGGGTTGGCGTGGATGTGCCGATCGATGCGCTCGATCAGGGCTTCCTTCCAGGCCAGGCGCTTGACCTGCCAGATGCCCAAAGACATGAACCCCGCAAAAGCCAACGCGGCCGCGGTACAAAGCGCGGCCAACGTTGTGCGTGAGCGGGGTGTGTGCTTCTGTGTCTGCAGTGTCACGGCATGTTGCGCATGGTCTGCGGATCCATGCTGGGCATCATGTTCGTGTTGAGATGGTAGAGCACCCAGATCGATCCGGACAGCATGATCACTACCAGCGCCGTGGTGAAGACCATGGCCAGCAGCGACCAGCCGCCTTCCACCTTGGCGTTCAAGTGCAGGAAGTAGACCATGTGCACGATCATCTGAACGGCGGCAAAGCCGAGGATGACGAAGGCGGTGACGCGGGGCGAGGGCAGCACCTTGCCCATGACCAGCCAGAAGGGGATGGCCGTGAGCACGACGGACAGGATGAAACCGATCAGGTAGCCCTTGTAGGTGGCGTGGTAGCCGCCTTCTTCGTGGTGGTTGTCGTGGTGATCGTGACTCATGGCAGAACGCCCATCAGGTAGACAAAGGTGAACACGCCGATCCAGACCAGATCGAGGAAGTGCCAGAACATGGACAGGCACATCAGGCGGCGCTTGTTTTCGTGGGTCAGGCCCAGCTTGCCGACTTGGAACATCAGCGTGACCAGCCAGATCGAGCCGAAGGTCACGTGCAGACCGTGGGTGCCGACCAGCGTGAAGAAGGCCGACAGGAAGCCGCTGCGCCAGGGGCCGGCCCCTTCGTGGATCAGGTGGGCGAACTCGGTGAGTTCCAGGCTCAGGAAGCCCAGACCGAACAGGCCGGTGATGGCCAGCCAGCCCAGCACGCCTGCCTTGCTGTTCTTCTGCATGGCGATCATGGCAAAGCCATAGGTGATCGACGACAGCAGCAGCAGGGCCGTGTTGGTGGCCACGATGGGCAGGTCGAACAGGTCGGCGCCCGAAGGTCCGGCCGCGTAGCTGCGGCCCAGCACGGCGTACACGGCGAACAGGACCGCGAACATCAGGCAGTCGCTCATCAGGTAGAGCCAGAAGCCCAGGAGCGTGCCTTGCTGAGGATGGTGGTCGCCATTGTCGTAGAAGACCGGCGCCCCGTTTGCGTTGGTGGATGCGATAGCCATGGTGTGTTTACTACCTTGTTCGATCAGGCGGCCGAGGCCAGCGAGTTGCCATCACGGGCGTGCTCGGTGCGGGCCACTTCGTCTGCGGGGATGTAGTAATCGCGGTCGTAGTTGAAGGTGTGGAAGATCGCCGAAGCGATGGTGGCCACGAAGCCCAGGCCGGCGAACAGCCACATGTGCCAGATCAAGGCGAAACCGGTGCCGGTGGCCAGCATCGCGATGATGAAGCCGGCTGCCGTGTTCTTGGGCATGTGGATGGCCTTGAAGCCGGTCATGGGCTGCTTGGCGCCGCGCTGCTTCATGTCGGTCCAAGCATCGTTGTCGTGCACGATGGGCGTGAAGGCGAAGTTGTAGTCAGGCGGGGGCGACGAGGTCGACCATTCCAGGGTGCGGGCACCCCAGACGTCGCCGGTCGTGTCACGCAGCTGATCGCGACGCAGGTAGCTGACCAGCAGCTGGACGCCGAAGGCGCCAATGCCCAGGGCCACGATGCCGGCACCCAGGGCGGCGATCTGGAACCAGATCTGCAGCGAGGGGTCGTCGAAGTGGTTCATGCGGCGGGTCACGCCCATCAGGCCCAGCACATACAGCGGGGTGAAGGCCACCCAGAAGCCGATGAACCAGCACCAGAACGAGACCTTGCCCCAGAACGCGTCCAGGCGGTAGCCGAAGGCTTTGGGGAACCAGAAGTTGATGCCGGCGAACAGGCCGAACACCACACCACCGATGATCACGTTGTGGAAGTGGGCGATCAGGAACAGGCTGTTGTGCAGCACGAAGTCCGCGGCGGGAACGGCCAGCAGCACGCCGGTCATGCCACCCACGGCGAAGGTGATGATGAAGCCCACGGTCCACAGCATCGGCACTTCGAACTTGATGCGGCCACGGTACATCGTGAACAGCCAGTTGAAGATTTTGGCGCCCGTCGGGATCGAGATGATCATCGTCGTGATGCCGAAGAAGGAGTTCACGCTGGCGCCCGAACCCATGGTGAAGAAGTGGTGCAGCCACACCAGATAGGACAGGATCGTGATCACGACCGTGGCGTAGACCATGGAGGCGTAGCCGAACAGCTTCTTGCCACTGAAGGTGGAGACCACTTCAGAGAAGATGCCGAACACGGGCAGCACCAGGATGTAGACCTCGGGGTGGCCCCAGATCCAGATCAGGTTCACGTACAGCATAGGGTTGCCGCCCATGTCGTTGGTGAAGAAGTTGGTGCCCAGGTAGCGGTCGGCAGTCAGCAGGGCCAGGGTGGCGGCCAGCACGGGGAAGGAGGCCACGATCAGCACGTTGGTGCACAGCGAGGTCCAGGTGAAGACGGGCATCTTCATCATGGTCATGCCGGGCGCGCGCATCTTGATGATGGTGGCGATCAGGTTGATGCCCGACAGCGTGGTCCCGATACCTGCGATCTGCAGTGACCAGAGGTAGTAGTCCACCCCCACGTCAGGCGATTGCAGCAGGCCCGACAGCGGCGGGTAGGCCAGCCAGCCGGTCTTGGCGAACTCGCCGATGAACAGCGAGACCATCACCAGGCCAGCACCGCCAGCCGTCATCCAGAAGCTGAAGTTGTTCAGGAAGGGGAAGGCCACATCGCGCGCACCGATCTGCAGCGGCACCACGTAGTTCATGAAGCCAGTCACCAAAGGCATGGCCACGAAGAAGATCATGATCACGCCGTGGGCGGTGAAGACCTGGTCGTAGTGGTGCGGAGGCAGGAAGCCGGCGTTGTCACCGAAGGCGATGGCCTGCTGGGCGCGCATCATCACCGCATCGGCGAAACCGCGCAGCAGCATGATCAGGCCCATCACGATGTACATGATGCCGATCTTCTTGTGGTCGATGCTGCAGATCCAGTCGCGCCACAGCGGGCCCCAGACCTTGAACTTGGTCATCAGGGCGAGCACGACCAGGCCGCCCAGGGCGACCATGGCAAAGGTGGCGACCAGGATCGGCTCGTGGTACGGAATCGCCTCAAGGCTGAGGCGTCCGAAGATCAATTGGCTGAGTTCGGGGGACATCGTCGATCTCGCAAGAAGCTTGAAGCACGGCCCGTTACCAGACCGCTAGGGATACGGTTCAGGGCTGGGCGATTTCAGTGCGGGCGTTGGCCACGGCACCAATGCTCCAGGCGCGGCTGGTGGCGGTGTTGACCGGGGTGCACAGGGCGGCCACGACGGTGCGCTCCTGCGGGCCGCCTTCAGACGGGGCCCACGGCGAGCGGGTCAGGCCAGCCACGCTGCCCTTGCCCATGCCGCCACGTGCATCGATGGCAGCCATCTGGTTCATGCACATCTTGTTGGCTTCGACGCAGCGGTTGAGGATGGCGCCGTACAGGTCGGCGTCCACCTTGGCGTAGCGGCGCACGCCATCACGCTTGCTGGGCTCTTCGAGCTTGAGGTAGGCGGCACGGTCCAGGCTCTGGCCTTCGCTCTTGTTCGAGGCAACCCACTTGTCGAAGTCATCGTTGGACAGGGCGTGGAACTTGAAGCGCATGTCCGAGAAGCCGCCGCCACTGTACTGGGCCGACATGCCCTGGTAGACGTCAACCTTGTTGATGACGGCGTGCAGCTTGGCCTGCATGCCGGGCATCGCGTAGATCATGCCGGCCAGTTCGGGGATGTAGAGGGTGTTCATCACGCGCGAGGACGTGATCTTGAACTCGATGGGGCGGTCCACCGGGGCGGCCAGTTCATTGACCGTGGCGATGCCTTGCTCGGGGTAGAGAAACAGCCACTTCCAGTCCAGGGCCACGACTTCCACGACCAGGGGCTTGACATCGGCGGGGACGGCGCGCTGGGCGTCCAGTCGGTCCAGGGGGCGATATGGGTCGAGCTTGTGGGTGCTGATCCAGGTGATGGTGCCCAGGGCCAGGATGATGAGAAGGGGCGCGCCCCAGATCATCAGTTCCAGGCGGGTGGAGTGGTCCCATTCTGGTGCATACGTGGCCGAGGTGTTCGACTCGCGATAACGCCATGCGAAAAACAGCGTCATGGCGATCACCGGCACGATGATCAGCAACATCAGCGCCGTCGATGTGACGATGAGGTCAGCTTGTTGCTGGGCGATGTCGCCGTGCGGTTTCATCACGACGAAGTTGCAGCCGGACAAGGCGGCTGAGGTGCCCAGGAGACCCAGTAGGGTGGGCAATCGACGGGTCAAGCGTGAGAAGTACATCAGGGTTACCCGCGTCAGCGGGAAAACGAGGGTTGTGCAGCGGGCCCGAATGTATCTTGATTGAGGTGGATCAACCATTGGACATTTTGTCCCAGGCCCTAGGAGAAGCGCATCTATGACCTCTACCGGCATCCACGTCCTCCATTCCACGGAGCACACCGCAGACGCGCCTCGTATCGACTCCCAATCCGTTGCACCTGGCGATATCGCCGTGGGCGTTGTGATCGGGAGAGCGTCTGAATACTTTGACTTCTTCGTCTACGGCATCGCTTCGGTGCTGGTCTTTCCGGCCCTGTTCTTTCCCTTCGTTGATCGATTACATGGCACGTTATACGCGTTCGCCTTGCTGGCCCTGGCATTCGTGGTGCGCCCCATCGGCACCTTGGTGGGCATGTCCGTCCAGGCCAAGTGGGGGCGCAGCACCAAGCTGACCGCCGCCTTGTTCCTCTTGGGTAGCTCGACCGTGAGCATCGCCTTGCTGCCCAGCAGCGAGTCGTCGGGGGCTTGGGTGGCCATCGGCCTGCTGACCCTGTGCCGCATCGGGCAGGGGCTGGCGCTGGGGGCCTCCTGGGATGGCTTGCCCTCCCTGCTGGCGCTCAATGCACCAGAAAGCCGCCGCGGCTGGTACGCCATGCTGGGGCAGTTGGGGGCGCCCACGGGCTTCATCCTGGCCAGCGGCCTGTTCGCCTATCTGTGGGGCAACCTCTCGAGCGAGGACTTCCTGAGCTGGGGCTGGCGCTTCCCCTTCTACGCCGCCTTCGCCCTGAACGTGGTGGGGCTGTTCGCCCGCCTGCGCCTGGTCGTGACCCACGAGTACGAGCGCGAGCTGGAGGCGCATGAGCTGGACCCGTGCGACCCGGTTGAGCTGTTCAGCCAGCAGGGCCACAACGTGCTGATCGGCGCGGTGGCGGCCCTGGCCAGCTATGCCTTGTTCCACCTGGTCACGGTGTTCCCGCTGTCCTGGGTGGCGCTGCATGCCAGCCAGGCGATTGGGCGCTTCCTGTCGGTGGAACTGGCCGGTGCCGTGCTGTGCGCCATTGCCATGCCGCTGTCGGGCCTGATGGCCGACAAGATCGGGCGCCGCCGCACCCTGGGCACCCTGGCGATCATGATCGCGGCCTTCAGCCTGGTGACGCCCTGGCTGATCGGCAGCGGCCCCATCGGTCAGGACGCCTTCATCCTGATCGGCTTCGTGCTGCTGGGCCTGTCCTACGGGCAGTCTGCCGGCTCGGTGACGTCCAACTTCCTGCCTCGCTTCCGCTACACGGGTGCCGCGCTGACGGCCGATCTGGCCTGGCTGTTGGGCGCCGCCTTCGCACCGCTGATCGCGCTGGGCCTGTCCATGCAGTTCGGGCTGCTGGCGGTGAGCGTCTACATGATGTCCGGGGCGGTGGGTACCCTGCTCGCCCTGCGCGTCAACAAGAGCCTGTCGGCCGTGCGCGACTGATCAGCTTTCGCCAAGCGTGAAGGATTTCACGCAAACGCCGGACAAGGCCCGTTGAACGGGCCTTTTTTTCTTGTCCGGGGTCAAGGCTGCTGAGCAAAATGGGATCGTCGATATGGCCGGTAAGGCGTACTCGACGCCGCCGGGCGAGGTTGGTAGCGCCCCCTCGGAGGCCCCCATGCATGCTGCCCGCCGATCATCAGGAGGCAGCCTCATGCAGATCACCCAGCAAACGCTTCTGGAGCAGCTGCGCATTGCCGATTTCGACATCGAGCATCGCAAGACCCTGCTGTCGTTCACGGCAGAAGACGTACAGGCGCTGGTGGGCGTGCGGGCCATCGTGGACCGCAAGTCGCATGAGCTGGTGGCCGAGTTCTACAAATCCCAGATTGACATCCCGGAAATCGCGTTGCTGATTGGCGACGCCGACACGCTCAACCGCATGCAGGTCGCGCAACGGCGCTACATCCTCGATCTGTTCGGCGGTGTCTACGATTCGGAGTACGTCAACAACCGCCTGCGCATCGGCCTGGTCCACAAGCGCATCGGCGTGGACCCCAAGCTCTACCTGGCCGCCGTGCATTCGTTGCGCGACATGCTGATCAGGACGATCTCAGACGAGGTGCCCGATTCGGCCGCGCGCAGCGCCGCATTCGTCGCACTGGACAAGCTGATCTTCTTCGACGTGACGTTGGTGTTCGACACCTACATCCGCAGCATGATGCAGGAAATCGATTCCTCCAGGACCCGGCTGGAGCTGTACGCGCAGAGCCTGGAGAAGATGGTGTGCGAGCGCACCCAGCAGTTGCAGGATCTCTCGCGCACCGACCCGCTCACCAAGCTCTACAACCGCCGCTACCTGGACGAGTCGGCCACGCATGCCTTGCGTGCGGCCAAGCGCCGTGGCGAGCCCATCACGCTGGTCTATCTGGACGTCAACGACTTCAAGATCATCAATGACAAGCAGGGGCACCTTGCCGGTGACGACGTGCTGGCGCGCATCGGTGAGTTGCTGCGCACGGTGGGCCGCAGCGAGGACCTGTGCTTCAGGTATGGCGGCGACGAGTTCCTGGTCATCCTGCCCAACTGTGCCGAGTCGGAAGCGCGCACCATCTACTGGACCCGGCTGGCTGAGGGCCTGGCCGAGAAGCTGCCAGGTGTGAGCTTGAGCATCGGCATCTGCCAGACAGGTACCGAGACCTACCTCAGCCTGGACGAGCTGATCCGCGAAGCCGATGAGCGCATGTACGCCAACAAGCGCCTGCGCGCGGCCAACCCCCATGCCATTCGCCCGGCGGCGGTGATCACGGAGCTGCCGCTGCGCGGTTCGGTCTGAGCCGTAACGCTCGGTTGGTTCGTCAATGCTCGTCGCGTGAACGCACCTGCCTGGGCAGGCGGCGGCGCTCGGCCATCTCGCGGCCCATGCCCTGGAGATCCCACTGGGCGATGCGTGCCTTGGCCTCTGGGTAGATCATCGTTTCTTCCAGCGCCATGTGGTCCTGGTAGAGCGCCTGGAACACCGGCACGGCGTGCGCCAGCAACTCCAGGTTGAACCAGTTGTAGCCCGCAGCGATGGACTCGAACTGCGGTGCCAGCTCCAGCCAGTCTTCCTCGATCCAGCCGTGGTCCTGCTGCAGGCGCAGCGTGTGGCGGATCAGGGTGTCGTCGCCACTGTTGATCAGGGCGGGGAAGATGTGCTTTTCTTCGTCGATGTGGTGCTGGTGCGCCGTGTTCATGAAGAACAGGAAGATGGCGCGGGCCATGGTCTGGGCTTTGCCATCGACCCCATGTTCCTGCAGGTGGGCGACCAGATCGCCCATCAGTTGCAGGTTGCTCACGATCTGCTGGTGACAGGTGTCCAGCATGTCGAATGGCTGGGCGGTGAGGCTGATGGGCGTGCTTGACGATGCGGCGGTCGGGCTGGGAAGGGGGGTGGGCATGGCAGGCTCCTGCGGCGGTTCATCGGCGTGCATCGGTTCGCACGCTGCAATCCATTCTCGGCCTCCACCAAGGACGGATCTTGCGCCACATCAAATCAAGCCAGTGCTTTGGCGATCTTTCCCCTGGCCACGGTGGGGCGGGGCACCTTCACGTCGAACCAGCTGCGCACGTCGGCCTCCAGGCCCACGCCGTGCATGAAGTTGTAGATGGCCTTCTTGAGGGCCTGGCCCATGGCGTCGTGGTCCGTGCCGGTGGGGTCGATGAAGGCGATGTCGTTCTTGGCGAAGGACACAGGCGGCAAGGCCTGCAGCGTCACGCCGTATTCATCGGGGTTCAGGCCCACGGGCGAATGCACGGTGCAGGCGAAGCGGTGGAAGAAGCCGCTCTGGATGCAGCCGCTCTCGAACAACTGGCGCACGTACTCCAGCGCGTCCACGGTGTCTTGCACGGTCTGCGTGGGGAAGCCGTACATCAGGTAGGCGTGCACCAGGACGCCCGCCTCGGTGAAGGCGCGGGTCACGCGGGCCACCTGCTCCACCGACACGCCCTTTTTCATCAGCGCGAGCAGGCGGTCCGAGGCCACTTCCAGGCCGCCCGAGATGGCGATGCAGCCGCTGTCAGACAGCAGTTGGCACAGCTCCGGCGTGAAGGACTTTTCAAAGCGGATGTTGCCCCACCACGAGATCTGGACCTTGCGCTTGATGAGCTCGTGCGCCAGCGCCTTGAGGGCCTTGGGCGGTGCGGCCTCGTCGACGAAATGAAAGCCCGTCTGGCCCGTTTCCTTGACGATGGCCTCGATGCGGTCGACCAGTACCTCGGCCGAGGCGGCTTCGTAGCGCGAGATGTAGTCCAGGCTCACGTCGCAGAAGCTGCACTTCTTCCAGTAGCAGCCATGTGCCACGGTGAGCTTGTTCCAGCGGCCGTCGGACCACAGGCGGTTCATGGGGTTGAGCATGTCCAGCAGGGACAGGTAGTCGCTCAGCGGCAGGCCGTCCCACGTGGGCGTGCCCACCTCGTTGAAGGGCACATCGGGCTCGGCCCAGTTGATGAAGCGGACGGTGCCTGCACCTGCGTCGCGCACGAAGGTGCGCACCAGCCTTTGCTGAGAGCGGCGGCCTTGCAGGTGGTCAAGCAAGGCCAGCAGCGGGCGCTCGCCGGCATCGAGCGTGACGTAGTCGAAGTGATCGAACACGCGCGGCTCGCTGAGTTCGCGCAGCTCGGTGTTGACGAAGCCGCCGCCCAGTGCCGTGACGATGCGCGGGTTGTGCTTCTTGATGGCCTGGGCAATGCGAAAGGCCGCGTACACATTGCCCGGAAAGGGCGCGGACAGCAGCACCAGCGTGGGCTTGTGCCGCTCGATGGCCTCGATGGTGAGCTGGCACAGCCGCTCATCAATCAGGTTATGTGGTTGGGCCAAGGCCTCGGCCAGCGGGTCGAAGCTGCCCTGGCTGGCGGCCAGGGATTCGGCATAGCGCACGAACTGGAAGCGCTCGTCCACGGCGTCGCGCAGCACGTCGGCCAGGTCGTTGAGGTAGAGCGTGGCCAGGTGCTTGGCGCGGTCGTGCATGCCCAGCGAGCCGAAGGCCCAGCCGATGGGGTCTTCGCCTTCCTCGCCGATGGTGTAGTGGTCGATGGCGTCGAAGCGCGGGCCTTCGGGCAGGAAGCTGCGGTTGCAGATGCGGTGGCCCAGCGTGGGGTCACGGCCCTGCAGGAAGCGGATGACCGGGGCGATGGTGCCCTGGTAGCGCTCGAACTGTTCGGCGAACGAGCGCAGGGTGGCGGTCTGCTTCTTTGGCGGGACGGCTTTGACGCGTTCCAGCACGGCTTGCAGGCCCTCAGCCGTGAACAAGCGCAGCACCAGCTTCAGAGCCAGGTCTTCCTGGACGGCGTCCACGCCTTGGGAACGCAGGAAGCCGGTGAGGTAGGCCGTCGAAGGGTAGGGCGTGTTGAGCTGCGTCATCGGGGGGATGATCGACAGCACGCGGGGCGTGACGTTGGACGGCAGGGGGAGCATGGGTTCGAATTGTGCCAGCGCGGGGTGAAAAGGGGGCTGAGGTGGCATATGAGCCCGCGCCGATCAATCACCCCCAACGGGGATCGATGCACGCTGGGTGATGAACTATGGTTGCGGCCTTCCACAAACACACAAAGGGGAATGAAGATGAGCCAGAACCTGATTTCACTGACTTTGAGCGAGGCCGAACTGGCCGAGATGGACGCGGCGATTGGTGCGCTGGAGGCCACGCTGTCGAGGCACCTGATGGACCTCAGCGTGGATGAGCGCCGCAGCCTGCCCAAGATGGGCGACAAGTCCGAGGCTTTTTGCCGCCAGACCTTGAACGTGCTGTCGCAGAACCCGCAGGTCGTGCCCGCCGGCCTGGACTTGGCGGAGGCGCGCCGCGATCTGCTGGCCCTTGACCAGTTGCGCAGCCGCACCACCCGACTGCGCCAACTGCTGGGCCGAGCCGAGGACACCGAAACCGCGCTGGGCAGCGACGTGATGCGCGCCTCGCTGGAGGGCTACGCCTTGTTGAAGGTGCTGGGCAAGGGCTCAGGCCTTGAAAGCCTGCGGCGTGACATGGCTGCCCGCTTCAGCCGCTCGACTGCTGCCACGAAAAATCCGATCCCAGCCGCGTAAGACCTTGCGCGTGCCTGGTTGACGCCAGGCTGTTGACTCATAGAGCCTTGCCAGCCCGCTATTTGGCGGTGCTTGCAAGGCTTTTTGCTTTGCGGTTGGTTTTGTGGCGGTCATGCTTGCTTGGCGCAAAGTTGATGGCCAAGCTGTGCAAATCCGCCATTGAGGCAACGAGGTGGCAGGTCGAGAAATTCGAGACAAGAGTCGACTCTGATGAGTGGCGCGCAAAGCATTTCAGGCGAGTGCCAGATGCAAAAACGGTTGCACGCGGAGCTGGCGGCTTTGCATGAAAGGTGTGACTTGTGGCGTCCGACGCAGCTGAGCGCAAGGTTTGAGCTTGCCCACCTTTTGGTGGAAGGCGTTTATGCATCCCCGGTGCTACATTTCTCCAAAATTTCAGGAGGCTGGAATGGGGCAAAGACCATTCATTGTTGTGGGCGACCAGACCGACCATGGAGGTGTTGTCGTCGAAGGGTCGGTGATGACCGACACGCATGGAAAGCAGATTGCGCGCGTAGGTGATCAGGTCACCTGCCCCAAACGCAACCACGGCACTACGGTAATTGTGACCGGCGATCCAACCATGATCATTGATGGCAAGCCCGCTGCCCGACACGGGGATCGGTGCGCTTGCGGCGCAATCCTGATTTCGAGCCAGTTCGTGTCCACCGTCTCAGATGGCGGCAGTTCCAATCCACAAGCTGCTGGCGAGGCTCAGAGGGCCGGGGCAGCGGCAGCTGGGTTGATCTCAAAGTTGATGCCGCAGTATGACGACAAGCTCGTGTTGATCGACGATGCGACTGGGCAGCCGTTGAGCCACGCGCAGTACGCGATCAAGCGTGCCTCAGGCGAGTTGGAGTTTGGCACCACGGATGATGACGGGTACACGCATTTGCTGTCTGCTACAGCCGATTCCGAGATGGTGGAAATCTATGTCTGAAGTAGCGCAAACCGTCACGTCGCCGACAGGCAAAGTGCTGCATCACCGCAGCTCGCATAAGACAACGCCGAAGGAAAGCGCAGAGGCCAAAGCCATTCGCATCAAGACGGCGCAGGCAGAACGTCTCGCTCGGAACAAGAAGAGCCTTGAGCACAAGAACGTCAAAGCGTTCCTTCTGGCCATTGCAGAAGCTGAAGGCGGTGGCTATGACTTCAAGTATGGTGCGATCAAAGGGAAGAAGAATGACCCATGGCGGTTCACGGATTTTTCGACCCACCCTGGCGCTGGATATGGCGGCTCGACCACGGCATCCGGCATGTACCAAATCACCAAAGACACCTGGAAGGATCATGGCACTAAGGATGCACTGAAAAAGGTCCGCTGACTGGCGTACGACTTGCATGCCTGTGCTTCAGCACAGGAGGCCATATGAAGCAGCAAACCCTCGCAATGGCAGCAGATCAGGAAGCGGGCTTCCA
>Ga0194137_10000030_pt1 | contig 100378 bp, 88 predicted proteins | sample TARM_MetaG_T3_14_FD_134025 | JGI IMG/M metagenome (GOLD analysis project Ga0194137, IMG submission 134025) | Freshwater microbial communities from Pennsylvania, USA, analyzing microbe dynamics in response to fracking - TARM_MetaG_T3_14 (version 2) | ecosystem: Environmental > Aquatic >...
GGGGTGATCACCCCACCTGGATCGGGCAAGCCATCCAAAGCATGAGCTGCAGCGGCTTGCGCCCTCACTCGGTCGTGAGCGTGTAGCGCTCCAGCCTGACATGGCTGGCCTTGAGTGACACCGTCAGCTTGTTGCTCGACCCGGGTTGGGCAGCAGGCAGCTTGAATCGGCAAGCCAGGTTGATGTCGCCATACTCGCCTTCGGAGCTGGTCTTGCTGTCCTTGTCGCAAGGCAGCTCGACCGCACCCAGCCGCACGGCCAGCGACGACGAGGAATCGTCATGCCCGCCCGAGAGCAGCACGCCAAAGCGCATCGTCCGGACAGCCGCAGATGCTCCCGCATCGCAGCTGAACTCGTGCCAGTCTCCCGGCAAGGCTTCTACCTGGCAGGGTGAGGTGCCCGTTTGAGTCGCAGATTGCGCCGGCGTTTGACCCCGCACCTGGCCCATCACACCCAGAACCATGGCCACCACCAGTGGCATCGCAACAGGCAACTTCATAGACACACAAGAGCTTGATAACTTGACGCAATCAAGTATGGAGCGCCCGTATGACGATTTGGCGAACGCTATTAACCCCATTGAGATTCTTGGTTTGATCGAAAGCCCCGAGCTCTCTAGACTTGGCTGCGACGTACTGCCGACAAACCAAAGGAGATGCGCATGTCCAATGAATCCAAGTGTCCGTTCCACGCAGCAGCCGCCGCCCAGACCACCGCAGGCGCCAAAGGCAACCGTGATTGGTGGCCAAATCAGCTGAACCTGGCCGTGCTGCACCAGCACTCCCCCCAGGCCAACCCGCTGGGCGCCGCGTTCAACTACGCCGAAGCCTTCAAGCAGCTGGACCTCGATGCCGTGGTCAAGGACCTGACTGCGCTGATGACCGACTCGCAGGACTGGTGGCCCGCCGACTACGGCCACTACGGTCCACTCTTCATCCGCATGGCCTGGCACTCGGCCGGCACCTACCGCATCGCCGATGGCCGTGGCGGCGCCAGCCGTGGCGCGCAACGCTTCGCCCCGCTCAACAGCTGGCCCGACAACGGCAACCTCGACAAGGCCCGCCGCCTGCTGTGGCCCATCAAGCAGAAGTACGGCAACAAGCTCTCCTGGGCCGACCTGATGATCCTGGCCGGCAACGTGGCGCTCGAATCCATGGGCTTCAAGACCTTCGGCTTCGCGGGCGGCCGTGAAGACATCTGGGAACCCGAGATCGACACCTACTGGGGCCCCGAGTCCACCTGGTTGGGCGATGAGCGCTACAGCGGTGACCGCGAGCTCGCCAACCCGCTGGCCGCCGTGCAGATGGGCCTGATCTATGTGAACCCCGAAGGCCCCAACGGCAACCCTGACCCGCTGGCCTCGGCGCGCGACATCCGCGAGACCTTCGCCCGCATGGCCATGGGTGATGAAGAAACCGTGGCCCTCATCGCAGGCGGCCACACCTTCGGCAAGGCCCATGGCGCCGGTGATGCCGCCCAGGTAGGCCGTGAGCCCGAGGCAGCCGGCATCGAAGCGCAAGGCCTGGGCTGGCACAACAGCTTCGGCACCGGCAAGGGCGAGTACACCATCACCAGTGGGCTGGAAGGCGCCTGGAAGCCCACGCCGACCCAGTGGGACAACGGCTATCTGGAAACCCTTTTCGGCTACGACTGGGAACTGAGCAAGAGCCCCGCCGGCGCTCACCAGTGGACACCCAAGGGCGGCGCAGGCGCGGGCACCGTGCCCGATGCCCACAACCCCGCCAAGCGCCACGCCCCGATGATGCTAACCTCTGACCTGGCGCTGCGCATGGACCCGGCCTACGACAAGATCGCGCGCCGCTTCCTGGCCGACCCGGCCGCGTTCGCCGATGCCTTTGGCCGCGCCTGGTTCAAGCTCACTCACCGCGACATGGGCCCACGCACCCGCTACTTGGGCAAGCTGGTGCCCAGCCAGGTCGAGATCTGGCAGGACCCCATCCCCGCCGTGAACCACCCCTTGGTCAATGAGCAGGACTTGACCGCGCTGAAGGCCAAGGTGCTGGCCACCGGCCTGAGCATCTCGCAACTGGTGACCACGGCCTGGGCCTCGGCCTCCACCTTCCGAGGCAGCGACCGCCGTGGCGGGGCCAATGGCGCCCGCATCCGCCTGGCCCCTCAAAAGGACTGGGCCGTCAACCAGCCCGCCGAGTTGAACAAGGTGCTCAGCACATTGGCGGGCGTTCAGGAAAGCTTCAATGCCGCACAAACCGGTGGCAAGAAGATTTCCCTGGCCGACCTGATCGTGCTGGGCGGTGCTGCCGCCATCGAGGCCGCCGCCAAGAATGCAGGCCATGACGTCAAGGTGCCCTTCTCGCCTGGCCGCATGGACGCCACACAGGCCGACACCGATGTGCAGTCCGTCGCAGCCTTGGAGCCGGTGGCCGATGCCTTCCGCAACTACGCTCGCCAAGGCACGGAAAAGTGGGCCGCCGAGCTGCTCGTGGACAAGGCCCAGTTGCTCACCCTGAGCGCCCCCGAGATGACGGCACTGATCGGCGGCATGCGCGCCTTGAATGCCAACGTCGGCCAAGCGCGGCATGGCGTGTTCACCCAACGCCCCGAGTCCCTGAGCAACGACTTCTTCGTCAACCTGCTCGACATGGGCACCACCTGGCAGCCCTTGACCCAGGCCGAGGGCGTGCTGGAGGGCCGCGACCGCCAAAGCGGCCAGCTCAAGTGGACCGCCACCGTGGTGGACCTCGTGTTCGGCTCGAACGCCCAGCTGCGCGCCCTGGCCGAGGTGTACGCCAGCGCCGAAGGCGAGGCCCTGTTCATCAAGGACTTCGTGGCCGCCTGGCACAAGGTCATGAACCTGGACCGCTTCGACCTCAACTGATCACCCCGCTCTTACTTTCATCACCTCAGGAGTCACACCATGGACACGATCAAGCCCCTGTACACCACCTCCGCCACCGCTCAAGGCGGGCGCAACGGCCATACCCAATCCCAAGACGGCATCGTCAGCGTCGACCTGTCCGTGCCCAAGGCCATGGGTGGCCCCGGCAAGCCCAACACCACCACGCCTGAAGACCTGTTTGCCGCCGGTTATGCCGCCTGCTTCGGCGGCGCACTGGACTTCGTGGCCAAGCAGCAAAAGAAGAACGCGGCCGACGCCACGGTGACCTGTGCCGTGTCCATCGGCCCGCGCGACGGGGGTGGCTTCGGCCTGGCCGTGAAGATGAAGATCGAAGACAAGAGCCTGCCGCAAGCCGAGCTCAGCAGCCTCGTGCAGCAGGCGCATGAGCAGATCTGCCCCTACTCGCACGCCACGCGCAACAACGTCGACGTGAGCTTCGAGGTGATTGGCGCCTGACCCGGGCCTGAATCGATCAGCGAGCGGCGGCGGCTTCTTTCGAGGCCCTCGCCGCTTTGCTCGCGTTCCATATCTGCTCGACCTGATCGGGGTGCGCCGCCTGGAACGACTTGGCGAACAGAATGTAAAAATCAATGTCGACATCCGCCCGCGGCAGTTGTATGGGCAGTTGGCGAACCGTCTCGACTGCCGGACGTTGAAACATGCCTTTTCGGCAGGCAGCACACAGGGATGAAAGGCTCGGTCCTGCAGGCAAAGCTTGATCGGCACCGGAGGGTGTGGCCCGGCACCGCCTTGGCGCCAGGCACCCATCCATCACGTCATGGTCATGCATGCGCCCATGGCTAGGCCCAAGACGGGCAAGGAACCGTCAACAGCAGCGCCACGCCCAACACCATGCGAACAGGCACAGCCGCTCTGGCACGGGCCATCAACCACGCACGTAATCCCTCAGATCCAGCCTCGCAAGTTGCTTCGCGTACTGCGTCGCAAAGCCCGGGTACATGGTGGCGTTGTAGCCATCGGCCGTGAGGTACCAGCTCTTGCAACCCGAGTTCCAGTTGGTACGGGCCAGGCGCTTTTGCAAGGCCTGGTTGTGGCGGCGCTGCGCCTCGGGTTTGACATCGAGGTAGCGGCTGCCTGGCTGGCGCAGCGCCAGCACCGATTGCACGGCATAGCCGATCTGCGCCTCGATGTAGAACAAGGCCGAGTTGTGCCCCGGCCCAGAGTTGGGCCCCAGGATCATCGACAGATTCGGGTAGCCGGACACATGCACGCTGCGGAAGGCCTGCGCGCCCCGCTGCCACTCCTTGGCCAGCACACGCCCACCCCGGCCGAGGATCTCGAACGGCGTGCCGCTCTTGGCCACTGCAAAGCCCGTGGCGAACACGATGCAATCGAGCTGGTGCTCGACACCTTCCACGGTGCGGATGCCTTGTGCCGCGATGCTGTCGATCGGCCAGGTCAGCAGCTTGCAGTTGGGCGACTGCAAGGCCGGGTAGTAGTTGTTGGAGATCAACACACGCTTGCAGCCAATGCGGAAGCTCGGCGTCAGCTGGCGGCGCAGCCAGGGCTCGCTCACCTGGCGCTTGAGGTGGGCGCGGGCCCGCCACTCCAGCAGACGCGACAGGGGCGAGCGCCACACCAGGCCCACCGCCATGGCCTCGTGCCCCCAGAACAAGGCGTCGCGCGCGACCTTTTCGGGCAGCAGCAGCTTGGCCTTGGGCAGCACCCAGGCCGGCGTGCGCTGGAACACCTTCACATGGCCTGCCATCTTCACCAGCTCGGGCACGATCTGGATGGCACTGGCGCCTGAGCCCACCACCCCGACGCGCTTGCCTTGGAAGTCGTAGTCGTGGTCCCAGCGGGCGCTGTGCATGACCTTGCCTTCAAAGCTTTCCAGCCCGGAGATGTTCGGGTATTGCGGGTTGCTCAAGCCGCCTGAAGCCATGATCACGCTGCGTGCCGTCCAGACGCAACCCTTCGTGGTCTGAACCTGCCAGCAGCCCGTGGCTTCATCAAAGGCCATGGACTGGACCTCCTGCCCCAGCTCGACCTGGCGCATCAGCTCATGACGCTTGGCCACGTCCTGGATGTAGCGCAGGATCTCGCCGCTGCGTGCATAGGCGCGCGGCCAGCCCGGGCTGGGCTCGAAGGAGTAGGAATACAGCTGCGAGGGAATGTCGCAGGCCGCGCCCGGGTATTGGTTGTCTCGCCAGGTGCCGCCGATGTCATGGGCCCGCTCCAGGATGACAAAGTCCGTCACGCCCGCTTCACGCAGTTTGATGGCCGCGCCCAGGCCGCCAAAGCCTGCGCCGATGATCAGTACTTCCAGTGCTTTCATGCCCATGCCTTGTGTCATCTCGTGGAGGCTCAGTCGCGCGTCTTCCAAGTCAGCTCATGGACCCACCTGGGCACACCCGGCATCCACTTCTGGGGAATGCGATCGATGAGCCGGACCATGAGGTCCACCGGGGCGTGGTAGAAGCGCTTGCTGCGGTTCATCACCACCTTGGCATGCGAGTTGATGATGATGAACCAGGGGTTGCGACGGCCCTCGCGTGTTCGCCCGCCGATCTGGCCGAACTTCTTCATCACGTCATAGAGCTTCTTTTCGGGCAGGCCCAGCTTGACGATGTTGTCGCGCATCTTGTTGAGCAATGGCAGGTAGATGAGGATGCCGATCAGCAGGCGCGGGTCCAGCAGCGGCAGCACCATCCTGGCCAACTGGATGAAGGTCTTGTTATAGCCCTGCATCTCCATCACATGGAAGCCCACGCCCAGGTGGCGGGCCTCGTCGGCATTGATCTTGTCGAAGGCCTGGTGGCAGACCGGGTCGTCCACGGTGTCGAGCAGGAACTTGCACAGGGCACCATCAAGGGCGATCTCCAGCATGGGGATCACGGCACCCAGCACATAGAACGGCATCTGGTCGGCGCACTTGTCCAGCCACTCGATGACCAGGCGCAGGTTCTTGCTGGGCTCGGGCAAATCGGTGTCGGCGTCCAGCATGCCCCAACGCTTCATCAAGGCCATCTCGGCATTGGCGTGGCGCTGCTCTTCGGCATGGAAGTAGGTGTAGATCTCGCGCAGGGTGCCGGTCGGCGCGTTGCGGGCCATGGCGGCAAAGCCCCGCGCACCGACGTGCTCGATCCACATCAGATCGGCCATGAAGGCCTTGAGCTTGGGCCATTGCTCGGGGCTGATCAACTCGGCCCCTGGGGCATCCCAGTCGATCTCAGCCAGTGCCCATTCGCTGGACTTGATCTTGGTGAGCATCTTGTCGAGGTCGATCGTGGCCATGGTTTTGTCTCCGGATCACTGAAGCAGGGCTGAGATGCACTTGACGTTTGCGTCAAGCAAACCCACTATAATCCGATCAATTGTTCGGATTCAACTCGGATACGGTCATGCCACGCAAGCCGGTTCAACAACGCGCCCTGGCCACGGTCGACGCCATCGTCGAGGCCGGCTTCATCGCCGTGGCCGAGCACGGCATGGCTGGCACCACCACGCGCCACATTGCCACGCTGGCGGGCATCAGCGTGGGTTCGCTGTACGAGTACTTCGCCAACAAGGAAGAGATCTACGCCGCCATGACCGAGAAGCTGGTGGCCGATGTGATCGGCGTGATCAGGCCACTGGTGCCGCGATTGGTCAAGATGGACATCGACCCGGCCATCAAGCTGATGCTGCACACTCTGGGCGAGCTTTTGCAGCGCAACGATGGGCGCTACCTGCAATGCGCAAGGCAAAGCATCCAGGCTCAGGTCAAGACCGACCTGCACCCCATCGGCAGCGTGCTGCGCGAACTCATCATGCAGTACATCATGCAGCACCCGCGCTTCATGCGGCTACAGAATCTGCCCACCATGGGTTACATCTTCATCCACGGCGGCATGTTCACGCTGATGCACTACCTCAATGACCCGAACCCGCCCATCAGCTACGACGCGCTGGTCGATGGCCTGGCGCAGATGGTGTCGCACCATGCCGAATACGAGTTGCTGAGGCTGGAAGGGAAGGTCTGAACACGCGATGGCCACACGCAGCACGATGGGCAAGCGCCCCGTCCTCTCGAAACCCGATGCCTCCGTCGATCAGGCGTCTCCGCCGCAGGCGTGCGACCCTGGCGCCATGCGGGCCGGCACGCAAGCCCGGCTGGAAAAGGCCGTGCTGCAGCTGTTCTCCACGCACGACTTCCACGAGGTCAGCCTCATCGACGTGGCGCGTGCGGCCAATGTCTCGCTGCAGACCATCTACAAGTACTTCGGCAGCAAGGAGGCCCTGGTTTACGGCATGCTCGACGTGATGCTGGGCCGCCTGGCCGAGCGCATGATCGACCACCTCCAGGGCATCGACGATGTGCGCGAGCGCCTGCGCAAGACGCTGTGGGTCACGCTCGACTACATGGACAAGCATCCGGCTGTCATGCTGCTGCTGTTCACGGCCGTGCCCGTCTCGCGGCACCGCAACATCGGCATCTACGAAAGCCCGGAGCTGATGACGGCCTTCCTGGGCGTGTTCAAGGACGGGCAGTCGCGCGGTGTGCTCAACAACCAGGTCTCGTCCAAGATCCTGCTGGACATCTTCATGGGCATCATCGGCCGTGTGGTGCTCATGCACATCGTGCGCAAGGAGCGGCGCCTGCTGATCGACCAGTTCGACGTGCTCTTCAACATCATCTGGCGCGCCATGTCGGCGGACTGAAGGCCACGTGCTTCAGCCCTGGGCAAACCAGACACCCAAGGTGATACCCCAGGCCCTGTTGTCATCCACTTGCAAGGACTAACCCGCGCTTTGCGTTCGACCGCAAAAGCGCCGCATGGACGCGCAATGCGTCCCAAGCCGTCGCGCGAATACTGAACGACAGCCGGTTGCTGATTGAGATTCAACGCACCGCCCACGCCAGTAATCAACAAGTTAAAGGATGACGACCATGCAATTCAAGACCACCATCTCTGCCATCGCCGCCCTGATCGGACTGGGCCTGGCCAGCATGGGGAGCGCCGCTTGCGCCCAGCAGGTGTACCCTGCGGCCACCACGGCCGTACAGCCGGTCAAGGACAGCTTCTATGTCTCGCCCAGCACGGACGCCCTGGCCAGGGTGCAGCCCGGCACGGTGCTGCGCTACCGCACGACGCCCCACCCCTACGGCAGCCGCGTGAGCCAGGCTTACCAGCTGATGTTCCGCTCCACAGACGGCAGCGGCAACCCCGTGGCCATGGTCACGACCTTGCTGATGCCCGCCAAGGCACCCACCACGGGCCGCAAGCTGCTGTCCTACCAGTCCATGTACGACAGCCTGCAGCTCAACTGCACGCCGTCCGGCCTGACCACCAGCGGCAAGCTGTTCGAGAAGGGCTATGTGAACACGGCGCTCGACCAGGGCGTGGTGGTGGTGCTCACCGACTACGAAGGCCTGCAATCGCAATGGATCGCCGGGCTGAACACGGCGCACGGCGTGCTGGACGGCATCCGCGCGGTCGAGAAGTTCAGCAAGAGCGGCTTGAAGAGCACCACGCCGGTGGGCCTGATGGGCTATTCGGGCGGTGGCCATGCCACGGCCTGGGCCAACGAGGTGGCGCTCGAGTACGCGCCTGAACTGAACATCGTCGGTGCGGCCATGGGCGGCCTGCCGGTGAGCCCGCTCAATGTGGCCAAGAAGGTGGATGGCGGCCTGTTTGCCGGCGTGTACTTCGGCGCGGTGTTGGGCCTGTCGCGCGCCAACCCGCAGATCAATGTGAACGACTACGCCTCGCCTGCCGGCCTGACCATGCTCAAGGACATGGCCAAGCGCTGCCTGCTGGGCATGATGGAGGGCCAGCCCGAGATCCTGACGCCCTATGCCTTCAAGAAGGGCAGCCAGTATCTGCAAGACCCCAACTTCCTGGATCTGCCCGAGATGCAGGCCATCGGTGTCGCCAACACCATGGGCAGCCGCCCACCCAAGGCACCGATGTACATCTACGAAGGCGCGATTGACGAGGTCATGCCCATCGCCGACGTGGACGCGCTGGTCAAGACCTACTGCGCGCGCGGCCAGAAGGTGCAGTACAACCGCTATGCGGCGGCCGACCACATGATGCTGGCCATCGCCCCCGACGCCGGCATGAGCTATGTGCTGGACCGCCTCAGTGGCAAGGACGCGCCCGGCAACTGCAACTGAGCTGCGCCCGCATAATCGCATCCACGATGAACACATGGTGGATGCCACAAGCTGATGACACCGTGTGGCACGCCCTGTTGATTGACTGAGCGCCCACACGATGTACCTGTCCCTGCAGATCTGTCGGGCGCTGGCTGCGCTCATGGTGGTGTGCTTCCATGTGAGCGGCCACCTGCATCGCGCCGACCATCTCGGCGAGGCGGCCGCCTTGGCACACCGGCTGTGCTCTTTCGGCGATGCGGGTGTCCCCTTCTTCTTTGTGCTCAGTGGTTTCATCGTGACGCGGGTGCACCGACACGAGTTCAATCAACCGGCGCGCGCGCTTCCCTACCTGATCAAGCGGGCCATACGCATCTACCCCATCTACTGGCTGGTGTTCGGGGTCACCTATGTGGGCTTGCGGCTGATGTCACCAGGCAACCCTCTGCTGCCGCCTGACACGCCCACCCTGCTGTGGTCGGTGCTGCTGCTGCCGCAACGCGACATCGTCTGGGGCATGTCCGGCGCACCCGTGGTCTTCGTGGCGTGGACCTTGCAGTACGAGATCGCCTTCTATGCCCTGCTGGCACTGGCCTTCGTCAGGACCTGGTGGCTCCTGCTCCCTTTATTGCTGGTCTTGCTCAACCGCGCATGGTCCGTGCTGGGGACGGACTGGTGGTCTTACTTCATCAGCAACAACCTGGTCATGCTGCTCGCGCTCGGCAGTGCATGGGGCCTGCTTCTGCCAGTCGCAGCCCTGCCTCGCAAGATCGCCGCCTGGCTGATCGCTGTCGGGGGGCTGGGCTTCCTGACCATGGCCGTCTGGGAGATCGGCTTTCCACGCGAGCACGACATCAACCGCACTCTGGTCTATGGGGTGTTCTGCATGGTGCTCGTGTTGGGCCTCGTCGCGCTGGAGGATAGTGGCTGGCGCCCTTCATCCAACAGCATCTGGGTCCGATTGGGAGATGCCTCTTACTCGCTCTACCTGATCCACGCGCCATGGATGTCGCTGGCGACGCTACCCGTGCTGGCACTGGAGCGGCACACGCATGTGATCAGCAAACTGGGTGGATGGGGTGGCGGGCTGACCACCGCCGCCATCACACTGTGCGCTTGCTGGGCCGCACTGCAATGCCATGTGCACATCGAGCGCCCGCTGACCCAGTTCGCCAAGCGCTTGGCCGCCGGCTTCACAGCGTGACGGCCTCGACGCGGGTCACTTCATGCTGACCAGGCTAGGCTTACCAGGCCGCCAGTTCGGCGTAGCAGGTCAGCACTTCGTCCGACGCATCCAGCATGGCCCAGCCCAGCTTGGGCCAGCCGCCGGCGTGCATGCAGGCACCGAAGAGTTGCTCTGGTTGATCGCATTGAGAGGGATTCATCGCACTGACTCCTTGCAACGTTGGGCTGGTGGCGCCCGTTAAGCTGATCTGACTGGCCTGAACATCAGGTGTACTCATGGTGCGCCGACTGGCCCTTGCCGTGTGCAGGGCTATCCCTGTGCCTTGATCCCATCTTCGCCTGCCGTGACGCAGATCACGGCCGGCCGGGCCCTCGAACGCGGGGGATGCGGCCACAGGGCATGCGTGATCTCCCTGAGTGCCCTGTGGCCACTTCGTTTTGACGGCCAGACGCCGATAAAGCCTCAAACGCTTTTGGTGCAGTCATGTCAAACAGCGACACCATGTCATCTTCTATTCCCCTCATTTCCCCTATTCCCATCAACGAGGAACAGCGCCTGGCGGCCGTTCGCGGCCATGCGATCCTGGACACCCTGCCCGAGCCCGAGTTCGACGCCCTGGCCCGTCTGGCCGCGCAGGTCTGCCAAACGCCCATGGCCGCACTCACCGTCATCGACGCCGAGCGCCAGTGGTTCAAGGCCGTCCAGGGTTTGGACCTGCGCGAGCTGCCTCGGACACAGGCCTTCTGTGCCCATGCCCTTGCGCAGCCCGACTCGGTCCTGGCCGTGGACGATCTGAGCACCGACCCGCGCTTCGCCCAACATATCCTGGTTCGGCAAGCACCGCATCTGCGCTTTTACGCCGGCACCCCCATCGTGGACGAGCATGGCTTGGCGCTGGGCAGTCTCGCCGTGTTCGACACATGCCAGCGCTCACTCGCGCCCGAACAGGCCCACAGCCTGCAAGACCTGGCCACCCTGGCCTTGACCGCTTTCAACAAGCGCTTGCGCACCCAGCAGCTGGTGCACATGGCACTGAGCGATCCGCTGACAGGCCTGAGCAACCGCGCCCACTTCAACCGCACGGTGGAAGGCGAGCTGGCCCACGCGATGCGCACCGGCGAACCATTCACCGTGCTGTGCATGGACCTGGACGGCTTCCAGGCCGTCAACGATGGCTTCGGCCATGTCGCTGGCGACGAAGTGCTTTGTGAAGTGGCCCGGCGCATGGCCCAGCAGGTTCGTATCGGCGACGTGCTGGCGCGCTTTGGTAGCGATGAGTTCGGTGTCGTGATGCGCCATGGCGCCAAGGACTCGGCTCAGGTGCTGGCCAGGCGCATCGCCAAGGCCGTGTCGACGCCCATCATGCTGACCAGCGGTGACGAGATCGGCGTGGGCGTGTCCATCGGCATGGCAGCCTATACGGACCGCGTGGTGTCAGTGAGCATGCTGATGGCCCAGGCCGAGCAGGCACTGTTCCAGACCAAGCTGCAAAACGAGAAGCGCTGGAAGATGTTCGTGGGCATCCGCTGATGCCCTTTTTCTGGCAACCTTGAAACACAGGCCACCAAGCACAACGGCGACCCGATCAGGTCGCCGTTTGTTTGGGCATGCTGCGCTGGCGCCGTACTCAGGCCTCTGCGAACTCCAGGGTCTGCGTCGGTGCCCACACGCCATCGTCGAAGCTGTGATCGCCTTCTTGCAGGCGCATCCAGTTGATCAGCTGGCCATGGGTCATGGGCTCGGCATAGAGGTTGCCCTGCATCATCTGGCAACCAGCCTGACGCAGCCAGACCACCTGGTCCACCGACTCGACGCCTTCGGCCACGCTCTTGATGCCCAGGCGCTTGGTCAGCGTGATCATCAGCTCCAGCAAGGCCGGGTCGAAGTTGGGCTTGCCAATGGCCTGCACGAACACGCGGTCGATCTTGAGCTTGTCGACCTTGAGGTCCTGCAGGCGGGCGATCGAGGAGTAGCCGGAACCGAAATCGTCAATCGCAATGCGGAAACCCTGCTCGGAGAGCTGCCTGAGCGTCACGTTCTCGCGGCCGCTGTGGCCGCCCATGGCCGTGCTTTCGGTGATCTCGAACTCGATGTCCGTGGGCTGCAGGCCATGGCGCTGCAAGATCTCCTGCACATCGGTCACGAAGGCCGGGTCGGACAACTGACGCAGCGAGACGTTCATGCTCACATAAGGCAGTTGCAGACGTTGCGCACGCAGGGCCACCAGGTCGGCACACACCATGTCGATGACCATCTTGCCCAGCGGCACGATCAGGCCATTGGCCTCGGCCACGGGGATGAATTCATCGGGCGACACCATGCCGCGCGTCGGGTGGCGCCAGCGCACCAGCGACTCCACGCCACGGATGCTGTCGAAGGCATCGAACTGCGGCTGGTAGGCCATGAACATCTGGCGCTCTTCGAGGGCCTTCTTCAGGTCCGCCTGGATCTGGGCGCGCTTGCGCGAGGCCGTGTCCATGGCTTCTTCGAAGAAGACGAGCCGGCCACGACCGGTGCGCTTGGCCTCGTACATGGCCAAGTCGGCGCGGTGCAGCATGTCACCGATGCCCATCTCGCCACGGTGGATCATGTAGGCACCAATGCTCAGGCCCACGGTGTCGGTGATGGAGTCGATCTGGATGGGCTTGGAGACCTGCTCGATCACCACACGCCCCATCTGCTCGATGGTGGCCTGCGAGGCCACGTCCACCAGCAGCACGGCGAACTCGTCGCCACCCAGGCGGCCGATCAGCACGTCGTTGCCCAACGTGTACTTCAGGCGCTTGGCCACGGTCTTGAGCACCACGTCACCAGCAATGTGGCCATGGGTGTCGTTGATGATCTTGAAGCGGTCCAGATCGAAGTACATCAGGCAACCATCGGTGCTGCCTTTTGTCGGCAAGGCTTCGGACTCGTTGTGGCGCTTGAGCGCGGCTTCAAAAGCCACACGGTTGAGCAAGCCCGTCAGCGCATCCAGTTCTGAAGGCTGCTTGGCCTGCTGCGTGGATGCGGCACGCGTCTGCTGAGGCGCCTGCCTGGATTTCAGCCACAGCGCCACCACCCCGCCAACCAGCAGGACGGCCCCCATGTTCAGGGCGATGTCCTTGAGGACGGCCAGCAGGTCGAAGCGCACCAGCAGGGAGTAGCCCACATTGGTTTTGGAGCGCACCGCCACGCACTGCGGATTGAAGCTGACGCCATAGGTGCAAGGCTCGGCCTGCTCACGTGCAAACAAGGTGCTGCACTGCGAACCGGCGCAATGGCTCAAGGACAGCACGCTTTGATGCGGTGCCATGGCGGCGGCCAGCGAAGGCGGCGCCTGCACACTCACCGAGGCCGGCTGCTGCTCGATCAGGGCGAGCGCGGCCTGGCCGTCGGCCTCCGCGCTCGCCCGTGCGCCCATCAGCTGGATGACCAGCATGAGCACACACAGGCACACCGCAGCGATCGAGACGACGCGCGCTGGTGTCAGCCAGCCCTCCTTGGGGGAGGCGCCACCCTGCACCGGAACCTGAGATGTTTGAGCACCAGAAGCCATACGCCCTTATCGGCCATTGGGCGGCGGATATTGAGCCCTGTATGCAGCAGTATCGATTCGCGTGATTTTTGTCACGCAAGAGGCCCGCGCCTGGGCCAGCGGGCGCCCACCGCTCAGGCAGTGGCCTCCACCCTGAACACGCTGACGACCTGCGCCAAACGCGAAGCCTGGTGCTTCATGCTGTCGGCAGCCGCTGCGGCCTCCTCGACCAGCGCGGCATTTTGCTGGGTGACCTGGTCCAGCTGGGAGACGGCCTGCCCCACCTGCGCGATGCCGGTGGACTGCTCCTGGCTGGCCAGGCTGATGTCGGCCATGAGCTGCTCCACGCGCCGGACCTCGGCCATGATGTCTTCCATGGTCTTGCCGGCCTGGTTGACCAGCCCCGCACCCAGCTCGACCTTGTCCACGCTGTGGCCGATCAGCCGCTTGATCTCCTTGGCCGCCTCGGCGCTGCGCTGCGCCAGAGAGCGCACCTCGCCGGCCACCACCGCAAAGCCCCGGCCCTGCTCGCCGGCACGGGCCGCTTCCACAGCCGCGTTGAGCGCCAGGATATTGGTCTGGAAGGCGATGCCGTCGATCACGCCAATGATGTCGTGGATCTTGCGCGAGCTGTCGGTGATGTCGTTCATGGTGTCGACCACCTGGCCGACCACCTTGCCGCCCTCCTGCGCCACGGCGGCAGCGCGGGTGACCAGGTCGTTGGCCTGCGCGGCGGCGTTCGCGTTCTGGGCCACGATGGACGTGAGCTGCTCCATGGACGCGGCAGTTTGCTGCAGATTGGAGGCCTGCTCCTCTGTACGCTGGCTCAGGTCGGCATTGCCCACTGCGATCTGGGCCGAGGCGGTGCTCACCGACTCCACGCCATGGCGGACTTCGCTGACCACGGTGCGCAAACGCGCCACCATCTCGCCCAGTGCGTCCTGAAGCTGGGTCACGTCGTCCCGCCCTTCGGAGCGAACCTCCACGGCCAGGTCACCACTGGAGACCCTGGCGGCCAAGGCCACGGCCTCGCTCAGCGGCGTCACGATCGAGCTGGTGATGGCCCAGGCCAGCAGCACCGCCAGGCCCACGGCACAGACCAGCAGCACACCCGAAGTCCACATCGAGCGCTGATAGAGCTGGTCGACATCACGGCCGTCGGACTGCGCCATCTTGTCGTTGTAGGCGGCCAAGGCCTTGAGCGAGGCCGCCAGGCGGTCGAAAGACTTGAGACCGTTGCTGCTCACCCAGGCTTGCGTACGGGCCATGTCGCCGGTCTGGGCGATGGCCACGCCTTCGTCTGACACACGCACGTAGTCGGCCCAGTCCTTCATGGCCTGCTCGTACAGGCCGCGCTCGTGCTCGTCGGCAATCGAGTCTTCGTAGCTCTTGCGGAACTGCTCGAACTCGGCCTTGCTCTTGCTCAGGCGCTCGATGGCGGTGGGCAGTTGCGGCAATGGGGTGATGGCCACGCGGAAGTCACGGGTGCGCATGCGGGTGGCACTTTCCGCCATCAACAGGCTGTCGCGCACGCCGGCCAGACGGATGTTGATCAGTGTCTGCGACTTCTCGTGGATGCCAGCCCCGCAAACGGCCGCGCTCACGGCGATGCCCAGCAAAAGCAGCAGCATCACGGCAAACGCCAGGACCAACCTGCCCCGCACGGAAAACTGTCTCAGAAACTGCATCCTCATCGCGAACCCCTTGTGATGAACAAGACTCTCTGCGTCTGAGTATCGGGATTCCGGCTGCTTGGTGAAACGGAATTAAGTGGTGTTTTCGGGCTTTAATTTACGCGTAAACATACGCATAAGCTTACGCAAAAGATTTATCATCGATGCCATGGTGACGAAACGCATAAATCGCCGCGCCGCCGGCACGACGCCCAGCCGGGTCCGGCGCGGCAATCTGGAAGACCAGCAGGCCTTGCGGCAGGCCGCGCTGGCCAGCGCGATGCGCCTGTTCCAGCAGGCCGGCCTCAGCGGCGTGACCATGCGCGCCGTGGCCGCCGAGGTGGGGGTATCGGCCATGGCGCTGTACCGCTACTTCCCCAACAAGGCCGGCCTGTTGCGCGGGCTGTGGGAGTTCGCGATCACCGAGCTCAATGCCTTGCTCAATGTCCCGCTCAACGACCCGGCCCTGTCGCCAAGACAACGCCTGCGTGCCGCCATCGACGTCTTCATCACCTACTACGAGGCTCGGCCCGACTCCTATCGCCTGATCTTCATGACCGAGCAGACCTACCAGGAGTCGGTCGAGTCGCGATGGGCCGAAGCCCCGATCTACCAAGAGACGTTGCGCAATGCTCAGAACATGACACGTGACGTGGCCCAGGAAATCGGCGGCGACCCCAAGCGGGCGAGGCTGGCCAGCGATCTGCGCTACATCATGTGCACCGGCTACCTGCATGGCCGCCTGATCAACACGCGCTACCCCTGGCAGGACCTTGCCGCCCTGCGAACGGTGGCCATTGAGCAGATCGCCGTGGCGGTGGAGAACTGCCTGCTGGCCAAGGCCTGAGCTGTCAGAGTTGCCGTTGGCGCCGCCATCAGAAGCAGCTGCTGGGTGCAGGCCGGCCAGCGATCCGGTCCGACAGATAGGCCAGTGCCGCCGGGTAGCCCGTGATCTCCAGTCCGATGTGCTCATTGAGCTGGCGGCTGTACTTGATCTGCGCGCCGCCGCTGCAATAGGTGCGCACCAGTTGGTCCACACCCTGGATGGGGATGAGTTCGTCCAGCGTGGCCTGGTAGATGTACATGGGCACGCTCGGGATGCGCTGCCCCAGCTTGTTCTCGGCCAGGATGCGTTGGACCACGGGCACGTCCAGCAACTGTGGGACCTTGGTGTAGCGGCTCATGCGCTGGAAGGCATAGGCCAGGATGGGGTCCCAGGTGCCGGTCATGAACTGGCCCACACACATCTGGCCGATGTTGCCGAGCATGCGCAGGCCTTTGTCGTTGAAGAGGGCTTGCGGATCGACCTCCGGATAGGCGCGCGCCAGGCCCGCCACGGCGGCAAAGTAGATGCCGCTGAGCAGGCCGCCATCGAGGTGGCGCCCGGCCGAACCCAGGTCAGCCGGCACGCCACCCACGGCCACGCCACGCAGGTTCACTTCAGGGGCATAACCATCATGCAGCTCGGTAGCCCAGGTGGTGGCCAAAGCACCACCCGAGTAGCCCATCATCACGACCGGCGTCTGCATGCCGTCCAGGCCCGCCTGCATGAAGCTGGTGGCGGCACGCACGCTGTCGAGCACGCCGTGACCCGCGTTGATGCCCGCGGTCCACTGGGCCTGCGGCCCTTCGTAGTCCGGCAGGTTCACCACCCAGCCTTTGAGCAAGGCTGGCAGGATCAGGCTGGCCTCATCGGCCGTGCCACGCAGCACCTCCTGCGAGGCCGCGCAGCGCTGATCCAGGCCATCGTAGGCCGTCTGGAAGGACAGCAGCACGCGGCCTTTCTGGGGCGCATTGCTGGGCACGATCACCGTGGTGACATCGCCCACCGGCCGGCCCTTGGTGTCATTGGAGCGGTACATCAGCTGCCAGGCCCACCCACCCATGGGCAGGACGAAGTAGGCCATGGCCGAGATCTCGCGAAAGCGCAGTACGGCGCCAGGCACCACGCCGGCCAGCACGGCCGCATCGGGCTGCTTGTAGAAGAGGTCCCCATCCGGCACCTGGATGGGCTTGGTGGGCGGTGGATAGACCTCGGGCAGGGTCTGGGCCAGGGCCTGCCCACCGGTCATCGTCCAGCAGCCCACGGCCAGCGAGGACAGCCAGACGCGCCACGATCTTGAACTCAGCATCTTCTTCATGGGATGTCTCCTCTCAGGGTGCACATCAGGGTGCAAAAAGCCAGCGGGCCGATGCGATCAGACCCAGATCACGCCTTGTGCCTGCGCCGACCACGCTTCGAAGCCCTGCGCATAGCGGCTCTCGATGGCCTGGCGGCGGATCTTCATCGTCGGTGTCAACAGGCCGTTCTGGATTGACCAGGCCTCGCGCGACAAGACCAGGCAGTCGAGCCGTTCATGCGGCTCCAAGCTGCCGTTCACGCGCCCCAGCAGCCCACTGAACTGCGCCTCGACCTCGTCTTGCGACAGGCGGCCATTGGCCATGCGCTCCAGCACCTCATCGGCCAGGGACACGATGGCCAGAGGCTGCGGCTGGCCCACACCGGTCACGCACACCATGCCCACGGCCGGGTGCTCGGCCAGCATCTTCTCGATGGGCTGCGGTGCCACGTACTTGCCCTTGCTGGTCTTGAACAGCTCCTTGACGCGGCCGGTGATGCGCAGGCGGCCCTGCTCATCGAGCTCGCCCATGTCGCCCGTCTTCAAATAGCCATCGGCCGTGAAGGCATCGGCGCTCAGGCCTGGCTCCTTGTAGTAGCCCATCATCGACGCCGGGCTGTGTACCTGAACCTCACCCGTCATCGGGTCGATGCGCTGTGCCACACCCGGGTTGGGGTGGCCCACATAGCCCACGCGGCTTTGGCCACGGCGGCTGGTGTGCGAGTAGGCGAAGTTCTCGGTCAAGGCATAGCCTTCGAGCAGCTCCAGGCCCAATGCCCGGTACCAGCTGATGAGCGCGGGTGCCAAGGGGGCCGAGCCCGTCCAGGCGATGCGCACATGGTCCAGGCCCAGCTGGCGCAGCACGCGCTTGCGTGTGACCGATGACACCACCGGGATCGTCAGCAGGCGACTGAGCTTGGCGGGCGGGATGCGGTCGCTGACGGCCTGGTAGAACTTGGCCCACAGGCGTGGCACCGAGATGAAGAGCGTGGGCCTGGCGCGCTTCATGTCGTCCACGAAGGTCTCCAGGCCATAGGCGAAGTAGACCTTGAAGCCGAAGATGAGGGACGAGGTCTCGATCATGGCGCGCTCCAGCGCATGAGCCAGCGGCAAGTAAGACAGCACGCGGTCTTGTGGCCCGACATCGAAGAGCTCGGCGTTGCGGCGCATCTCCATCATCGCGCCGAAGCTGATCATCACGCCCTTGGGCGTGCCCGTGCTGCCCGAGGTGTAGATGATGGAGGCCAGCTCACGCGGTGAACGCGTCGGGATCTGGGCCAGAGGTTCATGGCGAGCGACAAGGTCGTTCCAGCGCGTGGCACTCATCACCGGGGCCATGGGCAAGGCCACGCGGGGCAGGTCTTCGGGCAGATGCGGCACCAGTGAAGACCACAGCTCGTCCATGCGCCCCACGATGAGCACCCGCGCCTCGCTGTGGGCCAGCACATGACGTACGGCCTCGGCACCCAGCGTGGCATACAGCGGCACGCTCACGTGGCCCGCCATCCAGATACCCAGGTCGGCCATGATCCAGTGGGCACTGTTCTTGCCCATGAGCGCAATCGCACTGCCTGGTGGCAGAAGCAAGCTCTGCAGATAGCTGGCCAGCCGGCGCGCCTGCTCGCCCACCTGGCGCCAGGTGAAAGTCAGCACATCGCCATTGGCCAGGGGTTGCGTGAGGTACACCTCGTGTGGCGCGATGCGTTCCCAGTACAGCAGGCACTCCAGCAGGGTCTCGGTTTTCAAGGCCGGAGCCCGCGCCAACGGATCGGCGCGCATTGCACTGTTCATCATCATCCTCGATCCTCTTGTCGCCCACTGTTCACGTTGTGGAGCCGATTCTTCAGGATGTCCCCGGATGTGCGTGAGCACCCAAAGTGCCAAAATGCTTAGCAATAAGGGCCACCATTCAAACCAGTGTCCATGCAGGTCAAAGCAGAGAGCAAGGCTGACAGGCGCACACCACGCGTGGTGCCTGCGGCCCACCTGCGTTTGTTGATGGACATCGTTCAGGAGCGCGGCATCCGGCCCGAGCAGGTGCTGGCGGGTACGGGCTTGAGCAGCGAAGGCCTGGCTCAAGCCGATGGGCGCATTCCCACGCTGCAAGCAGCCCGTATGTGCTGGCAAGCCTGTCAACTCACAGGCGACCCTGGCCTGGGCCTGGAGTTCGGCCTGCGTTGCCAACCCACGGTGCATGGCTACCTGGGCTATGGCGTGATGGCCTGCGGCACCTTGCAAGAGGCCGTGGACCTCACCACCCGCTTCACCGGCCTCATCCAGCCGGGTGTCGACATCCACTGCACACGCACAGGCGACGGCATGGCCGCGATGGTCTTCGAGCAGACCGATGACCTGGGCTTCATGCGCCAGTTCCTGTTCGAGGCCTGGGCCGTGGGCATCGCACGCGCGGGCGGCTTCCTGATGGGGCGGCCCATGCTGGATTGCACGTTGTGGTTCGACTGGCCCGAGCCCGCCCACTTCGCCGCCTACCGCGACCGCCTGCCGCCCGTGCGCTTCAACATGCCGGGCATCCAGATCCGCTTCGATGAGGCCATGCTGGGCCATCGTATCGCCATGGCCGAGCCCGGCGCGGCCCGCATCTGCACAGCGCATTGCGAACGTGAACTGGCCCTGGTGGGGCCCTGTGAAGGCGACACGGTGCAACGCGTGCGCAAGCAGCTGAGCCTGGGTGCCGAGGGCTACCCTGATCTGCCAACGGTGGCCGACAGGCTCTGTCTCTCACCTCGCACACTCAAGCGCCATCTCCAGCAAAGCCGCAGCAGCTTCCAGACCTTGCTGGACGAAGCCCGGCACCGCGACGCCATGCGCATGCTGCAAGACGGGCAGCTGGACATCCAGTCCATCTCGACCTTGCTGGGCTATGACAACCCGCCGTCCTTCACGCGGGCCTTCAGGCGCTGGACGGGCCAAACACCCAGTCAGGCGCGCGAGGCCTTGATGACGACTGGCGCGTGATGGCCAGCCGCTTACTTGCCGCTCTTGCGCTTGTCTTCCAGCGTCTTGCGGCTGCGTGCATTGATCAGGCGCAACTCGGCCAGCGAGGCATCGATCTGGGCACGCTTGGCTTCCAACTCGGCAATGGCCGCATCGGTCTTCTCGACCACATAGGTCAGCTGCTGGATGCGGCCTTCGCCGTGCTGGCCGTACATGTCGAGGTAGTGTTTGATCTCAGACAGCGGCGAGCCCAATGACTTGGCGCGCAGGATGCGCTTGAGCCGCGCCCGGTCCAGCTTGCTGTAGACCCGTGTGCCATTGATGCGGCGTGGCGCCAGCAGCCCCTTGGTTTCGTAAAAGCGCAAGGCACGCGGCGAGACCTTGTAGCGCTCGCAGACCTCGGCGATGCCCATGAGCGAATCGGCCGCGTGTTCATCCTCATCGGCCTCGAACGCCCAGCTCGGCAGATGGCCGGCGGCGTCGCCGAACTCGTCCATCAACTCGTCATCGGCTTTGACTTTTACTTGAGCAACCACGGGCGTCCCAATCGGCAATGTGAAGCGGTGTAAGGGCAGCACACGACACGTGCCTGACCACGCCGCGCATTATCGCCGAACGCTGACGCTTGTCATAGGGGATTTACCCATGAATCAATTTGTTGACGTTAACGTCAAGCACGATTACAGTGCGCTTCAGTGGCCCAAGTGCCTGCCAAGAGTCTTCCCGTCCAAGGACCCGACACAAGATGCCCGCCCTGCGCACCGCCCTCAACACCAAGTCCGAAGCCTTTCGCACGGCTGTCGCCCGCATGACCGAGCGCCTGGAGCAGGTGCGCGCCCTCGAGAAACTGGCGCGCGATGGCTCGGCCGAGAAGCGCGACAAGTTCGACAAGCGCGGCCAGCTGCTGCCTCGCGAGCGCGTGGCTCGCCTGCTCGACCGCGACTCGCCCTTCCTCGAAATCAGCACCCTGGCCGGCCTGGGCATGCACGACGACGACGGCAAGAAAAGCGTGCTGGGCGGCGGCACCATCATCGGCATCGGCCATGTGGCCGGCAAGCGCTGCCTGGTCACCGCCAGCGACAGCGCGCTCAAGGGCGGCACCATCTCGCCCATGGGCCTGAAGAAGGGCCTGCGCGCGCAAGAGATCGCCCGCGACAACAAGCTGCCCCTCATCGCTCTGGTGGAATCGGGCGGCGCCAACCTGATGTACCAGGCCGAGATCTTCGTGGATGGCGGCAAGAGCTTTGCCAACCAGGCGCGTCTGAGCGCGATGGGCATCCCGCAGATCGCCGTGGTGCATGGTTCGTCCACGGCCGGTGGTGCCTACCTGCCTGGCTTGTCTGACTATGTGATTTTGGTGAAGGGCCGCTCCAGCATCTACCTGGCGGGCCCCCCGCTCGTGAAGGCCGCCATCGGTGAAGATGCCACCGACGAGGACCTGGGCGGCGCCGAGATGCACGCCAGCGTGACCGGCCTGGGCGAGTACTTGTCCGACAACGACGCGCACGCGATCGCGATGTGCCGCGAGCTGGTGGACAAGCTGCAATGGGACACGGTAGATGACGCAGGCACCAACGCAACAGGCCGCAAGCCCGTGGTCGCGCCCTTGTTTGATGAAGCAGAGCTGATGGGCTGCGTGCCCTTTGATGACCGCGAGCCTTTCGACACCCGCGAGGTCATCGCCCGCATCGTCGATGGCTCCGACTTCCTTGAATTCAAGGCCAACTACGGCAGCGAGACCTTGTGCGGTCACGCCCGCATCAACGGCCACCTCGTCGGCATCCTGGGCAACAACGGCCCCATTCAGCCGCAAGGCTCGACCAAGGCCGCGCAGTTCATCCAGCTGTGCGATCAGTCGGGCACGCCGTTGATCTTCCTGCAGAACACGACCGGCTACATGGTGGGCTCGGCCGCTGAACACGGTGGCGCCATCAAGCATGGCTCCAAGATGATCCAGGCCGTGGCCAACGCCCGTGTGCCCAAGTTCACCATCACGCTCAACGGCTCCTTCGGTGCCGGCAACTACGGCATGTGCGGCCGCGGCTTCGACCCACGCTTCATCTTCAGCTGGCCCTCCGCCCGCACCGCCGTGATGGGCGGCGCACAGGCTGCGAAGGTGATGGAGATCGTCACGCGCGGCAAGATGGAACGCGCCGGCATGCCCGTCAACGACGCGATGCTCGAAGGCATGTCGGCCGAGATCAGAAAGCGCCTGGATGCCGAATCCAATGTGCTGTTCGGCACTGCCCGCCTGTGGGACGACGGGATCATCGACCCGCGCGACACCCGCCGCGTGCTGGCCTTGTGCCTGGACCTGGCCAAGGAAGCCGATCAGCGCGAACTGCGCCCCAACACCTTTGGCGTGGCCCGCCTGTAAATCAGGCGCGCGACCTCGCTCCCTCACTCACCACACCCATTCCCACACACAGCGCACCCGAGGAGACCACCATGCAATTCACGCCCGAACACGAGCAACTGCGCGAAACCGTCAAGCGCTTCGTCCAGCAAGAGATCAACCCTCACGTCAAGGAATGGGAAGCGGCCGAGATCTTCCCGGCTCACGAGGTCTTCAAGAAGATGGGCAATCTGGGCCTGCTGGGCGTCAAGTACGACCCGGCTTATGGCGGCATGGGCCTGGACTTCTCCTACCAGATGGTGGTCAACGAAGAGCTCGGCCTGATCGAATGCGGCGGCATCCCCATGGCCATTGGTGTGCAGACCGACATGTGCACGCCCGCCCTGCACCGCTTCGGCTCCGATGAGCTCAAGCGCGAGTACCTGGCACCCTCCATCGCCGGCGACATGGTGGGCAGCATCGCCGTATCCGAAACCGGTGGCGGCTCCGACGTGGCCGCGCTCAAGACCACGGCCCGTGTTGAAGGCGACGACTACGTCATCAACGGCAGCAAGATGTGGATCACCAACGCCACGCAGGCCGACTGGTGCTGCTTGCTGGCCAACACCTCCGAAGGCCCGGTGCACAGCAACAAGTCGCTGATCGTCGTGCCCATGGACGCCAAAGGCATCACCACACAGAAGATCAAGAAGATCGGCATGAACGCGTCCGACACGGCGCAGGTCTTCTTCGACAACGTGCGCGTGCCGCGCCGCAACCTGATCGGCACCGAAGGCACGGGCTTCATGATGCAGATGATCCAGTTCCAGGAAGAGCGCCTCTGCGCGGCATCGGGTGCGCTCAAGTCGCTGGACCGCTTGATTGATCTCACCATCGAGTACTGCAAGGAACGCCACACCTTTGGCCAGCCCCTGATCAACAACCAGGTCATCCACTTCCGCCTGGCCGAGCTGCGCACCGAGGTCGAGCTGCTGCGCTCGCTGACCTACCGCGCCGTCGAACAGTATGTGCAAGGCAAGGACGTGACGCGCCTGGCCTCCATGGCCAAGCTCAAGACCGGCCGCCTCTTCCGCGAAGTCAGCGACGCCTGCCTGCAGTACTGGGGCGGCATGGGCTTCACCTATGACAACCCCATCTCGCAGAGCTACCGAGACAGCCGCCTGATCTCCATCGGTGGCGGCGCCGACGAAATCATGCTGGGCATCATCTGCAAGTTCGAAGGCACCCTGCCCAAAAAGCAACGCTAACCGCAACGCTGCCTGCCACGCTGATCCTGTCATCCACGCGAAGTATCTCCATGACCACCTCCACCATCCAGGTCCAGCAGGACAAAGGCATCTGCACCCTGACGCTCAACCGGCCCGAGGTGCGCAATGCCATGTCCATGGCCATGATCAACGAGCTGCTGACCGCGCTGAAGCAGGCCGAGGAAGACCCCGGCGTGCGCGTGATCGTGCTGCGAGGTGCGGGTGGCCACTTCTGTTCCGGTGGCGACATCAGTGACATGGCTCAGGCCCGCATGAAGCTGGCGGCGCAGCAAGTCGAAGAAACCAAGACCGGCGTGAAGACATCGGGGCCCAGCCCGGTGGCGCAGGTCAACGCGCAGTTCGGTCGTCTGTGCCTGGCCTTTGCACGCACCCCCTTGCCCGTGGTGACCGTGCTCGAAGGCACGGTGATGGGCGGCGGTTTCGGCCTGGCCTGCGTGTCGGACGTCACGCTGGCACTGGACAACGTCGCCTTCAGATTGCCGGAGACCTCGCTGGGTGTGATCCCCGCGCAGATCGCGCCTTTCCTCGTTGAACGCCTGGGCTATGCCGAGGCCAAGCGCCTGTCGGTCACCGGGGCCAAGGTGCTGGCGCAAGAGGCCCTGACGATCCGCCTGGTGCATGAGGTACACGCCAGCCTGGACGCGCTCAACGATGCGCTTGCCAACACCGTCGCCAGCATCATGGCCTGTGGCCCCCAAGCCATCGGCCAGACCAAGCAGTTGCTGGCACACGCCCGCCTGTCCACGCCAGAGAGCCTGATCGACGATGCCGCCGAGATGTTCGCGCGTGCGGTGCTCAGTGATGAAGGCCAGGAAGGCACGAGCGCGTTCATGCAAAAGCGCAAGCCAAGCTGGGTTCCCCAGGCATCTTGAAGCGCGTGAGTTGACATCACCATGATCAAAAAAATCCTGATTGCCAACCGCGGGGAAATCGCCTGCCGCGTGATCCGCACCGCACGCAAGCTCGGCTACCGCACTGTCGCGGTGTTCAGCGAAGCCGATGCCCAGGCACCGCACGTGAGCCTGGCCGACGAGGCCGTGTGCATCGGTGGCGCTGCCGCAGCCGAGTCCTACCTCAAGGTCGATGCCCTGCTGGACGCCTGCCGCAAGACCGGCGCCAACGCCATCCACCCTGGCTATGGCTTCCTCTCCGAGAACGCCGACTTCGCACAGGCCTGCGCCAACGCGGGCGTCATCTTCATCGGCCCCAGCCCCGAAGCCATCCGCGTGATGGGCGACAAGGCCGGCGCCAAGAAGGAGATGATCAAGGCCGGCGTGCCCACCGCGCCGGGTTACCTCGGCGCCGAGCAGAACGATGAAATCTTGGTCGCAGAAGGCAAACGCCTGGGCTTTCCGCTGCTGGTCAAGGCCGTGAGCGGCGGCGGTGGTCGCGGCATGCGCCTGGTCCACCAGGCCGATGAACTGCCTCAGGCCATCACCAGCGCACGCCGTGAAGCGCAAAGTGCCTTTGGCGATGGCACGCTGATGCTGGAGCGCCTCATCCTCGATGGCCGCCACATCGAGATCCAGGTCTTCGCGGACAGCCACGGCAATGCCGTCTACATCGGCGAGCGCGACTGCACGGCCCAACGCCGCCGCCAGAAGGTCATCGAAGAATCGCCCTCGCCCGTGGTGAGCCCAGCCATGCGCGAAGCCATGGGTCGCGATGCGGTACTGGCCGCCAAGGCCATCAACTACTGCGGTGCCGGCACCATCGAGTACATCGTCGACCAGGCCCTGAACTACTACTTCCTGGAGATGAACACCCGCCTGCAGGTGGAGCACCCGGTCACCGAAATGATCTCGGGCCTCGACCTCGTTGAATGGCAACTGCGCGTGGCCGCCGGCCAGCCTCTGCCCCTCAAGCAGGACGAGATCAGCTTGCGCGGCCATGCCATCGAAGCGCGCCTCTACACCGAAGACCCCTATGCCGGCTTCGCCCCGCAGACCGGTGACATCGCCTGGTGGCGCCCCGCACTGGCGCTGTATGAGGGCGTGCGCATCGACGATGGCATCCGCGAAGGTGGCACCGTCACGCCGCACTACGACCCCATGGTGGCCAAGCTCATCGTGCATGGCCGGGACCGCGTTGATGCCATCCGCCGCCTGATCGCCACGCTGGACGACGCGCCGCTCCTGGGCCTCAAGCACAACGCCCGCTTCCTGCGCGACCTGGTCGACCACAAGCGCTTCCGTGCCGGCACGATGACGACCACGCTCATCGACCAATGGCAGATCGACAACGAGGCCATCCTGCAACGCCCCGTGGCCAGCGATGAAGCCTGGCTGGTGGCTGCCGCCGTGTTTGCGGCGCGCCAGCACGGCGGTCAAACCGGCACCCGCGGGCCGTCACTGCGTGCCGACAGCGTCACCGGCTTTGACATCCCCTTGAGCTGCGATGGGGCCAAGCGCACGCTGCGTGTGCAGGGCCAGCGCGCAGGCAGCTTCCTCGTTCAAGGCACCACCACGGACGCGGCCCACGCCTTGCGCCTCATCAGCCATGGTGATGAGGCGGTGGGCGATGCCACGCGAGGGGGCGTGCTGCGCTACGAACTCGACGGCGTGCACAAGCGCCTGATCGCCGTGTGGTGCGGCCCTGAGTTGCACCTCGTGCAAGACGCCGCTGTCTTCGTGTTCAGTGAAGTCTCCGCCTGGCCTGATCAAGGCAACGCCGCCGACCCACGCCGTGCGCTCTCGCCTGTGGCGGGCACGGTCGCCCAGGTGCTGGTCAAGGCCGGCGACACCGTGGTTGAGGACCAGCCCTTGCTGAGCATCGAGGCCATGAAGATGGAAATGTGGCTGTCCGCCCAGGCCCCGGGCGTGATCAAAGCCGTTTACGCGCAACCGGGCGATCAGGTACAGGCCAAGACCCTGCTGATCGACATCGAACTCATTTCGAAGGAATCCTGAACATCATGGACAAGGCCATCCTCACCTGCGCGCTCACCGGCGTGCTCACCGACCCCGCTCAACACCCCGTGCCCGTGACCGCCGCCGAGATGGCAGCAGCCGCACGCGAAGCCTTTGATGCCGGTGCGTCCATCATGCACGTACACCTGCGCCGCCAGGAGCCTGGCATGGGCCGCTTCCCGAGCTGGGATCCTGCCGTGGCCGCCGAGATCGACACGGCCATCCGCGCCGCCTGCCCGGGCGTCATCATCAACCTGACCACCGGTGTGGTCGGCCCCGATATCTCGGGCCCTTCGGCCTGCATCCGTGCGGTGCGCCCCGAGATCGCCGCCTGCAATGCCGGCAGCCTCAACTACCTCAAGATCAAGGAGAACGGTCAATGGGCCTGGCCGCCCATGCTGTTCGACAACCAGGTCGAGAAGGTCAAGGCCATGATCGACGTGATGAACGAAACGGGCACCCGCCCCGAGTTCGAATGCTTCGACGTGGGCATCGTGCGCTCGGTCGAGATGTACCAGAAGGCCGGCATGGCCGACTACCTCGAATACAACTTCGTGATGGGCGTGGCCTCGGGCATGCCGGTGGATGCCGACCTGCTCAGGCTGCTGGTGAAATACCGCAAGCAAGGCACCACCTGGCAGACCACACTGATCGGCCGCGAGGAGATCTGGGCCGTGCACCAGGCCACCGCCGATCTGGGCGGCATGCTGCGCAGCGGTGTGGAAGACACCTTCTACCTGCCTGGCGGCGAACGCACCTCAGGCAATGGGCAGTTGATCGAGGCCCTGGCGCAATGTGCGCGCAATGCGGGGCGTGAAGTGGCATCGCCAGCCGAGGCGCGGCAGATGCTGGGCTTGAAGGCGGCGTCGGAGCATGGTGTGAAGGCCTGATGGTTGATTGAGTGGGACAGGGACGCGGGGCGGCCAACTTCGCTCATGTCATCCGGATCGGGCACAGCCCGATCCTCCTTCTTTACTTCGCTGCGTTGGCCACCCCACGTCCCTGTCTGGTGAGGTTGGTGGTGGGCGTAGATCTGGTAGCGAGATAGGTCAACGCGCAGCAGTGCGCTGGCTGACCCAATCGGGTCGATCGATCTGCGCAGCAAGCAGATCGATGTCAGACGCGGATACGCCGCACGCCACGAAATGGTCTCGCCAACCATCCACGACTGCGGCCACAGCGCGCACCTCGTCACGCGCATCCCGCGCGTTCAACCCGAACTGGTTGGCCTCGGACAAGGCGTTGTCGATGGACGAGACCGCGCCGTCGTGCCCCACACGCATCTGCTGGTAGCCCAGGGCCTGCCCCGTCGGCAACACGTCAAAGGCCGGTGACAGCGCGTACTCGCCACGGTCGTTCATCAGCAGCACATGGTTCTTCTCGTGGTCGTCGGTGTTGTCGATCAGGATGTTGAACACCATGCGCCGAAACAGCTCGCGCATCTGCGCCTGGCTCACGCCATCGCGTACCACACCACGCCGCCGCAACAGTTGCGCCAGCTCCGGATAACCCATTTCTTCGCCAGCAGCCTGCAAGACTACATGGGCGGACAAGGCATGCACGCGCTGCGGGTGCCCAGCCTGATCCACGCATCGATCAAAGCGATGCACGGCCACGGCATGCCCACGCGCCAGCGCCAAGGCGCGCGTAGGCGCCACGGTGATGCCCGCTCGCGCCGCCAGGGTCATGGCCGCATGTTCGATCAATGGCCAGTCCTGCGCCTCGCCTGTTTCGGCAAACTTGATCACCCAGGCCTGTCCATCGAGTTCGATCAAGGCCTTCGGACGCGCGCCACCCATGGTCACACCCGGTGCGATCAGGCGCTTGAGATCGTCGCGAACCGGTTCTCCCGCCATCACGCGCTGCACCAGGTCATGCAAGACGCCGAGGTCCTGCAAACGGGGCAGCGGCCCCAGTTCCCGCCCCTGATAAGCCTCACCTGACAGCGACACACCCAGCGCACCAAAGCGCTCGTCGCCCGCCAGGAACAGGTACTCCATCAGGGACAGGCGCGCCGGCCGGTCCAGCAAGCGGATCACGCGCTCGCCCCAGCGGTCCGGTCGGGCGTCGTCCACCGCGCCTGCGGCCGAGTCTTTATGCAGGGGCAGGAAGACCTGATCCAAGAGTGGCAAGTCTTCGCTCAGGGCAAAGCCCCATGCCAACCAGTGCGCGTCATACTGCAAGGAAACCCCGCGCAGCGACGGCACGAAGCGCAACACCCCGACGCGCACGGGTGCCTCTGGGCACACCAGCCACCAGAGATACAGCTCGTTCCAGGGTGCGGGCATGGCCGTATGCATGCTGGCCACCATCATGAAGCGCCGTCATCGCTCCGTGCGGCAGCGCGCAAGCGTGCCTCCACGGAGGGGCCCTTGCGAACCGAGCGCAACGCTGCCGCGCGAACCTCGCTGTCCAGGGCGCCGCGATCCAGCTCCGGCGCGGCCAAATCAGCCAAGGCCTGCACCCGCCCGATCAACCACAAGGCGGTGGCATAGCTTCCGAACGCCACGGACGGATCACCCTTTTCCATGCGGGCCAGGGTGGGCTCCGTCACGCCAATGCGCTGCGCCCACGCCCGCCGCGACTCCTTGCGCCGCTTGCGCGCAATGGCCAGGTGCTCGCCCAGCTGCTGGAGTTGGGCGAGCACCATCGGCGGCATGGATGAGAGGGCGCGGGATTGCTTGGGCATGCATACATGCTAGCAAAAGCATCAAAAAACAAAAATATATTTTGCTTCTCCACGTGCAAGCAGATGCATAAAAGCAGGCCTGAAATCGGCATAGAGGCCTCCTTTCTAGAAGACGCCCCACTGCCACACCACCCTGCATGCGGGTCAGCACCCAGAGGTTCTGAGCCCGCAGTCGCTCTTGGGCTGCCAAGAAGGTTAGCCGGTTCAATTTGCAGCAATACGGCAATATGCCGTACAATCCCCGCCAGGAGATTCACCATGCGATCCAGCGCCCTGACGGCCCGACTCGAAGCCCGCATCAGCACCGACCTGCACGGCTTGCTCAAGCGCGCGGCAGAGCTGCAAGGGCGCACCATGACTGATTTCGTTGTGGCTGCCGTCCAGGAAGCAGCACAGCGAGCCGTCGAGCAAGCCGAGGTTATCCGCTTGTCGATGGCCGATCAACAGTGCTTTGCTGATGCACTGCTGTCGCCTCCAAAGCCGCAACCAGCCTTGAAGCGGGCCATGGCTCGCCGCAGCAAGCTCCTGCGCACTGACGAAGAATGAGCCGCGCCCCATTCAGGGTGGCACTACTGGACGCCTCGCACGACCGCACGACCTTTGACAGCGGCACGCCCGCGCTGGATCGCTACCTGCGCGAGCAAGTCACACAGGACATGCGCCGCCGTGTGGCCACCTGCTTTGTGGCCGTGACCGACGATCAACGCATAGCCGGTTACTACACACTGGCGTCAGCCAGCGTGCCTTTGACCGAGTTGCCGCCCGAGGCCATCAAGAAGCTGCCACGTTATCGCGCCGTGCCCACGGTTCGCATGGGTCGCCTGGCCATCGATCAGGCATTCAAAGGGCAAGGCCTGGGTGGCGCCCTGCTGGGTGATGCCCTTGCACGGGTCGCGCGCTCGGAGATCGCGGCCTATGCTTTGGTCGTCGATGCCAAGGACGAGACCGCAGCAGCGTTCTACGAGCACCATGGTTTCATCGCGCTGCCAGAGGCGTCATTGACACTGTTTCTGCCACTGGCCACGGTGCCGATCAAGCCAAGGCGTGGGACTGTGTAGGCTTGATTCCGCTTTGCAATTGCTCTGCTAAGGTTAAATAGTGACCATGCCATTCGCTTGAGCTCACTATAGATTCGTTGATAGCGGGAGTGCCTTTGCAAATGTCCTCAAATCAATCCGCTGGCTTAACACAAGCCAAATCGTTCTACGCACACTCAACGGAATGCTCAAGCGAAGCCGAGTGGCAGCCGTTATCAGAGCATCTGACAGCTGTAGCAGCGCTGGCGGCCACCTTTGGAAGCTCTTTCGGCGGAGGGGAGTTGGCCGCATGTGCCGGGCTCTTGCATGATCTGGGCAAGTACACGAGAGAGTTTCAAGCCAGATTGAAGGGTAGCCCCGAACGAGTTGATCATTCGACATGGGGTGCCCGCATTGCGTTGGAGCGCTACCCGTCCTTGGGTTATCTACTGGCCTACGCCATTGCCGGGCACCATGCGGGCCTGGCAAACGGCAAGGGTGAAGGCCGCCGTGCCAGCTTACAAGAGCGACTGGCGGCGGAGTTGCCGAAACTACACCCGCAATGGCAAGAGGAATTGCCAGTGCCTGCGGCATTGTCCATGGTACCGGGCTTCGATCCCCACCGAGAACGAGGCATGTTCCAAATGGCCTTTTTGGTGCGCATGCTGTTTTCATGCTTGGTGGATGCCGACTTTCTGGACACGGAAGCCTTCTACAACCGCGTGGAAGGTCGAGCAACGCAGCGCCCTGATGCCAGCACAGGACCCAAGCTGGCTGACCTGAAAGCTGCATTGGAGTTGCACCTGGAGGGCTTTCGTGCGGACAAGCAAGTCAACCAGATCCGTGCCGAGATCCTCCAGCATGTGCGCGCCCAGGCCAATTTGAAACCGGGCCTGTTCTCGCTCACCGTGCCCACTGGCGGTGGCAAGACCTTGGCCTCGCTGGCCTTTGCTGTAGACCACGCCATCCGCCACGGCCAGCAGCGCGTGATCTTCGTGATCCCTTTCACCAGCATCGTGGAGCAAAACGCAGCAGTGTTCCGGCATGCCCTAGGCCGATGGGGCGATGCCGCCGTGCTGGAGCACCACAGCGCGTTTTCAGATGACCTGAGCGCCAGCAAAGAAGCGAGAGACAAGGTGCGCCTGGCCATGGAAAACTGGGATGCGCCCATCATCGTCACCACGGCGGTGCAGTTCTTCGAAAGCTTGTTTGCAGACCGCCCATCCAAATGTCGCAAGCTGCACCACATCGCCAATAGCGTGGTGATCCTGGATGAAGCGCAGACCATGCCTTTGAAGGTGCTGCGCCCCTGCGTGGCCGCCTTGGACGAGCTGGCGCGCAACTACCGCAGCAGCGTGGTGCTGTGCACGGCCACCCAACCTGCGTTGACAGCGCCCAATGTGGCTGCGGGCCTCGAAGGCTTTGAAGGCGGCCTTGATAACGTGCGTGAGCTGGCACCCGAGCCGGCCAGGCTCTTCGAGCAGCTCAAGCGCGTCACGGTCAAGCACGTCGGTGCGCTGGACGACGCAGACTTGTTGAGCCAGTTGCGCGAGCGTGAACAAGTGCTGTGCATCGTCAACAACCGTCGCCATGCGCGGGCCTTGTACCAGGGCATGGCCGACCTGGGCGGCGCCTACCACCTGACCACGCTCATGTGCGCAGCGCACCGCAGCCAAGTGCTGGCCACGGTTCGAGAAGCCTTGAAGCAAGGACGGCCCTGCCGACTGGTATCCACGGCACTGATCGAGGCTGGTGTGGACGTAGCGTTCCCCACTGTCTACCGGGCAGAGGCAGGGCTCGATTCGATCGCTCAGGCGGCGGGGCGTTGCAACCGCGAGGGCCAGTGGGCCGCGGAAGACAGCGAGGTGCGGATCTTTGCCAATGCCAATGACGACTGGAAGGCTCCGCCTGAACTGCGCCAGTTTGCCGACGTGACCCGCGAGGTGCTGAGGAACCACCAAGGCGACCCGCTGGACCCGGTGGCCATCGAGCGCTACTTCAAGCAGCTCTACTGGCAGAAAGGGGATGAGGCGCTGGACGCCTCGAACCTGCTGGGCCTGCTCAAAAAGGCCAAGATCGACAGCCTGCCCATGGACACCTTGGCCGACCAATTCAAGATGATCGACAGCGTGCAGATGCCCGTGATCATTCCCTTTGACGAAGAGGCCAGGAGCGCCATCCACGACCTGCAGTTCGTCCAGGGACTGCAAGGCATCAGCCGACGCCTGCAACGTTACCTGGTGCAAGTGCCCAGGCACGGCTTTGAGGCCCTGCGCCAGGCGGGCGCCATCGAGGCTGTTCGTCCGAAAGAATGGGGGGATCAGTTCATGGTGCTGGCCAATGAGAGCTTGTATGCCCCTGATGTAGGCCTGTCTTGGGACAATCCCGTTTTCATCGCTTCTTCAGCCCTGGTGGTATGAACGCCGTTACTATCACGCTGGTCACATAGAAGTTCAAGGGAGGCTACGTGGCATTTGGCATTCGTCTGCATGTCTGGGGTGAGCGCGCCTGCTTCACGCGCCCCGAAATGAAAGTCGAGCGCGTCTCTTATGACGTGATGACGCCATCCGCTGCGCGGGGCATCCTCGACGCAATCCACTGGAAGCCCGCCATTCGCTGGCACATCGACCGCATCCATGTGCTCAAGCCCATCCGCTTCGAGTCCATCCGCCGCAACGAGGTCGGCAGCAAGCTGCCACCGGGCGCCGTGAGCAAGGCCATGAAAGCGGGCACCACCGATGGCTTGTGGAATTTGGTCGATGAAGACCGCCAGCAACGCGCGGCCACTGTGTTGCGTGAGGTGGCCTACGTGATCGAAGCGCACTTTGAACTCACGCCCAAGGCGGGTGAAGAAGACTCGGTAGGCAAGCATCTGGATATCTTCAATCGTCGCGCTCGCAAGGGGCAGTGTTTTCAGATGCCTTGTTTTGGCGTGCGCGAATTCCCCGCCGACTTCAGTTTGCTTGATGGCGATGAACCTCTGCCCTTGGCTGATGCGGCGTTGGCGGGCCCGCGAGACTTGGGCTGGATGCTGCACGACATCGACTTTGACAAGGGCAACACCCCGCGCTTCTTCCGTGCCCACATGCAAGATGGCGTCATTGACGTGCCCCCCTGGCACAGCGACGAGGTGAAGTCATGATCCTCGAAGCCCTTGCGCACCAATACCAGCGCCTGATCGAGCGCGATGAGCCTGGGCTGTCCCCTTACGGATACAGCCCGGAGAAGATCAGCTACGCCATCGTGCTATCAGCCGATGGCGACCCGGTGGATGTGCAGTCGCTGCTGGACACCACCGGCAAGAAGCCCGTGCCGCAAAGCATGAGCGTGCCTCAGCCCAAAAAGCGTGCTTCGGACATAACCCCCAGCTTCTTGTGGGACAAGACCAGCTACGTGCTGGGTGTCAGCGCCAGCAGCAAACGCTCAGAAAAGGAACACGAGGCTTTCAAAGCCTTTCACGCCCAAGCCTTGGCAGGCACCACAGACCCCGGGCTGATGGTCTTGTTGAAGTTCCTGGGTAAATGGACGCCCGAACGCTTTGCCTCTGCCCCTTTCTCGGCAGACATGCTGGACACCAACGTCATCTTCAAGCTGGATGGCGAACGGCAGTACCTGCATCAGCGTCCAGCAGCCCAAACCGTGCGTGCGCGTCTGTTGGGCCCGCCAGCAGACGCCGGTGCGCCGACATCCCCCGTACAGCGTTGCCTCGTCTCAGGCGAGTTGGCCAATGTCGCGCGCCTGCACCCGGCCATCAAAGGCGTCAATGGGGCACAGAGTTCAGGGGCGTCCATCGTCTCGTTCAACCTGGAGGCCTTCAACTCCTACGGCAAGAGCCAGGGCGACAACGCACCCGTGTCGGAGCAAGCCGCCTTCGCCTACACCACGGTGCTCAATCACTTGCTGCGGCGTGACCCACACAACCGCCAGCGCATCTCCGTGGGCGATGCCTCGGTGGTGTTCTGGGCCGAAACACAAGATCCGGAGCAGGCTCAAAGAAACGAAGACCTGCTGGCTATGCTGTTGAACCCAGACAGCAAGAGTGACGACGGGCAGGAAACCGAGAAAATCCGCCATGTCATGGAGGTCGTCGCCAAAGGTCGCCCGCTGGTGGAGCTGGATCCCAAACTGGACGAAGGCACCCGCATGTTCGTGCTGGGCCTGGCACCCAACGCATCGCGCTTGTCCATCCGCTACTGGTTGTGCGACACCTTGGGGGATCTGGTTCAACGCCTGAGCCAGCACGCCCAGGATCTGGCCCTCGAGCCCTCGCCGTGGAAGACGGCACCCAGCATCTGGCGCCTGGCACTGGCCACGGCCCCCTCACGTGGCGATCCACCCAAAGCCAAGGCAGAAGACGTACCGCCCCTGCTCGCCGGGGAACTGATGCGCGCCATCCTGACCGGTGGCCACTACCCGCAAAGCGTGCTGACCAATGTGGTCATGCGCATGCGTGCCGATGGCGACATCAGCGGCGTGCGCGCCGCGCTGTGCAAGGCGGTGCTGAATCGCGCGTTGCGACTGTCTCATTCCCATGTTCCAGAAGAGGAGGTTCCTGTGAGTCTTGATGTGCATTCCACCAACTCGGGCTACCTGCTCGGGCGATTGTTTGCGGTGCTGGAAGGCGCGCAACGCCTGGCACTGGGCAGCCAGGTCAACGCCACGATCCGCGACCGTTACTACGGCTCCGCATCGGCCACGCCTGCTCTGGTCTTCCCGTTCTTGCTGCGCAACACGCAGAACCACATGAGCCGTATCCGCAAGGACAAGCCCGGCGCGGCCATCAACATCGAGCGCGACATCCAGGAAGTCATCGACAAGTTGCCAGGCGAGTTCCCCAAGCATCTGAGCATGCAGGACCAAGGTCGGTTTGCGATTGGCTATTACCACCAGGCGCAGGCCCGTTTCCAAAAGGCTGACAAGGCCGACAAGACCGACACATCCGCTCCCAACGACACCAACGACCAAGGAGGCGCCCAATGAGCGCGATCACACACCGCCACGAATTCGTCTTTCTGTTTGACGTAACCAATGGCAACCCAAATGGTGACCCGGATGCGGGCAACCTGCCACGCCTGGATCCCGAGACCAACAAAGGCCTTGTGACGGACGTGTGCCTCAAGCGCAAGATCCGCAACTACGTGACCTTGGACAAGGGCGACAACAAGGGCTTTGCGATCTACATGCAGGAAAAGGCTGTGCTGAACAACCAGCATGCCATCGGGCGCAAGGCTATTGGTCTGGACAAAGAAACCGCTGACGAACTCAAGAAGCTGCCCAAGGACGAAGCCAAGGCTCGCGAGCTGACCTCATGGATGTGCCGCAACTTCTTCGACATCCGTGCGTTTGGGGCCGTCATGACGACGGGCGTCAATGCTGGCCAGGTGCGTGGGCCAGTGCAGTTGGCCTTTGCCACGTCGATTGATCCAGTCGTGCCCATGGAGGTGTCCATCACCCGCATGGCCGTGACCACCCAAAAAGAAGCGGATGAACAAAGCGGCGATAACCGCACAATGGGACGCAAGCACATCATCCCCTATGGCCTGTATCGTGTGCATGGCTTTGTCTCGGCCAAGCTGGCAGAGCGCACGGGCTTTTCTGACGGTGACTTGCAGCTGTTGTGGCAGTCGCTCATCAACATGTTCGAGCACGACCGTTCTGCGGCACGTGGCGAGATGGCCTCACGCAAGCTCTTCGTCTTCGAGCATGAGAGTGCCATGGGGAATGCTCCTGCACACAAGCTCTTTGAAACGATCGTTGTTGACCGTCTCACCACCGAAGCTGATGGTCCGGCTCGCACCTTCACCGACTATAAAGTCTCGGTCCGGCGCGATGCACTGCCAACGGGTGTGACCTTGCACGAACTATTGTGACCAAGCTGTGAGGCGACGGGGGCATTGGCATGAATGACGAAGCACTGATCCCCCTGTCGGCCTTGCAGCACTACCTGTATTGCCCAAGGCAGTGTGCCTTGATCCACGTGGAGCAGTTGTGGGCCGAGAGCCAGCACACTGCCGAAGGGCGCCTGCTTCACGACAAGGCCGACAAGCCCAAGATAGAGCGCCGTAAAGGCGTTCGCACCGTTACAGCCATGCCTTTGGTTCAGCCTGTGCTGGGCATCACTGGTGTGGCCGACGTGGTCGAGTTCCACACGGGAGATGGCGCCGTCGAGCGCCCCTACCCAGTGGAATACAAGCGGGGGCGACCCAAGGCCCATCAGGCTGACGAGGTGCAGTTGTGTGCCCAGGCCTTGTGCCTGGAACACATGTTGAACTGCCAAATCCCCGAAGGAGCGCTCTACTACGGTGAAACGCGCAGACGCACCGTGGTGTCTTTCGACGGGGCCTTGCGAGCCTTGACTTGCGAAACCATTGAAGCCACACGGGCCATGGTTGCAATCGGTCGAACACCCTCAGCCACCTACTCGGCCAAGCGATGTGACAACTGCTCCTTGCTTGACCTGTGTCAGCCGCGCCTGCTCCACCGGGGAGAGTCAGTGCAGCACTGGTTGCGTACGCAATTGAAAGGCGAATGATCCATGCGGCGTCAACTCAATACCTTGTACGTGACGACCGAGGGCGCTTGGCTGCGCAAGGACGGAGCCAACATCGTCATGGAGGTGGATGGCGAAACCCGAGCCCGTTTGCCCGTTCACATGCTGGAAGGCCTTGTGTGCCTCGGGCGCGTGATGGTGTCGCCCCCGCTGCTGGGCTATTGCGCAGAGCAAGGCATTACCGTGTCTTACCTGTCGATGAACGGGCGTTTCCAGGCCAGGCTAGAAGGGCCTGTCTCCGGCAATGTGTTGCTGCGCCGAGAGCAATATCGTCGGACGGACGACCCCGCCCGCTGCACCCAGATCGTTCAGAACATCCTAATGGGCAAACTGCACAACCAGCGGGTGGTGCTTGGGCGCGGCTTGCGTGATCACGCCGGCAAATTGACGGATGAGGACCAGGCTGCACTCACCCATGCGCACAAGCGTCTGGATCGCATCATGGACAAGGTGCAGTATGAAACCTCTTTGGATGTGTTGCGAGGCTTGGAAGGTGAAGCGGCACAAAGCTACTTTGGCGTTTTTGACCACCTGATTCGCAGCACCGAACCCGCCATGCATTTCAAAGGACGCAGTCGTAGGCCACCGATGGATGCCGTCAACGCCTTGCTCTCCTTCCTGTACACCTTGTTGACGCATGACTGCCGATCAGCCCTGGAAAGCGTGGGGCTGGATCCAGCAGTGGGCTTTCTGCATCGTGATCGTCCCGGGCGTCCCAGCCTGGCCTTGGATCTGCTGGAAGAGTTCAGGCCCCTGCTAGCCGATAGGCTGGCGCTTTCGCTGATCAACCTGAAGCAACTGACATCCAAGGACTTCCAAACAATGGACAACGGGGCTGTCCTACTGAAGGAAGAGTCGCGCAAGACCGTATTGACGGCCTATCAGGAGCGCAAGCGTGAGGAACTGCGGCATGCATTTCTGGATGAGAAAGCGCCGATTGGGCTGTTCCCGTTTCTGCAGGCGCAGTTGATGGCAAGGCACTTGCGTGGTGACATTGATGGATATCCGCCGTTCTTATGGAAATGAGGTAGCGCCATGATGGTTCTGGTTAGCTACGATGTGAGCACCCAAGACAAAGCGGGTGCCAGACGACTGCGACAGATCGCCAAGGCCTGCCTGAACCTTGGGCAGCGGGTACAGTTTTCGGTGTTTGAGATCGAACTGGAGCCCGCGCGGTGGGTACAGCTAAAAGCAGAGCTGATGTCCATCATCGAGCCAACATCTGACAGCTTGCGCTTCTATTACCTGGGTAAAAACTGGCAAAACAAGGTCGAGCACATTGGGGCGAAGGCCGTGCTCGACCTTAATGCCCCACTGGTTCTTTGATGGTTTTGCGAACCTCAAGCGGTTGAACTTACCCTGCGTAGGTTCGCAGCTCTTTAACATTTTGATTTGTTTTGCAAAAAAGCAGCTTTGCTTGGATCGGTTGGCTACGAACTTTGCGAAAGGGAAAGTTTCGCAAATGTGGTGGGAGGGTTGCTTTTAGATCAATGGTTTATAACTAAGGGGGTCGCGCCCATCACGGGCGCGTGGGTTGAAACGCAGCGAGCACCGCCTGATTGGCCAGTGTCGATGGTCGCGCCCATCACGGGCGCGTGGGTTGAAACTGACCGAAACCCCTTTGATTGAGGGTTGAAGGAAGTCGCGCCCATCACGGGCGCGTGGGTTGAAACGCACGTACCACCAGCCTAAGCAGCCATACCTCATCGTCGCGCCCATCACGGGCGCGTGGGTTGAAACAACTGCTACAGCTTGCTGTTCGAACCCCTCGATCGTCGCGCCCATCACGGGCGCGTGGGTTGAAACTATTCCTTGCCTGACAACTCTTGGCCCGCCCAGATGTCGCGCCCATCACGGGCGCGTGGGTTGAAACATTCCTTCGTTTTTGTCTGATAACAAGCACTTGGAAGTCGCGCCCATCACGGGCGCGTGGGTTGAAACGTCGCCATAGTCACCAGACTCAAACCACCATGAGCGTCGCGCCCATCACGGGCGCGTGGGTTGAAACACTGCCACGTCTCACCTATTCCCCACCCGCGCAGAGGTCGCGCCCATCACGGGCGCGTGGGTTGAAACAATTCCGGGACAAATTTGCTGTCCGGCGACAAGGGGTCGCGCCCATCACGGGCGCGTGGGTTGAAACCTGTCCAGCACACCCAGCGACTCACCGATGGGTTTGTCGCGCCCATCACGGGCGCGTGGGTTGAAACATCTTGCATAAGGGGGAGGCTGTCGTGCCGGAAGCGTCGCGCCCATCACGGGCGCGTGGGTTGAAACGTTGATCAGGCTGTTGGCCACGCCCAGGTCGACGGTCGCGCCCATCACGGGCGCGTGGGTTGAAACAGCTCAGACGAACGAAACATGATCGAAAACGCCGTGTCGCGCCCATCACGGGCGCGTGGGTTGAAACACCGCTGACGCCAATCCCATCCCGGATGTCGGGGGTCGCGCCCATCACGGGCGCGTGGGTTGAAACCTGACTGAATCGCGCCGTAATCGATCCGCCCCAGGGTCGCGCCCATCACGGGCGCGTGGGTTGAAACGTGGCCACCACACGTAGCGCCAAGCTGCGAAAACGTCGCGCCCATCACGGGCGCGTGGGTTGAAACGTTGTTCTCCCATGAATTTTTTCCAGTTTTGCCATGTCGCGCCCATCACGGGCGCGTGGGTTGAAACAACGCAGAGCAAGCACAGCTAAGCCGCGACTTCCGTCGCGCCCATCACGGGCGCGTGGGTTGAAACACCACAGCACCAGTCCTAGGGGCAACCTTCATCGTCGCGCCCATCACGGGCGCGTGGGTTGAAACAGCCTTCCGCACGAAATCGGGTGATGTCGTCTTCGTCGCGCCCATCACGGGCGCGTGGGTTGAAACCACGCTTGCATATTCGGAACCGACTTCGACGACAAGTCGCGCCCATCACGGGCGCGTGGGTTGAAACAATCAACCAAGAAGATAGGAAACATCATGCACCGGTCGCGCCCATCACGGGCGCGTGGGTTGAAACTTTCCACCTCGCCTCGATTGGGGCTGCACTTACCTGTCGCGCCCATCACGGGCGCGTGGGTTGAAACTCAATGGAGAAAGTGCGCTCGACTGGATGGCGGCGTCGCGCCCATCACGGGCGCGTGGGTTGAAACAAGTACGAGTTCGATGGTGACGGCGACAAGCTGCGGTCGCGCCCATCACGGGCGCGTGGGTTGAAACACATCTCGTTGACGGCGAACTTCGCCATGGGCAGCGTCGCGCCCATCACGGGCGCGTGGGTTGAAACTCCTATCCTGCGCCGGGCTGTCCAGACGGCGACAGTCGCGCCCATCACGGGCGCGTGGGTTGAAACATCGCGATTCCTCACATTTTCTGAAATGCCAGCCTGTCGCGCCCATCACGGGCGCGTGGGTTGAAACCTCATAGACGACATCGCTCTTATAGCCCCCAATCGTCGCGCCCATCACGGGCGCGTGGGTTGAAACTACAGCGTCCGCCAGTTGGTCATGCAGGTAGTCGGGTCGCGCCCATCACGGGCGCGTGGGTTGAAACTGCCCTACCAGGCCGCCCATGAGGCGGTTTTTTGTCGCGCCCATCACGGGCGCGTGGGTTGAAACATTTCCCGCACAATCCCGCCTTGCACCGTCTTGCGGTCGCGCCCATCACGGGCGCGTGGGTTGAAACGATGTCGCGCGGTTGAACGCTCGCCGAATGGCCCAGTCGCGCCCATCACGGGCGCGTGGGTTGAAACCCCGCTTGGGGCCATAGATACGACCGGCGACAACGGTCGCGCCCATCACGGGCGCGTGGGTTGAAACTCAATGACGTGGTCCATCTCGCTCCTGTCCGGCGTCGCGCCCATCACGGGCGCGTGGGTTGAAACTGAACCATGACCATCCACACCAACCTGCCAATCCAGTCGCGCCCATCACGGGCGCGTGGGTTGAAACAAAGTCATCGTCCTGCATCGCTCTCTCCTACGTTGTCGCGCCCATCACGGGCGCGTGGGTTGAAACTGGAGCGCCAAGAGCTGGACATCGCCGTCAAGGAGTCGCGCCCATCACGGGCGCGTGGGTTGAAACCCCAATAGCCGTCACGTCAAACCGGGCATTGACCGGTCGCGCCCATCACGGGCGCGTGGGTTGAAACAGCAGATGAAGCTGTTCGATCGCTTCGCCATCGGCAGTCGCGCCCATCACGGGCGCGTGGGTTGAAACATTTCCCAATCGGCGCCCTGTTCTTCGTCGCCGGTCGCGCCCATCACGGGCGCGTGGGTTGAAACCTTTTGAGTGTTTGCAGCCTGTTGGAGTTGCTTTGGTCGCGCCCATCACGGGCGCGTGGGTTGAAACTGGTTGGACCGTTATCGCCGCACGGTGGGCAGGTCGCGCCCATCACGGGCGCGTGGGTTGAAACACCGTGCTGGGGTTCAGCACCAGATTCATATTGCGTCGCGCCCATCACGGGCGCGTGGGTTGAAACTTGTCCATTGCCGCACGTCTTTCAGCCTCGCGCCGTCGCGCCCATCACGGGCGCGTGGGTTGAAACCTCATCGGTGAGATCGGGTCGGGTCATCTCTGTCGTCGCGCCCATCACGGGCGCGTGGGTTGAAACTGTGCCATCCACTGCATGCGCTATTGATGTCATGTCGCGCCCATCACGGGCGCGTGGGTTGAAACTCGTCGCCATGGCATGGATGGACGGGATCTGCCGTCGCGCCCATCACGGGCGCGTGGGTTGAAACAGCGTGCCCGGGTCAGTGATGGATGCCTATATCGCGTCGCGCCCATCACGGGCGCGTGGGTTGAAACGAGCGCTTCGCCATCGGCATCCCGGTCTTCTGGGCCGTCGCGCCCATCACGGGCGCGTGGGTTGAAACGGTTCCTGATACCAGGCGGCAGGGATAAGGCAGCGGTCGCGCCCATCACGGGCGCGTGGGTTGAAACTACCTTGAGCTCGGAAAGAAGCTCGGCGACACCAGTCGCGCCCATCACGGGCGCGTGGGTTGAAACCCACCCTGATCGGCCCAGGCCTTCGGGGTGGCGACGGTCGCGCCCATCACGGGCGCGTGGGTTGAAACATCGAGCTCGCTTATCTGACGGGCGCCGACGTTGGTGTCGCGCCCATCACGGGCGCGTGGGTTGAAACTCGATCACGCACGGCTCTCCTGCGGCTATCGGTGGTCGCGCCCATCACGGGCGCGTGGGTTGAAACTTCGTATCGATCAACAAGGCCGTGCTGCGCAAGCAGTCGCGCCCATCACGGGCGCGTGGGTTGAAACGTGATGCAGGTTGCACATCCGCGCAGCGTACCCGTCGCGCCCATCACGGGCGCGTGGGTTGAAACTCACATGGTCCGGCCAGTACTACTGGCGATGTCGCGTCGCGCCCATCACGGGCGCGTGGGTTGAAACATGTCGGACAAGGGCGGCACGCGCTCAATTGTTCCGTCGCGCCCATCACGGGCGCGTGGGTTGAAACAAGACGAGGGTTATCCGTTTCACCTGTCCTGATCTGTCGCGCCCATCACGGGCGCGTGGGTTGAAACTTCACCGCGCACGGCAGCGATGTCGCCCATGTGGTCGTCGCGCCCATCACGGGCGCGTGGGTTGAAACTTTCGGCCGTGCGCGGCGGTCTGAAGGTGCTTGGGTCGCGCCCATCACGGGCGCGTGGGTTGAAACGGTTGACATAGGGGGCAGTCGACCAACCCTTACAGGTCGCGCCCATCACGGGCGCGTGGGTTGAAACTTTTGGAGATCCACATGGACAAGCTCAAGACCACGTCGCGCCCATCACGGGCGCGTGGGTTGAAACCCTGCGGCTCCATGCCGTCCGATCCTGCGCTGATCGTCGCGCCCATCACGGGCGCGTGGGTTGAAACTCGCGCATGGCCACGCCTCAAAAAACGATTGCCTAGTCGCGCCCATCACGGGCGCGTGGGTTGAAACGTTCCCACCTGTAGATTTGCCGACATCGTTGCCTAGTCGCGCCCATCACGGGCGCGTGGGTTGAAACAGTGTGTGGGCTATGAACTTTCCTGAGTCATCAGGGTCGCGCCCATCACGGGCGCGTGGGTTGAAACCCAACTGCCGCCGACAACGGCCACAGCGCCAATCGTCGCGCCCATCACGGGCGCGTGGGTTGAAACTCCATTACGGCGCGCGACGGCTGGAAGGTGGATCTGTCGCGCCCATCACGGGCGCGTGGGTTGAAACGCACGCATCAAGCCGCTGCGGTACACGGATGGTGAGTCGCGCCCATCACGGGCGCGTGGGTTGAAACTGCGCACTGCTGCATTGACGGGCCAAGCCTCCGGGTCGCGCCCATCACGGGCGCGTGGGTTGAAACAATGTTGTCATGGGCCTTCTATTGCTGGCCTTTTTGTCGCGCCCATCACGGGCGCGTGGGTTGAAACAATGCTTACGAAACGATGAAAACAAAGCTTGAGAGTCGCGCCCATCACGGGCGCGTGGGTTGAAACATCTGTTGGGGCGCGCTTCTCATGAACATCGACGTCGCGCCCATCACGGGCGCGTGGGTTGAAACGGCTCGAAGAAGAGCGACGAGGTCACGCTGCAACGCGTCGCGCCCATCACGGGCGCGTGGGTTGAAACATCGGCAAAGCTGAACATCACGCCGCTGGATAACTCGTCGCGCCCATCACGGGCGCGTGGGTTGAAACTGGTCCATGTACCAGTCAGCACCCAAGGTGTTGCGGGTCGCGCCCATCACGGGCGCGTGGGTTGAAACGTCACAATATCCGCGCAGAAGTCAAAGCTGGAAAGGTCGCGCCCATCACGGGCGCGTGGGTTGAAACTTGATCTCTTGCGAGGCCAGGACCAAAGCCGGCACGTCGCGCCCATCACGGGCGCGTGGGTTGAAACAAGCATCAAGGCGGCGAAGACTCCGAGACGCTGAAGTCGCGCCCATCACGGGCGCGTGGGTTGAAACGTATGTAGGTGCGCCGGAAGTGTGGCGCTTTACCCGTCGCGCCCATCACGGGCGCGTGGGTTGAAACAGTCTCGATCAGCTTTGATGAGCTTGTGCTTGAAGTCGCGCCCATCACGGGCGCGTGGGTTGAAACATGTTGGCGCCTGATGTGGCCGCCAGCATCGCGGCGTCGCGCCCATCACGGGCGCGTGGGTTGAAACGCCAATGGTGGCTTGATAACTCATCATCAGAATTGTCGCGCCCATCACGGGCGCGTGGGTTGAAACACCCCACTGGCGCGCATGCATGGGTTGATCAGCGTCGCGCCCATCACGGGCGCGTGGGTTGAAACCCTGACTTCAACGTGGTGGGCAACAAGGCGCCCGAGGTCGCGCCCATCACGGGCGCGTGGGTTGAAACTCCACCCGCATGGCCAGGTTCTGGCTCAGTCGTTGTCGCGCCCATCACGGGCGCGTGGGTTGAAACGCTCGTCTTTGGCGGTGTGTTTCGCCTGTTGCCGTCGCGCCCATCACGGGCGCGTGGGTTGAAACCTCGTAATGCGCCTGCTTGTCGAAGTGATAGGTGGTCGCGCCCATCACGGGCGCGTGGGTTGAAACAACAGCGATAACGTGCTGGGCGGCTCGTCCTTCAGTCGCGCCCATCACGGGCGCGTGGGTTGAAACAAAGCGGACCCCCGCATGAAGGATTGGGGCGTTGCGTCGCGCCCATCACGGGCGCGTGGGTTGAAACTGGCGACCTTGGGCACGCTTACGGTAACGCAAGGTCGCGCCCATCACGGGCGCGTGGGTTGAAACATCCCTGTATCAACGGACCCGACCGGCCCCTGGCGTCGCGCCCATCACGGGCGCGTGGGTTGAAACAATCCAGATCAGCAGCCCATTCAGCCGCAGCGGGTCGCGCCCATCACGGGCGCGTGGGTTGAAACAATCACGGATTACGGATACCCAAAAATTGATTGCGTGTCGCGCCCATCACGGGCGCGTGGGTTGAAACAGCTTGGCAGGCAAGTCCTGCTGCGTGGGCAGCGGTCGCGCCCATCACGGGCGCGTGGGTTGAAACGTTGCGCTCAAGACCTTGTTGCCTTGCATGGTCGTCGCGCCCATCACGGGCGCGTGGGTTGAAACATGGATTGGATGGAGGTCATGCGGCCTCCGTTTTGACGTCGCGCCCATCACGGGCGCGTGGGTTGAAACTGGGCCAATGACAACCCAGATGAGCCTGGGGCGCGTGGGTTGAAACGATTGATTAACTCGATGGACATCATCATTCCCCTCGTCGCGCCCATCACGGGCGCGTGGGTTGAAACTGTTGCTCGGTAAGCGCGGGCGACACCAGCAGATGTCGCGCCCATCACGGGCGCGTGGATTGAAACACCCAAGACACGGAGCTCACACGTACCTTTACGCTTGCAACAGCAAGCAACTTTCCTTCATGCTCGCGCGGCCTGCCCTGGGCTCACCTCGGCAGGCCGCAACCATTTGAAGGTCGAGAAGCATCTCCTTACCCACGCTTACCCCTGGGCCGAACGGCCTGGCCGACAGTGGGCTCTGTCATCCAGCGCCTCGCACGGGATGCATGTTGAAGTGGAAGGAGCAACAAGATGAATGACGTTCGACCCGAGATCTATGCCGGCCATGATTCGGTCATCGTGCGCATGCCCGTCGGTCGCCGACTCGTGCGCGCCATCGTGTCCCGCGAGGCGCTGGAAACCCGCTTCCAGGCAGGGCACTCGCGTGAGGCGTGGGTGGACACCTACCGCGCCAATGCCAGTGCCATCGAAGCGGTGGTTCAGGACAAGCTCGCCAAGGCTTGTCCTGAACCCATCCTCATTTCCAAATACGATTTCGCGACGCCGTAGTCAGCCGGCCGCAAACACCTTTTGCGCATAGGCATCCGCTGCCTCCAGCGGATCGCCCGCGCGCTCGAATGCCTTGAGCCAGGTCTCGTAGTGGCCCATTTCTTGGTGCTGCCAGGGGTGGAAGCCGGGCTTGTAATACGAGAAGTAGTAACCCAGGGCCGGCATGAACACGCCGCCGGGCTTGTATAGCCACCACAGGCCCTTGGCGAACATCTTGACGCGTTGCCACCGGCTGAAGCCATCTTGCTTGAGCATGTGGTTGACCATGTAGATGTTGCCGATCGGGTACTCGATGCTGAAGTACACCAGTGCCGCCACGCGCGTGAAGTAGCCGGCCTTGGCCACCTTGGTCAGCACGTCGAAGCACACGGCCTTGTGCTCGACCTCCTCGATCGAGTGCCAGGCATACAGCGCGCGCATGCGGTGGTCAAAGGGCTCGATGATGTCGGCGCGCTCCATGAAGGTCTTGCACATCATGGCCGTCATGTGCTCGGCTGCCGATGTATAGGCCAGGTTGAAGGCCTTGGACCACGCGCTCATCTGCCACTTGAACTTGCGGTCCAGGAAGGTCTGCGTCCACTCGACCTGCAGGCCCTGCTTGAGCAGCATGTTGTTGAACTCGGTGTGGACCATGCCGTGCTGGGCCTCCTGCCGCGTGAAGTCCTTGACTTCCTTGAGCAGCGTGGGGTCGGTGATCTGGTCACGATAGGGGCGCACCGTGCTGATGAAGTAGCGCTCGCCGATCGGGAAGGTCAGCGACATCGCATCGAAGAAGCGCGTCTTGAACGGGTCGCCGCCGTTCCAGAAACGGGGGATGCCGCTGTCCAACTGGAAGTCCAGCTTTTCACGCGGCTGGATCGGGCGTGTGTGCGGTGCGGCTTGGCTCATGTCGGTGTCTCCTCGGGTCATCACCATGGATTGCACACGGCCACACTTGATCCGGGCGGCCAAAGCTGTGCCGGATCGGCCATCCCTTGGCGGTCACCATCGCCATACGCCGAAATCCCCAAGTCAAACGCCAGGGTGGCCCATGCGCCTGTTGGCGGTGCGTGACAGGTGCGCGCCAATCGTCACGAATCGCGCGCAAATCCGCGGCTGGACAGACAAGGCCGCTGCTATGCTGCCCTGCATGGCACGCCCCCCGAATGACGAATTGGCCCCCGCCTTGCTGAAGGGCCTGGTTGCCAGCCAGTCCTTCAAGATGGTGCTCAGCAGCGCCTGCCTGCTTGCCGGGGTCACGCACATCGCCTTTGCCGTGCTGTTCTACCAGTCCCAGGTCGTGGCCATGAGCTGGGTGAACGTGGGCAGCGTGCTGACTTATGTGCTGGCGGCCGCACTCTTGCGGCGCGATCAGGTCGCAGCCGGCATGTTCGTGATGATCTTCGAGGTGGCGGCCCACGCCATCCTGGCGGTCATCACCGTGGGCTGGGAAAGCGGCTTCCACTACTACCTGCTCATCGTCATCCCCGTCTTCCTGGCCAACCAGGTCAACAAGTGGCCGTTCAAGATCGCCTTTGCCACCACGCTCACGGTGTCCTATGTGGCGCTGGACTGGTATTTGCGCAAAGCCACGCCGATGTTCGAGATGTCGGCCACCACACTGGCCTATCTGCATCGCTTCAACCTGGTCACCACCATCGCCATCCTCAGCGGGCTGACCGTGCTGTACGTGCACCTCATCACGCAGGCCGAGGCGCGCCTGCATGAGCTGGCCACGACCGACAGCCTCACAGGCTTGATGAACCGGCGCTGCATGCTCGATGCCCTGGCGCGCGAGCAGGCGCTGCGCCAACGCAAACCCCATCCATCGACGGTGCTGCTGGTCGACATCGACCACTTCAAGAAGCTCAACGACACCTTCGGCCACAACATGGGCGACTGGGCACTCAAGGCCGTGGCCGAGGTGCTCAAGAACGGCGTGCGCGAGATGGACTTCGTGGCGCGCTGGGGCGGCGAGGAGTTCCTGATCGTGCTGCCGCATGCCAGCATCGAAGGGGCCCGCCCGGTGGCCGAGCGACTGCGGCTGAGCATCAGCGAGTTGCGCTTCCCCGCCAATGACCACCCGCTGAGGGTGTCTGCCACCTTGGGGCTGACTGAAATGGGCATCGGTGAAGAGGCGGATCAGGCCATCCAGCGTGCCGATGCAGCGCTCTACAAGGGCAAGAGTGAGGGTCGCAACCAGGTGGTGGTCAGCAGCGCCCCCGTCCTTCAACACGCCTGACGCAGGGTATTCCCCCTCCCCCTCACATCGGGTAACCAACAGGGTCTGCCCTCCCCCTCTCCCGCGGGAAGCCACGCAGAATACGCCTGTCCCATAATGCCCGGCATTCAAGAAGAGCCAGGGTTTGTATGTCGTCTTCACTCGCCCAAGAAGGGGCGGATGCCCATCTTCCGCCCACACCTGCCTCGCTCCCACAGCCGCCTCAACCCTGGAAAGCGCTGTGCCTGCTGGCCCGCCTGCACCACATCGCGGCCGACCCTGATGCGCTGATGCACGCCCGTGGCCTGAGCCCCCACCTGCCGGCCACCGACGACGAACTGCTGGGCACGGCCAAGGACATGGGCCTCAAAGCCAAGATCAGCCGCACGCCGGCCTCGCGCCTGCAATTGGCACCCCTGCCCGCCCTGGCCCGTTTGCATGATGCTGATGGCGCCACACACTGGGTGCTGCTGGCCCAGTGCGATGGCCAGCGCGTGCTCTTGCAGGATCCGAATGAGGAGGGTGGCGGGCGCCCCACCATCGAACCCATCGAGGTCTTCATCCAGCGGTGGGCCCCCACGGGTCAAGGTGAGCTGCTGCTGGCCACCAGCCGCGCCAGCCTGGCCGGTGCGCTGGCCCAGTTCGACTTCACCTGGTTCATACCCAGCATCGTGCGCTACCGCAAGCTGCTAGGCGAAGTGCTGATGGTCTCGCTCTTCCTGCAGCTGTTTGCGCTGATCAGCCCGCTGTTCTTCCAGGTCGTGATGGACAAGGTGCTGGTGCACCGCGGCCTGACCACGCTCGATGTGCTGGTGGCCGGCCTCGTGGTGGTGGTGACCTTCGAGAGCCTGCTCACGGGCTTACGCGCCTATGTCTTCAGCCACACCACCAGCCGCATGGACGTGGAACTGGGCGCGCGCCTGTTTCGCCACCTGGTGCAACTGCCCCTGGCCTACTTCCAGGCCCGCCGCGTGGGCGATTCGGTGGCGCGCGTGCGCGAGCTGGAGAACATCCGCAGCTTCCTCACTGGCCAGGCTTTGACACTGGTGCTCGATGTCGTCTTCTCGGTGCTGTTCATCGCCGTGATGCTGCTCTACAGCGTGCCGCTCACGCTCATCGTGCTGGTGAGCCTGCCGCTGTATGCCCTGCTGATCCTGGGCGTGGTGCCCGTGCTGCGCGCGCGCCTGAACGAGAAGTTCGCCCGTGGCGCCGAGAACCAGGCCATGCTGGTGGAGACCATCACCGGCATCCAGACCGTCAAGGCCAATGCGCTGGAGCCGGCCATGGCCCGCCGCTGGGACAACCAGTTGGCCGCCTACGTATCAGCCAGCTTCAAGACACAGACGCTGGCTACCTGGGCCAATGAGGGCATCAACCTGATCGGCAAACTGGTGAATGCTGCCACGCTGTGGTTTGGCGCCAAGCTGGTGATGGACCATGACCTCACCGTGGGCCAGTTCGTGGCCTTCAACATGTTCGCCGGCCGCGTGGCCCAGCCCATCATGCGCATGGCCCAGATGTGGACCGAGTTCCAGCAGACGGGCATCTCGATGCAGCGCCTGGGCGACATCCTCAACACCCGCACCGAAGTGCCACCCAACGCTGCGGCCCAGTTGCCCCCGCTCAAGGGCCGCATCACCCTGGACAAGGTCACCTTCCGCTACCGGCCTGAAGCCGCCCCCGTGCTGCACGAGGTGGGCATCGACATCCGCGCCGGCGAGATCATCGGCATCGTGGGCCGCTCGGGCTCGGGCAAGAGCACGCTGACCAAACTCGTGCAGCGCCTGTACACGCCCGAGCAAGGCCGTGTGCTGATCGACGGCATCGACATCAGCCTGGTGGACGCGGCCCAGCTGCGCCGCCAGATCGGCGTGGTGCTGCAAGACAACTTCCTCTTCAACCGCAGCGTGCGCGAGAACATCGCCATTGCCGACCCGGCCGCGCCGCTGGGGGCCGTGATGCACGCGGCCCGCCTGGCCGGCGCGCACGAGTTCATCAGCGAGCTGCCCGAGGGCTACGACACCATCGTGGGCGAGCAAGGCTCATCCTTGAGCGGCGGACAGCGCCAGCGTGTCGCGATTGCCAGGGCCTTGTTCACCAACCCACGCGTGCTGATCTTTGACGAGGCCACCTCGGCGCTGGACTACGAATCGGAGGCCATCATTCAGCGCAACATGGCCGCCATCTGCCAGGGCCGCACCGTGATCATCATCGCCCACCGCCTGAGCGCCGTGCGCCACGCCCACCGCATCATCGCCATGGAGCGTGGACGCATCGTGGAGGCCGGCCCGCATGACGAGCTCATCAAGCGGCCCAAGGGGCTGTATGCCTATCTGTGGCGCATGCAGCAGGGGCAGCGGCCCACCGATGGACAAGAGGGCAAGGCGGTGGAGGGCCAGCCATGAGCCAGACCTCGACCATGAACAATGCGGCGGACACTTCGGTCAACCAAACCTCGGCCAAGCCAGGCCATCCCTTGCGCGACTTGCTTGGCCACTACAAGGCCGTGCTGCAAACCGCCTGGCAGCACCGCCACGAGCTGGCCGGCCCCGAGCGCCTGGCCGACGAAGCCGCCTTCCTGCCCGCCGCACTGAGCCTGCAGGCCACGCCGCCGCATCCGGCGCCCCGGCGTGCCATCTGGGCCATCTGCGCGCTGTTTGCCATCGCCATCGCATGGGCCTGCTTTGGCCAGGTCGACATCGTCGCCGTGGCACCAGGGCGCATCGTGGTCAGCGACGGCACCAAACTCATCCAGCCGCTGGAGACCAGCGTGGTCAAGGCCATCCACGTGCAGGACGGCGACAAGGTCAAGGCGGGCCAACTGCTCATCGAGCTGGACCCGACCAGCGCCCAGGCCGACAACAGCAAGATCGTGCAGGAGCGCGCCAGCGCCTTGTCGGAAGCCTGGCGCACCGCTGCACTGCTGCAATCCATGAAGCGGGCCATGGACCGCCAGCACCCCAAGGCCCCTGCGCTGCCGCCTGAGGCCACGCATGCCGACAGCGGCCTGAGCGCGTCAGAACTGACGCTGGCGCGCAACCAGCTCGATGCCGAGTGGCTCAACATCCAGGCCCAGCAGCGCAAGCTGCAAGCCGACATCGAGCAAAAGAAGGCCGACCTGGAGACTGTACGCGAAGAAGTGGCCAAGCTCAAGGCCACGCTGCCCATGGCGCAAAAGCGCGAGGACGACTTCAACAAGCTGGCCAAGGAGGGCTTCGTGGCCCAGCACGCCGGTGAAGACCGCACCCGTGCGCGCATCGAGATGGAGCGCGACCTGGCCACCTACCGTGCCCGCCGCGAAGAGACCAAGGCCGAGATCACGCAGGCCGAGCAGGCCCTGATCGCCTGGCGCGCCGACACGCTCAAGACGCTCAACGAGCGCCATGCCAAGGCCGACCTGCAGGCGCGCCAGCTCGTTGCCGAAGGCGCGAAGGCCAGCCAGCGCGAGAAGCTCACCTCCCTCAAGGCCCCGGTGGACGGCACCGTGCAGCAACTGGCCGTGCACACCACGGGCGGCGTCGTCACGCCCGCGCAGGTGCTGCTGGTGGTCGTGCCCGAGCAGGCCCATGTAACGGCCGACGTCACGCTGGAGAACAAGGACGTGGGCTTCGTCAACCTCAATCAGAACGCCGAGATCAAGCTGGAGACCTTCCCCTACACGCGCTACGGCACCATCGCCGCCACCGTCACCACGATCACGGCGGACGCGGTGATGCAGGACCCTGCCAAGGTCGCAGCGCAGCAGGACAAGGAAGGCGAGAAGACGCCGCCGACCGGTGGAGCGGTCTTCCCCGTCACGCTCACGCTGGCGCGCAACACCATTGATGTGGATGGCAAGCCCATCCGGCTGACACCGGGCATGAATGTCACCGCCGAGATCAAGACCGGCAAGCGCCGGGTCATCGAGTACCTGCTCAGCCCCGTGCAGAGTTATGCCAAGGAAAGCTTGCGCGAGCGTTGACCATGAGCCGTGCCCTGTTGCGCCTGTTCGGCCGCGATGGCGTCGGATGGGGCCTGCTCCCCTTTCTCCTGGTCTGGGGCTTTGCCTCCACCTATGTGCTGCACCACTTCTACACACTGGGCGGCATGCGGGACTCGCTGTGGTTTGCCGGCCTGGCGCATCACGGCGACCTGGCCATGTCAGACCCACCGTCAGTGGCCTTCATGTCCGGTGCCTCATTTTTCCACACGCACTTCAGCCCGCTCTTCTACATCCCCAGTGCGCTGAGTCAGCTTAGCAGCATGCCGCCAGCCAGCTGGTATGCGCTCTGGTACGGCCTGGTGCATGCCTTGCTGGCCTGGTGCTTCTGGCTGCTCGTGGCCCCGCTGGCCCAAGTGGCCTACCCGACAGCGGGGCGCGTGTTCGCTGCCGTGCTGGCCTTGCTGTTTGCGCTCAATGGCAATGCCATGATGGCCATGCAGATGCCGCACTACGAGCTGCTGGCCCCTGCCTTGCTCATCGGCGTGATGGCACTGCTGGCGCGGTCCCGCGGGCACGCCGCCATGACCTTGCTGTGCCTGGCCGTGCTGGTTCGCGAAGACGCAGGCTTGCATGCGGCGGCACTCCTGATCCCGGCTGCAGTCTGGCGCCTCACGCGCCCTCAGGGGCAGGCGGCTTCACAGCTGGACAGGCAGCTGCTCAAGCTGGGCCTCGTGGCCTTGCTGGGCGCCACAGCCTGTCTGGCCATCCAGAAGATGGGCTGGGGTGACAACGGCATGCTCATGCGCAACTACCTGGGCCAGCCGCCCTTGGCGCACCTCACCGCCGAGGTCTGGCATGCACGTTGGCAAATTTTCGTGGCGGAGCGCAGCTACCTGTGGCTGCCTTTCGTGCTGGCATGCCTGTGGGCCTTGCTGGAACGCCAGCCCCTGCTGGTCTGGGGCTTCGCGGCGTATCTACCCTGGCTGGCCTTGCAGTTCGTGGCCAAGGAGGAGGTCATGGGCACGCTGTCCTGGTACTACGCCTTTCCTGCGATCGCCTCGCTGGCCTGGCCCATCATGGCGCAGCGATTGAGCGGCCCTTACGCGCCTGCCCGGTCTCGCCGAACCTTGTGGTGGATGGGGGCCCTGCTGCTGTCGACCTTGGTGGGCAGCCTCAACGGACAAGCCCTGGTCTATCCCTGGGCCATGCTGCAAGGCTTGCGCAACCCGGTGCCGGCCATGCAAGCTGACGAAGCCTTCATGCAGGTACTCGCACAGCAGGCCTCGCATCTGGGTCAACTGCGACTGGACAACGGCGTCATCGCCCTGCGCCCTCGCCTGTTCGCCGCCACGCAACGCGCGGAAGCACCACAGATCGAGTCCCAGGCCATCGACACCCTGGCCTGGTTCGACCCGGGCGGTTTCGACAGCCAGAGCTGGTCCTTGGCTGAAAGCAAAGGCCTGCGGTACCGCTTCGCCGTGCCGCAATCGCCCATCGTGATCGCCAGCCGCTTCGATTTGCTGCAGGATGCTGCCTGGCGCGGCGTCCTGGCTCCGACCAACCTGTTTGCACGCCGCACACAAACCAGCCTGCCCGCCGGCTCGGATGGCCATGGATGGCGCGTCGACAAAGGCAGCGCTGTTGGCGTGCTGTTGTCAGCACCGTTGACTTTGCGGCAAGACGGGCTCTACCAGATCTACAGCCCCAGCATGCCACCGGGTCGCTATCAGCTCGATGTGCGCTTGCGCGTGCAGGACTTCGGTAACAGCAGCCTGCCCCTGTTCATCCTGCGGCGACACCACAACTGGGCCCCGCAGTTCAACGAAGAACTGCAAGGCTTTCCCAGCCGGCTTGAGCCTCTTGGCGGCAACCAATACCGGTTCGTCTGGCCCTTGATCATCCAAGGGCAAGGCTCACAGTCTGGGACTTATTGGCCTGCCATGATGCAGATCGAATGGCTCAACACGGGCCAGGCCGCCTACACCATCGAAAGCTGGTCGCTGACCACCACCCAGCCCCAACCATGAGCAGCATCGAGCAACGCATCCTCCTCGTCCACCAGAACTTCCCAGGCCAGTTCCGCCGCATCGGCCTCAATTGGGCGCAAGAGCCTGGCTGGGAAGTCATCGGACTGGGGCGACGCACCGCCCCCGGCATGAACACCGTGCGCTGGATCCCCTACGATCTGGCGCGCCAGCCCCACAAGCAGCAGCACCCCTATTTGCGGCAGATGGAGGACGCCGTGCTGCACGGCCAGGCGGTTGCACGCGTGCTGCTCAAGCTCAAACAGCAAGGCTACAAGCCCGATGCCATCCTGGCCCACCCAGGGTGGGGCGAGACGCTGTATGTGCGGGATGTGTTTCCTGACGCGCGCCTGATCCATTTCTGCGAGTGGTACTACGGCACGCCGGGCAGCGACGTCGGCTTCGACCCGGAGTTCCCCAGCAGTTTCGACACCCTGGCCAAGCTGCGCACCTGGAATGCCCTGCACACACTGAACCTGACCAACTGCGATGTGGGCGTGAGCCCCACGCAATGGCAACGCAGCCGCCACCCCGACATCTTCCTGCCCAAGATCCACCTGGCGCACGAAGGCATCGACACCGAACTGCTGCAGCCCGATCCCAAGGCGCACCTGACCTTGCCCAGTGGCCACACGGTCAAGGCTGGCGACCCGGTGATCACTTACGTGGCCCGCAACCTGGAGCCCTACCGCGGCTTCCACCACTTCATGCGCATGCTGGCCAAGGTGCAGCAGGCCCACCCGCGCTGCCACGCCATCATCGTCGGAGGCGACGAGGTGAGCTATGGTCAAAAGCCATCGGACGCCCCCAACTGGCGCGAGAAAATGCTGCGCGAAGTCCAGCTCGATGCCACGCGCGCCCACTTCATGGGCAAGGTGCCCTACGACGTCTACCGCAAGGTGCTGCAGATATCGAGCGCGCACGTCTACCTGACCTACCCCTTCGTGCTGTCGTGGTCCATGCTGGAGGCCATGGCTTCGGGCTGCCTGGTCATCGGCTCGCGGACCGGGCCCGTGCAGGAGGTCATCACCGATGGCGTCAACGGCCTGCTGGTGGATTTCTTCGACACAGCCTCGATGGCCGACAAGGTGGTCGAAGCGCTGACGCATCCTGCGGCGATGCGGTCGATGCGCGAAGCCGCGCAGCGCTGCGTGCGCGAGCGCTACAGCCTGCTGGAAGGCGAGAAAGCGTTCAGGCGTTTGCTGACACCATGCGGCGACGCATGACGCCCACCAGGCCAGCGCAACCCAGCAGCATCAAGCCCATGGAGCCTGGTTCAGGCACAGCCGCAGCGGTGGCCACCAAATTGAAGCTCAGGAAATAGTCGTTGACGCCGACCGTGGCCGTCTTGTACTCCATGCAGCTGGGAGAGGAGCACAGCACATCGGTTGTAGATGGATAGGCCCATCGCGCGCCATCCAGTTGGGTTGCAAATGCCCAATCGAAGGAGTCGAAATTGTTCAGCGGATCAACCCGGCCATCTGCACCCAGGTTGGTATTGCCCGTTGCGCCAGCACCCACCCCGACCTCACCGATTTGATGCAACCCCAGCACCGAAGACTGTGTCACCCTGCTGCCTTTCCTCACATAGACATCGGGGCTCCAGCTCGGCAGCACGCCCAAACCGCGAGCGGAGTACGAGAACTGTCCATACGCTGAGGCAAACTGCGGATCGCCTGGCTGCGGCAGTTGCGAAGCGATGTCCACACCGATGGTCCACTTGCCCAGGTCAGCCGAGACCAGCCCCCACTGATGCCCCAAAGGATCCACGATGCCATCGACCGTTTTGGGGATCACGGACACACTGAAATTCAAGGCCTGAGAGGTGACGCCCACCGGCAGCCCATCTGGGGTGCCAAACACCACGGCCGCACTCATGGGGCCAGTCAAGGCACACGACACATCGGAGCAGGACCAGTTCAACGCCGATTCGCGCAGTTGGACCTTGCCAAAACCTGCAGGCAGCGCAGCATCGTCATAGCTGATCTGCAGGTACTGGCCATCGAGCGTTTGCACCGCAGCTTGAGACACAGCGCTCAGCGCAGACAAACCCACCAAAACAGACCAGGCCTTCATGGCCCTCATACGGCGAAACAGCATCTTTTCACTCCCTGATCAGATCAGCTTTCATTATCGCCAGCGAGATGACATTCACCCACACCGTCAATGAGGGGGAGCATGAATCCAACAGCCCCCTCAAACAAAACCGGACACAAGGTCCGGTTTGAAGGGTCTCAAGCTTTCTTCAGCTCATGAAAAGCGATCGGTCACTCAACCGCCTTGACCATGTCCTCCACGACCTTCTTGGCATCGCCGAAAACCATCATGGTCTTGTCCATGTAGAACAGCTCGTTGTCCAGGCCAGCATAGCCCGAGGCCATCGAACGCTTGTTCACGATCACGGTCTTGGCCTTGTAGGCTTCCAGGATGGGCATGCCGTAGATTGGGCTGCCCTTGGTGTGCGCGGCCGGGTTCACCACGTCGTTGGCACCCAGGATGATGGCCACGTCGGCCTGGCCGAACTCGCCGTTGATGTCTTCCATCTCGAAGACCTGGTCGTAAGGCACTTCGGCTTCGGCCAGCAGCACGTTCATGTGACCAGGCATGCGGCCGGCCACCGGGTGGATCGCGTACTTGACGGTGATGCCCTTCTCGGTGAGCTTGGCAGCCAGCTCCTTGACGGCGTGCTGGGCACGGGCCACGGCCAGGCCGTAACCGGGCACGATGACCACGGTTTCGGCATTGCCCAGGATGAAGGCGGCGTCATCGGCAGAGCCGCTCTTGACCGGGCGCTGCTGCTGCGCGCCACCGGCAGCGGCACCACCGGCCTCGCCACCGAAACCACCCAGGATGACGTTGAAGAAGGAGCGGTTCATGGCCTTGCACATGATATAGCTCAGGATCGCGCCCGAGCTGCCCACCAGTGAGCCGGCAATGATCAGCATGGAGTTGTTCAGCGAGAAGCCGATACCCGCCGCCGCCCAGCCCGAATAGCTATTGAGCATCGACACCACCACGGGCATGTCAGCGCCGCCGATGGGGATGATGATCAGCACGCCCAGCATGAAGCTCAGCGCGCACAGGGCCAGGAAGATCTCCAGCTTCTGCGTGGCCATGAAGGCACCGATCAGGCCGATGGCGGCCAGGCCCAGCACCAGATTCAGCATGTGCTGGCCGGCAAAGGTCACCGGTGCCCCCTGGAACAGGCGGAACTTGTACTTGCCGCTCAGCTTGCCGAAGGCGATCACCGAACCCGAGAAGGTGATGGCGCCAATGGCGGCACCCAGGGCCACTTCCAGGCGGTTGCCCACGGGAATGGGCTGGCCTTGCTGGACCTCCTGCAGCAGGGCCCAGGGCTCGGCCACCACCGCGATGGCGATGAACACCGCAGCCAGGCCGATCATGCTGTGCATGAAGGCGACCAGCTCGGGCATCTTGGTCATCTCGACGCGCTTGGCCATGATGGCGCCGGCGCTGCCGCCCACCACCAGCGCGCCCAACACATAGGCCAGGCCCTGGCCGAAGTCCACGTGCAGGTGCTCGGCCTGACCTTGGATCAGGCCCACGGTCGTCAGCACGGCAATGGTCATGCCGATCATGCCGAAGAGGTTGCCGCGAATGGAGGTGGTCGGGTGGCTCAGGCCCTTCAAGGCCTGGATGAAGCAGACCGACGCGACCAGGTACAGCAGTGCAATCAGATTCAAGCTCATTTACTTGGCCTCCGCCTTCTTGTCCTTCTTCTTGAACATCTCCAGCATGCGGCGCGTCACGAGGAAGCCGCCGAAGACGTTCACGGCCGCCAGGGCCACGGCCAGCAGGCCCATGATCTTGCCCAGCGGGGTCACGGTCAGCGCGGCGGCCAGCATGGCGCCCACGATGACGATGGCCGACACCGCGTTGGTCACGGCCATCAGCGGCGTGTGCAGCGCAGGGGTCACCGTCCAGACCACGTGGTAGCCCACATAGATGGCCAGCACGAAGATGCTCAGGTTGATGATGACGTGGCTAACCGGTTCTATGGCTTCCATCGTTGTCTCCGAAAAAAGGTGGGAATCGTGAACTGGCGTCGGGAATCAGTCGAACTTGCGGACTTCCTTGATCTTGTTGCGCTCGTCGAGCAACACGACCTTAGGTCTATAGCTGGACACCTCTGCGTCCGTCATCGGGGCATAGGTGCAGATGATCAGCAAGTCGCCGACATGGGCCTTGCGGGCTGCCGCGCCGTTGAGCGAGATCACGCCCGAGCCGCGCGGCGCCTTGATGACGTAGGTCGAGAAGCGCTCGCCGTTGTTGATGTTGTAGAGCTCGATGTACTCGAACTCCTTCATGTCGGCCGCATCGAGCAGATCTTCGTCGATGCCACAGGAGCCTTCGTAGTTCAGGTCGGCTTCGGTGACGGTGGCGCGGTGCAGCTTGGCACGCAGCATGACGCGTTGCATGGCTATCTCCTAGTAACTCTTCTTCAAGCCCGATCGTTCAAGATCGTTCAAGCGCGCAGCAACTGTCCGTCACGGCACATCAGGCAGGCCTTGACGATGTCGTCTTCCAGGTCGACGTGGAACTGGCCTTCCTTGTTGATGACCAGCTTGAGGAAGTCGATGACGTTGCGGGCATACAGCGAGGAGGCATCGGCGGCCACCAGCGCGGGCAGGTTGGTTTCGCCCACCAGGGTCACGCCATGCTTGATCACGGTCTTGCCGGCTTCGGTCAGCGGGCAATTGCCGCCAGCGGGCGCGGCCAGATCGACGATGACCGAACCGGCCTTCATGGACTTGACCATCTCTTCCGTGACCAGCACAGGCGCCGCACGACCGGGGATCAGGGCGGTGGTGATGACGATGTCGGCCTGGGCCACGCGCTTGGCCACTTCAAGCTTCTGGCGGTCCAGCCAGGACTGGGGCATCGGGCGGGCATAACCACCCACGCCTTCGGCGGCTTCCTTCTCTTCGGCCGTTTCATACGGCACGTCGATGAACTTGGCACCCAGCGACTCGACCTGCTCCTTCACCGAGGGACGCACGTCAGAAGCTTCGATCACGGCACCCAGGCGCTTGGCCGTGGCGATGGCCTGCAGGCCGGCCACACCCACGCCCAGGATCACCACGCGGGCGGCCTTGACGGTGCCGGCGGCGGTCATCAGCATGGGAAAGATGCGCTGGTACTTGTCCGCGGCGATCATGACGGCCTTGTAGCCTGCCAGGTTGGCCTGCGAGGACAGCACGTCCATGCTCTGGGCACGGGTGGTGCGCGGCGCGGCTTCGAGGGCGAAGGCGGTCAGGTTGGCGGCCGTCAGGGCCTGCAGACCATCCTTGTCGAACGGATTGAGCATGCCCACCAGCACGGCGCCCGGCTTCATCTGGGCAATTTCATTGGCAAAGGGGCTGCGAACCTTGAGCACCATGTCGGCACCCAGGGCGCCGGCGGCATCGGTGATCTCCGCGCCGGCGGCCACATAGGCCTCATCGGTCACGCTCGCCGCAATGCCTGCGCCAGCCTGCACACGCAGGGTGTGTCCCTGGGCCTTCAATTTCTTGACGGTCTCCGGTGTCACGGCCACGCGGCTTTCGCCGACGGTGGTTTCCTGGGGAATGCCAATCAGCATCCGAGTCTCCTACACATGTGGATGGTGCCGTCGCTTGGAGCCTTGCCAAAGCAAAGGCTTGGTTTAAAACGCGCGACTGACGTGAACATTGCCAAACTCACCAGCATACACAAAGTTCACGTCTTTCCTAGGGTTTCATCTGAGCCAAAGGACGATTTGGCTTGTCCGAAACACCAAAACCCCCTCAATTTGAGGTCTGACGTTGTCACATCCATCCCCCACGGGCGCGTTTGGTCATGCGCCGGACACGACATTGGAGGATAATGCCCGCCTCATGAAGACCGCCGATACGCTGCTGGAGCCCGCGCCCCAGGCCGAGCCGCTCCAGGCACCCAAAGTGCGCTGGAAACCCAATGTCACTGTCGCCGCGCTGATTGAGCGCGACGGGCGTTTCTTGCTGGTTGAAGAGCAGACCTCCGATGGCCTGCTGCTGAACAACCCGGCCGGTCACCTGGATCCGGGCGAGTCGCCCATTCAAGGCGTGGTCCGCGAAACGCTGGAAGAGACTGCCTGCGAATTCAAGCCCGAGGGCTTTCTGGGCATGTTCATGTCCCGCTTTCGCCGCACCCGCACGGGCGAGGACATCACCTACCTGCGTCTGGCCTTCTTCGGCTCGGCCGGTGAAGCCGACCCGACGCTGGAGCTCGACGAAGGCATCACCGGCACCGTGTGGATGACGGCCGACGAGATCCGTGCCTGCCCGGAGCGTCACCGCAGCCCCCTTGTCCTGGAGTGCCTGGAGGCCTATCTGGCTGGCCAGCGCTACCCCTTGTCCATCCTGACCGTCCACGACAGCGTGTATTCGGCCCCGGCCTATCACCGCGCCGCCTGACGTTCCTTTCCCAGCCTTTTTCTCGGTAGTTCATCTGTCATGACTCAGCGCCAGCGCGTGGTCGTCGGTCTCAGCGGCGGCGTGGATTCGGCGGTGAGCGCCTGGCTGCTTAAAGCAATGGGGCACGAGGTCATCGGCATCTTCATGAAGAACTGGGAAGACGACGATGACAGCGAGTACTGCTCATCGCGCCAGGACTTCCTGGATGCCGCTTCGGTGGCTGACGTGATCGGCATCGAGATCGAGCATGTGAACTTCGCGGCCAACTACAAGGACCGCGTCTTCGCCGAGTTCCTGCGCGAGTACCAGGCCGGCCGCACGCCCAATCCGGACGTGCTGTGCAATGCCGAGATCAAGTTCAAGGCCTTCCTGGACCACGCCATGCGCCTGGGTGCCGAGAAGATCGCCACGGGGCACTACGCGCGTGTGCGGGCTGTGGCTGATGCAGCCTTTGACGGTGGCCAGCGCTTCGAGTTGCTCAAGGGCCTGGACCCGTTGAAGGACCAGAGCTACTTCCTGCACCGGCTCAATCAGGCGCAACTGAGCAAGACGATGTTCCCCGTGGGCGAGCTGCCCAAGACCGAGGTGCGCCGCATCGCCGCCGAGATCAAGCTGCCCAATGCCAAGAAGAAGGACTCGACCGGCATCTGCTTCATTGGCGAGCGGCCGTTTCGCGAGTTCCTCAACCGCTACCTGGCCAATGAGCCCGGCCCCATCAAGGACGACCGCGGCCGCACGCTGGGCGAGCACGTGGGCCTGAGCTTTTACACGCTGGGCCAGCGCAAGGGCATCGGCATCGGTGGCGTGAAAGAAAAGGGCGCGCCACGTGGCGGCGGCGAGCACGACCCCTGGTTTGTGGCGCGCAAGGACATGGCCAGCAACACCCTGTACGTGGTGCAAGGCCATGACCACCCCTGGCTGCAACAGCACACCCTGATCGCCGATGATCTGAGCTGGGTCGATGGCCGAGGGCCCTTGGTGGGCGTGGCCGGCATCGGCGCCAAAACCCGCTACCGGCAGGCCGATGCGCCCTGCTTGGTTAAAGCCGCCGATGCGAAGACGATCAGCCTGCGCTTCCCCGACGCGCAGTGGGCCGTCACACCGGGACAGTCGGCGGTGCTGTACCAGGGCGATGTCTGCCTGGGTGGCGGCGTGATCGCCAGCTCGGCATGAGCGCAAGCGCCGTCCCCATCGTCATCCTCGACACCAACGCCCTGCTGGACTGGCGCGTTTTCAAGGACCCGGCTGCGCGCCCCTTGGCCGACGCCATCGAGGCGGGCCGGCTGCGCTGGATGGCTTGTCCGTCCATGGAGCAGGAATGGCACCAGGTCTGGCCGCGCAGCTACCTCAAGGCCTGGCAACCCGAGCCCATGCTGACGCTCACGGCCTTTCAGCGGGCGCACTTCGTGGACGAGCCACCGCGCGGCCCCTTCCGCTGCAAGGACCCGGACGACCAGGTGTTCATCGACCTGGCGCTGCATGTGGGGGCGTCGTGGCTGTTCAGCAAAGACGCGGCCTTGCTGAAGATCGCGCGGCGCGCACGCGCCCATGGCCTGACGATCACCAGCTTGCAGAACTGGGTGCCGACCCTGCCTCAGGACTGCGTCGCTGGCAGTGATGCCGCCAGTTCAGCCAGGGCCTGAGCCACGCGCTCGATCACAGGCGCCCATTCGCCTGATGCATCCTGCCTGAACAAGCGCATCACGCCGGGGTACCAGGGCGAATCGCTGCGCTCGTTCATCCAGCGCCAGTCGGTCTTGTAGTCCGACAGCAGCACCCACACCCGTTTGCCCAGTGCCCCCGCCACGTGGACCATGGAGGTGTCCACGCCGATGAGCAAGTCGAGGTTGGCCATCACCGCGGCGGTCTCGGCGAAGTCGCCCAAAGGCTCGGTCAAGGCTTCCAGCGGCTGGCCATCTGGCGGGTGCAAGGCCTCTTCGCTCCCTGCACCGCTTTGCAAGCTGAAGAAGCGCACACCCGGCACGGCCCACAAAGGCGCGAGCGCTTTCAAAGAAGTCAATGAGCGTTGGTCATCGTTTTCATGCATCGGGTTGCCGCGCCAGACCAGGCCCACGCGCAGGGCACCCATTGCATCACGCGCCATGCCTTGCGCCGCACGGGCCGCCACGCGCACCGGGTCGGCCTGCAGATAGGGCAGTTGTGCGGGGATGGTCGCCAGCGTGGAGCCACACAGGTAGGGCAGGCTCATCGCCGGCGCCCAGCAGTCCCAGGCCTCGGGGGCAAAGGGTGCATCGAAAGCGAGGTAGTCGTCCAGGCCGGGCGCCGTGCTCAGCCAGCGCTTCAAGGCCGGCTGCGCCCAGATGGCCACGCACGACGCCCCCATGGCCTTGAGCAAAGGCACGTAACGCACCATGTGGATGATGTCGCCATGCGCGGCATCGGCCGCGATGAGCAGCGATCGGCCTTGCAGCGGCTCACCAGCCCACCGCGTGATGCCCAGCTTGTCATGCAGCATCTTTGGATAGGCGCGGCTCTCGTTGCACAGCCAGCCTTCTTCCCAGCGCCCCTGGCGCATCAGCAGGTAGCCGAGGTTGAAGCGGGCCTTGTCATGATCGGGAGCGAGTTGCAAGGCATGGCGCAAGCAGGCCTGCGCATCGTCCTCGCGGCGCATGCAGGTGAGCATGGCACCGAGGTTGGACCACACCGACGGGTCCTCAGGCTGGAGCTGAACCGCGCGACGGTAACTCGCCTCGGCGGCCACGAACTGCCGGCGCTGGGCCTGCAAGGTCGCCAGGTTCATGCAGGCGGCAAACAGATCAGGCTGGATGGCCAGCGCGCGCTCGTAGCAGGCAGCCGCCTCGTCCCACTCGCGCTCGTCTTCGAGCAGCATGCCAAGGTTGGACCAGGCTTCGGCCATGTCCGGCTGGCGCGCCAGGGCCAGACGAAAGCTCGCCTTGGCCGCTTCATGCTGCCCTTGTGCCTGCTCGCGCGCGCCACGCAGGAAAGCCTGCTCTGCTTGAGGATCATGTGGGCGCATACTTGGTGTTTTCAGCTTCGAGGCGTCCAAGCATGCCAGACATTCGCCGCTCCACCACTTGGTCACATTGGCCCCTGCGCCGCCGCATCCTGCTGGCCACCGTGGCCGTGGGCATGCTGGCCACCGCGTGCTCCAGCTTGCTGGGCCCCCGCACGGTCGAGATCTCGCGGGCCGAACTGCAGACCAAGCTGGGCAAGCAGTTCCCCATGACCAAGCGCGTCATGAAGCTGCTGGACGTCAATGCCGGCCTACCCGTGCTGGACCTGCGCGACACCCAGAACCGCGTGGCCCTGAGCATCGACCTCACGGCCAAGGAGCTCATCATGGGTCAGGAGTACAAGGGCAAGGTGGCCCTGAGCTTCGGCCTGCGCTATGAACCCAAGGACCTCACCATCCGCCTGGTGCAGCCCAAGGTCGAGCAGGTGATGGTCGATGGCCTGCCGCCGCTCTACCAGACCGCCCTGTCGAACATGGGCGCCCGTCTGGCTGAGGAGAGTTTGCAGGATTACGCCATCCACCAGTTCAAGCCGGAAGACCTGCGCGCGGCCGACCGCATGGGCTACGAGGTCAAGGACATCCAGGTCACGACCACCGGCCTGGCGATCCATCTGGCTCCTCGGCCTTGATTCTGGTGAGCGCTGGGCGACAATGCGGAACCTGGTGTTTCTACTGAGTTCTTCCGCATCATCATGAGTACCTTTTCGGGTGACGGCCGCAAGGCCTGGGCCAACGCCTTCATCGCCGGCATCCCCTACGCCGCCGCCTCGGGCATGCAGGTGACCGAGCTGGGCAAAGGCACGGTGAGCCTGTTCCAGCCCGCACGCGACACGTGGACGGGCGACTCGGAACTGCAGATGATCCACACCGGCTGCCTGAGCGTGCTGGCCGACACCGCCTGCGGCCTGGCCGTGGGCGCCGCCATGGACACGCCCGAACCCATCGCCACGCTGGACTTGCGCATGGACTACCTGCGCCCGGCCATGGCCATGACCGACCTGGTGTGCAAGGCCGAGTGCCACCGCCTGTCCCGCAGCATCGGGTTTGTGCGCGGCCAGGTGTTCCAGGTCGGGCAGGATGAGCCGGTGGCCACGGTGAACGCGACCTTCATGCGCGCCACGGCCAACACCCGCCGCAAGGACATGGGCACGCCTGGCGCCCAGGCCAACGCAGAGGCCAAGGCATCGCTGACCCCGGCCCAGGCTGCGTCCAGCCTGAGCGCCCCGGCCAGCATCGAGCCCAGCCCGGTGTTCGTCAGCCAGCGCGCCGATGTCCCTGAAGCGCCGGCACTGCCGCCGGGCCGCTCACCCTATGTGGCGTTTCTCGACATCCACCAGCAGGCGCAGATCGACGCGGGCCCGGTGTTCCGCCTGCCTTTCAAGCGCGAGCTGATCGGCAACCCGGTGCTGCCGGCCTTGCATGGCGGTGTGCTGGCGGGCTTTGGTGAAACGGCCATGATCCTGCACCTGACCAACACCAACCCGGCCATCCAGGGTGTGCCGCGCGGCATTGATTTCGCCATTGCCTACATGCGCTCGGCCAAGCCGGTGGACACCTTTGTTCAGGGCACGACCGTACGCCAGGGCAACCGCGTGGCGCTGGTGCAGGTCTCGATCTGGCAGGACGACCCGCAACGGCCGGTGGCGCAGGCCCGCGGCCACTGCCTGATGCCGCGCGAAGAGGCCTGATCTGGTCAGCGCTGACGCGCAGGCAAGACGGGCGCTCAGTGCCCGGCCATGCGCGCCGTCACGAAGCGGTTGACCGCATCCGGTGAGAGCTTGCACAGCAGGTAAAACAGCTTGGTCTGCAAGCCCACCGGCGTGTGCACGGGCAACCGCGACGCCGCCCGGTTGGCAAGACGCCAGATGCTCTCGGCGATGTCGGCCGGTGTCAGGCGCACGCCCAGCGTCTGCACCGTCTTCATCTTGCTCACGTCATTGGCCACCATGGCCGTGTTGACGAACAGCGGCAGCACATCGACCACGCGAATACCGTGACGTTGCCATTCGATGTCCAGCGCCTCGGTGAAGCTGCGCACCGCCGCCTTCGTCGCCGAATAGGTGGACAGCATGGGCTGGCCGTACAAGGCCGATGCCGAGCACAGGTTGATCACCCGGGCACCGGGCGTGCGTGTCAGATACGGCAGGGCCATGTGGCAGCCGTTGACCACGCCCTTGAGGTTGATGTCGATGAGGCGGTGATGGCGCGCCAGCGGGATCTTTTCGAAATGGTCCGTGGCGGACACACCGGCGTTGTTGACCAGCACGTCCAGATGCCCACCCGCTGCCTGCACGAAATCGGCCAGTTGCTGTGCCCAGTCCTGCTGATCGGTGACGTCCAGGCGCCCAGTGCGGCAACGCTGCTGGCCCCACTGCTGGCTGAAGGATTGCAGGCCGGCCTCATCGACGTCATACGCGCCAACGAACCAGCCTGCCTGGACGAAGCGCTCGGCCACGGCCCGGCCAATGCCTGCCGCCGCACCCGTGATGACGATGTTCCTGGTGTCCGTGGCGCCCATGTGCTGCGTACTCCTTGCCGCGTGGTCCAGCCAAAACAGCGCAGCATAGGCTTTTCGGCCGCGCGCGTCTTGACGAGGTCGGCCAGTTTTTTGACCGAATCCTCGGATGGCCTCAGCGGCCCATTAAAGGCCGACTAACGGCTCATCACCGGCTCATGGCACTGTGGTGATAGCCCTCCCGGTTCACGCGGGTCTGCGCTTCGAACCAGTCGGCCACGGCCTGGCGCTGCTCGGGCGAGTAATGCAGGCCCAGCTTGCTGCGCCGCCACAGCACGTCGTCCGCCGTCATGGCCCACTCGTGGCGCTTGAGGTAGTAGAGCTCGGCCTCGTACAGGTCCGGCGCGACTTCGGCCCCCAGGTCGCCACGCGAGCGCACGCCATCGAGCAAGCGCAGCACGCGGCCACCGTAGGCACGGGTCCAGCGCCGCATCAGGCCCAGGTCCATCCACGGGTGGCGGCGGCGCAGCGTGGCCTGGAACTCGGTCATGTCGGCCACCGGGTTGCCGGTCTCTTCAATCAGGTCGCCCAGGAAGCCCCCTGGCAGCACGGCGTCGCCCGTCCAGTGATGACGCTCGTCACCCAGTATCTTGCCCACTTCATCAGCGGCTTCTTCGGACAGCAGGCGGAAGGTGGTGAGCTTGCCGCCCCACACGGTCAGCCACGGTGCGGGGCGTTGCTGCGTCTGCAGCTTGTAGTCGCGCGTGACGGCCGCAGCCTTGCCACTGGCATCGTCCAGCAAGGGGCGCACGCCGGCATAGCTCCAGACCACATCGCCTGGCTGCACGGGGCGGCGCAGATAACGGCTGAGTTCCTGGCACAGGTAGATGACCTCGTCGGGCTCGATCTGCACATGGCCCGGCGGCGCCTGGTGTTCGACATCGGTGGTGCCGATCAGCGTGAAGTCGCGCTCGTAGGGGATGGCGAAGATGATGCGCTTGTCGCGCCCCTGGAAGATGTAGGCGTGGTCGTGGTTGAAGATGCGCGGCACGATGATGTGGCTGCCCTTGACCAGGCGCAGCTTCTCGTGCGCATCGCCGCCCTTGCCCGATGTGGTCGGCACCGACATCACCTGACGCAGCATCTGCTCGGCCCAGGGCCCGGCGGCGTTGACCACCATGCGCGCCTGCACCGTCAGGCGGTGCGTGGGCTCCGAGGTGGCCGGATCGAGGTGGGCCAGCGTCGCGCGCCACCCGCCCGCGTGGACCATCATGGCCTCGCAACGCGTGCGCGTGAGCACCTGGGCGCCCTGCTCGGCAGCGTCCTGCGCACACAGGGCCACCAGGCGGGCATCGTCCACCCAGCCATCCGAGTAGACAAAGCCCTTGGTCCAGCCCTGCTTGAGCGGCTCACCCAGCGGCGACTTGCCCAGCGCCACCGATTCGCAGCCCGGCAGGAACTCGCGCGGGGCCAGGTTGTCGTACAGCCACAGGCCCAGGCGGATCATCCAGGCCGGGCGCATCGAGGCATCATGCGGCAGCACGAATCGCAGTGGCCACATGATGTGCGGGGCCGAGCGCAGCAGCAGCTCGCGCTCCATCAGGGCCTTGCGCACCAGGCTGAATTCACCGTACTCCAGGTAGCGCAGGCCGCCGTGGATCAGCTTGGTCGAGGCCGAGGAGGTGTGGCTGGCCAGGTCCTCCTGTTCGCACAGCACCACACGCCAGCCGCGGCCGGCCAGATCACGCGCAATGCCCACGCCATTGATGCCGCCGCCCACCACCAGCACATCGCAGTGATAGTCCGCCTCGCTGGTGTGATCGTCGAACTTTGGCGCGGAAGATGGGCTTGCCGGCTGCAAACTGGTCTCCTCAGTGGTGCAATGCGTACTGGTGCATGGCGTGTTTTAAGACACAAGAGCGTACTACACAAGCGCGTTTGTATTCTTTTTTGTTTGATTATTTTCGTATACGCTCTCCATAACCCGGAAAATTGCTCAAAAATAATCATCGGAGACCCGGTATGAACCCTGAATCCTCCTGGAGCCCCAACCCAAGGCAGCTCGCCCTGCTGGAAGAAGTCCGGGCACGCGGCGCCGTGTCGGTCGAGCGGCTGGCCCAGCGGCTGGACGTGACCATGCAGACCGTGCGCCGCGATGTACAGCGTCTGGCCGACGCCGGCATGCTGCTGCGCTTCCACGGCGGCGTCAGCCTGCCCCGGGTGGCGCCGCAAGTGGGCGCCTGGAAAGAGCGCCAGGCCCTGCGCGCCGACGCCAAGGCCCGCATCGCCCGCTCGGTCGCGTCCGCCATCCCCGATGGCAGCTCGCTGATGATGGGCATCGGCACCACGGTCGAAGCCGTGGCGCGCGAGTTGCTCAAGAAGAGCGGCCTGCGCGTGATCACGCATAACCTACACGTGGCCAGCCTGCTGAGCGAACACCCCAGCTGCAAGGTGCATGTGGCCGGTGGCGTGCTGCGCTCGCGTGACAGCGCGCTCGAAGGCGACAGCACCGTGGCCTTCCTCAAGCAGTTCAAGGTGGACTTCACCATCATGAGCACCATGGGCATCGACCCCGACGGCACCCTGCGCGACCGCGATTTGCGCGAGCTGCCCGTGGCCCAGACCCTGGTCGAGCAGGCACGCGAGACCTGGCTGGTGGCCGACGTCAGCAAGTTCAGCGAGGCCGAGTTGGCCGAGGTGGGCCACCTGCGCGAGATGAAGCGCGTCTTCACCGACGCGCTGCCGCCTGCGCCTTATCCCAAGATGCTGCAGGAATGGGACGTGGCCCTGACCATCGCCTCCTGATCACAACAAAGCACTCCACACATGGCATTCATCCTGGCCCTGGATCAGGGCACTTCCAGCTCGCGCAGCGTGGTTTTCGACGAACACGGCCAGATCCTGGCCAGCGCCCAGCTTGAAATCCGCCAGCACTACCCACAACCCGGCTGGGTCGAGCACGACCCGCTGGAGCTGTGGGCCACGCAGCGCGACACGGCACACGCCGCCATGGCCCAGTTGCGTCAGGCCGGCCACGACCTGCGCCAGCTAAAAGGCATCGGCATCACCAACCAGCGCGAGACCACCCTGCTGTGGCGCCGCGACACCGGCCAGCCCGTGCACCGCGCCATCGTCTGGCAGGACCGCCGCACCGAAGCGCGCTGCGCACAGTGGCGCGAACGCGGCCTGGGCGACACCATCCGCGCCAAGACCGGCCTGGTGATCGACCCCTACTTCTCGGGCAGCAAACTGCAATGGCTGCTGGAAAACGTCGACGGCGCCCGCGAGGCCGCGCAACGCGGCGAACTGGCTTTCGGCACGGTCGACTCCTGGCTGCTGTGGAACCTCACGGGCGGGCGCGTGCACGCCACCGACGTCAGCAATGCCTCGCGCACCATGCTGTTCAACATCCACACCAACGAGTGGGACGAGGACCTGCTCAAGCTGATGGACATCCCGCGCGAGGTGCTGCCCGAGGTCCAGCCCTCCAGCCACCTGTTCGGTGATGCGGCCCCATCGGTGTGGGGCACGGACGCGGCGGTGCCCGGTCTGCCTGCCCTGCCCGTGGGCGGCATCGCGGGCGACCAGCAGGCCGCACTCTTCGGGCAAGCGGGCTTCGAGTCCGGCCTGGCCAAGAACACCTATGGCACCGGCTGCTTCATGCTGATGCACACCGGCAGCGAGGTGCGCGATTCGGCCAATGGTCTCCTGAGCACCTCCGCTGCCCAACTGCCCAGCCAGAAGGCCTATGCGCTCGAAGGCAGCGTGTTCATCGGTGGGGCGGTGGTGCAGTGGCTGCGCGATGGCCTGCACGCCATCAAGGCCGCCAGCGAGGTGCAGTCCCTGGCCGAAAGCGTGCCCGACTCCGGCGGCGTGATGTTCGTGCCCGCCTTCACCGGCCTGGGCGCACCTTATTGGCAAAGCGACGCGCGCGGTGCCATCGTGGGCCTCACGCGCGGCAGCACCGTGGCCCACATCGCCCGCGCGGCGCTCGAATCCATCGCTTTCCAGAGCGCGGCTTTGCTGCAGGCCATGAGCCGTGATGCCGTGGCCGCCGGTGGCCGCCCGGTCAGCGAATTGCGCGTAGATGGTGGGGCCTGCGTCAACAACCTGCTCATGCAGTTCCAGGCCGATCTGCTGGGCATCCCCGTGGTCCGCCCCGAAGTGGTCGAGACCACGGCACTGGGCGCGGCCTACCTCGCAGGACTGGCCACCGGGGTGTACGCCGACACCACCGCCATTGCCCGGCTGTGGCGTGCCGAGCGCACCTTCTACCCCACCCTGCCGCGTGAGCGGGCAGACGAGTTGATGGCCCATTGGGAACGTGCGGTACGGCAGACCTGCCAGCATTGACGCCAAACCAGCGCGCGGCAGTCGGCTGCCGCGTTAACCCGGACACCAGCGCCATCTCTCAGCCCAAGATTGGCGCTCTATATTCCCCTGTGCCCGTGTTGCACCCCTAGTTTTAGGGAATAACGTATCACGTTCAGCTCCTACATTGGACAGCGGCCCTTGTCACATTCATGACAATGATCGCCAAACATCCAATATCTACCGTTAGGAGCTTATATGCGTACTCTGACTCAACAAGAAGTCGCCGTCGTCAATGGCGGCAGCGCCCTGTCTGACTTCCTGGCCGCCATCGGCAAAACCCTGGTCAAGGTCGACGTGGTCGGCAAGCCCCAAGGCTCGACCAATGTGTCCGTGACCAACAATCTGGTCGACGTCCTGGTCAACGTGATCTGGGGCAAGAAGTAATTCTTGACGACGTGCGGCACTGGCTCTGGGCGGTAGGTTCGTTCCGCCCGGGGCTGGGCGCCACCCAGTTCTTCTTTCGTTCTTTCAGGAAGCAAGCACGATGCGCACTCTGACACCCCAAGAAGCCGCCCAGGTCGCGGGCAGCGCCCCCCAGATCAAGATCGACGTGAACGTTCCCGCAGGCTACGTCCACGTCAACATCGTGGATGGCGGCACCGTCATCCTCAAGCTGTTCAACCTCGACTGGAGCAAGTTGGTCAAGCCGACTTGATGCCCGCCCGGGTCGATCTGCGGGCCGCGCGAGCGGCCTTTGCCTTTTGGCTCTTCCTGTTCGCTCCTCAGCCTGTCAGGCCCATCGCGCCGAAGACCAACGGCTCGTACCCTTATGTTGTACACCGCCGCGCTGATCGTGGTCGCACTGACCATGACAGGGACCGCTCACGCCACACCGCGCTCCACCGTCTCAGGCCCTGGTGAACCAGTATCCTTGGATGCAGCCATGCCGCTGCGCTGGTCGTTCGCCTTGCGTACACCGCCTCCAGCCAGCCGCATCGACACAGCGCCAGCCAGCACCTGGGCCGAGCTGCTCCAGGCCGCCAGCCAGGCCGCCCCCAATCGCGCGGCCGACGCCCAGGCCCAGGCCGCCGACGCCCTGCACAGCCAGGCCTGGGCCACGGCCTGGATGCCCCGCCTGGATGCCAGCGCCAGCAGTAGCCGCCAGCAACAGACCTACAACGGGCTGGACAGCCACACGCCCGCCTCGGTCACGTCCTTGACGGCCTCGCTGCCACTCTGGCGGGCCGCTGACCGCGCCAATGCCCACGCGCAGGCAGCCCTCGCCGAGCAAGCCTGGTGGCAGGCACGCGGCCAACGCGTGGCCCTGGCCCGCGAGCTCAGCCTGGCCTATGTGGCCGCCGCCCAGGCCGCTGAAGGCCAGCGTTTGACGCAAGCCCAGCTCGATTTGTTGCAGGCCCAGCAGGCAATCAACGAAAAGCGCCTGCGCGCTGGCGTGGGCACGGTGCTCGAGCAACTGGAGACACGCACACGCATGGACCAGGCCCGCGCCCGCCTGCGCGAATTCGGCATGCGCGCGCGCACCCAGCAGTTGCTGCTGGAGCGCCTGTGCGGCCAGCCCGTGCGCATCCCGGCCGGCCTCTCGGTGCATGACGCCACTGAACTCGACCCAGCCAGCCAAGCCTTGCCCAGCCAGGACGAGGCCCTGCAGCAAGCCGGCCAACGCAACCCGCTATGGCGCGACACGCACGCCGAAGTGGACGCCGCCCAGGCCACGACACGCGCCCGCGACGCCGAATACTGGCAGCCCACGCTCGATGCCAGCGCCTCGACCACCCGTGCCCGCCAGACCCAGCGCTTCGAAGGCCTCAGCGAATCGCAGGACGTCCGCACCCAGGCCATCGGCGTGCAACTGAACTGGCCGCTGTTCACCGGGGGCTACCAGCAGGCCCGCACGCGCGAAGCCGCTGCCTTGCTCATCCGCTCGCAAGCCCGCCAGGACGACACCGAAGCCCAGGTGCGGCAAGGCCTGCTCGACGCCTACCAAAGCCTGGAGCAGGCCCAGGCGCAAAGCGCCGACCAGCGCGAGATCGAGCTGACCGCCATGGCCACCTACGAGGCCCTCCACAAGGCCTTCCTGGCCGGCACGCGCACCAACCTCGACCTGCTCGATGCCCAGCAGCAGATCTACACGGCACGCCAGAACCTGGTGGCCGCCCGCGCCAGCGCGCTCAACGCGCGCATCCAGATCCTGGCCCTGCTGGACTGGCTGGATGCGGCCCACGTGGCGCCCCTGAGTGCGCAGTTCGCGCAAGACGCCCTTCCCTCACCCGCCAGCACGCCATGAACCACGACCCGCAATCGCTCTTCCGGCAGGAGGTGCTGGCCGCCCGAGCCGACACCAGCGTGGGCGCAGCCCTGCACATCCGCCCCGTGGCCACGCGGGCCCTGACCACCTTCATGGTGCTGCTGTGCGCCCTCGTGCTGGCCGTGCTGTTGATGGGTTCGTACACGAAGAAGGAACATGTGCAAGGCGTGGTGCAGGCGCGTGATGGCGTGGCCAATGTCGTGCCACCCGAGGCCGGGCTGATCAAGCGTCTGCTGGTCCATGAAGGCCAGGTGGTCCACGCGAGCGAGGTGCTGGCCGAGATCGGCCACGAGCGCTACAGCGACGAAGGCGGCACGCAGGCCCTGCTCGAATCGAATCTGCAAGGCCAGCAGCAGCAGGTGCTCGCACAAGCGCAAGGGCAGGCGCAGGCGCATGAGGCCGAGCTGGCCGCGCTGTCGCAACGCCTGACGCAAGGCCAGGCCGACCTCGCCTCGCTGCGCGAAGAGATCCGCCTGCAGACCCAGCAGATCGCCTCCACCCGCCGGCTGCTCGACCAGATGCGGCCTTTGCTCGACGAGCACATCGTCTCCGAGCTGCAATACGAGCAGCAGCGCCAGACCCTACTGGACCAGAACGCGCGCCTGCAAGCCCTGCAGCGACAGCACAACGCCGCCGAAGCCGACGTGGCGCGCGCCCGCGATGAGCGCGAACGGCTGGAGGCCCAGCACCGCGTGGCCCGCGCTGGCCTGGACCGCGACCTGCTCACGCTCCAGCAGGAGACCGTGCAACGCCACGGCGCGCGGCTCACGCTGATCAAGGCGCCCATCGACGGCACCATCTCAGGCCTGACCGTCAATGCAGGCCAGAGCGTGGCCACTGGCACCCTCATTGCCACCATCGTGCCGGCGCGCTCGCCCATGGAAGCGGTGCTCTACGTGCCCAGCACGGCCATCGGCTTCATCCACAGCGGCCAGGCCGTGCGCGTGAGCTACGACGCCTTCCCCTACCAACGCTTCGGCCAATACCGAGGGCGGGTACAAAGCGTCTCGCAAAGCGATGTGCCCCTGTCCACCGACAACGGCAAGACCGACCGCCGCGCCTACTTCCTCGTGCGCGTCGCGCTGGAGCGCCCCACCGTGCGCGCCTATGGGCAGGACATCGCCCTGCGGCCCGGCCACACCCTGAGCGCCGACATCGAGCTTGACCGGCGCCGGCTCATCAGCTGGCTGCTCGACCCGCTGCTGGCCTTCAGCGGCCGGCTGTGAGCCTGGCTTGACACTGCGCCGCCATCTCCACAGGCCTTTCCACAGGACCCGCCCACCATGTCCCTTGCCGTCCGCCCCGCCCTGACCTTGTGGCCACGCCGCAGCGCCGCCCCCCTGATCCTGCAATCGGAAGCGGCCGAATGCGGGCTGGCCTGCCTGGCCATGGTGGCCTGCGCCCACGGGCTCGACACCGACTTGCTGACCTTGCGCCGGCGCTTCGAGCTGTCGTCGCGCGGCGCCACACTGGCCCGCCTGATGGAGATCGCCGAGCAGATGGGCCTGGCCAACCGCGCCGTGCGCCTGGAACTGGAAGAGCTCCCGCAGCTGGCCACACCTTGCGTGCTGCACTGGGACCTCAACCACTTCGTCGTGCTGATCAAGGCCGATGCGCGGCGCATCACCATCCACGACCCTGCCGTGGGCGAGCGGACCTTGACCATGAAGGAGGCCAGCCCGCACTTCACCGGTGTGGCGCTGGAACTCGCGCCCAGCCAGGCTTTCCAGAAGAAGCAGGACCGCACCCCCTTCGATCTGCGCGTGCTCTTCACCGGCCAGCGCGGCCTGTGGCGGGCCTTCACGCAGATGGTGCTGCTGTCACTGGTGTTGGAGGTCTTCGCCATCCTCATGCCCATGCTCAGCCAGTGGGTCATCGACGACGTGGTGGTCAGCCGCGATGCACCCTTGCTCACCGTGCTGGCCTTGTCCACCTTTTTGCTGGCGGCCATGTCGCTGGCCACGCGCTTGCTGCGAGGCTGGGTGGTGCTGGGTGCCAGCGTGGCCTGGAAGACGGCGTCGAGCACCGATGTCTTTCGCTATCTGCTGCGCCTGCCGCTGTCCTACTTCGACAAGCGCCACACGGGCGATGTCATGTCGCGCTTCGCCTCGGTCGGCCACATCCAGGACACAGTCACCAACCACCTCGTCGAGGCGGTGCTCGACGGCATCGTCAGCCTGGTCACGCTGGGCCTGATGTTCGCCTACAGCCCCATGCTGGCGGGCATCGTGATGGCCGTGGCCCTGGCCTACACCGCCGTGCGCTTCGCGGTGTTCAAGCCCTATCGCCAAGCGGCTGAGGAGCTGATCGTGCGCGAGGCCAACGCCCAGACCTTCCTGATGGAAACGCTGCGCGGCGTCTCGGCGATCAAGTTCTTCGCCAAGCCCGGCTGGCGCGTGGGCGGCTGGATGAACCAGCAGGTGGCCATGGTCAACGCCCAGGTGCGCCAGCAGCGCATCAGCATGCTGCACCAGGGCATCAATGGGGTGATCGGGGCGGTCGAGCAATCGCTGGTGCTGTATCTGGCCGCGCGCATGATCATCGACGAGCGCTTTTCCATCGGCATGCTGGTGGCCTTCATGGCCTACAAGGCGCAGTTCCTGCAACGCGCCTCCGAGCTGCTGGAGCGCGTCATCAACCTGCGCCTGCTGCGGCTGCAAGGCGAGCGTCTGGCCGACATCGTGCTGAGCACACCCGAGGCGCCCTCGCCTGCCCATGCGTCTGACTCCATTCAGTCGCAAGCAAGCGTATCCATGAGCCTCGCCCTGCGCGGCGTCACCTTCCGCTATGCGGCGGGCGAAGAGCCCGTGCTCGACGACGTCTCGCTCACCGTGCAGACCGGCCAGGCCGTGGCCATTGTCGGCCCCTCGGGCTGCGGCAAGTCCACCCTGCTGAAGGTGCTCTCGGGCCAGGTCACACCCGAATCGGGTGAGGTGCTGCTCAACGGTGTGCCCATGGCACGCCTGGGTTCAGAGGCCTTTCGCTCGGTGCTCGGCACGGTCTTCCAGGACGACCAGCTCTTCTCCTGCTCCATCTTCGACAACATCGCCATGAACGATGTGCAGGCCTCGCCCGAGAAGGTGATCGAAGCCGCCCGCCTGGCCTGCATCCACGATGACATCGCCCACATGCCCATGGGTTACCAGACCCTGGTGGGTGGCATGGGCGCCACCTTGTCGGGCGGGCAGAAGCAACGCATCTTGCTGGCCCGCGCGCTCTACAAGAAGCCGCGCTTTTTGCTGCTCGACGAGTACACCAGCCACCTGGACTTCGACACCGAAGCCCATGTCCAGCGTTCGATCAATGCCCTGGGCTGCGGGCGCTTCATCATCACGCACAGGCAGCACAGCCTGAGCCCGGGAGATGAAATCCATGCCCTCGACAGAGGCAAACTGAAAAGAATCTGAAACTCGCTTCAGCCAATTGCCAAGGGCACATCGGCGGCGTTATGTTGGGGTCCTGTATTGCGTGACCGACAAATACAGGGAGCATGACCTTGGCACCGTGGGCCGCCAGGATGGCCGTCTCTCCGCCCCTCCGCCCCTCCGCCCATGCCTGTGACCAGATGGGATGCGCGCGCCATGTCTGCAATCGAATTGCCCTCTCTCCACGATGTATCGCCCGCCAGCGCCCTGCGCCAGCGAGGCCTGCCCTTGCGCGGCCACCGTGTCCTGCTGGTGGAGGACAACCCCCTCAACCAGCTGGTGGCCCAGGCCTTCTTGCAGCAGACGGGTCTGGAAGTCGAAACCCTCAACGATGGCGACGAGGCTGTGCGCCTCATTGCGCACACCGAGCCGGGTCGATTTGCCGTCATCTTGATGGACTTGCACATGCCTGTGCTGGACGGCCTGGAGGCCTCGCGGCGCATCCGGCAAATGCCCCAGGCCAGCCAATTGCCCATCATCGCGATGACCGCCTCCGCGATGCCCTCGGACCGCACCCTGTGCCAGGAAGCCGGCATGGTGGATGTGGTCACCAAGCCCATCATGCCGGTCGAGTTCATCGACACCTTGCTGAAGTGGGTCGCGCACTAAGGCCTGTTACCCTTGCGCCCCATGCAAGGCCTTCAGCGCAAGATTTTCCACGCCACACTGTATGAGTTCATCGCCATCGTCATCGTGACGGTGGCCATGCGCTGGCTGTCCAGCAAGGGCACGGCTGAAGCCGCCGGCCTGGCCCTGTCCACATCGGTGGTCGCGCTGCTGTGGAACATGGCCTACAACAGCCTCTTCGAAGCCTGGGAGCGCCGCCAGGCCAGCCGCGAACGCACGGTGGCACGACGCATGGCCCATGCCATCGGTTTCGAAGGCGGCCTGGTGCTGATGACCGTGCCGCTGATCGCCTGGTGGCTGGACATGAGCTGGTGGGAGGCCTTGCTGGCAGACCTGGGCCTGGTGGTGTTTTTTCTGTTCTACACCTTCAGCTTCAACTGGCTGTTCGACCACTTTTTTGGTCTGCCCGTTTCCGACACACCCAGACAGTAACGCCCATCAGCATCTTGCGCGTCCGGCATCCGATGCGGACGTCAGATCGGCGGCTTCACACTTCACGCCATATTCCTCAGCGTGAGCCTGCCCCCACTCATACAAGGCGCACAGGGCAGGCCCCAGAGACTGCCCTCGTGCCGTCAAAGCATAGGTCATGACGGCATCCGATGCTTCGACCACCTGGCGAGCTATCAGTCCGTCCTCCTCAAGCTCCTTCAGCCGCTCGGACAGCATCTTGTCGCTCAATCCCGGGGTCAGCCTACGCAGTTCTCCATAGCGCAAAGGGTGCTCCTTCAAGTAGCTCAGCACAACGGTCTTCCATTTACCCCCCAACACAGACAAGGTGAATGCCGTGGGGCAGCTGTAAGTTTTTGATAGAACGCGGGCCATGCTGATCTTTTCCAAACACCAATCGAGAAGCTCGAAGCAGTCTCCAACATCCCACTTACCAAATGGTTCGTTGATACATCGACAGACGCTTCATAACATGTGGCCTCGACCACGACCGTCCAAGCATCACATGATCATTGAATACATCCCTCATACCCCCTTGGTACAGACAGACAAAGCAGACCTGGTGAGGCCACAATGACCACGCCCACGCCAACATTGCTCGACTGGGCCGGTGGCGCAAAAGCCATCGACAGTCTGATGACTGCTTTCTATGCCAAGGTACATCAGCACCCTGAACTGGGCCCGATTTTCCAGCATGCCCCCGCTGATCATCCTGGGCAGGTCAGCCGATTCATCACAGAAGTCTTGGGCGGATCGGCAAAGTACACCTCATCAGGAGGTTCTCATGCCGGCATGATCCGCCACCATATGGGGCGGCACTTGAATGAAGTACAGCGCCAATGTTGGATGAAGTTGCTGCTGGAAACAGCGGATGAAGTTGGCTTGCCCTCTGACCCTGAGTTCAGATCGGCCTTTGTCGCCTACCTGGAGTGGGGCACGCGCCTGGCCGTGATCAACTCCCAACCCGACGCGTCGGAACCTGATCCTAAGTTGCCCATGCCTTCATGGGGTTGGGGGGTGCCAGGTGGACCATATCGGGGGTAGTGTTGAGCGTCATTCATTCTCTTGGCCCCGATCAGTTCACCCTGCCCCCACAGAGCCTGCCCACGATCGCCGACGACCTGCAAGCACACAAGGTCTCGTGGAAGTATTGCTCGGCGGACCGCGGCAGCGACCCGCAACGTTTCGCCACGAACGTGGACGGTGTCCCACTGCCATTCCATTCCTATGGCGGCATTTGCGATCCCCTGACCGCCTCGATCCAGACCATGACCACGGCGCAGGCCACGGACCTGCAGAATGACGGGGCCTTCCTGGATGACGTGCATGCCGGCACGCTGCCGGCCGTGTCGTTCGTGCGACCGTTCTAGGCGCTGGCAGGCTGTCGACTTTTTTGGCGACGGCACGCGGATTCCCCTCATCACGGTATCACCTTATGCCAAAAACGGCTTCGTGGACCGCACCTGTTACGACCACGTGTCCATCCTGAAATTCATCGAAGCCAATTGGAAACTGCCGCCGGTGTCCAAGCGCAGCTGTGACAACCTGCACCCCCTGCACCTTGCTCACGAGCCCTATAGGCCGCTCAACGGCCCCGCCATCAGGTGACCTGATGGGTTTGTTTGATTTTTCCGAGACAGATGATCACTGATGTCATTGAAGTCAGTGACGTGGGGGGTGACGGTTTGGCGCCCCTCTCCGTTTCTTCACCAATTGACCGCGTAGAAATCCTCATCCAAAGTGTCGCCTAGATTACCTTTCTGTCGCGATTCGTTCTAGTCACTTCGGGTTATTCGTCACTAGCATGCGAGGTCGCCAACGTCTGCAGTACCGATGTCACCCAAGCCCTCGACCACTTTCGTCGTTCATGGCCCGCATGGCCCGCTGGCCGTGCAACGCTGGGGACATGCCTCGCTGCCGGTCGTCATCCTCGTGCACGGCTACCCGGACAACCGCGGCAAGTGGGAACCCGTCGCCCGCCAGCTGAGCGACCGCTACCAGGTCATCGCCTACGACGTGCGCGGCGCGGGCGACTCCTTCAAGCCCAAACGCCGCCGTGACTACCGCCTTGAATACCTCACGGCCGACTTCCAGGCCGTGCTGCAGGCCGTCAGCCCCAATCGCCCGGTGCACCTGGTCGCACATGACTGGGGCTCGGTGCAAAGCTGGGAGTTCGTGACCGACCCGCAGCTTCAGGGCCGCATCGCCTCTTTCACATCGTGCTCGGGCCCCTGCCTGGACCACTTCGGGCACTGGCTGCGCGACAGCCTCAAGCGCCCCACGCCCCGCAACCTGGGACGCGTCACCTTGCAGATGCTCAAGTCCTGGTACGTCTACATGTTCCAGCTGCCGCTGCTGCCCGAGGTGCTGTGGCGCACCGTTGTCGGCCCGAACTGGCCCAGCCTGATGCGCCTGCTGGAACGCACCGAGATCGAACCACGTGCCTCGCAGACCTCGGATGGCGTGCACGGTGTGGGCTTGTACCGCGCCAACGTCTTCCAGCGCATGCTCAGGCCGCGCGAGCGCTATGCCCATGCTCCTGTGCAGGTGCTGGTGCCCACCCAGGACCACTTCGTGAGCCCCTGGCTGAGCGAGAACCTTTCGCGCTGGGTGCCCCAACTCACGCGCCGCGAGATCCCGGCGGGGCACTGGGTCACGCTCAAGCAGCCGGAGCTGTTCGCGCAGCATGTGCGCAGCTTCATCGACGCCAACCCGATCGCCACGGCCCATGCGTCCGCCCTGGCCGCCACGAGGTGACATCATGAGCAACAAGACTGTCGTGATCACCGGGGGTAATTCAGGCATCGGCCTGGCCATCGCCCATGAGGTGGCACAGCGCGGGGCCACCGTGTGCCTGGCCTGCCGCGACCAGCGCAAAGCCGCCGCCGCCCGAGAAGAGATCATGCAGCGCACGCCAGGCGCGCAGGTCGAGCTCTACCCGCTGGACCTCGCCTCGTTCGACGCCATCGAGCACTTCGTGCGCAGCTTCTCCTCGCGCCACGACCGGCTCGACGCGCTGATCAACAACGCCGGCGCCGTGCCCACGCGCCAGCAGTTCACCGCCGAAGGCTTCGAGCTGCAATTCGGTGGCAACTACCTGGGCCCCTTCCTGCTCACGCACCGCTTGCTGCCCCTGCTGCAGGTGGCGGCGGATGCAGGCGGTGTCGGGCGGGGCGATGCGCGCATCGTCAACATGTCTTCGATCGCACACAACGTCGGCCGCATCGACCTCAACACCGCCCGGGGCCGCAAGCCCTACCGCGTGCTGCCGGCCTATGCGCAGTCCAAGCTGGGCAACCTGCTGATGAGCCACACGCTGGCACGCAGGCTGCCGCCGGGCATCACCTCGCAGGCCATGCACCCGGGCGGCGTGGCCTCGCCGCTGTACCGCGATCTCCCAAGTTGGCAGTACGCCGTGATGAAGCCTTTCATGATCGGGCCGGAGCGCGCGGGCAGGCTGGCCGCCGAACTGGCACTTGGCCCCGCAAGGCGCGGGCAGACCGGCGGCTACTTCTCGATCCAGCACCCGCGCATCGAATCGGCCGCTGCGCGCAACAAGGCCCTGCAGGACGTGCTCTACCAGCAAAGCTGCATCTGGACCGAAGTCGACCCCATGCATAGCCGGCTGCCCACCCAGATGGCGGCCTGAAGCAGCCGCGTCGCACGGCCAAGACCCCATCGTCAGCCCCCTCGCCTGACACAGGCAGAATCGAGCCGCGCCGCTTGCCCGCGCGACGCTTTGCCCTGCCTGCCCACGAGGACGCCCGCCATGACCACGCCCCATCTGCCCGAGTCGATGACCCACATCGCCATCACCCAGCCGGGTGACCCCGAGGTCTTGCAGGCCCAGCGGGTGCCGCTGCCCGAGCCTGGCCCGGGACAGTTGCTGGTGCGGGTCGAAGCCGCTGGCGTCAACAGGCCGGACGTGTTGCAACGACGCGGCCTCTACCCCATGCCCCCGGGCGTGACCGCCATCCCGGGGCTGGAGATCGCGGGCATCGTGGTCGCCATCGGGCCCGATGCGAATGGTGCGGCAACAGCGTTTGACATCGGCGACCGGATCTGCGGCCTGACTGACGGTGGCGGCTACGCCGAATACGTCGTGCTGCCAGCGTCCCAGGCGCTCAAGCGCCCAGCCAATCTGGACGCCATCCATGCCGCCGCCATCCCCGAGACCTACTTCACCGTCTGGGCCAACCTCTTCATGATGGGCAAAGCCCAGGCCGGCGAGACCCTGCTCGTGCACGGCGGCACCAGCGGCATCGGCTCCACCGCCCTGATGCTGGCCAAGGAAATGGGCCTGCACGCCATCTCCACCGATGGCGGCCCTGAAAAGGGCGAAGCGGCCGTCAAGCTGGGCGCCGAGCTGAGCATCGACTACCGCACGCAGGCATTCGGCCCCGAGGTCATGCGCTGGAGCGGCGGCCGTGGCGTGGACCTCATCCTCGACATCATGGGCGCGGGCTACTTCGAGCAGAATCTTGCCGCCCTGGCCAAGGATGGCCGCCTGCTGCTCATCGGTTTCATGGCCGGCAACATGGTCGAGAAGTTCGACCTGCTGACCGTGATGCTCAAGCGCCTGACCATCACCGGCTCCACCATGCGCGGCCGCAACACGGCTGAGAAAGCCGCCATTGCCCGCGAGCTGCATGAATGGGTCTGGCCCGCGCTGGCGGCAGGTCGCTGCGTGCCCCACGTCCACGAGGTCTTCGCGCTGGACCAGGCGGCCCAGGCGCACCGGCTGATGGAAAGCCGTCAGCATGTGGGCAAGATCGTCTTGAAAGTGTGATGACGGGGGGCTGACACGCTCCTGCCAACCCTACTGACAAGACGCTGTCAGCAGCAGGTCCGCACCATGGAGGCTCTTCAACACAAGGAGCCTCTCATGAGCACAAGCACTGTTTCCCACGCCATCCACTGGTTCGAGATCCCCGTCAGCGACATGGCCCGCAGCATGGCCTTTTACGAGACCCTGCTGGGCGTCGAGCTGCGCCAGGAGGTCGTGGCCGGCATGGAGCTGGCGGTCTTTCCGGCCACCGAAGGGCAGGGCGTCAAGGGCTGCCTGATGTTGGTCGAAAAGGTGGCGCCGCACACCGACGGCGTGCTGATTTACCTGAACGCCGCGCCCTCGCTCGCCGCCGTGCTGGCACGCGTGCCCAAGCTGGGCGGCCAGGTGCTGACCCCGCGCACCGTGCTGCCCGGTGGCATGGGCTGCTTTGCCCACATCACTGACCCGGACGGCCAACGCATCGGCCTGCACGCGCTGGACTGATGAGGGCAATGCCGTAACGGGAAGCTGCCACACTCACGGCATGCGCCGAGCCGACCGTCTCTTCCAGCTGCTGCAGCTCATCCGGGGTCGCCGCCTCTCGACGGCAGCGTGGCTGGCCGACCGCATGGAGGTGTCGGTGCGCACGGTCTACCGCGATGTGGCCGCCTTGCAGGCGCAGGGCGTGCCCATCGAGGGCGAGGCCGGCGTGGGCTACCGCGTCGCGCGCGACTACAGCCTGCCGCCCCTCATGTTCACGCCCGAGCAAGCCCAGGCCCTGGTCGCCTCGGTGCGCATCGCCCACAGCCGGCTGGACCCGGCCCTGGCCGAACAGGCCGAAGACGCGCTCAGCAAGATCCTCAGTGTGCTGCCCACTGACAGCCGCGCTGCGGCCGACAGCATGCCCCTGCATGCACCGGCCCGCTACATGGACAACGGCGTGCTGGAACGCCTGGGCCAGCTGCGTCGGGCCATCGAGTCGCGCCGTCTGGTCCACATCGACTACGCCGACGTCGAGGGCAAGCCCAGCCAGCGCACCCTGCGCCCGCTGATCTGCCTGTTCTGGGAATCGGCCTGGACCCTGTCGGCCTGGTGCGAACTGCGCCAGGACTTCCGCCAGTTCCGGCTCGACCGCATCCAGCGACTGGACGTCGATGCGCGGACCTTCAGGGACGAGCCCGGCAAGACCCTGGCCGACCTGCTGAGGCAAAAGGGGCGATCCATGAGCTGAGGTCTGCCCACCCTTTCTATAATCCCTGGATTCCACCCTCCTCAGGCTGGCGCCTCCCGACAAAAGGACGAGGCTTCCAGCCTGCTTGCGTCTTGGCGGTGGCCACCGTTTCGCCGATTTCCTGTCGTCCTCCCGTATGAGCGCTCCAACCGATAACCAGACCTACGATCCGCGTGCCGTCGAGGCCCTTGCGCAGCAGCACTGGAACGACCAGGACGCCTACCGCGTCACCGAGGACAAGTCCAAGAAGGCCTTCTACGCCTGCTCGATGCTGCCCTACCCCTCGGGCAAGCTGCACATGGGCCACGTGCGCAACTACACGATCAACGACATGTTGACGCGTTACCTGCGCATGAACGGCTACAACGTGCTGATGCCCATGGGCTGGGACGCCTTCGGCCTGCCGGCTGAAAACGCCGCGCTCAAGAACAAGGTGCCGCCGGCCGCCTGGACCTACGACAACATCGCCTACATGAAGAAGCAGATGAAGGCGATGGGGCTGGCGATCGACTGGTCGCGCGAAATCGCCACCTGCTCGCCCGAGTACTACAAGTGGAACCAGTGGCTCTTCATCAAGATGCTGGAAGCGGGCATCTGCGAACGCCGCACCCAGACGGTGAACTGGGACCCGGTCGACCAGACCGTGCTGGCCAACGAACAGGTGATCGACGGGCGCGGCTGGCGCTCGGGCGCCCTGGTCGAAAAGCGCGAGATCCCCGGCTATTACCTCAACATCACCACGTACGCCGACGAGCTGCTCTCGGCCGTGGCCAACCCCGAGGACAAGAATTACCTCTCTGGCTGGCCCGAGCGCGTGCGCCTGATGCAGGAGAACTGGATCGGCAAGAGCGAGGGTGTGCGCTTCGCTTTCTCGCACGACATCAAGGGCAGCGACGGCAAGCTGATCAACGAAGGCCAACTGTGGGTCTTCACCACCCGCGCCGACACCATCATGGGCGTGACCTTCTGCGCCGTGGCCCCCGAGCACCCGCTGGCCCTGCATGCCGCCGCATCAAGCCCGAAGGTGCAAGCCTTCATCGACGAGTGCAAGACCGGCGGCACCACCGAGGCTGAACTGGCCACGCAAGAGAAGAAGGGCGTGCCAACCGGCCTGTTCGTCACCCACCCGATCACGGGCAAGCAGGTCGAAGTCTGGGTCGGCAACTATGTGCTGATGTCTTACGGTGACGGCGCCGTCATGGGCGTGCCTGCGCACGATGAGCGCGACTTCGCCTTTGCCAAGAAGTACGGCATCGCCATCGAGCAGGTCATCGCGGTCGATGGCGAGACCTTCTCCACCGATGCATGGCAAGAGTGGTATGGCGACAAGCAACGCGGCACCTGCGTCAACAGCGATGTGCTCGATGGCCTGAACCACAAGGACGCCGTGGGCAAGGTCGCCGAGATCCTGGTCGGCAAAGGCATCGGCGAGAAGAAAACCACCTGGCGCCTGCGCGACTGGGGCATCTCACGCCAACGCTATTGGGGCACTCCCATCCCCATCATCCACTGCGCCGATTGCGGCCCCGTGCCCGTCCCCGAGAAGGACCTGCCCGTTCGCCTGCCTGAAGACGTCGTACCGGACGGCTCTGGCAACCCGCTCAAGCACCGCCACGATTTCCTGAACGTGGGCTGCCCCAAGTGCGGCAAGCCTGCCCAGCGCGAAACCGACACGATGGACACCTTCGTGGATTCGAGCTGGTACTTCCTGCGCTACACCTGCGCCGACAACCACGGCCAGATGGTCGATGAGCGCACCGGCTACTGGATGGGTGCGGGCCATGCGGCGGGCCAACGCGGCATGGACCAGTACATCGGCGGCATCGAACACGCCATCCTGCACCTGCTGTATGCGCGCTTTTGGACCAAGGTCATGCGCGATCTAGGCCTGGTCAAGGTCGACGAGCCCTTCAAGAAGCTGCTCACCCAGGGCATGGTGCTCAACCACATCTTCAGTCGTCGCACGGCCAAGGGTGGCAAGGAGTACTTCTGGCCGCACGACGTCGAGCTCCAATACGACGACGCCGGCAAGGCCATCGGTGCCAAGCTCAAGAACGAGGTCGACAGCGCCGATGGCAAGCTGCCCGTTGGCACCGCCATCGATTACGAGGGCGTGGGCACGATGTCCAAGTCCAAGAACAACGGCATCGACCCGCAGGACCTGATCGAGAAGTACGGCGCCGACACCGCCCGCATCTACACGATGTTCACGGCCCCGCCCGAGCTCACGCTGGAGTGGAACGACGCCGCCGTGGAAGGCAGCTTCCGTTTCCTGCGCCGCGTGTGGAACTTCGGCGCCAAGCTGCAAGGCCTGGACTTCGCCAGCGTCATGTCGGCCGCAGGTGGCGCCAAGACCCTGGCCGACGTGGCCTTCGGCAAGGACGCCAAAGCCCTGCGCCTGGAACTGCACACCGTGCTCAAGCAGGTGGACTACGACTACCAGCGCATGCAGTACAACACGGTGGTCTCCGGCGCCATGAAGATGCTCAATGCGCTGGAAGGCTTCAAGGGCGGCGACACACCCGACGGCCAGATCGCGCTCATTGAAGGCTTTGGCATCCTGCTGCGCGTGCTGTATCCGGCCACGCCCCACCTCACCCACGTGCTGTGGCACGAGCTGGGCTATGCCAGCAGCCTGGGCGAGCTGCTGGATGCCGCCTGGCCGAAGGTGGACGACAGTGCCTTGGTGCAAGACGAGATCGAGCTGATGCTGCAGGTCAACGGCAAGCTGCGTGGCTCGATCAAGGTGGCGCCATCGGCCGACAAGGCCACCATCGAGGCGGCCGCCCTGGCCAACCCCGAGTTCGCCAAGTTCAGCGAAGGCAAGGCACCCAAGAAGGTCGTGATCGTGCCGGGCCGCCTGGTCAACGTGGTGGTCTGACACAAACACAAGGTGGATGACGATGGCGCGCATGCTGCTTGACGAGACAACCTCGACCGCTCCCGCGACGACACGCCGGCAGTGGCTTCGTGCCGGTACGCGCATGGCGATGGCGGCCACGGCCTTGGGCATCGCCATGGCGGGCAGTGGCTGCGGCTTCAAGCTGCGCCAAGGCTATGACATGGCTTTCAAGACCATCCAGCTCACCGGCTTTGCAGGCAACTCGCCCATGGCCGCCGAGCTGGCGCGCGCACTTGAAGCCTCGGGCGTGCAGGTGGTCGACAGCACCCTGGCGGCCACGCAGGCCGCGTCATCGGCCACCGTGCCCAGCAGCCACATCGTGTTCGAAGCCGTGCTCGACAAGCGCGACATGGTGGTCTCCACCACCACGGCCTATGGGCAGATCCGTGACATGACGGTGCGCAACACCCTGCGCTTCATGGTCAAGCGCGGTGACGGCAGCACGCTCCTGCCTGCCACCGACCTGATCATGACCCGCGACGTGACCTACAACGAAAAGGACGCGCTGGCCAAGCAGGACGAGTTCGCCTCGCTGCACCGCGCCATGCAGTCCGACATCGTCAACCAACTGCTGCGCCGCCTGGCCGCCATCCGGCCTGATCAATTGAACCCACCCATGGAGCCGACGCCGCCTGCCGTGGTGCACGCGCCTTCGGCCCCTTCAGCACCTGCTGCCGCAGCATCCCGCTGACCGGTCGCCACGCGAACAACGGCCATGCAACTGCGCTCGGACCAGCTCTCGGCCCACCTGCAAAAGGCCGGTGGTGCGCCCAAGCCCATCTACACCCTGTATGGCGACGAGGCGCTGCTGGTGCAGGAAGGCAGCGACACCATCCGCCAGGCCGCACGCGCCGCTGGCTACACCGAGCGCCAGGTGCACACCGTCACCGGCGCCTACTTTGACTGGTCCAGCCTGCTGGGTGCGGCCAGCGAGATGTCCCTGTTTGGCGACAAGCAGTTCATCGAGATCCGCATCCCCTCGGGCAAGCCCGGCAAGGATGGCTCGGCCGCCTTGCAGCAGTACTGTGAGCGTGCCGCCGGAAACGACGGCGTGGTCACGCTGGTGACCCTGCCACGACTGGACAAGGCCCAGCAGAGCAGCGCCTGGTTCACTGCGCTGGATGGCGTGGGCGTCACCCTGCGCTGCGACCCCATCGAGCGCCCGCAACTGCCGCTGTGGATCGCGCAACGCCTGGCTGCGCAAGGCCAGCAGGTCGAACCTGGCGAAGCTGGGCAGCGCACCCTGGCCTTCTTCGCCGACCGCGTGGAAGGCAACCTGCTGGCTGCCCACCAGGAGATCGTCAAGCTTGGCCTGCTGCACCCGCCGGGCACGCTCACCATCGAACAGATCGAAGAGGCCGTGGTCGATGTGGCCCGCTTCAACGTCTTCAAGCTCAGCGAAGCCGTGCTATCCGGCCAGGTGGAGCGCACCCTGCGCATGATCGACGGCCTGGAAGCCGAAGGTGAGGCCGCCGTGCTGGTGCACTGGGCACTGGCCGAAGACATCCTGGCCCTGCACCGCGCCCGCACCGCCCTTGATGGCGGCAAGCCCCTGCCCATGGTGCTGCGCGAGCAACGCGTCTGGGGCCCGCGCGAGCGCCTGTTCGAGCGCATCCTGCCGCGCGCCAAGGCGGCGGCCCTGGCCAGGCTGGTGGCCCACGCCAGCACCGTCGACGGCATCGTCAAGGGCCTGCGTCACCCGCAATGGCCGCAAGACCCCTGGGAAGCCCTGCGCCGCCTGGCGCTGCAATTGGCCAAGCTGGCCAGCGCCTGAATCCCATCGATACATGCGTCTTCTTGCATCTTCTTGCATTTGCGCATTCAATTCCATAAAATGCATGCATCGATGTCAGTTGCAAAGGATGCATTCATGGCCATGTTGACTGTGCGCAATCTGCCAGACGATGTGCATCGCGCATTGAGAGTGCGCGCCGCACAGCACGGACACAGCACGGAGGCCGAGGTTCGGGCCATTTTGGCGATGGCCGTCAAACCCGAGACACGCGTGCGTCTGGGTGATGCCCTCGCCAAACTGGGGCGCCAGATCGGTTTGACAAACCAGGATGTCGAGGCACTTGAACAGGCGCGAAACAAGCCGCCTGCCGAACCGTTGAAGTTCGAATGATCGTCCTCGATACGAATGTCGTTTCCGAGGCCATGAAGCCCGAGCCCAACCCGGTCGTGGTGGGCTGGCTCAATGACCAGGCTATCGAGACGCTGTATCTGTCGAGCGTCACACTGGCTGAGTTGTTGTTTGGTATCGGGTCCTTGCCGACGGGCAGGCGCAAGAACCTGCTAGCGAAAGCACTGGACGGCCTGACGGAGTTGTTCAGAGATCGGGTGTTGCCATTCGACATGGATGCAGCTCGCCACTATGGCGAGTTGGCCGTCATGGCCCGATCCCAGGGCAAAGGGTTTCCGACAGCAGACGGCTACATTGCAGCGATCGCGTCATCGCGAGGATTCATGGTCGCTTCGCGGGATGTTGCGCCTTATCAGGCAGCCGGTGTATTGGTCATCAATCCGTGGATTGAAGAAGGCGGCGGCACCAAGAACTGACGCCCCCCTGACTCGGGGCCGACCTGCGCTGGAAAGCCCCCGGCCGCCAACTTCTGGGCGGTTGCTATAGTCCCCCGGCACACGTTGGATGACAACCGATACCGGAGATGGAACCCCTGTTGTGGCCGCAAGCGACCTGATCCCCCTGAACCGATCCGAGCACATGTACTGGGCCGCCGAAGGCTACCTCGGCCCCATCAACATCCCCTTCATCCTGCGCTTCGACGGCCCGGTCGAGACCGAACTGGTCCGCCAGACCATGCGCGAACTGGCCACGGCCTACCCGCGCATGCGCAGCGTGATCGAGCCCACGGGCCTGAGTTACCGCCTGCGCGTGCTGCCCGACGACCACCAGGTCGACCAGCTCTTCGAAGATGCCTTCCAGATCCAGCTTGGCGTGGACGGCGCCGACCGTCAGGCCCTGCAAGACCTGCACACGGTCTTCATGAACCAGCCCATGCTGATGGAGCGCGGCCTGCCCTGGTGCGCCCGCTTTGTGCCCCACCCCACGCACCCGGCGCTGCTGTTTTCGATCAACCACATCATCGGCGACGGCCGCACCATGGTGCAGATGCTGTGCGCCATCATGGCCCGCCTCAGCGGCCAGCCCATGAAGCCCTGCCAGATCGACTCGCCCAGCATGCTGCCCGCCGTGATGCCGCAGAAGTGGTGGCAGTGGCCCGCCAACATCCGGCGCTGGTGGCGCAACACCCAGGCCGACAAGGCCGCCAAGGCCGGGCTCAACATCGTCACGCTCAACCGCCGCCACAGCACGCGCTACACCACCAGCAGCATCCACTACCACGAGATCCCCTGCTCGGCCGACGCCATGGCCGCCCTGGCCAAGGCCCACAAGACCACGGTCAACACCTTGATGACGGCCATCGTGGGCAACACCTTCCTCGCCCTGGCGCGAAACGATCCCAAGGCGGCGGCGGCCATCCGCATCTCGGTAGACCTGCGCCGCTACTACCCCAAGGGCAGCGCCCCGGAGTTCGGCAACTTCGTGCATTCCTTCACGGTCTTGGCACGGCGCCAAGACACGCTGGACACCCAGATCCATTCGCTGGAAAGTCAGGTCAAGGCGCACCTGATGCGTTACGCCCGCCGCGACTACGCCCTGCCCCTGTTGTTCTACGAGCTGCTGCCGCTGCTGGGCCGCGCCCTCTTCAGCTACCTGATCGTGCGCAGCAAGGTCAAAGGCAGCCTGCCCACCCTGAGCTGCCACCTGAGCAACCTGGGCGCCTGCGAGTTCATCAACCCCAAGGATGCCCGCATCCGCCTGCACGAGCTGTGGCCCGCCACGCTCAGCACGGTCTTCCTGATCGGGGCGGTCATCCTCAACGGCAAGCAGTTCCTCTGCCTGACGCACCAGAACGACGAGATCCCGGTCGAGGCCGTCGATGCCTTCCGCGCCGAGTTCGATCGGCAGATTCAAACCCTTGTCACGGAGATGCCCACCCCGTGAAGTCCCACACGAAATAAGGGGTTTTTGACACCCTCATGCACAGGCCCCACCCTTTAACCCCGCGCCAAGATAGCCGATAGACAGAGGTCAGCAAAAAGTGACTCCCGTATCTAAAGGCTGTATATGGAACGGATCGATGTACAACAACCCACTCCAAAACCGATTCCGGCGATCTGCGAATCCACCGTCCGACCTGAAGCACAGAGCAGCAGCGCGCCAGCTCACAGCTGGCTGACGTCCGCGATGGCCATCTGGCTGCAGGACGACGAGGCCAAACCCGCTGCCACGTCCGAGCACGGTCAGGCCACGCCCATTCGCTGAACGCCGCGGTCACTCAGCCACCGCGCGCATGCTGCCTGCCCTCTTCAACCCGCAAAAGCTCCAGACACGGATCGTCGCCGTGTACCTGGGCTTGCTGCTGGTCATCCAGGCCGTCAGCTACTGGTTCATTCAGGACAGCATCGACCACAACGCCCGCAACGCCATCCGCCTGGAGCTGACCACCAGCGAGCGCGTCTTCCTGCGTCTGCTGGGCCAGAACAACGCCAACCTCGATCAAGCCACCCGCGTGCTCTCGGCCGACTATGGCTTTCGCTCAGCCGTGGCCAGCGGTGACCAGGAGACCGTGCAATCGGCCTTGTCCAACAACAGCGAGCGCATCCACGCCAACCTGGCGCTGTTCACCGACAACGACTTCCAGCTCAAGGCCAGCACCGTCCCCCACGCCGAGCACTTCCTGGCCGCCGTGCGCCGCTATGCCGCGCAATCTCAGGCCGGTGGCGCGCAGCAATACCAGGTCGAAGTGATCGACGGCCAGCCCTACCAGATCGTGGCCGTGCCCGTGCGCGCGCCCACCACCATCGGCTGGGTGGGCATGGGCTTTCGGATCGACCGCCAGCTCCTGCAGGACATGAACAACCTCTCGGGCATGGAAGTGGCCCTGCTGCTGCGCGAGAACACGGGCGACTGGCGCGTCTCCGTCGCCACCATGGACCTGAGCAGGTGGAGCGAGATCGCCAACGCCTGGGAACGCCCCATCAACAATGGTGACACGCAAGGCGTGGCCATGCGTGTGGGCGGCATCGAGTACAGCGCCCTGCCGGTGATGCTGCCTGGCGCCCCCGGCCAGTCACCCACCACCGCCTTGCTGATGCGCTCGGTGGACAAGGCCCTGGAGCCCTTCAACCGGCTCAAGATCAAGCTGCTGATGCTCACAGCCGTGGGCCTGGTCGTGTTCGCCATGGGCAGCTTCGTGACCGCCCGGCGCATCACCACGCCGCTGCGCGTGCTGTCGACCTCGGCCCGCCGCCTGGAGCGTGGCGACTACGGCGCCGAAGTGCGCACGGCCTTCAAGGGCGAGATCGGCGAGCTGGCTCAATCATTTGAGACCATGCGCCAGGCCATCCAGGCGCGTGAAGGCGAGATCCGCCGCCTGGCCTATCAGGACGCGCTCACCGACCTGCCCAACCGCGAGCAGTTCCGCCACGACCTGCGCCAGGCCATCCAGAAGTCCAACGAAGACGGCGTGCCCTGCGCCGTGCTGCTGCTGGACATGGACCGCTTCAAGCACGTCAACGATGTGCTGGGCCACCGCTTCGGCGACCGCCTGCTGCGCGCCGTGGCCGAGCGCCTGCGCCACGATGCCCTGACCGAGCGCGATGTGCTCGCCCGCCTGAGCGGCGACGAGTTCGCCATCCTGCTGCAAGCCACCGATGCCAAGGCCGCCTTCCCGGTGGCCCAGCGCATCCTGGCCGCCTTCGAGCGCCCCATCACCCTGGACGACCACACGGTGGACCTGGGTGCGGGCATCGGCGTGGCCAGCAGCCCCGAGCACGGCCTGGATGCCGACACGCTCTTGAGCCGCGCCGAAGTGGCCATGTACGCCGCCAAGCAGAACCAGTCGGGCACCGTGACCTACCACCCGGGCCTGGACTCCACCAGCGAAGAGTCGCTGACCATGCTCAGTGAGCTGCGCTCGGCCGTCGACCAGGACCAGCTGCGCCTCTTCCTGCAACCCAAGGTCAACCTGCGCACCGGCGAAGTCCTCGGTGCCGAAGCCCTGGTGCGCTGGGAGCATCCCACACGCGGGATGGTGCCGCCCATGCGCTTCATCCCCTTTGCCGAGCAGACAGGCTTCGTGCGCGTGCTGACCATGTGGATGATCGAGCAGGTCGCGCAGATGAGCCACACGCTCACCGAGCAAGGCCTGCGCATGAAGCTGGCCGTCAACCTGTCCACGCGCGACCTGATGGACCAGGAGCTGCCCAACAAGCTCGAACAGGTGCTGGCACGCTACGAGATCGACCCGGCCCTGCTGGTGCTGGAGATCACCGAAAGCGCCATCATGGACGACCCGCAACGCGCCTTGCAGACGCTCAACCGCCTGCATGCCATGGGCCTGAAGCTCTCCATCGACGACTTCGGCACGGGCTACTCGTCGCTGGCCTATCTGAAGCGCCTGCCCGTGGACGAACTCAAGATCGACAAGTCCTTCGTGATGAACATGGAAAGCGATCTGCAGGACGCCAAGATCGTGCGCTCCACCGTTGATCTGGCCCACAACCTGGGCCTGAGCGTGGTGGCCGAAGGCGTGGAGAGCGCCAAGTCCTGGAAGCTGCTGGCCAGCCTGTCATGCGACGAAGTCCAAGGCTACTTCATTGCCAAGCCCATGCCCGGCGCCCAGTTCGCCAACTGGGCCAAGCAGTGGACACCACCCGACACCACGCACGAGTTCCTGCCGACCGAGTTCGCGGACATCATCTGATCCCTCAGATCAGGGTTGCTCACATGGCGCGGGCCACGACTTCGTAAGCCTGAAGCTGGTCCACCGGCAGCCCCAAGCGCGCCGCGCCCGGAAACGCCCCTTGTGCGGCCTGATGCATCTGCACCTCGATCAAACGCTGCGCATCACCCAGCCTGGGCAGCACGGGCCCGGCAAACAACACATGGCCTTGATAAGCCACCAGCAAGGTCGGGAAGGTCTCGACATCGATGTCGCCCACCAGATCGGCCTCGTCCTCGATGTCGATCCAGCGGTAGCGGTGCCCCGGCAAGGCCTCTTGCAACTCGGCAAAGGCGGCCTCGTACTCGCGGCAGGTACCGCACCAGGCGGCGCACAGACAGACAACATCAAGCGTGGGTTGGGACATGGCCCGATTGTGGCTCAAGCCCCGTTGATGCGGATCCAGGTGGTCTTGAGCTCGGTGTACTTGTCCAGCGCATGCAAGGACTTGTCCCGCCCATTGCCAGACTGCTTGTAGCCACCGAAGGGCACGGTGATGTCATCCTCATCGTACTGGTTGACGTGCACCGTGCCAGCCCGCAAGGCACGCGCCACGCGGTGCGCCCGGTCCAGGTTCCGGCTCCACACGCTGGCCTGCAAGCCGTATGGCGTCGCATTAGCCAGGCGGATGGCCTCGGCCTCGTCCTTGAAGCGGATCACACTGAGCACCGGCCCGAAGATCTCTTCCTGCGCGATCTTCATGCCGTTGTCCACCGCATCGAACACCGTGGGTTGCACGTAGTAGCCACCCGTCCCCACCAGCGCCTGAGCCCCGCCGGCCACGCACTGGGCACCCTGCTGCCTGCCCGCGTTGATGTAGCCCAGCACATTGCGCAGCTGCGCATCGTCGACCAGCGCACCCATGACGGTGGCCGGGTCCAGCGGGTCGGCCGGCTGATAGCGGGGCGTGAGCGCCACGATGCGCGACACAACCTCATCGGCCAAGGACTCCTGCACCAGCAGGCGCGAGGGCGCGTTGCACGACTCGCCCTGGTTGAAGAACAAGGCACCTGCCACCGTGTGTGCGGCACGCTCCACGCTGTCCACATCGTCGAACACCAGGAAAGCCGACTTGCCGCCCAGCTCGTTGAACACGCGCTTGAGGTTGCTGCGCGACGCGTAGGCCAGCATCTGGCGGCCCACGCGCGTGGATCCCGTGAAGCCCAGCGCGTCGACATCCATGTGCAGGGCCAGCGCCTCGCCCGCCTCATGCCCATAGCCGGGCACCACGTTGAACACGCCGTCCGGCAGGCCGGCCTTGGCCGCCAGTTCGGCCAGGCGCAGGGCCGTGAGCGGCGATTTTTCAGAAGGCTTGAGCACCACGCTGTTGCCGCAGGCCAGGGCGGGCCCCAGCTTCCAGGCGGCCATGATCATCGGGTAGTTCCAGGGCGTGATCGCCCCCACCACGCCCACCGGTTCACGCTGTACCAGGGCCAGGGCGGTGTGCGGCGTGGGCGCGATCTCGCCATAGACCTTGTCGATGGCCTCGCCGAACCAGTTGATGCAGCGCGCCGCGGCCGGCACGTCCACGCCCAGGCTGTACTGGATGGGCTTTCCCACATCCAGCGTCTCCAGCAGGGCCAGCTCATCCTTGTGCTGCACGATCAACTCGGCAAAGCGCTGCAGCACGCGCTTGCGCTCGGCCGGCGCCTGGCGCGCCCAGCGGCCATCGTCAAACGCACGGCGGGCCGCCTGCACGGCCGCATCCACATCCGCCGCCTCGCTGCGTGCCACGACGGCCAGCAAGGTGCCATCGATGGGCGAGCGGGTGTCGAAGCTGGCACCGCTTTGGGTGGCCACGCGTTGCCCGTCGATGAAGGCCCGGCCGTCGATGCGCTTGTCGGCCTTCAGGGCATCGGCGCGGTCACGCCAGATGCGGGCCTGGGGGCTGGTGGCTTGGAAGGCGGTCATGGCGAAGCTCCAGGTGATCGTTTTGGTCGTTGCGCCCACTTAGTCTAATGAACCCACGCAACCCTGGCGCGGCAGCAGTTCACGTGGCCAGCTTCGTTGGCAGACCTGAATCCCTAAACCTCGGTTCCCCCTAGTTAAGGGGCATCTCTCAGTCCATTCCCATAGACAATGCGGCAGTCAATCAACAACATCACAGGGAGTGGACCATGGCCGCTACGCGCACGCCTGCTATTTTTCGTTCGACCCGGCTTTTTGCGGCCCTGCTCGCGTCCAGCGCCACACTGCTGACTGCATGCGGCGGTGGCGGTGGATCGGGCTCTGACCCTGGCGCCACCCCGCAATCTTTGCCTGCGGGGTCGTTTGCGGCGATCGAAACGGGCAACCGCGACGCTACCGGCAAGACCGCGAACCAGATCCAGATTGTCGACATCACCCAGGCCAGCATCGTGGCAAAGTACGATGTCGCGCCCACAGTCTCCACCGACTATCCCAGCCGCTCCTGGGCACCCATTTACCAAGTCCGTGCCGACGCCAACGGCCTGGGTTATCAGCAACTTGGCATCAGTCAAATCGCTTTCATTCAGTCGGGCAAGCTGATGCTGCTGGACCTCACAGGCAAGGCACTGGGCACCCCGCGGCAACTCTCCAATGCGAGCGACGTCTGTAGCGTCGACCGCGAGAACATCAGCTACGTGAGCACCGATGGTCGCCATGCCTGGCTGATCGTCACCACGGCAGGTCCAGATGGCGACTGCACCCAAACAAGCGACAACCTGACGCGCCTGGTGTCCACGGACATGCTGCCCGGCGACACGCTCGTGAACTCCGGGCTGAGCACCGGCCTGTCCATCGCCATGGAGCTGCGCGATATCACGGGCCAAGCCCAGAACCTGCTGGTCTTCAACCGCAACGACCACACGCTGTCCATCTACACCACAGACCTGAAAAAATTGGTCCGCAGTGTGTCCACTGGTGGGAAAACCCTTGACGGTACCGAGGCTGTGCGACAACTGATTGCCTCGCCAACGGACTACCGGCAAGCCCTGCTGCAAGTCGGCAGCAATGTGTACCTGAGCACCTGGGATGGCACCAACCTGAACCTGGGGGCCCCGCTCATCCAGAACCTCAGCGCCCCTTTGGCCAATAGCAGCCGGCCTGTCGTTGTCACCAGCTCCGATCGCTTCTATCTGGGAGATGGCACCGCGGGCTATGCCTTCAGCGCCGCCGGTGTACCCCTGGCCCAGTTCAGTTTCCCCGCCGGGCGAGGCAATATCACGGCCGCGGGGGTCACAGACTTCGGCGTGGTCGTGCAGCAGTCGATCAACAGTGGGCAAGGTGGAGCGAGCGCCACACCTTCGTCAAGCACGGGCGCCTTGGCTGTTGCGCAAACCTCCGTGGCCACCACGCCCATGGCCACACTGTGGTCGATCAATGGCAGCAATGGAACCTACCGTGAACTGGCCAACAGCAGCGTCCCCGTCTACCTGCTCTCCGTGCACGGCAACACGGTCATCTACAGCAACATGAATTTCGCCAGCCAAGCAGGCTCGATTTTCAAGATCGACGCCACCGCCACCAATATGGCGCCAACCGAAGTGGCATCAAGCGTCAATTTGGTCGATGTGGTCACGAACACCCACTCGGGCGGCCTGAGCCGTGTCGACAAGGTGTTGCTCTGCACCCCCACTGCCCTTATTGCCGGCACGGCCTCATTCATCGGTTGCGCAAACGGCACCCTGGCCAGCTATGACACGGCCACCGGCGCGTCAACCAACATGGGCACATTGTCGCTTCCCGCTAGCACCGGCGTCCGCTCGTCTTCGCTGTGGGGTGTGCACGAAACCTGGACAAACCGCAACAGCCTGATTGAACTCACCAAGGCGCAGCCCGTGTCCACCAGCACCTACACGGTCACCAGCGAAGTCTGGATGCTCAACCCCAGCACCGCCAACTCACTGCAGCGCCTGACCCCCCTGCCTTGAGCCACAATACCCTCCTTTGCAGTCGTTGAGGAGGACACCATGCCGGTGATCGTGGTCGCCAATCCCAAGGGCGGCGTGGGCAAATCCACGCTGTCCAGCAATATCGCGGGCTATTTCGCCCGCCAGGGTCATGCCGTGATGCTGGGCGACGTCGATCGCCAGCAGTCTTCCCGGTTGTGGCTCAAGCTGCGGCCCGACAACCTGCCCACCATCCAGAGCTGGGACATCACCGAGGACCACATCGCCCGACCGCCCAAGGGTACGACCCACATCGTGCTGGACACCCCGGCCGGCCTGCACGGCCCCGGTCTGGACGCGGTGATGAAGCTGGCCGACAAGGTGCTGGTGCCCCTGCAAGCCAGCGTCTTCGACATCTACGCCACGCAAGGCTTCCTGGCGGAACTGGCCAAGCGCAAGAAAAGCGACAAGGCGCAGCTCGCCGTGGTCGGCAACCGCATCAAGGACCACACCAAGGCCACGGAACACCTCAAGGAGTTCCTGCAGACCCTGGACATTCCCCTGCTGGGCCTGCTGCGCGACACGCAGAATTACGCCCACCTGGCCGCCCACGGCGTGAGCCTGTGGGACGTGGCGGCCACCAAGGTCGAGAAAGACCTGGCTCAGTGGGCGCCGGTGCTCAAGTGGCTTGAAGCCTGATCACCTGATTCAGCGTACTGCAAAGTGCGGCTGCGCGCCGTGTGGCGTCCAGCCGCCTTCGCCTCGTACAAGGCAGCATCGGCCGCATCTGTCAGGGCTTGCCCCGTGGCGGACCCCACTGGCAAACACACCGCGACACCGACGCTGACCGTCACGAACGGCGCCGTCGGAGAGGCCTCGTGCACCAGGCGCAGGGCATCCACACGGTCGATCAGACGGCAGGCCAGCTCACCCGCACCCGCTTCGTCCGTGCCCGGCAGCAGGATCACGAACTCCTCGCCGCCATAGCGCGCCGCCACATCACCCGGCCGCCGCACCACGCCACCGATGGCCCTGGCGATCTCGGCCAGGCAATGGTCTCCCGCAGGGTGGCCATAGTGGTCGTTGTAGCGCTTGAAGTGGTCCACATCGATCATCAGCAGGGCCAGGCTGGCTCGATAACGTCGAGCACGATCCCACTCATTGCGCAAGGCCTCGTCGAACACCCGCCGGTTCGCCAGGCCAGTCAGCGCGTCCTTGCGTGCCAGCTCGGCCAGCTCGATGTTCAGGCGCTGCACCTCCTGCTGCTCCTTGCGCAGCTGCACCGATTGCAGGAACATCAGCCGGTCCTTGTCCTCGCGCAGGGCCACCAGGAACATGGCCACGCTCGCGGTCAGCAGGTAGTGCCCGAAGAACAGCAGGCCATAACGCAGATCGGGCACCCAAGGCAGGGCCACGAATGGCACGGCCCCAAGCAGGCAGCCCTTCAGGCAGGCGCGCAAGGGCAGTTGCAACGCCAGCAGGCCGATCAGCAGGACCATCAAGGTGATGTAGACCTGGTTGGTGGCCAGCACCGGGCTCCTGATCAGGAAACCCGCCACGACCTTGGCGGCCGCGATCGGCCCGAACAACCAGGGGACCCATTGGTCGAACGACTCGCGCCAGGTCGCCTTGGACGCCATCAACAGCCCCACGAGGATCAAGGCCAGGTTGCTGCCTTCGCTGAACAGCAGCATCCACAAATCGACGCCATGGAGCTCGGCCGTGTAGAAGATCAGGGTAAAGGCCTGAAAGCCGATGACGCTCAGTGGCAGCAAAGGCGCCCACAAGCGCACCACACGGCTGAACTCCTCCAGCCGCTGCTGTCGGTAGGCCAGCCGAAGCCCTTCGGGGATCGGGTCCAGCCAGCGCCGCTGGGTCAGCAGCTGGTCGAGATCATGCTGCAAGCTGGTCATGTCCTAGGCCTCATTCACGCGCTCATGCGCGACGACCATACCAGCCAGATGCCCTTGGCCATCCATCAGAGGCCGACCACGACGGCCGTGCTCAGCGACTGATTGCATTTGCTAGTGCCCTTCGATTTCGTATCGAAGAAGATCGGCCTCGTCGCCCAGTCGTAGCGGTATTCGAGCTTGAATATGCTACCGAGATTGAAGGCGTAGTTCATGCCCAAAGTCAAGGCTGGGCCGATGCCGTTGTGGTCGTCCAGCGACGAGTAGGTCAGCAGGCCGCCACCGTTCTTGCGGTTGAAGATGTAGTCGAAGCGGACCACGCCTTCGAGGCGCGGTTCGAACTTGTAGGCCAGCAGAGTCGATCGGCCAGACCAGTAGGCGTCGCGCATATCACCAGTGTCTGGATCAGGCGTGATACCACATGCCCCCATCCATTGGTCGAAGAAAATCGACATCTCGTTGCAGCGGGCTTAATTTTTTATTAATCAAGGATACCCCCCTTGTCAACCAATCGGAGAGTTGGCGAGAATAACCGCCCATTCACTTAATATTAAACTCATCATGATCAAACTCAGGAAATTTGTTTTCAAGAAAAATTTTGCGATCGTACTAACGTCAATTTATGCGTCAGGCGCTATCGCGGCAACCAATTCATATAGTTTCACCGTTGATTTCAGTCTGGCCGCGAAACGCACCGGCATTACCAATCAAGCATTCAATTCGGGGTTCGACTTCATGAACCCTCACATGATTTTCTTTTCATCCACCCCAACATCCACCACCTACCCCAACAACAGCGCGCTGTTGGCGCAAATTAACCCTGGCACCATTCGCTTTCCCCACGGAACTCGCGCAAATCACTATGCATGGGATAATGTCCAAGGCAGTTATTGCGATATTCCCGTCTACACTCCACCGGGACAGACGCCTCCTGCCCCGCCAAATGATTGCCAGGTGAGCCGCAACCAATGGGTCTATCCTGATCAAGTTTACAAGAATTTTGCCGGCACATCCCTACCTTCAAACAAGCGCCGGCAATTGCTGCTGCAGGTCAATGCAGCGGAGTGGGTATGCCCGCAACTTGGCACAGGTCAGCCATGCGAGATTAACGAGGATGGACTGACCATGGCCGCTAATAGGGCTGCAGCATGGGTCGATTACGATCGACAGTCAGCGCAGTCGGTATCTGCCCCGCACTTACCCACGCTTTATTGGGAAATTGGCAACGAGGATTGGATCTTCTGGTCTCCAGAACAATATGCCCATGTCTTCGCGAAGATCGCCACCGCCATGTACAGCAAAGCGGGCGATACTGGTATCAGGATCCTCGCCCAGTCGCAACCTCGCGCAGTCCAGCAAAACTATCCAATCCCTCGAGGATCGCGCACCGACAACACGAACTGGATCAGCCGCTTTGCCACCGCACTGCGTGACACCGAGCATTTTGATCTGACCAAGGTTTACGGCCTGTCCGAGCACCTCTATCTCGGCAGCCCCTCCATCGACATCCTGGTCAACACGAATGCTCTGTTACGTCGCGTGGCAAATCTGGACCAAGCTGGCCAACTGGACGGACTGAAGGAAGCCGTTGAGAATCCCTAGTCGTCCCTGAATAATTGCCTCACGCGGCAGCCAGCGTGACCTGACAGCGTGAGTCACTGGCTGAACGCCTTAGCCAAGCCAGGACGATAGCCCGCAAATGGACAACAAAAAGCCTGAGCA